>Ga0187781_10001603_pt1 | contig 17161 bp, 8 predicted proteins | sample 0715_SJ02_MP02_2_FD_132447 | JGI IMG/M metagenome (GOLD analysis project Ga0187781, IMG submission 132447) | Tropical peat soil microbial communities from peatlands in Department of Meta, Colombia - 0715_SJ02_MP02_20_MG | ecosystem: Environmental > Terrestrial > Soil > Wetlands > Peat | place... | reverse complement strand
GCCAGAGCGCCAGCGTCGCGGCAACGCCGGGCCAAATGTCCCTCGGCCGCCGTCGTCCGCAGGGCAGCCACAAGTGCAAAATGACGAGGGCCGCGGCGAGCACCACGCCGCCGATGCCGAAGCGGGCCACGTTGGAGTGTAACTCCAGTGGCGCGATTGCCGGCAGATAGTGAACCGCCGCCTTGAGCACCAGCGGCCCCAACACCACCAGAAATGCCAGCACCAGCAGCGCCACGGCGGCGACCAGCACATAGCCGATCGATTCCAGCCGCAGAAGCCACCAGCTTCGCTCCTCGTTGAGGCCATAGGCGCGATTGAGCCCGATGCGTAGGCTCTCGACGCCGCTCGAGGCGAAATAGGTCGCGAGCACCGCGCCGATCGTCAGTGCGCCGCCGTGCGTGCCGGTGAGCACATCGTGAATTTCGCCGGCGATCGGCTCGGAGACCTCCGTCGGCCAGGCGGCGACGATCAGCCGGGCGACCTCGCCGGCCAGATTGCCCGAGCCAATCACGCCGGCAAGCGCGGTGACGACGATCAGAAAGGGAAACATCGCCATCAGGACGGAGAGCGCGATGTGACTGGCGATCGCCCAACCGTCGTCGGCATTAAAGCGGTAGAAGGCGTCCATGGCGACACGGTAGCAAAGGCCGACGCTATTCATCGCGCGCTCTCCGCGACGGAGTACCGGGCCGGTGAAATGGGCATCGCCACCACGCGCTGTGAAGCCTGTCACGGCATCATCCACGATCGTCGAAGGCGAACCGGAAACATCCGGCCTTCGCCGCCGTTAATGTACCGGCGGGTGGAAGAGGACTCTATGGCTCCGATCCTGGATCGCAACATCGCTCGCGCGCTGGTCGAAGCAGGATACATGCCCCTCGATCGCTATATGCGGATGTTTCCGGAGGGTGGATGTTCCGCAACACACGCGCATCAAACCGCAACCCGGCACGGCACGATACCCTTCGACCGGCGTCGCAAGCCCGCGCGTCGCAAGAGCAAGGTCGACAAGGCGGCGTAGCCGCCGCTTGCACGCGTGGCGGCGCTTCGCTATCGCGAATCGTCCCGCCCGCGGCCGAAGAGACGCGTCCACCGCACCCAGTTGTTCTGCTCCAAAACCGCCCGGGACAGCAGATCGGCCGCCCCGTGCTCGACTGACTCACCGTCAGCAGCCGGCCGGTCATTCTGCATCGGCGTATCCGGCAAACGAACGCCATAGCGATCGTCCAGCCATTTGCGGTCGATGTCGATCAGGACCTTCAGACGGTGCAGATTGGCCTCGCTCAAGCGCAGGCGAGCGTCGTCCGCGCCATGCGCTATTCTCATCAACGATCTGCGGATGCTGTTGTGTGCATGCCTGGCCAGCAAATGTCCCAGATAGCTCTGAGCTGTACCGCCATTGTGGTAGCGGCTCGAGATTTCTTTGCTCACCAGCCGCAACGCCTCGGTGACGCAGGCCCCGGGGGATTCGTGATCCGCATAGGATGCGGCTGCCGGCACCGCGATACGCGGCGACACGAGCTGTTTGACCAAAAGGTCAATGACGTTGTCGCCATTGCCATAGGTGAAAATGCGGATGTTCTGCCTGCCGAATATCTGCTCCCACGGCGCAAGGGTGTCCTTGTAGCGGGTATATCGGTTGTCAGGACTCGCCAGCTCGTCGATGTACTCGTCGAGGGTGAGATGCCTCCCCGCCGCCACCGTCGTGGAATACGCCGAACAGATACGCGCGGCATGTTCGCGAAGAACGACGGCGATTTGGCACTCGTAGGACGAGAAATCGGAAGCAAGCCGCCCAATCTCATCCTCGCGAAATCGCGAGGAGAAATGCTCCGCGCTGACGAGAACCGCTGGCGCGGGGCTGCGATCGATCTCCCGACGGAGCGATCGCAGGATCGCCGACCTGCCTCGGCGCGGGAAGTGAAAGTCGAAATCCTGCGGGTGTCCGGCGAAGTAGCAGGCGGCGAGCGGTTTGTGATTGCGGCTCGTGCGCGCGTAGGCAAGACTGCCCGTCGGATAGAGCACGCCGTGCCGCAGCAGCACCGCGCGGTGCTCTGTGCAGAACCGCTGGAACGACGTCGTTCCCGTCTTCTCGAGACCGATGTGGAAGACGATGCGTTTCTTGTCTCGCTGTTGGGGCATCTCGAATTCCGGCGACAGCGGCATCTCGGCGGCGTTCGGCGCCGCGCAGTCAGTGAAGGTGCGGGCCGGCAAGCCGGTCGAGTTCAACGGCGAGCGCCTGATCCCAGCGCGGCATCGCGATTTCGAACACCTCCCGCAGCCGCGTGAGATCGAGCCGGCTGTTCGCCGGCCGCCTGGCCTTGGTCGGGTAGTCCTTGGTCGCGATCGGCACGACGGCCTCGGCCGCAAGCGGGACGCCACGCGCTTTGAGGCCCTCGACGATGGCCACTGCGAATCCGTACCAGCTCGTTTCGCCCGATGCCGCCAGGTTGAGCGTTCCGCCTGCGGCCGCGAAGCGCTCGGTGAGCGGCAGGCCGCCGGTACCGACGACGGCGGCAAGCGCCTCGGCGATCAGCTGAGCCGATGTCGGAGCGCCGACCTGATCGGCCACAATCCGCAGCTCCTTCCGCTCCTTTGCCAGGCGCACGATGGTCCGCAGAAAATTCTGACCTGATGCAGCATACACCCACGACGTGCGAACGATCAAATGCGCGCCGCCCGCCGCACGAACCGCTTCATCTCCCGCGAGCTTGCTCGCCCCGTAGGCGGACAGAGGGTTCGGCGCATCATCTTCGCGCCACGGACGTTCGCCCACGCCGTCGAACACGTAGTCGGTGGAGAAGTGGATGAGCGGGACGCCGCGGCGGGCGCTCCAGCGCGCCATGGCAGCGGGAGCTTCGGCGTTGACCCGGAAGGCCGTCTCGCGCTCGTCCTCAGCCCGATCGACCGCGGTGTAGGCGGCTGGGTTGACGATCAGGTCCGGGCGAATGCGATCGAGTCGCGCACCGATCTCGTCGGGCCGTGCAAGATCGAGCTGATCGCGCCCGGCCGGCACGACGCAACCTGCCGATGCGAGGACTTTGCCGAGCGCGCCACCTACTTGTCCGGTAACGCCCGTTATCACGATGCGCATCAGAGCTTCTCATAACCGGGCAGCCTGCCCACCTCGGCGAGCAGCGGCGCCGCGGCATCCCGCGGGGACAGCACCGGAGAATCGATTCCCCATCCGATCCCGATCGCCGGGTCGTCCCAACGTATCACCAGCTCGTCGGACGGGCTGTAGAATTCGTCGCACTTGTAGAAGAAGTCGGCCGTCTCCGAAAGCACCAAGAACCCGTGCGCAAAACCGCGCGGCACCCAGAACTGGCGCCGATTTTCTTCAGTCAATTCGACCGCCACGTGTTGTGCGAATGTCGGGCTGCCGACGCGCACGTCCACCGCGACGTCGAGGACGCGGCCGCGCAGGACGCTGACCAGTTTGCCCTGGCAGCGGGGGTTTTGCAGGTGAAGGCCGCGCAGCACACCTTGCGCCGAGCGCGAAATGTTATCCTGCACGAATGGGCCGTCCATCCCGTACGCCGCATAGCGATCTGCCCTGAAGGCTTCCAAGAAGAAGCCGCGCCGGTCGCCGAACACCTTCGGCTCGACGATCAATACTTCGGGGATTGGCGTTTTTACGACGTTCATGCTTGCGCTTGCCTAGTGTCCCGATTCCGAAGTTCGCATCATTATGCGGCGCCCTCGTTTGCGAACTTCGGAATCGTAGGACACTAGCAACTTATTGATCTAGTGTGGCTTTGGTTCAGAAGTCCGCATGACGAGTTCGCGGCAAGAATAATGCGGACTTCTGAACCGCCACACTATTACATCTACATCGATCTGCTTGTGCGCCGTGCTTGTATAGCGCGGGCCTTGTGCTAAAAGAACCCATCCGGTGGGGAGCAATCGCGAACGATGAAGGGGATCATCCTTGCCGGCGGCACGGCCACGCGTCTCTACCCGATAAGGACCGTGGTATCCAAACAGCTGCTGCCGGTGTTCGACAAGCCGATGATCTACTATCCTCTGTCGGTGCTCATGCTGGCGGGGATTCGGGAAATACTCGTAATTTCCACGCCGGGGGATCAGCCGCTGTTCCAGCGGCTGCTCGGTGATGGGTCGGAACTCGGCCTCACCTTTTGCTTCGCGGTTCAGCACAAGCCGCGCGGGCTGGCCGATGCCTTCGTCGTCGGGCGCAGTTTCGTCGGCCGCGATTGTGTCGCGCTTATTCTCGGCGACAACATCTTCTACGGGCACGGCATGACCGAGCAGTTGCTGAAGGCGGCCGGCCGCAATAGCGGAGCGACCGTGTTCGGCTATGTGGTCAAAAGCCCCGAGCGCTACGGGGTGATCGAGCTCGACCGCCACGGCCGCGCGCTCTCGATTGAAGAGAAGCCCGAGCATCCCAAATCGAACGTTGCCGTCACCGGTCTCTATTTCTACGACAACCAGGTGCTCGACATCGCGGCGGCGGTAGAGCCGTCGCCGCGCGGCGAGCTGGAGATTACCGACATCAATCGCATCTATCTCGAGCGTGGCAATCTCTTTGTCGAGGTGCTGAGTCGGGGTTACGCCTGGTTCGATACCGGCACCGATGTCTCGCTGCTGGAGGCGAGCAATTTCGTGCACGCTTTGGAACACCGGCAAGGCTTGCGGATCGCATGTCCGGAGGAAATCGCCCTGCGTCTGGGGCACATTTCGCTCGAGCAGTTCGCCACCCTGGCGCGGCGTTGCGCCAAGAGCAGTTACGGCGAATACCTGATGTCGATCTATCATGGCGATGTTGCCGTGTCGTAGCGGCCGACGGAGCAGGATGTGAGGCAGTTCGACGGCAAGACAATATTCGTGACCGGCGGCGCCGGCTTCATCGGCTCTGCGGTGATCCGGTATCTGCTCGATCATACCGGCGCCGGCGTCGTCAATATCGATAAGCTGACATATGCCGCAAACCTCGCCTCGATCCCGCAGGCGCCCGGACACCGGCGCTACGAGTTCGCGAAGACGGACATTTGCAACGCCGCGCAGCTGCGGGCGCTGTTCGAGCGTCATCAACCACACGCGCTGATGAATCTGGCGGCGGAGAGCCACGTCGATCGCTCCATCGACGGTCCCGGTGAATTCATCCAGACCAATGTCGTGGGGACCTTCACGGTGCTGCAAGAGGCGCTCCGCTATTGGCACACGCTCGGCGCGGCCCGGCGCGCCGAGTTTCGGCTGCTGCACGTCTCGACGGATGAGGTGTACGGCTCCTTGGGCGCGGACGGACTGTTTACCGAGGATACTCCGTATGAGCCGAGTTCGCCCTATTCGGCGAGCAAGGCTTCGTCCGATCACCTCGTGCGCGCGTGGTACAAAACTTACGGCCTGCCGACGATCGTCACCAACTGCTCGAACAATTACGGTCCATTCCACTTTCCGGAAAAGCTCATCCCCCACATGATCATCAAGGGGCTCGCCGAGGAGACCTTGCCGGTTTACGGCGATGGCCAAAATGTCCGTGACTGGCTGTACGTCGAGGATCATGCGCGGGCGCTGGCGCTCGTCGTCGAGCGCGGCAGCGTCGGCGCGACCTACAATATCGGGGCTCGCAACGAGCGTTCCAACATGCAAGTCGTGGAAATGATCTGCGACTTGCTCGACCAAATGACTCCATCGCGGAACGGATTGCGTCGGCGATTGATCGGCTTTGTCGAGGATCGGCAAGGCCATGACCGCCGATACGGTATCGATGCCAGCAAGATCGAACAGGAACTCGGCTGGCGCAGCCGCGAGACCTTCGAAACCGGACTGGAGAAGACAGTCAAGTGGTATCTGGACAATCGCTCCTGGTGGCGCTCCATCATCGAACGCGGATACGATGGCAAGCGTATCGGCTTGGGACGGCCGCGCGCCGAAGTTGCCAGCAATATCAACGCCTGAAAACCGTCGCCGCCTTGAACCGGGAGCCCGTAGCGACACCCCGGACGGCTTTTCGGTGATAAAAAGAGATCAACTGACCTCGCCTGGCTTCAGCTGACCACGAGGCAATCTGTCGGGACATTAGCCTGATAATGCGGGTGTTCGTGAAGCGGACCAATCGTGGCGTCAAAGAAACGCGGCCGCTCGAGTACCAAGCGGTCACTGATGATCCGCAATTCGTATACCGTTTCTGGTTTCAGCGCCCCTGCTATGTGGTCGTGCTTCTTCAATCGATGGGCGATTCTCTCGACCCCAAAATCTACGCCGATCGTGGCCAGGGTTTCAACGAAGGTGGTTCGATCGCATTACGGCACACCGATGCGTGCATCTACTCGATCTTTCTATCGCCGCCGCGCAAGGTCCGCAAACTTCGCATAGACCCGTGTTCCTACGAAGGACGCTTCCGCTACTGGGCAAAATGCGCCTGGAACGAGCGCGAGCACGCCGAGTTGCTTGCCGAAGCGAGGCAAAACGCGCCGGCCGACGCGTCGATCTACGATGTCGTCATCGACGGTAGTCGAGAGAAGCGCATACGGCAAAAGACCCTGAAGCGCCTCGATGAACATTTCGCCTCGGTGGTTCGGCTTGCCGAACGCACGGCGCCGCCGATCGACCCCGGCATGATGCACGGCAGCCCAATCATTTCCTTCGTCGTGCCGGTCCATAACAGCACGCAGGTCCACCTCGATGACCTGCTGGAGTCGTTTCATAAGCAGACCGCCGGAGCCGCCGAGCTGATTCTCTGCGATGACGGGTCGAGCTCGGCCGAGACGCTGTCCTGGCTGTCGAAGCACGAACGTGCGCGCGATGTTCGAATTATCCGCAGTACGATCAACAACGGTATCGCCGCGGCGACGAATTCCGGAATCGCCGTGGCCCGCGGCGAATGGATCAGTTTCATCGACCATGATGACGCGCTGACGCCGTGCGTCGTGCAACTCATCGCCGAGACGATACGAGACCACCCGAATTGCCGATTCATCTACACCGACGAGGTCGTCACCGATGCGAAACTGAAACCCGTTCTCTATTTCTTCAAGCCGGCCTATGACGAGGTACTGCTGTCCGGGGTCAACTATATCAATCATCTGTCATGCTACCGCCGCGACCGGCTCCGCGCGATTGGCGGCCTGCGTAGCGGCTACGAGGGCTCGCAGGATTACGATCTGTTGCTTCGATATCTTCGTGGATTGCGCGCCGACGAGATCAAGCACTTGCCGTTTCCCGGCTATCGCTGGCGCCGCACCGGGGATACATTTACGGCGAAATTCATGGATCGGGCGACAGCAAACGCGCGCAGGGCCCTTGCCGAGCATTATCGGCGCGGCGCCGTCGAGCCCGCCGTCGAACAAGCGATCGCCAAGGACCTGCATCGGGTCCGCTTCGATAAGCTGAACGAGCATTGGCCGCGGGTTTCGGTGATCATCCCCAATCGCAATTCTTTCTCTCTGATCTCCCGCATACTGGCCGATCTGACGACACGAACCGATTATCCCGATCTGGAAATCGAGGTCGTCGACAACGGTACCACCGATCCGCGCGTGCTCGATCTCTACGCCCGGACCAAGGAAGGGGCGATCCCGTTCCGGTACGAGATCGAGCCTGCGCCGTTCAACTTTTCGCGCCAAGCCAATCGCGGCATCGCCTCGGCGTCCGGCGAACTGATCCTACTGCTCAACAACGATATCGAGGTCATCGACGCGGGTTGGTTGCGGGAAATGGTTTCGTGCTTCAGCTATCCCGACACCGGCATCGTCGGTGCGCGCCTGCTGTACCCGAACGGCCGGTTGCAGCACGCCGGTGTCATTGTCGGCCTCGCCGGCGTGGCCGGTCACTGGTTCGATGGTCAGCGTGAAAGCAATCCGGGCCCCATGGCTCGGCTGCACGTCAGGCAATCCTTTACCGCGGTGACCGGCGCCTGCATGCTCGTGTCCCGCGCTTGCCTCGATGCGGTAGGCCCCTTCAACGAGTGGGAGTTCGCAATCGCATACAACGATATTGATTTCTGCCTGCGCGCGGTGGCGAAGGGCTTTCGTGTGGTCTGGACTCCGTTCGCGACTCTGACCCACTATCAATCGGCCAGCCGCGGCAGCGACAAGACGCCTGCAAACCGCGCCCGCTTCCAACAGGAAAAGGAAAGCCTGCAGCTGCGTCACAACACCGACGCGCTGGAGGACCGGGCGTTCAGCCCCTGGTACACGCGCGATCGGTCCGTGCCGGCGCCGATTCTGCTCGATCGCTTGCCCAAGGCGCGCTGACCACGCCGCGGCGGTCGATACGGATCGTTGCAATGCCGCGCCGCGCCCCTAACCGGGCGGGCGGTTGACCGTGTTCGCGATGTTCACCAGCGGCTGACCGAGCGTGCGGATAACGTTGCTCGCAACCTCGTGCACCGTGCGCAATTTGGGCTTGCCGGTGGGCTCCAATTCGAGCGCGCGCAGCAGCCGATTCCTGAACTGGCGTGGCGTGAAGTGCGTTTCATAAAGCCGGCGCGCGTTAGCCGCGATCCGCGGCCACTCGGCTGATCCTTCAAGGGCGCGTTTGAGCGTCGCGCCGATCCCTTCCGGCCCCATGTGATGGACAACGAAGCCCGACTCGCCATCGACGATATAATGCGAGATTCCTGCGGCGACGCTGATGACGAGAATCTTACCGGCAGCGAGCGCGTCGATCGCCGCCAGCGGGCCGGCGTCGTCGCGTGACGGTATCAGCACGATGTCGGCACGCTTTAAGTGTTCGGCGGCTTCCGCATCATCGAGCTGGTCGCGGAATACGATGCTTGAATTACTATCGGCGCGAATCTCGATATCACGCCTGAAATGATGGTCGTTGGTGCCGCCGGCCATGACCAGGCGCGTCGTCCGTTGCAGTTCGGCGGGCAGCAACTTGAAACCGGAAATCGCCAGATCTTGGCCCTTGCGCGGTTCGTACGCGCCGGTCACTGCGATCACCCTCGCCCCGGGATATTCGTCGCTGTCGCCTTGACGGCCGACCGGATCGGCGACACCCGCCTCGATATTGACCGCCTCCAGGCCGCAATGACTCCTGATCGCCGATACGGCGAGCGGCCCGGCCGCCCAGACGGCCGTCGCGCGAGCCAGCGAGTCGCGGGATTGCGGATATTCCTCTATGGTTTGGCGGACCTGATCGTACTCGTGACAGTAAACATAGACAGGCAGGTACGGCCCGAGCACCCTCGGAATCCGCCAGGATCGGACGGTATTGCAGATTGCCGCGTCGAAATTCCTGACAAGGTCCGCGATGCGGGGCCCGCACAACAGCGCGAGCGGATCGACTATGACGTCGGCGCCCGCTTGCAAAAGGGAACCGCGAAGTTCTCCGTCTCGCGCGGCGATGACCAGAACATAGTGACCCTGACCGATCAACGTCTTGGCAATTTCCAACAACACACGCGCGGCGTCGCTCGCGGATAGATTGTCGGAAAAAAGGGCGAAAGCCTTGTCGCCCGCCGCGGAAGCTGCGACCGTGCTCTTGTTGAAGGAAAACTCCTCTTGCGAGTCGATGTAAACGAGATCGCGCATCTTCGGCGGAAAATATGGATCCCGCTCAAAACGACGCCCCCATCGTTTGAGGACGAAGATGTCGGCTTTGTCCTTCTTGAAGCTCTTATCCGGAGCTTGTGCGGCACCGCCGGCGGCCGTTTCATGCGGGTCAATATGGAGCAATTCGAGGTGCGGCGCGTAGACGCAGCTGTAGCCCAGCTCGCGAATGCGAAAGCACAAGTCGACGTTTGAATGTAAATTCGGGACGTTGTTAGCGTCCCATCCGCCGACTTGACTGAACACACGCATCGGCATCGCCAAGCAGTCGCCGCCGAGGCACGACACCTCTCTGACGCATTGTGCCAAATTGAAATAGGCCGTCGTTCGCGATGGAAAGCTGTGGAAAGCCGTTCCAAGCAGGCCGGGTACGGCGGTGACGATGCCGGCGTGCTGAATCGAGCCGTCCTCGCAGAGCAGCTTCGGCGCCACCGCGCCGACGCCCGGCAAGGTCAAATATTCGAGCAGGCCGTCGATCCAATCCGGCGAGATCACGCGCACGTCGTCATTGAGAAAGACGACGTATTCCCCGCGCGCAAGCGACGCCCCGACGTTGCACTTGTCGGAAAAATTCGACGGTTTGTCGTAACTTACAAATGACGTATCGGTAGCCGCGAATTGCGCGGCGTGCGCCGCGATGGCCGATGACGCGGTGACGAATATCAGCTCGTACTTGTCGTAGGTCGTGAGCGATCTTATCGAATCAATGGTCTCCTGCAGGCGATGATGGTCGCCCGCCGACGGCACGACGATCGAGACCAAAGGACGCTTCGCCGAGGTCGAGCGCTTGACACGGTTGGCCGTGGGCAGGGCGATGGCGACACCGCCGTAGCCGCGCCGGTCGGCGGCGTCCTGCAGGGCTGCGATGTTGCTGCGCCGGGCGTCCGGCTTGTCGCCGCCGGCGGCGGAGCCGGGGATCATGCGCCAGCCGTACAGGCACTCCTCGATGTGGGCGACCTTCGGCGCCCGTTCGGCCACCCGCAGCGCCAGATCGTAGTCCTGCGAAAGGTCGTAGCGCGAGCGAAAGCCGCCGACGCTCTCCACCAGGGACTTGCGATAAACCGACAAATGCCCGCTGTACATGAAGTTGAGCAGCAAAAGCGGGCTCCAGTCCGGTTTGTAAAACAGATCGTCGACCAGATCGTCGCCGTCGATCTTGCATTCGTCGCTGTAGACCAGATCGAGCTCCACATCCTCCGCCAGCCGCTCGGCCACCCGCTCCAGCGCCTCGCGCGTGAGCATGTCGTCGTGGTCGAGCAACCCCACATAAGGGCCGCTCGCCATCCCCAGCGCCTCGTTGGTCGCCGCCGAGATGCCGCCATTGGCGGCGCGAAAGCGCACCCTGATCCGCCGATCGACGCCCGCATAATAGCGCAGCATGGCCGCCACCTCGGAGCGCTGCGAGCCGTCGTCGACCAGGATCAGTTCCCAGTTGGCGTAGGTCTGGAACAGAACCGACAGGATGGCGCGCTCCAGGAACACCAGCGGCGGCCGGTAGACCGGCACCAGCAGCGAAATCCTCGGCCCGCGATCCACCGTCCCGGCAACCGGCGGCATCAACGCAAACCGCTCACCGACCTCCAGCCGGCCCTGGTTGTAGCGATTGAAGATCGGATGCGGATAATCCGGCAGGCATCCCTCGTTGATGATCAGCCGCGGCGAAATGCCGAGCCCGAGCAACGCCTGCAAGGCCGCCGGTGCCTGCTCCGCCTCCCCCGCACGACCGTCACCAGCCGCCGCGCCCACGGGCTCGAGCGGCAGCACGCTCTCGGCGCTCGCCGATTTGAGCTTCGCCGACAGGATCTTCATCTCGTCTTCGCGCAACGATTGCGCCTCGGCGCCGGCCGCGCCGGCCGCGTTCCGCGCACGCAGCGCGCGCACCGCGGAAACCACCTCGATGTCACACTGGCGCTGGCGGGCGTTGACGACCGGGGTCGGCAGCGGCGGCCGAATGTCGGGTTCGCGCACGGGACCAGCGGCGGCCGCCGCCCGGTCAACGCCGCCTGCGTCGCCGACAGGCTCGGAGAAGCTCAGCGGAGGCGCCGGTTCGCTCGAGACATCGAGGTCCTGAGCGCTGCGGTCAAGAATACCCCACATCTCCATGCCGGACGCGCGGAGTCTGGCCTCCCAGATTCTCCTCGTCGGGGGATCCTGCCGTTCGACGGCAAGCCGGCCGCGCTGCAACACAGCCGCATCTTCCAGGCCATAGAGCTGTTGCAACGTTTCCAACAGCGCCGTCTGATCGGCCGATACCTCTTCGTAGATGAATCGAATCGGCTCCATCCCGTGAAAGGTGAACAGGAGATCAAACTTGGCGTTCTCGGTTATGATATTGCGCGCCAGAGTAAGAATTTGCTCCGGATCATATGCCGGTCGGAACTCTCCGGCCGAACCGCTGGGCTGAGCAGTCCGCTGTTTGTCCGGTGACGCCAGGCAATGAGAAATGCTCTGTGCGATGACGTTCCGGCGTTGGGTCAGGAGGAACATCGGGCGTTTTCGCAGCGCGCGAAAACAACCGGCTTTGACGAGAAAGTTCAATTGATCGACGGTAGCCTTGATCAGAAAGTTTGCTCGAAGCGAGTGCTTTTGGATGACAAAACTCATGTATTCGGAAAATGCGCGAAATCGGTGCTCGCGCGCAGTTTCTATGACCAGGTCGGCGTTGAGGAACTCATAATTGAAACCGTCAGGTTCTGCGGCGAGCCCGAGCTGCGACAAGACGGAACACAGATACGTCGAACCGGAGCCGCTGGTAAAGCACACAACGGTGAAGTTCTCGATCTCCGCAAGGCCTGCGGTATCGCTCAGACCACACTGCTCGAAAAAGGCGCCAAGCTGCGCTTCATGCGCGCCCGGCGGGATGACACCCCAATCCAACTTAATCCACCACCTGTTGCAAGTGCACGATCGCTCTCTGCAAGGGCCGCTACGCCAATTCGTAAGATGGTTTGCGGCCGGAGGCAATGCGCTTCGAGCGAACTCGGCTCCTCCGCGATCTCCAGCGCGTCAATTGCCGATGCCGGCGGATCGCGCTCAGTTCTGACTGCCCGCGATCAGCGCGAAAAGCCGAACGACAACCCAGCAAGCGCCGCGCGCACCGTGCGCTCGCGACTCACGACGGTCCCAGAGCGGAAACGACGGCTTCCAGCCAACCGCGCCCGAAGTCGCGGTCCGGCTCGAGGCAGTTCCCTTCTGCCCATTCATTCCACGCATTTATCAAGATAACTCGCTCGCCTGTTTGACGTCGTTCATGAAGGACCGTGCCGCGCAGCCAGCGGCGAAAATTGGTCGGCGTTGCACCATGGTACACCGTAGCATCTCTTCCGCGACGCGCCGTGTTGTCTAAAGCTGCCATGACACATCTATGCCGACGTCCAACAATCGGCTCGTCCAGCTTCTCCAGCGCCGCCGTCACGGTGCGATTATAGTCGAATAGGGCATGGAGACTATCGTTCGGCAGATCAGGAGGTCTCGGCCGAAGTAGCTGCGCGGGGATAAGGTGCGGAGGGAACTCGAAATAGGCATCAAACCCGCATACGGCTGGGTCTGCAGGCAAGTCCGGATCCTCCGGGAATTTCACCCAAGCTGCCCCCAGATGAATTTCGGGAATACCTTCACCGATCAATGCCGCGCGCAGCGTACGCATAGCCGAGGCGACGTCGGGAATATGTCGTGCACGATAGATCAGCAGCATTGGTTTGCCGTCCAGGCGAAAATAGCGGCGATCGCGCAGCAACGGGGCGATGTCGCGGGCGAAGCGCACTGCCCACCCACTCTCGTAGGCTTGAGGCATGAGCACGTCCTTGTTTAGACCATCCCAGTTCCGGCTCCATGGTTCATTGGCCCAGCAGATCAGAAACGGAAAATCAGGCACCCCGCTCGCCAACACCTCATCGAGCGGCCGTTCGAGGAGCCGGCGCCCATCGAACCAATAGTAGTAGTAGCAAAATCCGGAGAGACCGTGCTGGCGCGCGAGTGCGGCCTGAGCCTCGCGTGTCTCCGGCACACGCAGATCATAGAAACCGAGCTCTGAAGGCAGCCTGGGCTGCCGATGGCCCGCATAAAGCGGCTTCGCCTTGGTCGCGTTCGTCCATTCGGTGAAGCCTTCGCCCCACCACCGGTTATTTTCCGCAATCGGATGGAACTGAGGGAGGTAATAGGCAAAAACATGCAGTTTCGACGAGCTCGGAACGGGTTCAGGCGCGGTGTTCCTAATATCGCTCCATTCGGCGACGCGCATGCCAGCGTCCTCGCAGATCAGACCGAACATGCGTTCCAGGGCATGTCCCAAGGTCCCGTTCACCGGCAGCGGTTCAGGTTCAAAATCGCCGAGGTTTAATTTGAGGCCGGCAAGCGGGCGCAACAGCAACGGCCTGATCCAGAATATGTTGCCACCAGGAAAGGTCCGTCCCCTTACCTCCGGTGAGATGCCGATACGCGGCAGCAATTCCGTGAGGAATTGCTCGTTGCCCGACCAATGCTCGTCTTTGCCGTAGATATTTCCATCGGCAACGACGATGCCAACGTCGGGATCCGCACGAAACCGCGAGACGATGCGGTCGATTTGCTGCGAGCTACCAAGAATTCCCTCGATCAGCTCGCGGCGCCACGCGTCGCCATCAGCTACATGTCCACTGCGCTTCGAGTGCAGTTTGCAGACCAACTCGTACTGAAAAAGCACGCCGGTCTGCAGCAATGCCATGAAACGCGCGATATCTCGACCACGATCTTCCGGGAACTCGAATATATGCGCATTGGCGAAATCATCCTTAATTGCACTCCTCATATGCCCTGAGGCGCCCTTCACAAGGCTGACGAAAATATCAAACGGATATGATATGCGACAGATCGCAGCTCGCATTTCATCCCACAGGTCCGCATGATATAAGTGAACAACGACGGCTATCGGACCTCGAGGTTTGAGCGCTCGAAGCTCGAAGAAATCCGGAAGCTGAAAGTCCGGGAAGTCGCTCAGACGATCGGGAGCGGATGATGGTCGTCCGGTAGAGCCGACGAATGCGGTTAGAAGATGATGAGCCAGCGGCTCCATCCCGATCGCCGCGACTTCCGGATGTTGGTCGCGATAATCGGCGGGATCGAACGAGCGGTTCGGACGCCTGCCTTCTGCCGAGCCGCGTTTTACGTAGTGCGTCAGCGGTTCCATTCCGGTCGCCGCCACATCGGGATATTCCTGGCGGTACCAGGCCGGGTCGAAAACCGGATTCGGACGACGCCCCTCCGCCGACCCGTGCGCGAGATAATGCTCCAACGGATCGACACCAGCCGCCAACACGTCGGCGTTCTGTTGCAAATACCAGGCCGGACTAAAGAGGCCCGACGCTGCCACCAACCGGCTGTCGCTGAGCGGACCTACGTCGATAGTCCGCGCGCCATACGCCTTGCGCCAGGAAAAATGGACGCCCGGGGGAAACGCCAATCGAAACCCCGGACCGTCGAGTTGCAGGTTCGGGCTGAAGTACGGATCACGATCGAGCACGCGACCCCAGCGTTTCGACATGTAACCCATTGCGGCATTCGTGAGTTCTGCGTTGTCGGATACAACCTCGCTCTCGCCGCTGTCGGATGCAGGTGCGCCGACATCAAGTTCGGCGTGCGGGGTCCAGACGATTCGGTATCCGAGTTCGCGAACCCGCAAACAGAGGTCGATATCGCCATAGGCAATCGGCAAATCGCTCTCGTTAAAGCCCCCGGCCTGTTCAAAGACCGCCTTCGGCAGAACAAGGCATGCACCTGAGACGGCCGACAGGTTTTGTACCAGAGCAGCGCGACCGAAATAACCGTAGTCGCCGCGATCTCCCGACCGCAGCCCCCGGTGGACGTGTCGGGCGACGGATACAGGATCCAGAGCAAAACCGGCATGTCTGATTCGACCGTCGGGAAAATGCAGCAATGCGCCGACCGCGCCGACACCGACGCGTGACGCATGCGACACCATCTCGGTGAGCCAATCACCATCGACCACTTCGACATCGTTGTCGAGGAAGCAGAGTAGCGAGCCAGCGGCATGCGCCGCGGCAAAATTCCTGACAGCCGAAGAATTGCCCGGCGCATCACATCCCAGAACGCGGATATTCGCGGCTCCGCCAAGGTAGTCGAAATAGCTGCTCGTGATCCGCGGGCGACTCTCGCTGTCAGCGATCAATATTTCGAAAGCAGGATATTCAGTTCGGCACACTAGCCGCTCGATACACGCGCGCAGAGGATTGATTCGGTCGTCGACTTGCAAAATGACCGTGACACACGGTGCCGGCTGGGGCACGGCATAACGCACTCTGCTGAAGGCAGGGTGCGGGCTTGCCGAAACCTCGGCGGCGATGCCCGATTTCGCCAAGAAGTCGGCGATCGCCCGCCGCGCCCGATCGACAGCGTAAGGCTTCGCCTCATCCGAATTCAGCGCAGTGGAGCCGGCAACTGCCCGCCAATGGTACAGAACGTGCGGAATATGCCGTATGCGGTCGGGCGTCGTAGCGTCTTGCGCCCGCAGTATCAGATCATAGTCCTGGCTGCCGTCGTAGCCGCCGCGAAACCCACCGATTTCTTCGACCAGGCTCCGCCGATAGACGCCGAGATGGCAAAACATATTCTGCGACAGCATCAGATCGATGTTCCAATCCGACTTGAAATAAGGATTGTAGCGCTGCCCTTTGCCATCGATGCGGTCCTCGTCACTATAGATGAGGTCGACCCGGGGGTTGTCGACGATCAGCTCGGCGATCATGTACAAGGCATGTTCGCGTAAGACGTCGTCGTGATCGAGCAGGGCTATGAACCGGCCGGTCGCCAATGCGAGAGCACTGTTTGTCGCCGCGGAGATATGACCGTTCTCGCGTCGGTAACGGACCTTGATACGCGGATCGTCGGCTCGATATTCCTCGAGAACGCGTCGCACATGCGGCGCGGTCGAAGCATCATCTGCAATGCATAATTCCCAGTGGGGATAGAGTTGCGCGCGCACCGAATCGACCGCCGCGCGGAGATACACCTCCGGTGTCTCATACACCGGCATGATTACCGAAATCAGCGGAGGATCTTGCATTGCCGAGATATTCGCGGCGATGGCCAGACGGTCGGCATATCCAATTGTGTCGTATCGGCTGATCCAGTCGACGTATTCGTCCAAGCCTTGGTCGTCGAGAGTGCCGGTGGAGAGATGGTGAGCCAGCGGTTCCACGCCGGCGGCCGCGATCTCCGGATGGTGGGCAAGATACCACGAAGGATCGAAGCGAGGGCTCGGACGGCGTCCCTCCGTGAAGCCGATCTTGGAATAATGCTCGAGCGGCTCGATCGCGGCCGCTGCTACGTCGGGATACTGCGTACGATACCAGGAGGGATCAAAGAGGCGATTCGGACATTTCCCCGCGGCAGAGCCGTGCGCGATATAGTGAGCCAGCGGTTCCAATCCGGCCGCCGCCGCTGGGATTTGCTCCAGATAGAATTTCGTGTCGAACAGCGGATGCGGATCGCGTTCCTCGGCAGCGCCAAACAGAACATAATGCGCGAGCGGATTGATGCCCGAGGCGGTGACATCAGGGTTTCGCGCCAAATAGAACTTCGTGTCGAACAGCGGATGCGGATCGCGTTCCTCGGCAGCGCCAAACAGAACATAATGCGCGAGCGGATTG
>Ga0187781_10001602_pt1 | contig 17165 bp, 13 predicted proteins | sample 0715_SJ02_MP02_2_FD_132447 | JGI IMG/M metagenome (GOLD analysis project Ga0187781, IMG submission 132447) | Tropical peat soil microbial communities from peatlands in Department of Meta, Colombia - 0715_SJ02_MP02_20_MG | ecosystem: Environmental > Terrestrial > Soil > Wetlands > Peat | place... | reverse complement strand
TGCTCTTGCGCTCCACCAGATCGAAAATTTCCGCGCCTGAACCGAGCAAACCTTCGGTGTTGCCGACCAGCAAAAAACCTTCGGGCTTAAGGGCATAATGAAAGATCGGAATCACTTTTTTCTGCAGGACCGGGCTCAGATAGATCAGAACATTTCGGCAACTGATCAGATCCATGCGTGAGAAGGGCGGATCGCTGAACACGTTCTGGCGGGCGAACACGCACATGTCGCGGATCGACTTGGAGATCTGGTAGCCCTCGGGGAGTTTGTGAAAAAAACGACGCAGCCGGACCTCTGAAACCTCATTGGCGATGTTCTCTTTGTAAAATCCGGTGCGCGCCTTTTGAATCGCCTGCTCGCTGAGATCGGTGCCAAAAATCTGGATCGGCACTTCCAGCCGGAGTTCGGAGAGTACCTCCACCAGGGAAATGGCATGGGAATACGTCTCCTCGCCTGTGGAACATCCCGGGACCCAGACGCAAACTGCCTCCGAGGCCGATCGGTTGGTGAGGATCGTCGGATACACAACCTCGCGCAGGCTCTGGAACACGTCGGGATTGCGGAAGAAGCTGGTGACGTTGATCAGCACGTCGCGGTACAGGGCCTCGATCTCCTCCGGGTTGCGGTGCAGAAGCTTGACGTAGTCTCCCAATTCGTTGACCTGATTGATGTTCATACGGCGCAGAATGCGCCGGCGGATGGTCGCAATCTTGTAGTCGACAAAGTCGACTTTGCTGAATCCCTTGAGCAGCCGGAAGGTTTCTTTCAGCAGGCGGTCCTTGCCATCGAAGGCATCGCGAGAATGCTGCTTGGAATCTGGCATCCGCTGAATTCGGATCAGCTCTTCCGCAATGCGATCCGGCGGAAGCACGTAATCCACCACTCCGGCTTCCACCGCGCTATTGGGCATGCCGTCGTACTTTGCCGTTTCCAGGTCCTGAGCAAAGGTAATGCCACCATTGCTCTTGATCATCGAAAGCCCGAGAGTTCCGTCATTCGCAGTCCCGGACAGGATCACACCGATCGCATTCGACATCTGATCCTCAGCCAGGGAACGAAAGAAGGTGTCAATCGGCATGTGATGGCCGCGACTCGCTTCGCGCTTTACCAAATGCAATATGCCCTCGGAGATGGTCATGTCGGAATTCGGGGGCAGGACGTAAACCGTGTTACACGCTACGCGGGCGCCTTCTGCGGCTTGCAGCACCGGGAGTTTGGTGGTTCGGGAGAGTAGCTCCGCCATCGCGCTCTCGTGGGTTGGATCCAGGTGGGGGATAAAGACTAAAGACAAGCCGGGCGAAGTGGGCAAGGCTCGCAGCAGGTTGCTGAACGCTTCCAGCCCTCCGGCAGAAGCACCGATGGCTACGATCGGAAAACTTGCCGGGTTCGAGCTGATAGGGGAGCGCTTGCGTTGGCTAGGCTCTTTGCGGCTTCGCTCTTCCTTTTTTTGTGCATTCGGCATAGACACGCTCCCAGGTGGCGGACCGCCTCAAAATATTTTACGAAAACCTTTGATTTTAGCGTATTGTAGGACGATTAGCAGTGACGCAAAATGTCTCCGGGTGGTTATTGGGGTATAACCACGGGCCCGAACACCAAGCAGGGCGTACAGCGAGTGATCGCTAAACGTTGGCAAACGGGAAATGCTGGACTGAGACGGAGATGTCCAAATGCCGGAACCCACCAGAATGCTATTTCGTTGTCTCTTCCCCTATTCGAACGGTCAACCAGTTGAGGGGTTCGACCTCGATGGAGACGTCGCCACTGGAAACGATGGGATCGCGCTAAAGGTGGCGGTCAAGGGACAGGTCTCTGGTTGGGAGCTTGGCGAGATGGAACGGCCAGAACGGCTCGCGACGGCCTATGACCTCTTCATAGATGATCCCGAGGCAGCCGAGAAACGCCTCCACTGGGTACAGATAGAAGTCATGCAGAAATCGAGGCGTTGGGTCAGTTCGGCCGAGGTCCCTGGAACCCAGCGTGCGAAACACCGCCAAGGGTGCGGCAGCCCCGGGAATCATTCATCTATAATCTCTCCTAATGTTCATTCGTTCCCCGTTGTGTCTTGTTCTGCTGGCGGTTGTTCTACTGTATGCCCCGGTTCTTCCCTTCCAACCGCGAGCGAGTGCGCAAGCGCCGCGCGCCGCGCATGCCGCCCCCGCGCAAGACTTGGCCCCCGCCGTCTCGGAAGTCATTGAGCAGGACGTCGAGTACGGCAAACCAGGCGGCGAAGCGCTTCTCCTCGATATCTATCAGCCGCCGGAGCGCGCGACCTATCCTCGCCCGGCCGTCGTGCTCATCCACGGCGGAGGCTGGAGCAACTTCGACAAGAGCACGATGCGAGGAATGGGAAACTACCTTGCGCACGCGGGATTTGTCGCAGTTTCCATCAACTACCGTCTGCTGACCGCCAACGGCAATCGCTGGCCCGCGCAGCTTGACGACGCGCAGCGAGCCGTTCGCTGGCTGCGCGCGAATGCCGCCAGGTACAGCATCGATCCCTCCCACATCGGGGCCTTCGGCCACTCCGCTGGCGCGCAAATTGCTTCGTTGCTTGGCCTCCTCGATACGCGCGATAACTCCGATCCCGCGCTTGCCAAGTTTTCCAGCAAAGTGCAAGCGGTGGTTGACGTAAGTGGGCCGACCGATTTTCTTACGCCTCGCGACGCCGATAACGAAGCCGGCCTTGCCAATCTTTTTGGCGGGGACAAAAGCAAACTACCCGAGCTATGGCGCAGCGCTTCGCCGGCGCTCCAGGTCTCGAGCTCAGCCTCGCCCTTTCTTATCGTGCACGGCACCGAGGACAACATGGTGCCGCTCGCGCAAGCGCAGGAACTTTATGACAAGCTCCGGCAGGCTGGCGTGGATGCGACGTTGGTAAGGGTCGAGGACGGTCATACCTTCCAGACTCCGGAAGCGCGTCACCGCCTGGCGTCTGAAACGCTCGTCTTTTTTAGCCACAATTTGTTGGGCGATCGCTGAGCCGGCTTCGGGATACGACGGTCGTACGTGCATGGCTCCGCGCCCGGTCCGCGCCTGGCGCAGTTTCACAACCTCCCTTCGCACTGCCCACCGTTGTCGCCCGAAAACTGTCGGATCACACCTCGCACATTCGGCATATAATGTTGCGATTCGGCCGGCGCGATTCCTTGCCGCTTCGGAGGCCTCTCTTTTGCCGCTTACTCTCGATACCCGTGAAGTCGGCCGCGTCACCGTAGTGCGCTGCCAGGGGCGCATCGTCGCCGGCAATGAGAGCGAGGCGCTGCGCTCGCATGTCACGTGGCTGCTCAACGACCGCCGCTCCATCTTGCTGCATTTGGGCGAGGTCGGATTTATCGATTCGAGCGGCCTCGGCACCATGGTCCGCGCTCTTGCCAGCGCACGCCAGGTGCGCGGCGATATGAAGCTCTGCAACGTCCCCGAGCCGGTGCGCAAAGTGCTCGAGATGACGCGCCTGAATTCAGTTTTCGATCTGCACGACTCCGAGGAAACAGCCCTCGCCGCTTTCTACCGGCCCGGCAGCCGCAGCGAAGCGCCCGCGGCCACAGGCCGCACCATCCTCTGTCTCGACTCGAACCTCGACGTCCTCGCCTATTTGCGCGAACTCTTGCGCCGCGCCGGCTACGAGGTCCAGACCACTGACCGCATGGGCGATGCAGTGCTTCTCATGCGCGTCAGCCGCTTCGATCTCCTGCTGGTCGGCCCCGACAAACTTGCGTCCACGGGCTCGCCGCAAGCCTTCCAAAACGCCTGCGCAAAACTTCCTGTGATCGAACTGGGAAGGGAATTTTCCACGCGCCACGCCGGCGAGGCCGGGGAAGATTTGCTGGCTATGATTCAGTCGCGCCTGAACCAGACGGGTCCGTAAACGAAGGGCGTGACGTTCGTTCCACTGCTTCTACTGTATTTGGATGACGCCTTGCGGACTGCTCGCCTTGATCTCTTCCACCCGCGCCACCACTTTCCGCGTGAAGGCAAACAGCGACTTGGCGTGAGGCGAGCTTTCACCCTCAAGCACCGTTGGTTTGCCTCCATCACCCGCCCTGCGAATTTCGGGATCGAGTTCCACGCCGCCGAGGAAAGCCACGCCGAACTGTTTCGCCGTTTTCTCAGCTCCTCCGCGCGAGAAAATATCCACTTCGTGGTTGCAGTGCGGGCAAATGAAGTAACTCATGTTCTCGACCACGCCGACGAGATCCACTTTCATCTGCCGGAACATCTCGATCGCCTTGCGAGCGTCCTGCAGAGCAACATCGGAAGGGGTTGAAACCACGATTGCGCCCGTCAGCGGCACCGTCTGAATCAGCGACAGCGCCACGTCGCCCGTTCCCGGCGGGAGATCGACAACCAGGTAGTCGAGCAGGCCCCACTCGACCGACCCGAGAAACTGGCGGACGACCGAGTGCAGCATGGGCCCGCGCCAGATCACCGGCTTGTCGCCCGGGTTGAGGAAACCAACCGAAATCACCTTCAGCCCATGCGCCTCGATGGGCGCGATCTTGACCCCGTCGCTGGCCCGCGGCTGTTCATTGGTGCCGAGCATGAGCGGAACATTGGGGCCATAAACATCGGCATCCAACAAGCCGACCTTGCTCCCCATCTTGCTGAGTGCAATGGCCAGGTTCACAGCAAGCGTGGTCTTGCCAACTCCCCCTTTGCCCGAGCCCACGGCAATGATGGCGCTAACGCCGGGCAGCGGTTGCGGTACGGGAGGTTGCATCTCGTGCGAATGGGAATGAGCCACAGGGTCCTCTTTCACAAGCGGCCAAAGCTTTGGCCGAAGTCTTGATTATAAGGGAGCCAAGAGCCGTCAGCCGTCGGCCACTGAAAACTGAGAACTGGGAACTGAGAACTGAGTGCTAATAATGTCCTTCTCCCAGCTGCACCTTGCCGCGGAACATACGGTAGATGAAAACGAAGTAAGCGACGGCCAGCACAAAAGCCAGCGCCCACCACGCCAACCCTACTATCAAGCCGTGAGCGCCCGCGCTTGCGTTCCAGATGGTGAGGTCGTGCTCGTGGTCGCGCGCCGGAAGAACAACTGGATAGAGAGCGAATGCCGCACCCACGAGCATGCTCGCGACATACACGCTCGAAGCCGCGAAGGCGACCTTCTCCTTGCCCTTGGGCCCCGCCCACAGCATCGTGCCCAGGCTGGCGAAAACCAGGACGGGCACAAGGATGCCGATCCTGTGCGTGCTATAGTTCGCAACCACGTCCGGCCGGACGAAATATGTGACTATCAGCGCAACGCATGTCAGGAAGAATTGCACCGGCCACAGCAGGATGGCGAGCCCGCGCGCGCGGCGTCCCAGATCGTCATCCGTCTTAAGGGCAACGTAATGCGCCCCGTGCGCCGCAAGCGTCACCAGCGTCATAACACCCGTGCAAACCGTATACCAGTCGAGGATCCCGGTCTGCCCACTGAGCTTGAAGTTAGTCCAGAGAGGCTCGAAGAAGTAGCCGCTGGCGTCCAGCGGAACTCCCCGTATTACATTTCCCAGGGCCGCGCCCAGAAACACGCATAACAGAATGCTCGACACGGCAAACACCCCATCGAAGAATTCCCGCCACATGGGGTTGTCGATGTGCGTGCGGAACTCGATCCCGATTCCGCGCAGCATCAGCAGCCACAACACCATCATCAGCGGCAGATAAAAGCCGCTGAAGCTCGAGGCATAGAGCAGGGGAAACGCGAAATAGAGTGTGCCGCCGGCAGCCAGCAGCCAGACCTCGTTGCCGTCCCACACCGGCCCGATGGCACGCAGCACGCGCCGCCGCTCGTCGCCGGTGTTGGCCACCAGCAGATAAATCGCGCCCGCGCCCAAATCGAAACCGTCGAGCACGGCATACGCCACGATCATCACCGCGACAATCCAGAACCACACACCCGCCATCGCTAGTTTGCCTCCGCCGGGGAGAAACGAATCCTTCACCTACTGGCTCGGCCCGTGCTCAATCTCCCTGTGCACTAAGAAGAGAAATAGTATCCCCAGCACAGTGTACATACCCATAAACCCTAACAGAGTGAACATCCCGCTGCCCGCCGAAACCACCTTCGAGTAACCCTCTTCGGTACGCATTAAGCCATACACCAGCCACGGCTGGCGGCCGAGTTCGGCAGTTATCCATCCCGCGGTATTCGCAATGTAGGGAAACGGCGCGGAAAGCATCAGAATCCAGAGCAGCCAGCGCGCATGGTAAAGGCGCCCGCGCCACAGCAACAGCGCGGCAAGCGCCATGACCGCGATGAAGAACGTCCCCAGTCCCACCATGATGTGGTAGCTGTAATAAAGGAGAGGGATATTGCCCGGCCAGTCCTCCTTGGGAAAAGCGTCGAGGCCGCGAACGTGAGCGTTCCATCGCCGGTACGTCAGCATACTCAACATGCCCGGAACCTGGATCGGATTCTCGATTTTGCCCTCCGTTTCGTTGGGCTGGCCGAGAATGAGCAGCGGCGCCCGGGTCTGCCCCTGAAAGAGTCCTTCCATGGCCGCAAGCGTCACCGGCTGATGATCGGCAACCAGCTTGCCTTGTCCGTCGCCTGTAGGAAACAGTTGCAGAACGCTGAAAATGCAACCGGCCACCACGCCCACGCGAAGGAAGACCCGTCCGTGCTCCTGCCATTTGCCCGCGAGCAGATAAAACGCTCCCACCGCGGCCATGACAAACGCGCCCGTGATCACTGCTCCACTCATGTTGTGGGCATATTGCCAGAGCGCCCAGGGGTTCAGCAGGAAAGCCCAAAAGCCCGCGAGTTGCAGGCTCCCATCCGTGGCCGTCGTATACCCAACCGGATTCTGCATAAACGCGTCGGTGGCAATGATGAAGTAGCCCGACAACCACGATCCGGCAAAAACCGCCACCGCCGACAGCCAATGCGCGCGCGGGCTCAGCCGCTTCTCGCCGTAAAGAAACAGTCCCAGGAACGCCGACTCGAGAAAGAAAGCGAACATGCCTTCCATGGCCAGAGTCTGGCCAATGACGCCTCCGGCAAACCGGGAGAAAACCGCCCAGTTCGTGCCGAACTGAAATTCCATGGGAATTCCGGTCACAACTCCTAAGACGAAATTGATGCCGAAAATCTTTGCCCAAAAACGCGCCGCCTCCTCGTAGACCTTGTCGCCTCTTCGCAGCGCAATCGTTTTGAGCACGACGATCAGCAAGGCCAGGCCCATGGTCAGCTGCGGAAACAGATAGTGAAACGTGGCGGTAAAGGCGAAGTGAAGGCGATGAATCAGAATTGCGCTTTCCATGGCAATCTCAACAGGACTTCCAGCACGCTGGTATGAGATAAGGGGTCGGAGGTCAGAGGTGAAAAGCTCTCATTGCAAACTTACACTTTGAACCATAGTTTCTTACCTCTGCCCTCTAACCTCTCACCTCTAGTCTTAGCCGCAGCGCCCGGACTGTCCGGCGGCTCTAAGTCCGTAGCTGCATGCGCCTTGCCCACTCGGCCTTGCGGATCTCCCGTCGCCGCGCGGCATCCTCATAGCGTCTCTTCTCCTCTGGAGTTTCGGGAATTACCGCGGGCACGGCAACGCGATTCCGCGTCGCGTCGATGGCAACAAAGGTCAAATAAGCGGAGCTGACATGCCGTTTCTGCTCGGCCCGGTAATTCTCCACCCACACTTTCACTCCGACTTCCATCGACGTGTGAAAAGCACGGTTGACCGACGAACGCAGGATGCATAAATCGCCAACCTGCACGGGAACAAGAAAATCCAGGTGATCGATCGAGGCCGTCACCACCCACTGCCGCGAGTGCCGATGCGCCGCCAGCGCCCCCGCCAGGTCGATCCAGTGCATCAGCCGTCCGCCGAGCAGAGCGTTGAGCGGGTTGGCGTCGTTGGGCAACACAATCTCGGCCATCTCGGAGGCAGAATCGCTCACCGGCCGCGGAACCAGGTTCAGTTCATCCATATTGTTCATAGGATCAGATGCTGGCGGAGCCTCTCCGGGCTCGATAAGCGTGCACATAGCCTGCGGCCAGCCGCCCGATGCGCACATCCGGAGGGGGCTCGCGCCAATTCCCGTCATGCAATTCGTAAGTCAGCGTGCCATGCGCTACCGGCGCGTGATCCCGTTCGCAGGCATAGCACAGGGTCATTTCCGCCTCGCTTACACCTGCCAGCGAAAACCGGACAGAATCCCAGTCGCGTTCTGCCGGAAGTCGCGGGCAACCGGCGGCGTAGCCAAGATTGCAGAATTCGCGGATGTGATCTTCGGCCGGCACCGTTTCGGTTGACATTGCGCCGCAAGCGCCCGTCCATCCCGCACCTAGAGGCAGGCGCGACGGATGCGGCCACCTGCCGTTCTGCACTATCTCACGCGGGATGAAATACGGACACGCCAGAGAGATTCCTCCAAGGTTGCCATTGTAACGTGGGCAGCGAGATCAGTCCCGGACCCGAATGCCTTGACTGCCTATGATCCTATCTTTAAGATGCACACGCTTGGCAAGACCGCTCACTGAAGCGCCCCCAGGAAGTCTATTATGTTTGCGCTGGAGGAAAGAATGAAACGCCTGGCCCGTCTGTTCGCCGTCCTCGTCCTGGTCACTGTCGCCTTTGCACAAAACGACGAAGTTGTCCCGAATGAAAATCTGGTCGCCGAGGGCATCCCGAAGATTCCCGCGTCGCTGGCGGCAGCCGTCGGACGATACACCGAATACCGCTTCGCTTTCCTTACGGATTGGCACCCAACCCGGCGCGAAATGCTCATCGAAACGCGTTTCGCCGACACGGTTCAATTGCATCAGGTAAAGTTCCCCGGCGGAGCGCGCAACCAGCTCACATTCTTCCCCGATCGATGTACTGACGCCATCTATCAGCCCGTGGACGGAAATTCCTTCGCCTTTCTCAAAGACGTCGGCGGGGGCGAATTCTACCAGTTGTACCGTTACGATTTTTCGACCGGGAATGTCACTCTTCTTACCGACGGCAAGTCGCGCAATACCAGTCCGCACTGGTCATACCAGGGAGACCGTATCGCATACGCCTCGACCAAGCGCAACGGCAACGACGTCGATCTCTGGGTGGTCAACGCCAACGATCCCTCCAGCGCCCGCATGATCACAGCGATGGAGGGCGGCGGTTGGTCAATTTCCGACTGGTCCCCGGACGGCACCCAACTGCTCGCCATGAATGAAATTTCCGCGGCGGAGTCCTACGTCTGGCTGGTCGATGTTGCTTCGGGCAAAAAGGAGCTGCTCACTCCGACCAGCGGCTCGGAACAGGTCGCTTACGGCTGGGCACGATTTGCCAAGGACGGCAAAGGAATTTACCTCACCACCGACCGCGACTCCGAGTTCCAGCGCCTCGTCCGCCTCGACCTCGCCTCCCGCAAAACCACGGTGCTCACACCGGCGTTGAATTGGGATGTGGAGCAGTTCGATCTCTCGAGCGACGGACGCTGGATTGCCTTCGCCTCCAACGAAGACGGCATCGGCGTTCTCCATGTTCTGGATACGAAAACAACTAAAGAAGTGTCACTGCCCAGCTTGCCCGTGGGCGTGATTCAGAACCTTTGTTGGCGCAAGAACAGCTCCGAGGTAGCTTTTTCCCTGAGTTCCTCGGTGCAGCCCTATGACGTCTACTCCGCCGATGTCGCTTCCGGCAAACTCGAGCGCTGGACGTTCAGCGAAACTGGAGGGCTGAACACTTCTGGCTTCTCGTCTCCTCAACTCATTCACTGGAAATCATGGGACGGCCGCATGATCTCCGGATTTCTCTTTAAGCCGCCGGCCCGGTTCACCGGCAAGCGTCCCGTCATTGTGCAGATTCACGGCGGTCCCGAAGGCCAGACTCGTCCCGATTTTCTCGGCTCCAATCACTATTACCTTCAGGAACTCGGCATCGCCATCATCGAGCCCAACGTGCGCGGATCGCTCGGCTACGGAAAATCCTTCCAGAAACTCGATAACGGGTTTCTTCGGGAAGGCTCTTACAAGGACATCAATTCCCTGCTCGACTGGATTCAGACCCAGGCCGATCTGGACGCGAGCAAGATCATGATCACCGGCGGCAGCTACGGAGGTTTCATGACGCTCGCCGTGGCGACCAACTACAACGATCGCATCTGCTGCTCCGTCGATATCGTCGGGCCGTCGAATCTGGTTACGTTTCTCGAGCACACTTCCGGCTATCGCCGCGATTTGCGCCGCGTCGAGTACGGCAACGAGCGCGATCCCAAAATGCGCGCCTTCCTGGAATCGATCGCTCCGGCCAACAAGGCGAAAAACATCACCAAGCCGTTGTTCGTCGTCGCCGGCCAGAACGATCCCCGCGTCCCCGCCAGCGAGTCGGCGCAAATGGTGGATGTGGTGCGACAAAACGGCACTCCGGTATGGTGGCTCCTGGGCAAAGACGAAGGCCACGGCTTCAGCAAAAAGAAGAACCGCGACTTCCAGTTCTACGCCACCGTTATGTTCGTTCAGCAATATCTGCTGAAGTAGGCGCGACAGTAGTTTGGGTCTGGTCTGTTCACATTCTCGCAGCCGAGTCATCCTGAGCGAGCCGTCACGCACGCCGGCAGCTTCCCGAAATGAAGTCGCGAGCGAAGGATCTATGCACTTTGTTTGCGCTATATCAGAAACTTCCGTCGCGGCTCCAACTGCTGAGATCGCCAGGCAACCGATCTTGCCTGCTAAACTTGGCTCCGGATAGCTGATATCTGACACCTGAGACCTGAAAATGGACCGCATCGCAAACCTCACCGAAATCCTCGCCGCGAATCCCGCGGACACGTTCGCGCGCTATGCCCTCGCCATGGAGTACTCCAAGTCCGGCGACGTCGATCTCGCCGTCGCCGAATTCAAAACGTTGATCGGGAATAATCCCGACTACACCGTCGCTTACTTCATGGCCGCGCAAACGCTCGCGGGCGCTGAGCGCATCGAGGAAGCCAAACGCATGCTGGTCGATGGCATCGCCTCCGCCCGCCGCACCGGCAACCAACACGCGCAATCCGAGATGACCGCGATGCTGGAAGAGCTGAAGTAAAGTCAGAAATTAGAAATCAGATTGCAGAAGCAGAATCTCCCTCTAGCTGGAAACAAGAAACCGGGAAACGGAAAAGAGACGGGCGCGATCTTTCGCGGATCGCTCAATGACCGGACGTGTCGGCCGCCGTTTGCACAGCCTCCTGGCACTTACTTGCGGCCGTCAGCACTTTGTCAAAGGCGGGGTCGGCCCGCAGCTTGGCCAGCAGCGGATCGGAAAGCAGGCTGGAATAGGCGCAATAGTTCATTTCGACGGCGCTCTCCAGCATATGCAGAGCGGCCTGCTTCTTGCCGCAATACCCGAGGATCGATCCCTGGATGTACCACGATTCGGGATCGGGTTCGCTGGGCAGACTGGTCTCATCCTCGTGCGCGATGCGCTCCAGATCGGCGGACCGCGACATCAGGCAGGCCTCGAGCAAATCGCGGTGATAGCGCGGCGTGCCCGGCATGTGTTTCACGGCCTCGCGCGCTTCCTCGATTTTTCCCTCGCGCAGCAGAATCGAAGGCATGGCATACACCGCCCACTCCGACCCGGCGTCCAGCCGGACAAAATCGGCAGCCCGGTCGGTTTTTCCGAGTTCGGCAAACGTCCAGGCGCAGGACCGGAACGCAAAGTTGCCGGGATCGAGCGCATTCGCGGTGTTGCATTCGCCCGCCGCCTGCTCCAGCATCCCGGCATAGCGATAAACGTAACTCATCGCATAGTGCGCCTGCGCGCTGTCCGGGCGCCGCTTCACTAGTTCCTGGGCCGCCCTGTAGGCAACGCCCAGTTCGCCGCGCTCCACATGGTTGAGGATTAACTGCCTGGCGGCGGCGATGCGGTTCGGATCCAAGGCCACCGCGCGTTCGCATGCCTTGTTCGAGCGCTGAAACATGACCTCGCCGCCGTCGGAGTAGTCAGCATCGTAATAGCAGCGCAGACCCAGTTCCTCCCACGCCGGCGCATAGTTCGGGTCAACCTCGACCACGTGCTCCAACACGGCAATGGCGTCTTTGTTCGGGCCAGCCTCGTGCGGCAACGCCAGGCTGTGCAGGTAAAGGTCGTAGGCCTCGGGGTTCTTCGGACGCGTGCCCGTCTCCAGAAACCCTCCCGCCGCTCCCAGCGCGGGCAGCAAGCCCTGTCGCATCTGTGCCGAAATCCCGGACTGCATCGCGATCAGATCGTCCGCCGGCGCGGTCACGGTTGTCTGCCACAGCAGCCGGTCCCCATCCACCTGGATGGCCTCGACCATAATGACCAGTTGATTGCCCTGCTTCAGGAAATGCCCGGCAATCACGTTGGCCACATGCACTTCGCGCCCCACCTTCTGGGGATCGACATCGGCGCCGGCATACCTGCGCGTGATGGCCGAAGGCCGCACGTCCAGGCCGCGCGTGTAAGTGAGCGTGTTCGCGATTTCATCGGCCAGCGCGAAGCGCAAGAACTCCACGCTGATATCGCCGTTCATGTTCTGCAACGGCAAAACCGCAACCGTGTTTTTCGGCGCCCCGCTCGCCACCGCGCCCCGGTGCCGGAACCACCACAGTCCCATCGTGACCAGCACCATCAGCAGCACCGCGCTCACGCCCAGCAGGATGTAAGTGGACCAGCGCGTCGTCGTCTGGAAGGTTGTGGTCGCGATGCGATACGGCAAGGCGGGACGCGTGCGGCTCCCTTTGGACGGGGCCGACTCGGTTTCTTTCTTGAGCGACAGCAGGTCGCCCTTCATCGCCCCCGCGTTCTGATAGCGGTGCCCGCGCTCTTTCTCCATGGCGCGGCCGATGATGCCTTCCAGGTCCTGAGGCAGGTTGGGATTGATCTGCCGCGGCGCCACTGGCTTCTGGTTCAGCACTGCGTCGAGAGTGGTAATGACGTTGCCGGTGGCAAACGGCTTCTTCCCGGTCGACATCTCGTACAGCACCACGCCCAGCGAAAACAGATCGCTGCGCGCGTCCAATTCCTCGCTGCGCGCCTGCTCCGGAGACATGTACACCGCCGTCCCCGGAATCACGCCCATCGCCGTCAGCGAATCTTCGAGCGCGGCCTCGCTCGAGTTCGGGTCGTGCACCACCTTCGCCAGCCCAAAATCGAGGATCTTGGTTTGTCCGTTCTGCGCCACGAAAATGTTCGCCGGCTTGATGTCGCGGTGAATGACTCCTTTCGCGTGCGACGCGCCCAGCGCATCGGCTACCTGCGCGCCAATGTCGAGAATCTCGTCGACCCCCAGCTTTCGATCGCGCATCAGGTCCTTCAGGCTGGCGCCTTCCAGCTTCTCCATCACGATGAACGGATGTCCGTTGTTGTCGTCGATGTCGTGGATGGTGCAGATGCCGGGATGGTTCAGTTGCGAGCACGCCCGCGCCTCGCGCAGGAACCGGTCCAATGACTTCTTGTCCTTGGCCATGTCCTCGGGGATGAACTTGAGCGCCACGTGCCGCGCCAGACGCGTGTCTTCGGCTTCATAGACTACGCCCATCCCCCCACCGCCCAGTTTGCCCAGGATGCGGTAGTGGGAGACGGTCTGCCCGATCATCTCGGAGGCCGCAGTAGCCATCGGGGCTAATGTTAGGCCCCATGCGCAGCCGGGTCAACCGTGGGAAGACCGTAGGAAGGAGGCGTAAGCCTCAGTGCCCCTCGACAGCGTCGCTGTAGGAGTGTCGCGCCCATCCTGCATAGTGCGGGTTCCGAAGGTTGGTTTCGTCTAATGTCTTCAGCATTCTGGGCAACATCTCACCATAGTCGGGAGTGCGCAGGCCAATGACCATCCTTGCCAGCTTCTGATCCCCCAATCCCTCATAAGCCATGCCTAGGAATTTCTGGCTAGCCGTCTGCAGTTTCTCGGCTTTTTCCCCGGCACTGTCTCCATCGTCAGGGCTACTCAATTCGTAGAGCATCAGGGTGAGACGCGGCAGCGATGAGAGGAGCATCCGGCGCTGGCTGAGATCGCCTTTGAGCAGCTTATTTTGAATATCCGCGTCGACCGCCAATCCCGCCGGTTTCGCCACCGCTAATACCGATTGGTAGGCTTCCACCAATCCGGGGAGAAATCGAAGATTGCCCGGGCCTTTGTTCTCCGGCCGCTGCTGCGGCTCGATATCCAGGTGAATTCCATCGAACCGGCTCTGCGGATGGTCCTGGTTGAATCGCACGACCGCACGAACATGCTCCAGGAGCTTCTCCCGGTGCTTGCCCGCTTCGTCGGCGTTTTCGCTCGAAAGCAACGCTTGGACTCGAATGTTCGACCGATGGAGAACATCGATGAGGTGAGCGAAGCGGCCGACCCCCGACATATCGCCGTGTTCGGAAACCGAGATGTAGACCTCGTTGATGCCTTCGGAGCGGCAGAAACTATGCAGCTGCTCCACCCCGCCGGATGGGTCGACCACGATCGAAGGTCCCTTCCATACCCACAAACCGTGCACCGGGCCATCTTCTGCGGGCGCCAGCACGGAGAGCGATGGAATGAGAACTACGATCCAAAACCACGCGCATAGATTCCGGTAGTTCACACTCAGCTCAAAATTACCTCTGCAATCTGACCTGCTCAGTGGATGGTCTTCGTCTTCCGCGACATGTAATCCATCAGCAGATACTGCCCCAGCGTGTACGGAGTCGTAAAGTACGCCTTGCCCCGGCACATCTGCGTCACCTTCTGGACAAACTGCACCAGCCCGTAATCCGACGCCAGCATGAACGTGTTGATCAGCACGCCCGCGCGCTTGCACTTCGAAACTTCATCCAGAGTCTCGCTCACCACGAGCGGATCGAGGCCGAAAGCGTTTTTGTAGATGCGTCCGTCTTCCAGAGTCAGCGCCGAAGGTTTGCCGTCGGTGATCATCACGATCTGCTTCATGTCCTTGCGCTGGCGTTGCAGCAGCCGTTGCGCCATGCGCAAGCCTTCGCGCGTATTGGTGTAGTAGGGACCGACTTTCACCCGCGCCAGTTGCGAAAGCGGAACTTCCTCCGCCGAATCGTGAAATAGCACTAGAGAAAGCGAATCGCCGGGATACTGCGTACGGATCAGGTGCGAAAGTGCCATCGCGACTTTTTTCGCTGGCGTGAAGCGATCTTCCCCGTAAAGAATCATGGAGTGCGAGCAATCGAGCATCAGCACCGTCGCGCACGACGACTGATATTCGCACTGGTGCACCTGCAAGTCGTGATATTCGAGATTCAGCGGCAGGCCCAGCCCTTCGCGCTGGATGGCAGACGAAAGAGTAGCCGTAATATCGAGATTGAGCGTGTCGCCAAATTCGTATTGTCGCGATGCCCCGCTCGCCTCGATGCCCGTTGCCATATCGCGCGTATCGTGGCGGCCGAAACTCGACTTACCGAGCGACCCCAGCAGATCGCGTAGCGCTCTGAAACCAAGGAAATCGAGGCTCTTGTCCGTGATCTCGAATCTCGCCTGCTGCTGCGCGTCGCCCACCTGCCCGCCCACGCTCGAGCGCCGTGCCGGATCGTGCGGCTGGTCGATGGAAATGTAGTCCTCCTGCTGCATGCGCTCGATCAGCCTCTCGATCAGCTCGTCGAGTTCACCGTTCATTTGCATTTCCTGCAAACGCTCGCGCATCGATTCATCGAACATCTCACCGTCCATCAGCGCCTGTTCGATCGCTCGCCGCAGCCCGTCGAGCGTCTGCTCGCCTTGGGGCATCTCATACCAGTAGTTCTCGTTGAATCCGCTCTGCAGCAGATAGTCCGAGAGCGCGCTGAGCAGGTCCTCCATGCTCATCTCGCCCGCCGGATCGGGAACGTATTTGCTATAGCGGATGCGTTTCATAAAAAACCGTCGTTGGTCGTTAGTCCTTCGTCGTGCCCTATTCGCTCTGCGCGTGTAGCTCGTCGTTTCTAGGGAGGTCATCCTGAGCGGAGCATGATCGTCGCAAAGCGACGATCATGCGGAGTCGAAGGATCCCTACCCCTTAGCAGCCTCCTGCCGCCGCCACGAACGGGCGAATAGCGAACAGCGTCAAGTGAACGACGAAGGACGCAACCTAATTAAGATTCCGTCTCCTCCCAAACCCCGGTTCTTCCCGCTCAAACACCGGCTTCTCGGCCGGCTTTGGTTTTTGCTCCGCCCTGAACACGCGCTCTTCGCTGCGGCCAATTTTCTTGTGCGCGTGCAATCCCTCCAGAACGAACTCAGCAGCCGAAACCTGCTTCTCCGCGCTGTCTTTCGGGCCGACGTTCAGCTTCACCAGTTTTTCCATCAGTCCCTGAATCTGCCGCAGTCCCGAAAGCACTTCCGCCGCGCCCGCGTTGTCGCTGAGCTGGATTTCTCCACCCAGATCAAACCACTGCAAGATTTGATTCATGTTCGTTCCGTGCAGATGCGCATCGTATGTTTTCGCGATTGCCGTGCGAATCAGCTCGCGGCTCACGTGATCCGCGCCCTTCATCTCGCCTTCATACTCGAGTTCAAGTTTTCCCGTGATCGCCGGCAGCGCCGCGTAAATATCGCTGATCCGGGGAACGACCACGCTCTCCTGATGCGTGAGCGCGCGCCGCTCCGCGTTCGAAACCACGTTTTCCGTCGCCGATATCGGCAGCCGCTGGCTCACTCCGGAACGCTTGTCGATTTTCTTGTCTTCCCTGGCAACAAAAGCGATGCGCTCGATGACTTCCTGCACATATTGCGGGATGTGCAGCGCGGGCGTGCGCTGCTCGTTGCCGTGTCCGGCAGCACGACGGATCCACGCTTCCTGCGACGTGATCGCAATTCCCTCTTCGACCGTTGCCGGGTAATGTGTGCGAATCTCCGAGCCAATGCGATCCTTAAGCGGACTAATGATCTTGCCGCGCGCGGTGTAGTCCTCGGGGTTGGCGCTGAATACGATCGCCACGTCAAGCGGCAACCGGATCGGGTAGCCCTTAATCTGCACGTCGCCTTCCTGCATGATGTTGAACAGGCCGACCTGAATTTTCCCGGCCAGGTCGGGAAGTTCGTTGATCGCGAAGATGCCGCGGTTGGCGCGCGGCAACAGTCCATAGTGAACCGTGAACTCGCTCGAGAGTTCGTGCCCGCCGCGCGCCGCCTTGATCGGATCGATATCCCCGATCAGGTCGGCAATGGTGACATCGGGCGTCGCCAGTTTCTCCACATAACGATGATCGGGTGTGAGCCAGGCGATCGGCGTCGCATCTTTTTCTTTTGCGACCAGGTCGCGGCAGCGCCGG
>Ga0187781_10001600_pt1 | contig 17172 bp, 14 predicted proteins | sample 0715_SJ02_MP02_2_FD_132447 | JGI IMG/M metagenome (GOLD analysis project Ga0187781, IMG submission 132447) | Tropical peat soil microbial communities from peatlands in Department of Meta, Colombia - 0715_SJ02_MP02_20_MG | ecosystem: Environmental > Terrestrial > Soil > Wetlands > Peat | place... | reverse complement strand
CGAGCCCGGTTGTGAGGGCTCAGAGACGAAAACCGCGCTGCTGGGCGCTGGCACAAAAACGTCGTAGTGGATGACGTGCCCCTCGTTGTCCAAATAGATGGCCTTTAACGCCCGCGTTGGCCCTTCAAAATAGATATAGAGAAGATCGCCGTGATCGCAGTCGAAATCGGCAGCTCCTTTGCAGGTGCTCTTGTCCGAGTGGCGCGCGATTACGTTGTCGTGTAAGTCAAAGCCAAAAGAATACGTTCCGGTGCTCGCGGCTTGGGCAGAGCCGCCCTGCGTTTTCGCTTCCCATGTGCCGATCAGGAATTGCAGCGGCTTCCAGAAACCCGGAGTCGCGCTCTGCTTGGTTTGTGCAGACAGGCTGCATGCGCAGAGCAGTAAAAGCACGACCATTCGTCTGAGCATCAATGTCTCCTTATTCAGATTATTCAGACCAGCGAGCCAAGTACTAGGGTGATCGATCGGCAATCTCGCTGAAAGCTCCACTACTTTAGCCTCGTACCCACCGGCACATCCTCTAGAAAGCTCGCCAGCACCGGCTTTCCGCCTTCCACAGACGCGGCGACGATCATGCCGTTCGATTCCAGCCCGCGCAACTTGCGCGGCGCGAGATTGGCGACGATCACAACCTTCCGTCCGATCAGCGACTCGGGGGTATACGCCTCGGCGATCCCGGCCACGAGCTGGCGCACCTCGGTGCCGAGGTCGACCTCGAGGCGCAAGAGCTTGTCCGCGCCCTTGACGCGCTCCGCCACTTTCACCTGCGCGACGCGCAGCTCGACTTTGGCGAAGTCGTCAATGCTGATTTTGCCGTCGGGGATGGCGACGGCCGGCTTGGTCGGCGCCGAGGGGGCAGCCGTCGCTTGATTCACCGCAGCCTTCTGAGCCTCGCCCGGCGCAACCGGCGGGACGCCCGCCGCTCCACTTGCGCTGGCGGACGCCGACGGCCCCGCTCCTCCACTTGTCTGGGCGAGTGACACGCTCGCTCCATTTTGTTCTTCCATCTTCTGCATCCTCTCAATTGCTGATTTGTCGGCGCGGGGAAATACAGCCTGCACCTCGTCTAACCGGGTGCCGAGTTGCAGTTGGCCCCAGCGCAGTTGGGTCAAGTCAAAGCTCTTGATGTCGCCGAGCCCAAGCTGCGCCCAGATTTTGGCCGTGGCCTCCGGCATCACCGGATGCGCCAGCGCGGTCACGATGCGCAGCGCTTCCGCACTGGTGTAGAGCACGGTGCCGAGGCGGGCGCGGCTGTGTTCGTCCTGCTTATCGCCGAGCGCCCAGGGCTCGTTTTCAACGATGTATTTATCCACGGCAGCCACCAGCGTCCAAGCAGCCTCCAGCGCCCGCGAAAACTGGAACTGGTCGAAACACGATCCGAACTCGCCAATAGCCTTCTCGGCCGTGGCCGCAATCGCATCTTCCTGCCGGCTATGCGCGGCCGTGTGCGAGGGGTACGGCACTTCTCCTTTGAAATAGCGCGTGATCATGGTCAGCGTGCGGCTGGCAAGGTTGCCGAGTCCATTGGCAAGATCGGAGTTGTAGCGCTGCACCAGCGCGTCGAAACTGAACGAGCCATCCTGCCCGAAGACGACTTCGCGCAGCAGAAAATAGCGCAGCGCATCGGTGCCGAGCACATCGACAATCGTCTCCGCGCGCACGATATTGCCGCGCGATTTCGACATCTTGTTTTCTTCGAACAATAGCCAGCCGTGCGCCCTGATCCCCCGCGGTAAAGGCAAGCCCGCCGCCATCAGAAACGCCGGCCAATAGACGCAATGGAAGCGCACAATCTCTTTGCCGATCATGTGCACGTCGGCGGGCCAGTATTTTTCGTACTTGCTCTGCTCTGCGGAACCATAGCCAAGTGCGGTGATGTAGTTGGCCAGCGCGTCCAGCCAGACGTAGATGACGTGCTTGGGATCGTCCGGCACGGGAATGCCCCAGGAGAACGTGCTGCGGCTGATGGAAAGGTCGCGCAGTCCGCCGCTCACGAACGACAGCACTTCGTTGCGCCGCGTCTCTGGGCGGATGAAATCTGGCTGCTTCGTGTACAGTTCGATCAGCTTGTCCTGGAACGCCGAGAGCTTGAAATAGTAGTTCTCTTCGTGGACGGTCTCGGTGGGCCGTCCGCAATCGGGGCAGGGATCGCCCGGCCCGGCGCCATCCACATAAAGTTCGTCGGAGACGCAGTATTGGCCGGTGTAAGTGCCCTTGTAGATGTAGCCGTTATCGCGAATTTTGCGCCACAGCGCCTGCGTGCCAAGCTTGTGGCGCTCCGCAGTCGTGCGGATGAAGTCGTCGTAGGTAAGGCCCATGCGGTCCCACAGCGAGCGAAACTGCGTCGAAACTTCATTGGCGAACTGCTGCGGCGTTTTGCCGGCAGCCAGCGCGGCGCGCTCAATCTTCTGCCCGTGCTCGTCGGTACCGGTGAGAAACCAGGTGTCGTCACCGAGCATGCGGTGCCGGCGGGCCATGGTGTCGCAGGCGATGGTGGTGTACGCGTGCCCGATGTGAGGGCGCGCGTTCACGTAATAAATTGGAGTCGTAATATAGAACTTTTTGCTCATTCCGTTTCTTGGCAGCTTATCCTTGCCCGCGAAGATATCCTCTAAGTCTCGTGGCCAGCTTCCGTTTATGCAGCGCTCCACTTACTCGACGTCGTCGACAGTCGATTCCGATATGTTCAAGGTGGTGCGCCATGTGCGCGATATAGTCCTCAAATACGAACTGTAATGTGACCGGCTGCGAGCCGGCGACGGTCAGCTCGCGGGACCAGGCGGAATCGGGCACGGACTCGGCTGCCGCGAGCAGCTGTTTGTTGAGAGCTTGCCATAGCTCGATTAACTCTTTCCAGTTACGAAGTTGATAGCGGTTCACAGATACCCAGCCATTCTGGTCGTAGCCCGGCAGGGCTGGTTTGTCTTCCAGTTGGGCGCGCACGATGCGCTGATGATTGTTGGCGGCCGAATCAAGCAGGTGTCCCAGTTCTTCTTTGGGCGACCAGCCGGACGGCGTGGGTTTGCGCTCGACCGCGGCTTCTGAAAGCCCCGCCAGCCGGCCCGGTACAACTTCAATGAGGCGCTGCAACAATGAGATTGCCTGCATGAAAATCATTCTACTTCCTCGCTATGCCGCATAGGTCGGCAGTGCATCTTCCATCACCGCCTCAGCGGAACATGGGTATTCGACAGTTTTCTTGCAAAAATGTACGCCCGTCGGCTCTGGTACTCAACCTCCGGCGCATAGGGCTCGCGCTCGATCACCTCGTCGACCGTGAATCCCGCCGATTGCAAGTCAGCCACAACCTGCTTGACGGAAAAAAAGTAGAAGTCAAGCGATGCGGCGCAGCCCCACAACTCGTCTACGTGCTCAATCTGATCGCCAATGTGGAAGCTGAGCAGTAGCCAGCCTGCCGCTTGCAGAACCCTCCACATCTCGCGCATCGCCGTCGAGAGATCGTCGGGCGGAAAGTTCACGATCGCGTAGAACGCGGCGATACCCGCCCATGTCCCATCCTGCACCGGCAGCGCCAACATGTTACCAAGCGCAAAGTCGATTCCCGGGTTCAGCCGGCGTGCTTTTGAAACCATCGCGGGCGACAAGTCCATCCCGCAAACCGACACGCCGCGATCACTCAGGTAACGGGCAACCTGCCCCGGCCCGCAACCGAGATCGCAAACAACTCCCGCGTCGGCCACTCCCTTGGCAAAGCGATCGAGCAGCTCGCGGTCGAGCGGCTTGTGCCGCAATTCGTCGTAGATGTGGCGCGCATACTCCTCTGCAACCAGATCGTAGCCCGCTTGGACCTGTTTGGCATTCTGCTTCGACACGATTGTAAATTCTCACCGCCGGCTGCCGCTTGCAAAAACTCGAAGGGCTTCCTGCATTACGGTTTTCAGGGGCACGTTACGCTCGGCCGCAATCCGCCGGCAATCTTCAAACTCGGGAGCGCAATTGGCAACCGTCCCATTCATATTGGCGATCTTGATCCGTACCGGTCCCCACTCGGTTTCGACCGTTTCCCAGCGCCGGTCGAGGATCTGCCGCCGTTCCTCGCGGCGGCGCACACCGAGTGTCGAGGTCTCCGCGAACATCACTTTCGTCAAACGGTCCGCGTCCTCCCGTTTGGCCAGCACGGTGAGCAGCGCTCCAGTCCGGTTTTTTTTCATCTGTACCGGCACGCTGAAGACGTCGAGCGCGCCCTCGGCCAGCAATCGCTCCATCGCATAGGCCAGCACTTGCGGGCTGAGATCATCGACGTTGGCTTCGAGAACCATAATGCCTTCCTCAGCCGCGTGTTCGATTCCACTTTGCTTAGAGGCTGTGCCCGCGGCAGCAGCTGCAGACGTAATCCCTAGCTCTGCCGCGATCGCAAACTCCACCGCCGCGATTGCTTCTCCAACCGTCAACCGCAGCACGTTGGGATGGCCCGAAAATTCGCGCGAACCCGCGCCGTATCCCGCCTTCTCGATCTTCATCGCCGGAAACGCGCCAAAGCGGGTCGCCAGGGTTCCCGCGATGGCCGCTCCGGTTGGCGTGACCAGTTCCACCTGCGGACCCGACGAGAACACCGGCGCATCGCGAAGCAGCTTTATTGTCGCCGGAGCCGGAACCGGCAGCGTTCCATGCGCGCACCTCACCGTGCCCCCGCCGACGTTGAGGGGCGAGCAAACCCACTCGTCCACGCCCAGCGCCTCGGCGCCCACGGCCCCGCAAACAATATCGACCATCGCGTCGACCGCGCCGACCTCGTGAAAGTGCACTTGCTCAATTGGGGTTCGGTGAATCTCCGCTTCGGCCGCGCCCAGGTTTTCAAAGATGCGCGTTGCCGTTGCCTTTGCCGCGGCGCTGATCGGAGCTTTTTGAATGATCTCCCGAATCTCGGTCGAACCCCGCCCATGCAGGCGCTCGGACGAGTGCTCATGTGGAGGGCCGGACGAGTGGCCATGCGCATAATTTTCGCGATGGTTGGCGCTTCCGCCGTGCCCCTTCGAACCTGCTTTTAATTTCGTTGCCTGCTGCTCCCAGAATACTTCTCGCGGCAGATCCTTTTGCCCAGCGGCATACACATCCACTTTGGTTGCCGCGATTCCTCCGCGCAGTACCTGGGAAACCTCAAGCCTTGCCCCAAGTCTGAGCGCGGCGGCCGTCTCTTCGAGCAGCTTGGCCGGAACTCCGGCATCCACCAGCGCGCCCAGAAACATGTCGCCGCTGATGCCAGAGAAACAATCGAGGTAGGCAATGCGCATGGTAACCCGTCGTTCGTCGATGGGCGCTCGTCGTTAGCTCGACCTCGGTGAGGCGGCGGCCTTCGTGCTGACCGAATCTAGGATCGCAGTTTAAGTTGCTCCGAGTCCTTCGTCGCGAGGTGGCGAACGACGGACTACGAAGGACTAACGACCAAGGACCAACAACCAACGCCCAACGATGAGTTTCATCATAGGTTCCGTCGCCGCTACGGTCAAACTCGCCAGCCTCGCCGACTTTGTTAGAATCACAGTTTCTTCAACTATTTAGAGGGAATCCTTGTACCGTTACCTCGAACGCCGTGTGACCGATGCCGTGCGTGACTTCTTGCGCCGCGCCTATCAGATCGATGTTGCGAACATCGTCGTCGAGCAGCCGCCGAAAATCGAGTTTGGAGAGTACGCGCTGCCGGTCGCCTTTGAACTGGCGCGTAAGCTGCGCAAGGCTCCGCGCAAGATCGCCGAGGAGATCGTCGCGGGGATTGGCGCGGTCGAAGGCATCGAGAAGTTTGAGGTCGCCGGAGGCGGATATATTAATGTCCGCATCGATCGCGGCGCTTTGGCTGCCACGCTCGCTAGTGATAAAGCTCCGGCCAGCGAAATTCCTCCCGGCAAGGTGCTGGTCGAGCATTCCAGCATCAATCCCAACAAGGCGGCGCACATCGGTCATCTGCGCAATGCCATCCTCGGAGACACCTTCGTCCGTCTGCTGCGCTTTGCCGGCAGGGAAGTGGACATACAAAACTATATTGACAATACCGGCGCCCAGGTGGCCGATGTTGTTGTCGGTTTTGTGCACGTCGAAAAGAAATCGCGCGCCGAAGTCGCTGCCCTGGCCGCCGCGCCGCGCTTCGATTTCTATTGCTGGGATCTCTATGCGCGCGTCTCACGCTGGTACGAAGAGGACAAGCAGAACCTCGCCGCCCGCGCCGCCACTCTCCACGCCATCGAGGCAGGAAACAACGAAACCGCACAACTCGCCGACCTCATTTCCACCGCCGTCCTGAAGCGCCATCTCGAAACCATGGATCGGCTCGACATCGAATACGACTTCCTGCCGCGGGAAAGCGAGATTCTCCATCTCCATTTCTGGGAAGCGGCATTTGCCAAGCTCAAAGATGCCGGTGTGCTGACTTTCGAGGACTCGGGCAAGAACAGAGGCTGCTGGATCATGCGGCGCGCGGGCACGACGAAGGTCGACGCCTCCGGGGGCGAGTCCGACGACGTCCTTACTCACATTGGTATTTCCGATGGGCTAGGTGAGCGTCCCTCCGAAATCGCTGAGGAGGATCAGAAAGTCATCGTCCGCTCCAACGGCACCGTCGGCTACGTCGGCAAAGACATCGCTTATCACATGTGGAAGTTCGGGCTGCTGGGCCGCGATTTCGGCTACAAGAAATTCTTCCGCTATCCCAATACTCATGATTGCTGGATTTCCACCACGCCTGACGATCCCGCTTCCGCCAAAGACCATCCCCACTTCGGCGACGTTGCCGAAATCTACAACGTGATCGATACGCGCCAATCGGAGGCGCAAAGCACGGTGATCGAGGCGCTGCGCGGCCTCGGGCACGGCGAGGCTGCTGACCGCTACACGCATTTTTCCTATGAGATGGTTGCGCTCACTCCGCGCTGCGCCGCCGAACTCGGCTACGAGCTAAGCGAAGAAGAAAAGTCGCGCTCCTGGATCGAGGTTTCGGGCCGCAAGGGATTCGGAGTCAAGGCCGACGATCTCATCGATGCGCTCATCGCTTCGGCGCGCAACGAGGTCGATGCGCGTCACCCCGAGCTGAGCGATGCCGAACGCGCCTCCATCGCAAATCAGATTGCCATCGGCGCACTGCGCTACTTCATGTTGAAGTACACCAAACCCTCCGTCATTGCCTTCGATTTCAAGGACGCATTGAGCTTCGAGGGCGAGACCGGACCCTACGCGCAATATGCCGTCGTCCGCGCCACCAACATTTTCCGCAAAGGCGGGCTGGACGCCGATGCATTCCTGTCGACGGCGAAAGACGCGACAGAAAACGATCCGCTCGCAGCGCAGGATTTTCAAAATCATCTTACCGGCGAATCCGGCAACGCCATCTGGGAACTCTGGCTGGCGGCTGCGAAAACTTCCTATGTCATTGGCCAGTGCATCGCCACCACCGAACCCGCATATCTGGCCAAGCACACGTTTCAGCTGGCGCAGTTGTTCAATACCTTCTACCACCAGCATCCCATCCTTGCCGAACCGGACGCGGGTCGAAAGGCTTTTCTGCTGGCGACGGCCGCCGTGGCGCGCCGCGAATTGATCCGCGCCCTGGGAGCGATGGGAATTACCGTACCCGCCGTGATGTAGTTCGAATGCGGCGGGCGGCCGTTTCTAAGCACGCAGCGCCTGCTTGGCGAATAGCGCGATCGGGCCGCAACCGTATAAAATTTCTACGTACCATATCGGGATTGCCCAAACGAGTACGCCCCGGTTTCGCTATGTCGCCCTCTAACCGATTGAAATTCCTATTCTTATCTGCATTCCTGTGGAAATCCAATTGGCATTCTTCGTGCTTTAATAGAGGCGACAAGCGTTGCAAGACAGGAAGTCGGGAATCCCAGGATTTGCTGTAGTTAAATCAGGATTTGCTGTAGTTAGAATGAAGAGAACGCGCCACAACCGCGCAATCAATTTGGGGGAAGGAGCCCTCATTTCCATGAAACGAATTTTCTTGACCCTGATGCTGGTGGCAGCCGCCGCTGCGTCGATTGGATGTTCCACCAAGAACTATGTTCGCCAGCAGACGACGCCGCTGATCAACAAGACCAACGAGCTTGACGACATGACGGCGAAGAACTCGAAAGACATTAAGGATGTCGATCAGCGCGCACAGGCTGGTATCCAGGCCGCGCAAGCCAGCGCCAACGCCGCCGACCAGAAAGCTCTGGCGGCTGGTCAGAGCGCTGACAAGGCTCAGATGACCGCCTCGAACGCCAACCAGCGCGTCGATGTCCTCACCAACCAGGTCGTGAATCTCGACAACTACAAGCCGGTGGCGGAAACCTCCGTCCACTTTGGTTTCAACAAGGACAATCTCACCAAGGAAGCCAAGCAGGCCATCGATCAGCTGGCCGCCAGTGTGGCCACCACCAAGGGATACATCATCACGGTGGAAGGCGGCTGCGACTCGGTGGGCAGCGCCGACTATAACTATGATCTCAGCCAGCGCCGCGCCGATGCCGTGATTCAGTATCTGGCCTCGGAAAAGAACATTCCCGCCTACAAGATTTATTTGATTGGCCTGGGCAAGGATAAGCCGGCTGACACCAATAAAACTTCCGCCGGCCGCGCCAAGAACCGCCGCGTCGATATCCACCTCATGACCAATACCGGCGCGTCGGAACAGAAGTCGGCGCAGACCACTGCCAATCCACCTTCTATGTAAGACTGAACCTCTCCCCGGAGGCTTTGCCAATTGGGCCGCCCAGAACGGGCGGCCTGACTTTTTGCCAGCCATGTCCATCTGGCAGATCGCATCTATGGACGAGAGAGCTAAAATAGTCGTAAATGAAGCGTTGTTTGCGTGGCTGTTTTCTTTTCTGCGCGCTTTGCGTCTGGGCGCAACCGCCGTCTTCCAGCCCAGGCACCTCGGGTTCAGGCACACCCAACTCGGGCACATCCGCACAGAATGGCCCGGGAAAAACTTCCGGCCAGAGTTCGACGGCGCAGTCTTCTCCACGCTCTTCTTCCCCACGCTCGACCAGCCAGGACTCATCGAACCAGGATTCATCAGACCAGAATCCATCGCAGCAAAGCCCTTCAACATCGAATTCGTCAGCGCAGGCCGGTGCTGCCCCTGAGGATCAGGAGAGTTCCAGCCGCGATACGCTCACCGATATCGGCCCGCCCGCCGATGATGCCAAGGACCATCCCAATAGCAAGGAAGCGGTTTCGGATCTCGTGCCCCCTCCACCGGGCGAAACCACCGGCGTGCTGGAGTTCCACCCCTGGAACCCGCATAAGGCGCAGAAAGATGTTGAAGTCGGCGACTACTACTTCAAGCGCAAGAATTACAAGGGCGCACTCGACCGCTACAAGGAAGCCCTGTATTACAAAGAAAATGACGCCGTTGCCACCTACCGCCTGGCCGTGTGCGAAGAGAAGATGGGCGACAAAGCCGAGGCGCGCAAGAACTACGAGCAGTACCTGAAAATCCTGCCTGAAGGCCCATTCGCCCAGGACGCCCACGCCGCGCTGGCGAAGCTAGCCGACAAGACAAGCCAATAAACTCACTACAGACGCGCTTAGCCAGCCTCCCGTCCGTCCCACGATGCCCGTCGTCCCTCCACGATGCCTGTCATCCTGAGGAGCGTTCTTCGCGACGAAGGATCTACGTACCTGGGGGGAGGGCCCGGTGCCCCAGGTTCGCGCGCGTTGTTGCGCGCCAACCTGGGTGGGAGACGCAGTCAAAGCCCGACCCCCACTTTTCCGTTGACTTAAGCCAGCTCCTTCCCCAACCATCAAATGTAGCGCCGCATGGACGCTCAATGGTGCCCCAGGTTCGCGCGCGTCCGCTGCGCGCTAACTTGGGCGACGATCCACGGTGAATACCAAGTTGTTTGAAGTCAAGACTTTGACAGAATAGTACAGGCTAACTCGCTGATTCTAAACGATCGTATCCCGAGGCCTTTGCCGTAACTTTTTTGTTCTGAATACTTTGCCTGTAACCGCCATTGGCTCAAGACTTTGGCGGGAATTTCTCGTAGAGTATTGACTCTAGATACTAGGGGGAGGGGGGAGGGGTACCCTCCAACCCAAGAAGTTCCGGTTTTGGGAAAAAAGGCGCGGAAAAGGCGAGGCCCCTCGCGCCCTAGGTCATCGCGCAACAGACGCGCGAACCTGGAGTCTGTGCCATAGCTTGAGGTGGCGGAAAAAGTGAAGGCCCCTAAGCTCGCTAGCCGCGAAGCGCCGAGAGAATGTAGCCCACGGTGCAAGCCGTGGGTAGCAAGTGAGAAATGATCAAGCCACGGAGTGGCGAAAGAAACGTTACGACCCCGAATCCCCGGGCGCGCGACCTCGGGCACGCAACCTCGTTGCGGTGGCTACTTTTCTACCTTCGAGAAAAGTCCGGTCGAGGCATTGACGGCGATGCGCAGCACGGGGTGATCGCGGTCCGGCCCATAGATCACGTGCCAGAGCAGGCTGCCGGTGAGGTGGTTCCATTCGAGCACGTAAAAGACGTTGGTATCCGGAGTTTTTTCCAGCACTTTATCGCCGCCGTGCGTTTGCGCGACGGCGAAGGCCTTGTCGGTATCGATTTTCAGGGCCTGGAAGTTGAAGACCATGGTCGAGGAGTTACCGGGGCTGTAACTGTCATCGCTGCCGTGTTCGATGTCACCATTCTTCCATGTATAGGCCCTGGCCACGCGCTGCGTCGGAGATGCGAAGTTGATGCGCCACTCCGCGGCCTTGCCATCGCCGGTTTTCGAGGGACCGGACTCTTCTCGGAATCCCTGGACATCGCCTTGCCATCCCCGCGCTGCGGTGTAGCACTTGAAAAAGGCGCCGTTGCCGGTGGTTGTTTCCGGGGCCTTGGGTTGGGTCTCCTGGGGAGTTGCGGGCTTGGTGGGCTCGGAGGAACAGCCGCACGCCATTATGATGGTTGCCGCCAGAATTGCCAGAAGGAAGTTTTTCATCGTGGTTCTCCGCCGTGCGTGTTTCGAGGCCGGTAAAGACCGCGATTATTGTACTCGAAAGCACGGCAGAACCCGCGGAGGGGATCAGGCAGGGCAGCGAGGATTTGCGTTGTGCTCCATCGATTCACGCCGGTTCAAGCTACGCCGGTTCAAGCTACGATAGACACTCGCGAGGGATGGCATGGGATCGCATCTGGAGAAACTGCATGCGGAGTTGCAGGGCATACTGGCGAACCTCTCGGCCGAGGCGTGCGAGAAGGCTCCCGTGGGAAAGTGGAACGCGGCCCAGATTTTGGAGCACCTCTATCTGACCTACAAGGGCACAAACAAAGGTATTGCCAAATGTATGACGGAGGGCAAGCCGCTTGGGACCATGGCTTCCATGAAGCACCACGTCAGCAAGCTGGTGGTGGTGACACTCGGGCATATGCCGCGTGGCGCCAAGGCTCCCGAGCGCTCAATGCCTAGGGGCTTGTCGGGCGACGAAGTACGGGGAGCGATTCTGGCTGAGATGGAGAAAATGGCTGCCGGGCTGGACGAGTGCGAGCGCCGCTTCGGCGCGCGCACCAAAATCATGGACCACCCGATTCTCGGTCCGCTGACGGCCAACGAGTGGAGAAAGTTCCATTGGGTACACGGGCGCCATCACGCGCGGCAGATTCGCGAGCGGGTCAAGATGCAAGGTTGAAGCGTAAGCGGGCGAACTTTTAACTCGATGTCATCCTGAGCGGCGGTCTTTGCCGCGAAGGATCTGTGCAACTGCCGGCCAGATGCAGAGATCCTTCGCTTCGCTCAGGATGACATCGTTGCCGAGTTGAGTAATAAGCGGCGGGGACAGGGCCGGTCCAATACACGGCAGTGACTCAGTGCCGACAGACAGCTGAGCTCTGTCGCCCACGGAGTGCGGTTCACTTCTTGTCGGAGTTGTCGGACTTGCTGTTGCCGGTAGAGTCGTTGTTATCTGACTTGTCTTTATCCGAGGACTCCGCCTTGTCTTTGTCCGAGGAGTCCTTTTGTTCGAGGCCTGCCTCCTTCGCTTGCTTCTGGAGGTCGTCGAGTTGCGAGCAGGCTGAGTCGATGGCCTTCTGTTTTTCGTCCGCGTCAGCCTGGTACTTCTTGTTTTCGTCGTCCCACTTCGCGGCATTCTGTAGACGGTTGTTGACGTCGGTGTAGTACTGCGCCACGCGGAGGCGGTACTCGCGCTGCTCGAGATCGAGATCCTTGGTGAGAGCGTCCAGTTTCTTTTTCTGGTCGTCAATCCTCTTTTGCAGCTCTTCGTTGGCTCTCTGACGGTCAGCGGCATCGGAGTTGGCGGACTTGGCATCCTTGGTGGTGTTGGACGACGCTTCCGGGCCGACGATGCTCAGGGTTCCGGTCGTCGGCAAATTGTCGTTATCGTAGTGATGGCTGGACGCCGCTGCGTCCGGCTTGTTCTTGCGGATGCTGCGGGCATAGTCGCCGAGAGAGTTCGAGCCGGCCTGGGACTGAGCCCGCGCCGGTGCAGCCGAGAATCCGAGAAGAAGCAGCGCTCCGGATGCCATCCATGTCGTCGCTATCGTTCGCCTCATAACACCATCCTCCCGCGGGCCGGACCTGCGGACCGCATTGCTGAATTCGTCAGAGTGGCCGCGTTTGCGCGCCGCTCGAAAAACGTGCGAAATATTTCTCCCCGGTTAGCGCGCAAAACAGCGCGCGCGAACCTCGGGCACTGCGCTTGGACGGGGCACAGCCCCGTCCCCACTCAACCCTCACAGCGCCCGCCAGTACCAGTGCAACAGCCACTCGCCGAACAGGAAATCCAAGATAGCCATGGCGCCGAGAAAAACGCCGAATGGCATCTGGTAATAACGGAACACTAGGCGCGCCGAATGCCAGGCTCGTTGATTGGCTTCGTGCCCCGAAATGCCGCGTGCGCAGATACGTTTCCTCCGCCGGAACCAGACTGCCAGCATGGTGCTCAACCCGAACAGGGAGCCCGCCAACGAGGCGGTGAAAATCGTCATGACAGTGAGCTTGGTGCCGAGGAATGCGCCGATCATCGCCATCAGCTTGACGTCGCCGAAGCCCATGCCTTCCACGCCGCGTGCGCGCAGGTAGATCGCCGCTGCGCCGTAGAGAAACGAGGCGCCAACAGCTGCGCCGAGCAGGGAATCGGCGAGCGACCACCATCTCCAAGAAAGGTGGCTGGTGACTGCCGGCGAAACCACGATGGGAACAATGCGCGTGGCGAGGTCGCGCACGGGAACGAGCAAGCTGAATGCAATGCCGAGGGCTAATCCGGGTAATGTGAGCGCATCGGGAAGGAGCTTGGTTTCCGCGTCGGTGAAAATGAGCCCGAGCAGCAGGAAACCAAGTACGGCGAACTTAACCGTGGCGAAGGTCAGGCCGAAGTGCAGGTAGCAGGAAAGGAACAGGATGGCGGTGAGGAGTTCCACAACCATATAACGCGGAGAGATCGGACCCTTGCACGAGCGGCATTTGCCGCCCAGGATCAGCCAGCTCAACACAGGGATGTTGTGGTAGAGCGGGATCATGTTGCCGCAATGCGGACACGCCGAGCGTGGCGCCACCACCGACTTGCCTCGGGGCAAGCGGTAGATGCAGACGTTGAGGAAGCTGCCCCAGCAGAGTCCCCAAATGAAGACGGCGGCTTGAAGAATCGTGTCCAAGTCGGCTAAGTGCCCGTAATAGCGGTACTTGCATGATTATAAGGCGGATGGCGGGACCGGCTCCAAGTACGAAAGTCACTGTACTTATGGGGCGGTCAAGCCGGTATCGGCAAAAATGTTCCGTGCGGAACGTATCGTCATGACGGTAATGAATATACAGTTATGTCATGACATCTAAGTCTAAGATAGAAAAGGGAGGAACTGGCGTGCGAAGGACTTGCAGCTTTCGGCCAGGACAGCGGATTCCTCGCTCGTCCCCTCGACTTCGCGCGGGGCGGCTCTCGCCTTCAGCTGTGGACGGCTCGCAAGGACAAGGATTGGACGGAGCCAGGGCGTGTGCGGCATCGCGTCGAGCTTGTTACGGGATGCCGACTTTGCGCACCAGTGCGTCAAAGCGCGGGTCGGAACGGAGAGGGTCGAACTTGAACTCGGTCTTCAAACTCGCTACGAACTCATCGCGTTCGCGGTATGCGATATCCAGCCAGGCGAATGCCTCGTCTTTTTCGCCCAGTTCGGCGTAAAACTCGGCGATGTCGAAGGGCGAAGAGTAGCCTCGTTCGCGCTGCGCCAACCGCACCTCGAGACCCTTCCGGATCGCTGTTTTCCAGCCGCCGGCGCGGAAGCCCTGATCGAGCGCGTTGGCGAATTCCATTTCGTTTGGGTCCATGGAGAACCGGGCGTAAAGCTTGAATTCGTCCACAGCCTTCGCGTAATCGTGCCTGGCCCAGTTGACGTCAAACAAACACCCGTGGGCGCGAGCGAAGGTGGGATCGGTATTCGCCAGCTTGTTGCAAACAGCCAACGACTCGTCGAGGCGCCGCACGGAAAGCAGCACTTCTCCCTGATTACTGGCGGTAATCGACGAGAGGGGATCGATTTGGCGTGCTCGCTCAATCTGCTCAACGGCCTCGGCTTCGTGACCACCGATGTTGCCGATATCCTGGGCGTACCACATGCGCGCGGTAGCATCGCCGGGATCGAGCTCAATGGCTTTCTTGTACTCTGCGATCCCGGACGGGAAGTCCCATTCGTATTCAGTCAGATTGGCGCCGAGAACGGCATGAGGATACGCGAGCGATGGGTCCAGCTCAAGCGCCTTGCGGGCCGCGGCATTGGATTTGGGGAAGGCCTCGCTTGGAGTTCCACCGTAGTTGGGCATTACGGAAAAGACATCGGCAAGTCCGCTGTAGGCGAGGGCGTAGTTGGGGTCTTTAACAATGGCCTGATGGAAATAGGAGATGGCCGCCTGGAGATCGGCGGAGGTGCGCCGGGCAAAGGCAGCGCGGCCTTTGGTGTAAAGCTCGTATGCTTCGGGATTCTGTGTTCCCTGTTTGGTGACTTGCTGCTTTTCGGATGTGGTGAGGCTGGAGCGGAGCTTGGCAGCGATGTCACCGGCGATCTGTTCCTGGAGCGCAATGATCTCGGAACTCTTGCCGCTGTAATGCTGGCCCCAAAGCTCGTTGTTGTTGCGCGTGTCGGTTAGTTCGGCGCTAACTTCGAGGGTATCGCCGTGCGCGGTGACGCGTCCGCTGACCAGGGCGGCGACGCCCAGGTCGCTGCCAACTTTTTGCGCATCGATGTCTTTGCCCTTGTAGCGGAAGACGGAATTGCGCGATTTTACTTTGAGGTCGGGGACGTGCGTCAGACTGCCGATGAGCGATTCGGTGAGGCCGTCGCCGAGGTAGTCCTTGGTGGCGTCGCCGCTGACGTTGGTGAAAGGCAGGACAGCAATCGCATCGATGGTGGAGGATTTAGATGGATAGAAATACCATATGGCGGCGGCAATCAAGGCAATGGCAGCAATAGCGGCGAAGATTGGCCAGAGTTTACGCTGCGAACGCGCAGTGGGTTCCGGCTGCAAAGGAGCAACCGCGACGCGGTTGGACTCGGTGTCGCGTTTCAGCCGCTGCAGGTCGGTGCGCATGTCGGCGGCGCTCTGGTAACGCAGGGTGCGGTCTTTCTCCAGGGCTTTGTTGATGATGTCATCGAGCTTGGCAGGCAGGCCTGGATTCAACCTAAGGGGTGGAGTGGGCGCGGCGTCGAGAATTGCCTTAAAGGTGACGGCCGAGGTCTCGCCGGGAAAAGGCACGGCACCAGTCGCCATTTCATAGAGAACGGCGCCGAAGGAAAACAAATCCGTGCGAGCATCGACTTCCTTGCCGCGGGCCTGCTCCGGCGACATATAGGCAACCGTTCCGAGCGCCGAGCCGGGACTGGTCAGTTGCTGCGCCTCGCGAGTTCGGGTTAAGTCAGAAGCCGCCTGACTGGAACTCCCTCCCACCGTTGAAAGCTTGGCCAAGCCAAAATCGAGGATCTTGGCGTGGCCGCGATCGGTGACGAAAATATTCGCGGGCTTGATGTCGCGATGGACAATACCCTTGGCGTGCGCGGCATCGAGCGCGTCGGCGATTTCGATGGCGAGGGAGAGGATTTCTTCCGTATCCATGGGGCGGCCAGCGATGCGATGCTTGAGGGTCGCGCCTTCCAGAAACTCCATGGCGATGAAGGATTGGTCGCCGGTCTTTCCTTCGTCAGTCTTTCCGATGTCGTAGATGGTGCAGATGTTGGGGTGGTTGAGAGCGGAGGCGGCGCGAGCCTCGCGGCGGAAGCGTTCCAGAGCCTGGGGGTCGCCCGCCACGTCGTCAGGCAAGAATTTGAGGGCGACAAAGCGTCCGAGTTCGCTATCCTCGGCCTTGTAAACGACTCCCATGCCTCCGCCGCCGAGCTTGTCGACAATCTTGTAGCGCGCGATGGTTGGACCAGTCACTGAGGGCGAATCTTACGTGGATGGGAGGGGCAAGTCAAAAAGTTACCCATGCGCACGATGCGACTGGAGATCCAGACATTGAATCATTGTGACATTGAGTCATTGAATCATTGAAGAACTGGCAAAGTGACATTGCATTCGCCGCCATCAGGGAATGTCTCAATCAGTCAATCACTCAATGTCTCAATGACTCCATGTCTCAATAATTCACCATCCCGACGATGCAATTCCTTCGGGGCTCGTCAGCCCATCCGTGGATTTGGTCGTCAACGAAAAATTATTTCTTTTGGATGCCCTCGATGTACTTGTTGAGATTGGTAACGCGCTGTTGGACCTCGGTTTCGTGACCTCCACTAATACCCCAGAACAGATTGCCCCAGATCGGCATATCCTTGCTGCCGTGGGCCGCAAGCTCCTGCTCGCCGCGGATGACCGCGGAGACGCGCAAGGCGGGGTACTTGCCGCCGTTCTTGACGGCCAGGGCAGTCAGGTCGGTGGGGGGCACTTTGAGCGCCTCGGCGGCGGGGCCATTTCCTTTGCCGTCCAGGCCGTGACAGCTTGCGCAGTAAGCCTTATACATCTCCGCGCCGGAAGCGGGCGAGGTCTGCTTCAACGGAACATGTTTGATTTCAGTTTTTCCCTGGTCCTGGCTTGCTGCCAATGCCACCAGGGCCAGGATCAGCGGAACAATCCAGCCGATTCTCAGTGTGCGCACGGAATTCCTCCTTGCCTTGATTTGACAACTCTGTGCTTTAAGAGAAGCTTATAGAACAGATCATTTTACGGCTTTGGGATAAAGCTGTGCAGATTTTCG
>Ga0187781_10001599_pt1 | contig 17173 bp, 12 predicted proteins | sample 0715_SJ02_MP02_2_FD_132447 | JGI IMG/M metagenome (GOLD analysis project Ga0187781, IMG submission 132447) | Tropical peat soil microbial communities from peatlands in Department of Meta, Colombia - 0715_SJ02_MP02_20_MG | ecosystem: Environmental > Terrestrial > Soil > Wetlands > Peat | place... | reverse complement strand
GTCGCACCTGGAGTTCAGCTTCATTCCCAACCAGGCCTTCGGCGCCTCGCTGCGCTGCGCGGACACGATCGCCTGGTACACGACCGCGTGGTTCGACAAGTGCCCGAAGCACGACCCGAGCGCGGACCCCATGCTCCTGACCGGGCGCTGGCGCGATGACCCGATCGAGGCCTCGATCGACCCAACCACGACGGCAACGCGTTCTCGTTCTATTACTACTCGCGCCTCGACATCCAACTCGCGAACGGTCAGGCGTGGGACTGCGAGGACCTCCGCGACGGCTGTCCCGGGATGGTCCCGGAGAGCCAGGACGGCTTCCCGGGGACCTACTCGTACCTGGCCGTCGACACCAGCCCGGACTCGGTGACCGGGACCGAGGGCGAACCTCGAGTCGACGAGCAGCCTGACCCCGTGCGACGCCGGCAAGGCGATCGTGTTCCGGCTGGCGCGCTTCCACGCGAAGGCGATCACGCGCGTGAAGGTGGACGTCGGCGAGCGTGTGGTTGTACGTCGGCATGCGTCTGGTGATGACGCGCCGTGACCACTTTCTGCGTTCAGTTCGCCTGGCCGGCCTCCCCGGGAGCGGGAAGCACAAGATCCGGGTGGTCGAGTTCACCCGATCCGGACGCGCGCGTGGTCACGCGCACCGTGCGCGGCTGCGGCTAGCTGGCGCCCTGCATAACCCGTCTCGGCCCGCGATCCGCGCCGGCCGTGACGACTTACGCCTGCCCCGCGTGCACGGCTCGTCACACCCACCCGGGCGCCCGCCAATTGACGACTCAGTCAGGTGATTCCGGCTAATCGACGGTCAGTACAGCCTTGCCGTTCACCCGCCGGTCGAGCAAAGCCTCGATCGCCTGGCCGGCGTCGGTCCAGGACAGCGTGAGGTCGATCTGCGGGTCGAGCCGTTTGTTCGCCACCAGGTCGGCCAGACGCCGCAAGTCGGTGGCGCCGCTGCGGGTGTGGTCAATGATGTCGAACAGGAAGAAGGCGTACAGCTGGGCGCGGGGGGCGCGGGCGAAGAACTCGCGGGACGGATAGGAGACAAGGTCGGTCACCGTCGAGGCGAAGCTGACGACCGTCCCTCCCGGAGCCACGCGCTGGAGCGCCGCGCCAAGCACGGGCCCGCCCACGGCGTCGAGGATCGCCTCGTAGATCGGTCCGTCGAGGTCGATCTCCGGCGCGAGTTCATCGGCGCCGAGTTCCTTCAGGCCTTCGGTCCGCCGCGAGATCCCGGTCACATGTGCGCCGGCGAGCTTGGCCAGCTGGATGGCGAACCGCCCGACCCCGCCGCTCGCGCCGGTCACGAGCACGCGCTTGCCGAGCACGAACCCCGCCACTTCGAGCGATCGCAGCGCGGTCAGCCCGGCCACCGGGAGGGCCGCGGCCTCCTCCAGCGTGATGCCGTCGGGAAGCGCGGCGAGCCGCTCGGTCTTGACCGCGGCGAGCTCGGCCCAGGCACCGGCGTCCATCAACCCGACCACGCGGGCCCCCTCGGGCGGGCCGCTGCCGTCGGCGGCCGCCTGGCGGACCGTGCCTGCCAGATCCCACCCGGTCACGGTCCCCGGTTGCAGCTGCTCCAGGCGCCGCGTCTCGCCGCGGTTGAGGCTGAACGCCTTCACCTCGACGAGCGCCTCGTCCGGGAGCGGCGTCGGATCGGGGACGTCGGCTAGCTCCGCGAACGGGGTCGACCGCTTCGACACAAGCGCGCGCATCGCTCGACAGGCTACTGTGCGCCCGTGGTCCGGCTGACCAAGCCTCTCCTGCTCGCCGGTGCGGTGCTGTTGCTCTCCTGCTCCTCCGCTGGCGCCGCCGAGCTGCACGTCCACTGGGTGCGGGGGTTCGCCGCCCCCGGCACCCCGGCCCGCTACGACAAGGTGGGCGTGCTCGAGGTCGGACCGCGCACGGCCCGGAACGTGCTCGTGCTCGAGCCCGGGACTTCCGCCGGGTCGGCGTACTTCCTCCCGCTCGCTCAATGGCTCGTATCCCGCGTTCACGGCTGGCAGGTGTGGTCGGTGGAGCGCCGCGAGAACCTGCTCGAAGATCAGTCGCGGTTGAACCTGGCCAAAGCCGGTAAGGCCAGCGCCACCGAGCTGTTCGATTACTACCTGGGGTGGCTCATCCCAGGCGCCTACACAGGGCCCCACATTCGTCTCATCCCCAACTCGACGGTGGCGTTCGCCAAGCAGTGGGGGATGAAGGTCGCCGTTGAGGATCTGCACGACGTGGTCGAGGCCGCTCGGCGGCTGGGTGGCAAGGTTGTCCTCGGCGGTCATTCGCTCGGCGGCGCCGTGGTCACCGCGTACGCCACCTGGGACTTCCACGGATTCGCCGGCGCCGACGACCTCGCCGGGCTCGTCTACATCGACGGCGGGAGCGCGGCCGCGGTGAACGCTCCGACCGCCCGGGAGGAGCTGACCGTGCTCGACTCCTCCGAGACCTCCCCCTGGCTCACCTTCGGAGGGATCGCGGCGCCGTTCGCCGGTCTGTTCAGCGCCACCGGCGCCACCGCTGCCCTGATCGACCCCAACGCCGCCTCCCTCGGCCAGACCTCCGGCCTGCTGAACGCCTTCGACCTCACCCCGGACGTGCCGGTCACGAACCTGGCCCAGTTCGGCTTCGCGCTGAACGTGGGTACCTCGCCGGCCACCCTGATCGCCGCCCAGGCTCACCTCGGGGCCGGCTTGAGCGTGGCCGGTCCGCTGCACGGCTGGAACGGCGCCGGCGCGCTCACTCCGATCACCCGCTACGCCGCGATGCTCTCCGGGTCCGGCGTGGACGGCGCCGACGGCACGGAGTGGTACTTCCCGGACCGCCTGGCGATCGATACCGGCGCTGTCGACAACGGGATCGCCAGCCCGGCCCAGCAGGTGCTCGGCGTCGACGCCACGATGGGCCGGCACCTGCCCAAGGGCCTTCAGATCTATGCCTTCGGCGCGCGGCTGGGCGGCACCGGGGTCCTCGCCGACGCCCTGGGGCTCGCCGCGCAGTCGGGGATCCCCTTCAAGAACGTGCTCCTGATCAACCGGTCCTCGACCTACGCCCACAACGACCCGGCCGGCGCCTACCCGCAGAACGCGTTCCTCAGTGGACTGCTCCGGTTCCTCCACCGCTTCCAGCCCCCAGCCAAGAAAACTCCTCCTCCGAAATCACCGCATTAGGCGAGCCACGAGAGCCGGCCGAGCCACAAGAGCCTGGCCGCCACCGCTCCCCGCACCCCTCCCGCACCCCTCCCCGCTCCGAGACTGGTACGTACCAGTTCGGTAATGGTACGTACCAGTCTTCCAGGGCTGCCCGGACCGCGCCTACCCGGGACGTGCATGCCTCACGCGGGACGTGCATAACATGACATTTCGCGCTCCCGCGTCCGGCCGTGACGTGTTGTGCATGCCATACGTGCAAAACACGGCAAGGCCTCTCTGGACCGGACCGATCGTCAAGTTATGCAGGTCGCCGACGACACGCAGGCGCCGGGCCCGGCCGCACCGACTCAGGGCGTAAAGACCGACGTGTGGCACGGCTGGCCGCCACACACGTCGACCACCGCCCCGTTCGGCTCGAGGAAATCCGAGATCTGCTCCTGTGCGGCCGGAGTCTTCCGGGGGTCCTCGTGCGGGTCGATGTTGTTGGCGCCGGCGGTCGGGGGCACGTTGCCAACCGGTGGCGGCTGCACCCGGCCCGGGCCGCTGTCCCAGATCTCGATCGCGGAGCCGTGATACGGGAAGTGGCCGATCGCCGGGATCCCGTAGAACAGGTTGGCGTCGCGCGCCCGGTCGGGGTCGAGGGCCGGCTCATACGCATGCACCCCGATCGATCGCGCCTCGGCGGCGCCGGCGTACATGCTCACCTGGAAGTCGCCATAGGCGATCTGCATCAGCACCTGGTGCGTCGGCGTGTCGGGGAGCGGATGCGAGGTCATGTACGGGGCGTACCCATCGGGGTCGGCCCGGTCCCATAGCTGGTCGAGCAGGTCGAGGATCACCGGGTACATCGACTGGTCCGGGTAGTACAGCCCGAGGAACTCGCTGAAGGTGCTGAAGTCCGTGCTCCGGGCGAGCAGGTAGTTCCCGTAGTCCATCCCGGTCACGCCGAGCACGGCATGGCGCACGTCCGGGGATACGGCCGTGGTCACGCCACCCATGATCCCGCCCTGCGAATTGCCGTCGTAGTACAGGTGCGAGGTGTCGATCACCGGCCGTCCGGCTGACTGGAAGTCCGGGTTGGCCGCAAGGCCGTGCGGGCTGATCATCAGACGGCCCAGGAACAGCGTGTTGAGCACGGCCTGCTGGAGGCGGTCGACGATCACCGGGAACAGGTTCAGGTTCGCGACGACGCTCCCCGCGAACGTCTCGTCGGCGTCGGTCAGGCCCCACCAGTCGGTTCCGCAGAAGACCATGTTGTAGCCGGTGGCCAGGGCCTCCACCCAGGGGTCCTCGACCTCGGTGTAGTCGCCGAATAGCCCGTGCCCGTACAGGGAGACGCGTGCCGGGTCGGCGGCGCCCGCCGAGCTCGGGATGATGCACTCGAACGGGGCGACCGCGACGTTCCCGCGCCGCTGCGTCGGCAGCGCACCGGGGGCGCTCGAGCTGTAGTGAAAGCCGGTCGTGGCGGTCGTCCCGCACGTGACCAGGTAGCAGGGCACGTCAAATGTCCCGATCACGGCGCGCAGCTGCGAGCTCAGCGTCTTGGTCTGCGTGATCGTGTAGCTCGGCGCGCGCCCGGTGACCTTGCCATCGTCAAGCTTCCGATCGCCCAACTGAGCGAAGGCGGCGTTCCGGATGGCAAGTAGCCGACCGGTCTGGTTCTGGCGCGAGGCGACCGTGAAGTCCCACGCCTCGTACAACCCGTGCACCGCCACCCCCGCACGCTTCAGCGCCGCGAAGATCCGCACGTACCGCGCCCGCTGCGAGCGCTCGCTCGGCGGTAGCGAACGGCCGTCGCGCAGCAGCGCGAACCAGCGTGGCGCGGGGATCACCTGACCGCTCGCGTCGCGGAGATTGCGCAGGGCGACGATATACGTCTGCCCGTCAGTGAGGGTCGCCGCCGGGTGGATCAGCAGGTCGGTTGACTGGGCACTCGTGGCGTTGGCATCGAGCTCGGAGAAGAGCGCGACCCGCCGGCTGGTCTGCTCGTCGATCATGACGATCGGCTGGTTGCGGCGCAGCGATTGCCCGATGTCGAGCACGCCGGCGGCGCCCGTCCGCGCGAACGCGGCCGCGTTGTCGAGGCCCGCCACGTGCACGATCGCCGCCGACCCGGGACTGAACCCGTCCGCGCGGTCGTACGGCGCGACGCTGATGCGCTGACCGTTGTGGTTGATCGGCATCGCGCCGGCCGGCAGTTGCACGCGCAGCCCGGTGGCGCTCGATCGATCCGTCCGGGTGAACAGGTTGTTGGGAAACGGGAGCAGGCAGGGTCGGCCGCTGAACGGCTGGCAATCCGCGGCGGCAGGGTCGCCGGCGCCACCGCGGCCCGCGACCGCGCCGGCCGGCGCGCTCGACCCGGCCATCACCAGCACGACCAGCGGCACCCACAACATGAACCGGCGTCCGATCCGCGTCATGACCATCCTCCTCCTCGTCCTCGTCAAACCGGCCGGGCACCCTACACGCTGGCGGCTGCATACGACGCCACGCCCCGACTAGCCCAAGCCCCTGCTCCAGGCGACGACACGTCGAGACGCCGAGCCAGGAGCCGGGATCAGCCGGCTGCGCGGCCGCGCCCACCTTCAGCCTGTTCGTGGTCGCGCTCGCGGTGGTCGGCGTGACCGCGGTCGTCGCCCAGCTGCTCGGCTGGCGGGCGGTGTTCGTGGCTGCTGCGGCCGCGATGCTGCTGTTGGCGGCGATCCTCCGCCTCGTGCTCCCGAGGGTCCCCGGCACCGAGCGGCTGCCCTATCCGGCGCTGCTCCGCTCCGTCCCTCGAGCTCGTCAAAGGTGAGCCCCTCCTCCGGCGGCGGATGCTCCTTGGCGCGGCTGCGTTCGGCAGCTTCAGCGTCTTCTGGACCTCGCTGGCCTTTCTGCTCTCCGGAGCGCCATACCACTACGGCACCGCCGCCATCGGCCGGTTCGGGCTGGCTGGTCTGGCCGGCGGGACGGCAGCGCCGGTGGCCGGAAGGCTGGCTGACCGCGGCCGCGGACGCGGACGGCTGGCCATGAGCGGCTCGCTCGTCATGCTGCTCGCGAGCTGGGCGTTCCTGGCCTTCGGCACGCGCTCAGTGGTGGCGCTGATCGTCGGGATCGCCGCGCTCGACCTCGGCGTGCAGGCGATGCACATCTCCAAGCAGCGCGCGATCTACTCACTCCACGGCCGCGCCCGCAGCCGCCTGACCACGGCGTACATGGTGGCCTACTTCCTCGGCGGCGTGGTGCTGTCGGCGGCCACCTCGACGCTGTACGCATCCGGCGGATGGGGCGTGGTGTGCGTGCTCGGGCGCCAACCGCTGCGTTCGGTCTCGCGGCGTGCCTGATCACCGAAAGGGCGATGACCGGACGGTTGCCGATCGGGGCCGACAGCACCGCATAGCATCAAAGCTATGCCCCCACGGTTGGTCGCCTCCGATCTCGACGGCACGCTGCTTCGCTCCGACGGAACCGTCGACGAGCGCACGCGCCAGGCGATCGCCACCGCCGAGGCCGCCGGCGCCACCGTGGTGTTCTGCACCGCCCGGCCGCATCGCTGGCTGAAGCCGCTCGCCGAATATTTGTTCCCGACCCGCCCCCACCATGGCCTCGCCGTATGCGCCAACGGCGCGGTCCTGTGGGATGTGCACACCGAGTCGGTGATCGAGGCCGCACCGCTCGAGCCCGCGGTCGCGCGCCGGCTGGTCGCGCTGCTCGAGGCGGAGCTCCCGGGCGGGACGTGGGCGGTCGAGCGGACCGGCGGGTTCGCTCACGAGCCGTCATATGTCCCTCGGTGGCCGGTCCCCGCGGACACCTTGATCGACGCGGTCGACGCGCTAATCGACGAGCCGGCGGTCAAGCTGCTGCTCCGCCATGGCCGACTGTCGGCGGATGACCTGCTCACACGCGCGCGGGCGGTCGGCGGTCATCTGGCCGAGTTCAGCCACTCGAGCATGAACGACGCGCTGCTCGAGATCAGCGCCACCGGCGTCAGTAAGGCGTCCGGGCTCGCCCGGCTGTGCCGGCGCCTTGGCGTCGAGCCCGACGAGGTGATCGCCTTCGGCGACATGCCGAACGACTTGCCGATGCTGGCGTGGGCGGGGCGCGCGGTGGCGGTCGCCAACGCCCACCCCGAGGTCATCGCCGCCGCCGACGAGGTGACCGCGTCAAACGACGAGGCGGGGGTCGCTCAGGTGCTCGAGCGCCTGTTCGGCTGACCGCGCCCGACCGGGTCAGCTGACCGTCCGATTGACGATCGGCTTATAGGCCCTGCACGGTTCGCCGCGCAACCCCGGGCACGGCGGCAGGCCGGTCGGCACGGCCACGCCGGGCACGACCGGCAGCACGAGGCGCGAAGGCATGGACGGCGAATGCGCGAGGCGCACGGTCGGCCGCCGGCCGGCACCGGGCGTCAGGTCGGCAAACGCCCACGTCGGCTGATCCCCGCCGGGAGCCGAGATCGTGATCCGGATCCGCGACCCCGCCCGGTACACATGCCCCTCGTAATACAACGGGATCGTGACCTCGGTAAAGCGCCCGTGCGGGAGCGGCGCCGCGTCCGCCCGTCGCAGGCTGAGCACCGGCTCGAGCAGGGTGCTCGCCGCGCGGTCGAGCTTGCGCTCGCTGGCCCGTAACCACCCGCTTTGCACGAACGTCTCCATACCGTCGGGCCGAACCTCGGACACCGTCACCTGCAGATCGACGTCCGGCACCGACGCCTCGATCCAGGCATACAGCGCGCCCGCGCCGACGACCGCCACATTCGCCGGCAGCGGCGCGGTCAGGTAGGAGAGCGCGGTGTCGGGCGGGTTCTGCGTCCATTGGTAGTCCGGCGTCGCGCCCCATAGGCCGCCGGCGCCGGTGTTCCCGGTGAGGTCCGTGGGGGGCCGGGCACGCGGATCCCAGGTGAACAGATCGACGCCGCGCACTGGCGGAACCGTGGCGGCGAGCGTTCCGTCAGCGCCGAGGTACCACGACGCCGCCTGCGTGCCGGGCACCGGGAAGCGCGCGAACGACTGCTCGAAGCCGGCCTCGGGAGCCCCCGGCGCTGAGCCGCCGGCGCCGTTGTCGAACAGGATCCGGACCTGCGGCAGTCCCTCGAACGCCGCCAGCGACGCCGCGTACGTCGGTTCGTCCTCGATCGGATCGTCCGCCGGGAACGCGACGCCAGACACCCCCATGGCCACCTGGTAGAGCTCGGGCGCCAGCACTCGGACCGCCGGCGAGATCGAAGGCAACCGGTGCGCGACGAACAGCGACAGGAAGTCGTACCACCGCTCCGCGGTCACCGGGTCGAGCGAGTCGATGTGGGCGCCGTTGGTGAACGTGAACCACTTCCACCGCGTGCCCGTGAAGCGGTCGGCCAACGCCGGGCAGTGGCCGCCGGTCTGCTCGTCGGTCCACTGACAGGCCAGGTAGACCGGGACGTGGATCTTGTGCACGAACGTATCTGGGTCCAACGGCCCCGCCACCGACGGCACGTAGTAGCGGTTGGCGGACACCTGCGCCACCTCGTTCACGGCCTGCGGGTGAAGGGCCTGGTTGGCCGCGCAGACGCGGTCGCCAGCGCGAATCCGCTGTAGGGCCCACGCCTCGCCGTGACCGGGCGAGGCCGCTTCGGCGTCGAAGTCGCGCCCCTGGGCCCAGGGAAGCGCAAACCCGGTGTTGAGGATTCCGCCCGGATACAGCGTCGTCGCGGTGTTGTCGATCACCGACAGCGGCGCGATCGCGGCCAGGTGCGGCGGGTCGGTGGCGGCCACGAACAGCTGGCTGATCCCGCCGTACGAGATCCCGATCATCCCCACGCGGTGCCCGAGCACCCACGGCTGCCGAGCCACCGTCTCGATCACGTCGTAGCCGTCGAGGTTCTGGAGCGGCTCGAAGAAACTGAACGCCCCACCCGAGCACCCGGTCCCCCGCATGTTCACGTCGACCACCGCGAACCCGAGCAGCGTCGCGATCGGGCTGATCCCGTTCTCCGCCCCGGCCGGATCGGCGTAGCCGTAGCCCGAGTACTCGACGAGTGTCGGGTACGGGCCGGGGCCGGCGGGCAGGCGGACGTCGATCGCCAATTTGGTTCCGTCGCGCGTGGTCAGGTAGCCGTAGCCGGAGGACGGGATCCGCTGGTCGTAGATCTGCGTGCTCGGTGGCGCCGAGCGATCGGGCATGACCGTGACCGCCGGCGACGTCGGCTCCGACCCACCGCCGGCCGCAAGAACCCGGTAGCCCGGACCGGGAGCGATGCCGCGGAAGATCGCGCCCCCGAGCGGTCCGGCGGCCGCCGTGCCCACCGATCGCCCCCGCGAGTCGAGCAGCGTCAGCCGCTCGGCGGGACTCGCGCCGAGCACGTACACCTGCTGCACGCTGCCGTGGGTGCTGAACTGCGCCGCCACGGCCGCGGCAGGCGACACGACGGCCAGGAGCACCACCGCGATCAGCCCCCCCAAGAGCTGTTTCGCCCCGCTAGCCATGCTGTGGCCCGGCACCCTACAGCACGCCTTGCGCGACCCGCTAGCCTCGTCGTCACACAAACACGTAAGGAACGGGATCTCGGTGGGACTGGGGCGCGCCGACGAAAAGGACTTCATCTCTTCTCTGCGGTTGCTCATCATCGGCCAGGACGCGCAGCACGCGGCGGCAATTGGGGAGCGCACGCGCGAAGCCGTCGGGCCGCGAGCGGAAGTGCTCGTGGGCGACACGGTGGCGCACGTGCGGCGCGCTCTGGGCGAGCAGAAGGTCGACTGCGTCGTCCTCGGGCTGGCCGACGACACGGGCTCGCAACCGCTCGACACGCTCGAGGCGGTTCTGTCCGGCGACCCGGACGTGCCGGTGGTGGTGCTGGCGGGCGCCGACGATCCAGCGCTGGCCACGCACGCCATCCAGGTAGGGGCCCAGGACTTCCTGCTCGAGGCCTTGACCGATTCCGGTGCGCTGGATCGGGCGATCCGCTACGCCATCGCCCGTAAGCGCACCGAGATCGGGCGGGTCCGCCAAGCGCTCCACGATTCGCTCACGGGTCTGCCGAACCGGGACCTGCTACTCGATCGCTTGCATGTCGCCATCGGCCGCTCGCGCCGGCGACCGACCTCTGTGGCGCTCCTCTTCCTCGACCTCGACGGCTTCAAGCGCATCAACGACGGCTTCGGCCACGAGGCCGGGGACACGCTGCTGATCGAGATTGCCCGGCGCATGCAGCGGGTGCTCCGGCCGAGCGACACGGTCGCCCGTTACGGCGGAGACGAGTTCGTGATCCTGTGCGAGGACCTGCGCGGACAGCGCGAGGCTGTTCGCGTCGCCAAGCGAGCGCGCGAGGCGATCGCCGAACCGCTGCACGTGCGCGGCCACGAGGTGACGATCGAGGCCAGCGTCGGGATCGCCCGGGCCCGCCGGGAGCAGACCTCCCCCGAGGACCTGATCCGGGAAGCCGACGTCGCGATGTACCGGGCCAAGCGACGGGGCGGCGGCATCGACCTGTACGACCCTGGGACGGGTGCGGACGCGATCGCCGGGCTCGAGGTCGAGCGGCGCCTGCGCAAAGCGGTCCGGCACGCGGGGCTGGTCCTCCACTACCAACCCGTCATCGCCCTGACAGGCGAGCACCTGCACTCGCTCGAGGCTCTGGTTCGCTGGCAGCATCCCGAGCGGGGGCTGCTCCCGCCGGCGGAGTTCCTGCCCCTGGCCGAGGAGAGCGGCGTGGCCGCGGAGGTCGACGCGTGGGTGCTGGCCGAGGCCTGCCGTCAGCTCGCGCACTGGCGCGAGGACGGCCTCCTCGGGGATGAGGTACCGGTGTCCGTGAACCTGTCCGCCACCACGTTGCGCGCGCCCGGGCTGGCCGACGCGGTGCGGGGCGCGATCGCCGATGCCGGGACCCCGCCGGCGTGCCTCTCCCTGGAGGTGACCGAAGCCGGTCTCGATCGAGACCCCGCGCGCGCGGCCGCGCTGCTCGAGGAGCTCGTTCGCATGGGCGTTCGGCTGTGCCTGGACGGCTTCGGCGCCGAGCGCTCGAGCCTCGCGGTGCTCTCGAGCCATCCCTTCGGCGCCGTGAAGGTCCTCGCGACGACACCCGCGCGGAGACTCTCGGCGGTCCTCGGCGCGGCCCGCGCGCTCGACCTCGAGGCGTCGGCGAAGGCAGTCGAGACCCGCGCGCAACTCGAGGCGATCCGTGGCTGTGACGCCGCCCAAGGTTTCCTGCTCGCCCGGCCGGTGCCGGCCGAGGAGATCGGTGACTTGCTCGCCGCCAGGAAGTAGCTTTCCCTGCATGTCCGATGACCTGGGCGTGCTCGACGCCGCGCGACTCCTCGCCGCGGGAGACCTTTCCTCGATCGAGCTGACCGAGGCCTGCCTGCGTCGGATCGAGGAGAGCAACGGTGGCCCGCCGACGTTCGACGGTGCCCCCGACCGGATCAACGCCTGGGCGCGCCTGTACCCCGAGGTGGCGCGCGAGCAAGCCACGGCAGCCGACGGGCGCCGCGTCCGTGAGGGCGACGCCGCGCCGCTTCTGTGCGGCATCCCGATCGGCCTGAAGGACCTGTACGCGGTCGCCGGCCTGCCGCTGACCGCATCGAGCCGAGTGCTTGAGGGCAACATCCCGGCCAAGGACAGCACTGCGTGGCAACGCTTGCGCGAACAGGGAATGGTCCTCCTCGGCCACACCCACACGCACGAGTTCGCCGCCGGTGGCACCACCGATCAGACCGGCAACCCGTGGGCGCTCGATCGCATCGCGGGAGGGTCGAGCGGCGGCAGCGCCGCGGCGTTGGCCGCCCGCATGACCCCGGCGGCGCTGGGCAGCGACACGTGCGGCTCGCTGCGGATCCCGTCGACCTGCTGCGGGACGTCGACGATCAAGCCCACCCACGGGCTGATCCCGCTCGACGGCGTCGTTCCACTAGCGCCGACGCTCGACCACGCGGGCCCGATGGCGCGCAGCGTCGCCGACTGCTCCGCCCTTCTGGGGGGGCTGGCCGGACTTGGCTCCTTCCCACTCGTCCCCGGCCGCGGTCCCCGCCCGCTCGATGGCGTCACCGTTGCGCTCACCGACCGCATAAACGAAATCCCCATAGAAGACGAGGTCGCCCGCGGGCTCGGTGAGGTGGTGCACGCGTGCCAGGGCCTCGGGGCGCGCATTGTGGAGCTTCCGGCCCCGTGGGCGCTCGACTCGGACGACCTGAGCCGCGTCCTGATGACCGAAGTGTGGAGTTATCACCGCTCGCACGCCGACCGGCACGAGCGCTACCGCCCCCAGGTCGCCGAGTTCGTCGAGGCAGCTCGCGATTTCACCGACGAGCAGCCGTATCTGGCCGCCCAGGAGCGCCGGGCTCGCGGCACCGCGTCGTGGGAGCGATGGTTCGACGAGCAGCGCGTGGATCTCGTGCTCGAGCCGACGCTGCCCATCCTCCCGCTCGAGCGGGGGCCGGGCTACGAACGGGACCATCCGGCCGGCCCGGGCGATCCGCTGATCGCGTTCACCGCGCTGTGGGACATCACCGGCATGCCGGTGGCGAGCCTGCCGGTGAGCTGGTGCGTCGGCGTGTCCCTTGTGGCGCCGCGGTTGCGCGAGCCGCGGCTCATCCAAGCCGCGCTCGACCTCCAGGAGCATGCGCTGGGGATCCCGGGCGACCCGCCGGCGCCGTGAGTCTGGCCGTCACCGACGCCGTGCTCGCCGGCGAGCCGGTCGGGTTGCGCGCGGAGCAGGGGGTGATCGTCGAGCTTGGCCCGGCGGTCAAGGCCCGACCCGAGGACGACGCGATCGATGCCGCCGGCGCACTCCTCGTCCCACCGCTGATCAACGGCCACACGCACGCCGCGATGACGCTGTTCCGCGGCCACGGCGACGACCTGCCGTTGATGCGCTGGCTGCGGGAGGAGATCTGGCCGATCGAGCGACGGCTCGAGGCAGAGGACGTCTACTGGGGAACGCGGTTGGCCTGCCTGGAGATGGTGCGCAGCGGAACCGTCCGCTTCTGGGACATGTACTGGCATCCCGAGGCGGCGGCGCGAGCGGTGAGCGACGCGGGCATGCGCGCCACCGTGGCCGCCCCGCTGATCGACGTCGAGGCCGGAAGCGACGCGATGCGCGAGGCCGCGCTGCGGAGCGTCGACGAGCTGACCGACGGCGGCGCCGGCGAGCAGGTCGACGTAGGGCTCGCCCCGCACGCGATCTACACCGTCACGGAGGAAAGCCTGCGCTGGATCGCAGAGCTCAGCGCCGAGCGCGGTCTGCCGGTCCACGTCCACCTGTCCGAGACCGGGCCGGAGGTGTCCGACTGCGTCGCGGCGCACGGCGTCCGTCCCGCCCACTACCTGGACCGGGTCGGGCTGCTCTCGCCGCGCACGGTGCTCGCCCACGGAGTCTGGCTCGATGAAGCCGAGCTCGAGCTCATCGCCGCGCGGGGAGCGGTCGTCGTCACCAACCCGGTGGCGAACCTCAAGCTCGCCGTCGGGGAAGTGTTCCCGTATCCCCGAGCCCGGGCGGCCGGGGTGCAGGTCGGCCTCGGCACCGACGGCCCGGGCTCGAACAACTCGCTAGACCTGTTCGCCGACATGAAGGTGCTCGCGCTCGTGCAGAAGCACGAGGCGAGGGATCCGGCGGTCATCAGCGCCGCGGAGACGTGGGAGATCGCGACCGGGCGCAGGGCGCCGTTGCTCGGCGGCGGCCACGACCTCGAGGTCGGCGAGCCCGCCGATTTCCTCCTCCTGCGCGCGTCCGCGCCCGAGCTCAGCTTCGGCGAACTCCCCGCCGCGCTCGTGTACGCGGCGTCGGGCGCCGTCGTGCAAACCACGGTGGTGGCCGGACGGGTGCTCATGCGCGACGGCGAGGTTGAAGGGTCCGAGGAGGTCCTGGCGCGGGCGCTCGAGCGCGCCCGGCGGCTCGGGCTCGTGCCGCGCTAGCCTGAGCCCGGCGTAGGCCCATGTCCACCAGCGTGTCGCAGACAGCCGCCGACCGAATCGTTCGCGCCGCCGGCCCGGCGCGGGGCGCCCCGTCCCTGCTGCTGATGTTCGGCGAACTGGCGCTCAAGGGTCGCAAGCGCTCGAGCTTCGCCGCCGCGCTCGAGCGCAACCTGCGCCGCGCGCTGCGTCAGGCGGGCGAGGTCGAGCTCAAACGACGGGGGTCCTCGTTCCTGGTCGTGCCTGCGCCCGAGGGTCTGGCCCGGGCGCTCGAGGTCGCCACCGAGCTGCCGGGCCTGAGCGTCGTGCAGCCCGCGCTCCGGCTCGAGCCAGCGGTCGAAGCCGCGTCGCGGGCGGCCGTCGAACTGCTGCGCGAGCTGCCCGTCGGTTCCTTCGCGGTCCGCTCGCGCCGGCGCGAGAAGAGCTTTCCGGTCACCTCGATGGAGGTGTCGCGCCTCGTCGGGGCGGCCGTCAAGGACACGCTCGGCCTGCGCGTCGACCTCACCCATCCCGATATCGAGCTGCACGTCGACGCCTACGCGCGCGAGCTGTTCGTCTCGGTCGACCGCCTGCGCGGGGCGGGTGGCCTGCCTGTGGGTACGAGTGGACGGGCGATGGTGCTCCTGTCCGGCGGGATCGATTCGCCGGTCGCCGCCTACCGGATGATGAAGCGCGGGCTGCGGTGCGACTTCGTGCATTTCTCGGGTCAGCCGCTGACCGGCCCCGAGTCCGCGTACAAGGCGTACGCCCTGGTGGCTCGGCTGAACCGCTACCAGGGCCGTTCGCGGCTGTTCGTGGTGCCGTTCGGGCTGGCCCAGCGGCAGCTGGCCACCTCCGGCGCCGGCCGGCTGCAGGTCCTGGCCCAGCGGCGGCTGATGGTGCGGGTGGGCGATGCCCTGGCTCGCCGCGAGCACTGCGAGGCGCTCGTCACCGGCGACTCGCTCGGACAGGTGGCGAGCCAGACGCTCCGCAACCTCGAGGTCGTGGAAGGGGCCTCGACACTCCCCCTGCTGCGCCCGCTGATCGACCGCGACAAGTCGGAGATCATCGAGGAAGCCCAGCGCATCGGGACCTTCGAGACCTCGATCCTCCCCGACGAGGACTGCTGCACGCTGCTGGCGCCTCGCCGCGCCGTCACCTGGACCGAGCCCGAGCCGCTGATCGAGCTCGAGCGCCGGATCGACGTCGAGAGCGTGGTCGAGGGGCTCGTCGACCGGGCGCTGGTCATGTGGCCGCGTCTCGAGCGCGCCGACGAGTCGGTGACCGTGGCCGCATAACCCGCCCTACGACGCCGCCGGACCGGTACTTACCGGTTCGGTACGGGTACGTACCGGCAATTCGGGTTACGCAGCGAGCGCGCCCGGCGCGAGCTCGGCGTCGGAGAGACGCTCCGGCATCGCGAGGTCGACCTCGCCCCCGCACCTCACCTCGATTGGGATCCGCTCGGCGGTCAGCCGGGCCTGGACCTCACGGACCCGGGCCGCGAGCGTGATCGGGTCGACGACGAACTGGGGGTGGACGTGCGGCGTGGCCACGATTGCCCGCGTGCCCTCTGCCGCCGCCGCGGAAGCCAGCGCGACGCTTTCCTCGATCGACGACGGGCCGTCGTCGACTCCCGGGAGCAGGTGGAAGTGGATCTCGGCGAAGCTCATCCGTACCGATGATGGGCCACCTCCAGCCCCCGGCTGTGACGATCTAGTTAAGGCTCATTGGCCTAAGTTAAGGCTCATTGGCCTCGCTGCGCTCGGCGTCCGTGGGGCCGTTCCGCCGTGCATCCATGCCCGGCGGGGCGCCGGCCAGCCGCTCGCGGATCTCCTCCCACAACTCGCGGAACGCCGCCGCGGCGCGAGTGCGCGGCGCGAACTCCTCGAGCGGCGCGCGCGCCTGTCCCATCCGCTCGATGTCGGCGGCGAGTGGGACGACGGTGTGGAGCATCTCGGGGCGCTCGGCGACGAACCGCTCCATCACGTCGCGGTGCATGCGCTTGCGCGAGTCGACCATCGAGAAGAAGGCGAACAGCCGCAGGCCGGGACCGGCCACCTCTTCGATGCGGTCGAGGGGACGCGCGGACAGCTCGGCCGGGAGCAGCGGGATGAGCAGAGCGTCGGCGGCCTCGAACACGCTCTCGGAGGCCAGCGAGATGCTCGGCGGGCAGTCGAGGAAGACGTACTCGTACTCCGCCTCGAGCGGCTCGAGCACACGGGCCAGCTGGCGGCGCGGACGCTTGGCGCTGTCGAGATGGATGTCCATGTGACGGTAGGAGAAGTCGGCCGGAAGGAGGTCGAGCCCCTCGTAGTCGGTGCCCTTGATCCGCGCGTCGGGGTCGGTCCTGCCGATGACCAGTCGGCGCCCGCCGCCCTTGACCTTGGGCTTGACCCGCAGCAGGTAGGTGCTAGCGCCTTGGGGGTCGAGGTCCCACAGCAGCGTCGACGCCCCCCCGCGCGCGGCGAGGTAGGCGAGGTTCACCGCTGCCGAGGTTTTCCCCACCCCTCCCTTGATGTTGTAGGCGGCGAGGATCACGGCGGGAGAGTGTCCCACGCGCGGCCCGTTTAGGATCGGCGTGAGACCATGGGGCACACGTTCGCGGCGAACGACCGGGTGTACGGCGTCCCGAGCGAGCCGGTGCTCGCGGTGTGCGTCGACGGGTGGGACCCCGAGTACGTGGACGACGCGCTCGCGCGCGGGCTGATGCCGCGGGTCGCCGAGCTCGTGTCCGCCGGCGCCTACGTGCTCGGGCGCGCGCAGGTCCCCACGTTCACGAACCCCAACAACGTCGCCATCGTGACCGGGGTGTGCGCCGAGCGCAACGGGATCGCGGGCAACCACTACCGCGACCCTTCCGGCGAAGAGGTTCAGGTCACCGATCCCAGCTTCCTGCGCGCCACGACGATCCACGCCGCGGCGCAGGCGGCGGGCGTACCCGCGCTGTGCGTAACCGCCAAGGACAAGCTTCGCCGACTGCTCGCCGCCGGCGGGGTTCCCGCGTTCAGCGCCGAGCGTGCGCACGAACAGGTGCTTCCCGACGGCACGCCAGTGCTCGAGGTCGCGGGAGCCCCGAATCCGGACATCTACGACTGGCGCCTCTCGATCTACACGATCGACCTGGCGCTCGCGCTCACCCGGCGGCTGGGGAGCCGGCTGGTGTACGCGTCGTTGACCGACTTCGT
>Ga0187781_10001598_pt1 | contig 17179 bp, 16 predicted proteins | sample 0715_SJ02_MP02_2_FD_132447 | JGI IMG/M metagenome (GOLD analysis project Ga0187781, IMG submission 132447) | Tropical peat soil microbial communities from peatlands in Department of Meta, Colombia - 0715_SJ02_MP02_20_MG | ecosystem: Environmental > Terrestrial > Soil > Wetlands > Peat | place... | reverse complement strand
TGCTCATAATGCTTCGCTCCAAGCGGATAAGAGGCACTCAGCGTGAACGGAATCACTACATTTGCTCCTAGAGACCGTAGTTCCTGAAGCTCACTTTCATTGCGGCCTGCGGCGATGACTTTGTTCGCGCCGAAATACTTTGCAAGCTGCACGGCGAGCCTGCCCGCGGTCCCGGTTGCACCATTGACGAGGACAGTTTCGCCGCTTCGCATGTGAGCACGCTCTACCAGCGCAGCCCACGCCGACATGCCGGGGTTAGCGATAGCGGCCGCAGTAACGTCATCGAGGCCGTCCGGAACCACTACGCATTGCTTCGATCGAGCCAGGGATTTTTCGGCCATCGCCCCGTAAGGCGCTTCCGGCAGGACGAAGTAAATGCGCCGTCCATCCGCAGTGCGCCCGACACCGTCGGCGCCCGCCACCGATGGAAACTGGCGGTCAGAACTGTAATGCGAACCCGAGGATAGGGACTTGCTGAACTGACTCAGCGCGGAAGCGCTAACGGTGATCAGTTCCTTTCCTTCGCAAGCAACGGGTTCGCTGAATTCTCCACGGATCGGTGTCCTGCCCGCCCCCGTGATGATTGCTGCTTTCATGATCTCCTTTGTGTCCCGACTGTGGATCTATGCCCCCGTAAGGGCTTGAACTGCATTCACATTGAGGCCCTCCGAGTAGGTCTATACGTCCTCGAAATCAGCTCCAGGGCCATCAACAGAATGAGTGGGTTCGCCTGCGTATGACCTAACATGGGGGCCGCCTATGGAGGCGATATACCCGTCAGGACGGATCAGGATTCGTGTCCCGTCTCGCATTTCGAACTCCGTGGCGTGGGTGCCTCGCGTCTGTTCGAAAAGCCTGCTGCCGTCAGCGAGTCTCACATCCGGCATGCGGTCTCCGGGGTGCAGGCCTCCATGGGTTTTACCCGAGGACAATGCACTCGTCCGGTAATGGAGCCTGAGCTGATTTGTCGCTTCTCCGCGCTTAAGCGAGCGCGTACGATAGATCTGCCCGCTCAGTCCTAGCACCGCGGCCGCAACAGGAAGGCGCTCCCCCTCGTAGGTGTCAAGCAGTGACTCCGGTCCGCCGCGTAGAACGTGCGCAAGCTTCCACCCCAAGTTGTAAGCGTCCTGAATTCCGGTGTTCAAACCTTGGCCGCCAGTGGGCGGGTGTATATGTGCCGCATCACCTGCAAGGAAAACGCGGCCCATTCTCAAGTGATCCACCATACGGACCGCAGGCCGGTACATCGAACTCCACACGATCCGCGACACAGGGCGGCCCGCAACTCTTTGAATTACCGGCTCAATGCCTTCCTCGGGCTCTCTGGCCGACATCATTTGAAAAAGCGAAGCGTCCGGCAGCGGACAAAGACCGATGGAGCCTCCCTTTGCGAAGGGCCACAGGTGCCAATGTGTGTGGTCCAATCCTTCCACCTCGACATCGGCAACAAACGCGGCCTCTGTAGCGAGCGTTTCTCCGCGCAGCGCGAATCCGAGCGCCTTCCTGACCGCGCTGTGTCCGCCATCGCAGCCAACAAGGTACTCCGCGATCACTACCTCTCCGGTGGACAGATGGACGCGTACGCTGCGGTCGTCCGCGGCCACCCGCTCGAATGCCGTGCCGAACTCCACCTGTCCGCCTAACTGGGCTAGGCGCTCTCGCAATATCTCCTCCGTACGATATTGCGGAACCAGCCAGAGGTTCGGATAGGGCACACGCTCGGTCGCTTGCTTGCGTCCTCCCATGGGTCCGAGCTGCAGCGAAAGCGGGCCCAGATGCACACGGAACCTCGGATAAGGCATTCCAGCTTCGCGAATCGCCCCGATGATGCCGAGATCTTCGAAGACCTCCAGCGTGCGCGGTTGAATCCCCTTTCCCCGCGATCCGCGGAATGCACTTTCAGCTGCGTCAATCAGACGAAAAGAGATGGAACGGCGTGCTAGTTCGATTGCGAGTGTTAAACCGGTCGGTCCCGCGCCGGCAATGATAACTTGTTCATCGTACATCGTACGAACAGTTTAATGGTACTGTGTACGAATGTCAAGATCATCCCAACTCACCCGAGATAAGATTGCTGCTGCTGCCCTGGCCATTGCCGACGTTGAGGGCTTCGCCTCGGTTTCGATGCGGCGGATCGCCGAGGAAATGGGTGTCGGTACGATGAGCCTCTACTACTACGTTAAGACCAAGGCCGATTTGGTTGCCGCAATGGACGACGCGCTCATGGGTGAGGTGCTGGCGCCGTCCCTGCCCGGGAACTGGCGCGAGGCACTGACCGTGATTGCAACTCGCACACGTGATGTCTTCTTGCGGCACCCCTGGGCGCTCTCCTCCATGTTGTCGGCCCCCCCTGGCGTCAACGCGATGCGCCACATGGAACAATGCTTGCACGCGCTTGCTGGGGCAACCGTGACCACTCAGCAAAAACTCGCGTTGCTTGCAATCATCGATGACTTCGTCTTCGGATATGCGCTTCGCGAAGCGAGCGGCGACTCGAAAGTCGATCTGAAGTTCGCCAGGGCACAACTCGCGACGGGGGCCTTTCCTCGGCTCAAGGAGGCTTTTAGCAAAGGGGGCCGGCCCCGGCCCGCCATGCCGGACCGTTTTCAAATTGGTTTGCGTGCACTTCTGGATTTGGTGGCGGGGTGCAATAGGCGTGATTCGGATTAATCCGAATAACGCTCTTGGAGCGAGTCCCGAGTTCAGTTCCCGAATTGTCGGCAAGAACGAAGCCGCTTGTGCGGCGGACGCTGCGCGTGAGGCACCGGAATCGAATCAGACAGAGGAATACGTAAAGTTGTTTGATGAAGTCGAGCATCGCAGAGGAGTGGTAGATAGTATCGGCATAGGCTTTGAAATTCGACCGGAACAGACAATTGTCCGTAATGTCCGTAGAACATCAGTGAAACGAGAAGTTGAAATTGCCGCGTAAGTGAATGATTGGGGAAGGATTAGAGTGGCGCGCCAAGGGGATGATTTTAGAACTTTTCTGGCTGATTTTGTGGCAGCCCTGCTACAGAATGATCCCGGTTGCCGATAAGACCTGCTGCATATTCTAGAATGTGCGGAACAATCGAAAGCGCAATCTCTCAATTGAGCCTGAGGCGGACAATCTTAGCAAGCCCTCGCTGGCGCTTGTCGAAACTGAAAAGGCACTCGACGCCCAGCTCGAGCGCCGCAGCTACATGGAGCAGGTCAGCCGTGCGCGTGCCCAGTTTGGCCGTCATTCGCCGCGAAAGTTCTCGGGCACGCTCAAAGACTGGGTCAGGCAGTCCCCGCAATTGGAATACCTCGTTGTGCAAATCTTTCTCGAAGTCACTCAATGATGACTGGGCCTGGGACATTGTGATCTCATTACGAAATACGCGTAACCCCAGGGCATTGACCAGCTCAAGCTCACCAAGGATGCTTATGAAACGCTCCCCGGCAAAAGCTCCAATGGCGTGCGCTGCGGCGGCGGAGTTGCTGTCGAGGCTGTATAAGGAAAGCAGGAAACTGGTATCAGCGTAAATCCTCAATAGCGGTTCCGATCTTCGGCTACCAGTTCAGCGCCGGTGACGGACAAGGGTTTCCCGCCATAGATCGATCGCAGTCGCGCCAGAAAGTCGGGCAACTGCCCGACATCTGCCGTGCCCTCAGGGACCAATCGAGCGATTACGCGCCGGCGCTTGGTGATTTGGATCTCTTCACCCTGGCGCAATAGACGTTCTATTTTTCTAAACGCGTAACGCAGGTCTCGAATCGAAGCCTTCTTCATGTGATACATACTAGCATCACATTGCGGAAATTGCGATCAATATGTTCTGGGGGGACGCGAAAGATATATTTAGCTTGGCGATCGCAATTGTTTGATATGTCCGCGTTGTTTCCGAGGCTTTTTTCAGATTTTCAGTATGTCCAACTTCACAAAGAACTTGTAGATTTGAATCGGGGGCCGGGTGTTTTTTGGCTGCTTGGATGGGACGAGAACACGGACACTTCACGGACACTCTGCACCAAAATGCAGCAATGCCTTTTTTGTCGTTTCAGTAAGCTGCTTGTTTTCTGTGGAAAGAGTGGCGCGCCCTAGGCGACGATTTTAGAACCTTGTGCCTGGGGAATCTTGCCTATTTGAGTCAACCCGATCCGTCCTGGTACGAACTTCTCCGGTAAGCGTTAATTGATCTATACTCCTTTCGCGCAGTTCCGCACGCAGTTCCGCGCGTTCGTTGACTTGCCATCAGCCCGCAGCCTAAGATTGCCGAACTATGGCGGGCACCGATTCTCTCATCGGTCAGACAATCTCGCATTATCGCATTGTCGAAAAACTCGGCCATGGCGGTATGGGTGTGGTCTATAAGGCCGAGGACACGCACCTCGATCGATTCGTTGCTCTTAAATTTCTACCACACGATCTAGCCCACGCTCCTCAGGCATTGGAACGATTTCGCCGCGAGGCCAAAGCTGCCTCGGCACTGAACCACCCAAACATCTGTACCGTCCACGAAATTGCGGAATTCGAAGAAAAACCTTTCATCGTTATGGAATTTCTGGAAGGCCGGACCCTGAAGCAATGGATCGGCGGGCAGCCGATGGAGATGGAGCGGCTGTGGGAGATCGCAATCGAAGTGGCTGACGCCCTTGACGCTGCACATGTCAAGGGAATCATTCATCGCGATATCAAACCGGCGAATATTTTCGTAACGGACCGCGGCCACGCGAAGATTTTGGATTTTGGACTGGCAAAGGTCGCCGCAAAAACGGGAAGCGGATCGAATGGCGTCACGGCTCTTGACACCATGAGCGTCGACATGGACCAGCTAACGAGTCCAGGTAGCACGCTGGGAACAGTTTCATACATGTCGCCGGAGCAAGTGTTGGGGAAAACGCTCGACCCCCGCACGGATTTGTTTTCATTGGGAATCGTGCTGTATGAGATGGCGACGGGTTTCCTACCCTTTAAGGGGGATACCTCAGGAGCAGTCTTCAACGAGATCTTGAACCGCGAGCCCGTACCTCCGGTGCGGCTAAATACTGCTATTTCGCCGGAGCTGGAGCACGTGATTCGTAAAGGGATGGAGAAGGACCGCGAACTCAGATATCAGAGCGCGGCCGAAATGCGCGCTGACTTGCGAAGAGTGAAGCGCAGTGGTGAATCAAGCAAGCTGCAGATCCCTATCTCTCAGGAAGTCAAGGCAAAGCCGGACCGCCGGAGAATGCTTCGAAACGCCACATTGTTTTTGGGCGCAGCAGTTCTGGTGGTTCTGGCGGTGCTTGCGTATTTGCAATGGAGGCATCACCCCGCGTCTTCCGTTTCCTATACGCCCGTGCAGTTCACGGCTCTCCCTGGCTGGGCATCTCGTCCGAGCTTGTCCCCAGACGGAACGCAGATCGCCTTTCTGTGGACCGGAGACCCCGCTTCTAATAAAAAGGGCGTCGACATCTACATCAAAAAGATTGGCAGCGAGGACCTTATTTGCTTGACGAAACGGCCGTCCCTGTATGGCCCCCCAGCTTGGTCTCCCGACGGTAAGCAAATTGCCTTCCAACTCCTGTCCAAAGACGAAAGCGGCATCTATGCAATCCCGGTACAAGGTGGTCCCGCAAGAAAACTGCGTGCAACGCACGTCTCATTGGGCGTGTCGATGCCCATCGACTGGTCTCCCGACGGGAAATTCATCGCTTTCGCGGATTCATCAATTTCCGGTGGGCATAAAAAGGTGCAGCTCCTGTCTCTTGAAACACTACAAAGTAAGCAGATCGAGCAAATTGATAAATGCGAGGAAGAGGTGGAACCCATCTTTTCTGCTGACAGTCAACAACTGGCCTACGCGTGTTTTCCTACTTCTGGCGATTTCGCCATAGCTGTTGCTACTTCGGCCGGAACCGCTCCGAGAATAATCAAGGAGTTCGCTGGCTATTTCGCTGGCATGGTTTGGAGGAGCGATAACAAGAGTCTGCTTTTCTTCAGTTCTACGACAGGCGCAAGCCAGCTTCGTGACCTGGCGATAGCGGATGGCTCGGTTCAAGATCTCTCGTTTGGCCGGGGCGGCGCATGGCCCGCCGTTGCCCCTAAAGGTGACCGGCTTGCCTATGCAGTTGAAGTAGGTGGTAATAACGAGATCTATCGGGGAGATCTGCTCAACCCGCAAACACCGGCCGTCAAGCTCATTTCCTCCACTCGTGAGCAACTGATTCCGGCCTATTCACCAGATGGAAAATACATCGCGTTTGCCTCAAATCGTGGAGGCACCAACGAAATATGGGTGAGCGATTCCGATGGTACAAACCTGGTGCAACTTACGAGTCTCAAGAATCCCGTGACAGGCTCGCCAAGCTGGTCGCCGGATAGCCGAAGAATCGTGTTCGATTCCCGCGCTGCCGTGGAGCAAGATAAAGGTCATGCGGACATTTACATTATCGATATCGTTGAACGAGTGCCGCGCAAATTGCTTACCGGTACGCCGGAAGCTTCGGTGCCTAGTTCTTCCCACGATGGCAAATGGATATTTTTCCTGGGGGGAGGCGATGATGCGAGAGGAGAACGAATTTACCGCATTCCGCCGGAAGGTGGCCGAGCCGAAGCCGTAACCACCGCTCGTGGCTATGGCCCCCACGAGTCGTTCGACGGACAGTCACTCTATTTTACTGTGCACAGTGGCTCCACCACGACGCTTCAGGTAGCTTCTCTCAACCCCACAGGTACAGAGGCCCCCGTTGAAGGCATGCCGCCGATTCTCTTTGCCTTGAGCTGGACCCTGGTTCGAGACGGCATCTATTTCTTTCCGGCGGAAGACTTCAAAACGCTGAGTTACTACGACTTTGCAACGAAAAAAGTGCGCCCTGTTTTCAAAGTAGATGGCTACGTATACTATGGCCTGTCAGTTTCGCCCGACGGCCACTACATCGTCTTCGCCAAGGTGGGCCAAAATCAAAGCGACATCATGCTCGTCAATAATTTCCGCTAAGTCATTGCTGGGCCGTGTCGGCCTTTCTAAAGAGCTAAAGACGAATAAGCAAAATCCAAATGCGCACTTTCGATCGAAACTTCGATCAACTTGACCCAGTACCAAGGTGTCATATAGTGTCGTGCAATTGGATTTCGGCCAATCATTGGTTAATTCAGCGAATCGACCGCTGCAGGGAGAACAACGCCTTGTCGTTCTTTCGCACTCTTCTAACCACTAGTTTTGGTTGGTTCAGCCTGACAGTTTTTTCGTTCGTACTGGTTCTCTGGTCAGCGGCCAGCAATTGTCTGAACTTGCCACGAACGGCCGGAGTATTTATACCTATATGCTCCTAACGCCAGGCGCTGCCGGTGTTTTGCCTGACTTTCAGCCCCCGTCGGCATCTGGAGCGATCGCCGCCGTGAGCTTCAATGGAGGCCGCCCTATGTCGAAATCCACTTGCCAAAAGAAGGCCAGATCATCAGTAAGGATGCGAAATCCCAGGCCAAGCTGGTGCACGGAATCCAGGTGGTCATCGCCAGAAACTACATCGAAAACTTGAAGGAAGAAGTAAAGAAAGGAATGCGGGAAAAGGCGGAACAGGGGATCTACCCCAGCCGTCCCCCTCTGGGTTACCTGAACAACAAACTGGAGCACACTATCGAGATTGACCCTCGCAAGAGTCCCCTCGCGCAGAAGATGTTTGAACTGTACTCCTCCGGGCAATACTCCCTCACCGCCCTCCGTAAAGCACTGAAACAGGAGTTTGAGACCGGAAAACCACTTCGGCTCAAGAGCAGTGGAGTACTGCCGCAGTTCAAGGGTGAGCCCGTCAAGGCTGGCCCCGTGAGCTTTGCGCCGACCAGTATTACGTACTTAAGTATTCCAAATGCTGGCAACGCCAATTGTCAGTGACTATTGCGAGAGGTACCGAATTATGGCCGAAACAGCACATAGAGGCAGAACATTCTTGCCAGTCTGGGAGCCTTAGTTCTGGATCTGGAATCAGTATACAAAGACATTCATTCCCACCCCGAACTTTCGATGCGGGAGAACCGGACAGCAGGGATTGCGGCGGATCGCCTCCGGCGGCGGGCTATGAGGTAACAACTGGTGTCGGCAAGACCGGAGTCGTCGGTGTACTCCGCAGCGGCGATGGTCCAGCAATCATGCTCCGAGCCGATATGGACGCGCCACCAGTTCGCGAGGCCACAGGTCTGCCGTATGCCAGCAAAATGACCACCGATCAAGAGGGAAAGTATGTACCGGTAATGCACGCCTGCGGGCATGACATGCACGTAACGTGGTTGATCGGTGCCGCGACATTGCTAGCGCAAAATCGAAGCGCATGGCGAGGTACTCTTTTCGCTTTCGCTTTGAACCACATGTCAGCCATCGGTGGCGAAGGCACTACGACAATCGCATTTGGGAATACATGCCGTATGTCTCCGCGCCCTAATTTTCGTCAAAATGGCGCTTTCGGTTGCTGTTCAGAACGCTCGCGCAGCTTGTCAAGCAGCACACGTATTGCTGCATCGAGTTGAGGGTCACTCTTGTCGAAGCGTGCGGCCGGATCGTCCGGGACTTCAATGTCCGGCGACACGCCAAACCCTTCTGCACCCCACATCCCCTTCGCGTCGTAAAACCCAACAGTCGGCACAAGGGAATTGCCTCCATCCACAAACGGTATATACAAGCCACCGGCGCCTGCCATCGCTCCGTTCGTGCGGGTTCCCAATAGAGTTGCTGTTCCTGTTCGCTTAACCATATACGCCAACAGGTCTCCACCGGATTGCGTAACGCTGTTGATCAGTAGGCATTTCGGTCCATTGTTCGCATATGCAGGACCCGCTTGGGGCATGGGTTGCCGCATATCGGAGCTATAAAACGAGACTTCGCGCCGCAGTAGATCGAGTATGTGATATGGGATATGGCCACCCTGATTCCACCGAATGTCGATGATGAGCGCACTCCTGTTCAGTTCCGTGCCGAATTGTCGGGTGAACTCTCGCATTCCATACTCCGAAGTCATTTTCAGGTAGATATAGCCGATTCTTCCGCTGCTCTTCTTGTCAGCGTACGCGCGGTTGGCTTCGACCCATCCCCGATGCCGCTCTTCTTCATAGAACTCCGGCTGAACCGTTTCGTGTCTTGTCGAGGAGTCGATGACCGGCTTCCTGCTGACCGTCAGAGTAATGGGCTTTCCCGCCAGTCCAACAAAAGCGGACCAGGGATCGCGCTGCGCGTCCATCGGCGCACCATCGACCGCCAGCAGATAATCCCCTTCTTGGATGTCTACCCCCGGAAGGTGCAATGGACTTCGGACTGCGAAATCGGAGGCTGCTGAATCGTAGACTCGCGCGATGCGGTATGCTCCGTTATCTAACGCAAAGTCCACTCCGAGCAGGCCAATATTCTCAGGCGGACGCTGATTTCCAGGCGGTGGATTCAAGTACACATGGGACGACCCCAGCTCCCCGAGCATTTCTCCGATCACGTAATCTAGGTCTTCGCGATCGGCGCATGTCTCCAGCAGAGGCAAGTACCTGGCCCGCACTGCGCTCCAATTGATCCCGCGCATGGAAGGATCATAGAAAAAGTCTCGATACAGTCGCCAGGCGTCGAAAAATATTTGTTTCCACTCCAAACGGGAATCGACCTGCATCGTGAGGTTAGCAATGGTCATTGTTTGATTGAGCTTCTGATCGGGAACTGGCGCAATGCTGCCAATGGCTGATCCCTGGCGGATAAGTATGTTGTTGCCCCCGGAAGGGAACCGGACTTCCCATTGGTTCACACCATCGATGACGGTCTTGGCAGAGCGGTCTCCGGTTTTGGCCCAGGACTCGAAATCGATCATCTTCAACGATTGCCCGGGGCCGGAAGCCTTTGGGAACAGGCGATCTTCCGGAGTGAACGTGTAAAGCAATTTGCCATCGCGGCTGAACGCGAGGTTGGAGTACGTCCCTACGTCCGCAACGATCATGACGGCTCGGTGCTCCATGTCCGCAAGATCGATGCTCTTCTGTTGGTCAGGCGCTGCTGTCCCGGTCGCAGCGTTTGCTGTCCCTGGTGCTGACATGCCACTGCGTAAAGGAATGCACATGACCAGTTGGGCGCTTGGATAAGCAAAGTTGCTATAGTCGATGCTGTCTTCAATGAGTGTTTCCTGGTAGTTGCGATTGGTGATGAAGAACAAATACCTTCCGTCACGGCTGAACGTCGGCGTGTTGTCTTTGTAGCCGCCACCTGTCACTGGATGCTCGCCGCCCGACTGAAGATCAAACAGCCAGATGGCCTGACTCCCACGCGCTTCTCCCGTAAAAGCGAGCCATAAGGAGTCCGGGGACCAACCGAACTGAACCCGACGGACCAGTCGATCCGCATGGACCTTTTTCGTCTCACCAGTTGCGAGAGCGCAAAGATAAAGGCCACCCGCACCGTCGGTAAATGCGATGTATTGTGAGTTCGGAGACCACACCGGCGAGAAACGGAAACCCGCACCCAGTCGAGACAGTTGGCGCGGGGCTCCCGATCCGTCGCTTGGGGTTGAATAGAGTTGGTATTCGCCGCTCTCGTCTGAGAAATAAGCGATCGATTGCCCGTCCGGACTCCAACTCGGATACCGTTGCGCGCTTCCTTGTTCATGCGGAAGTTGGTGAGGGGGTGATGTTGCTCCCTGCGATATGACCCATAATGCACCCCGTGCCTCGACAACGGCTTTGGTTCCGTCCGGTGAGGGGCTCCAACCGGCAATCGCGAGGCTCGCGTCCACCGGATGCAGATCAACACTTCTGCGATCTTCGGGGATCGTTATCGTGACCGCGTGGGTCGTCTCCGTCCTGAGGTCAAGAAGATAGAGACGTGTCCCTTTGACGAACACGATTTCTCCTTCTCCGTTTGATCCCGGGCCCATCGACGGCCACTTCACATCGAAGTCTGTGAAATGAGTAATCTGGCGACGACTGGCTTCGCGGACCGAGTAAGACCAGAGGTTCCTTCGTCCGCCATCGCCCTCATCCGACAAGTAGTAGATTGTTTCGCCATGCCACATCGGATCGGTATTCGTCCCCGACCATGAAGTGATGCGGCGCTCCTGGTGGGTCATAAGGTTATAAAGCCAGATTGCGGGGGCGAAGCCGCCCCGATAATGTAGTCGGTGCTCGGTACGGCCTTCGCTATACGGCGTAAATGCTAACCACTGCGCGTCTGGGCTAATTGCGCCGTTCGCCGCGTGTTCGAGTGGAAGCTGCCTGGGAAGTCCTCCTCTGGCGGACACAACAAAGAGCTGCCGCAAATACGCCTGGTCTCCAAAGTCTGCTGGCGCGAATGAAGCGTTGGTCATGAACAGCAATTGGCCGTCTGGCGTCCAGTCGCACAGGTCCGTGGCGCCCGGCTTGTGTGTCAGCCGCTTCACGGGCCCCCCGGAGACGGGAACTGTGTATATGCCGTCGTAGTCACCCGTAAACGCGATCGTCTTTCCATCGGGGCTGAATTTCGGAGAACTCTTTGGCCCTCCGTCTTTGGTTAACGTTGTTGCCATCCCGCCTGCACGATCGACTACCCACAACTCCCCACCGTATAGGAAGACGATCTGTGAACCGCTCACATCCGGAAACCGCGGTACTCCAGCCCTGGGAATTACTTCCGATGCTTGCTGGGTTCGGTCGGAATCCGCGGCGTAGCACCACGCATGAGAGAGCGTGATGCCCAGCATCGCAAAGAAGAAAAGACTCCAAGTGCACATTGGCATTACACGGATTCTTGAAGCGAAAGTAGGTGATGGAGCCGATTCCATTGTCTACCTCTCTGTGCAGTGATGGGGCAATTTTGATCGATGGCCCCAAAGCCGACCACGAGTCAGAAGGGCTGCGAGAATGACGGTCAGCGAACTACAAGGAATACGAATCTAAGGGGCAAACGGTTAGGTCCGCCGATTTGAGTGCGTACTAGGAAATAAGTCCATATGTGAAGATGGGTCCTTCCCCAAGGGGGGGCTCCACGGGTGACGGCGAGCGCACCAAAACGCCAGCGACCGGCGCCAAATTTTCGATTTCGTTTTGGTTTGGACCGAGCACAAGTGGCGGCAACAGCAAAAGACAAGTTACCGTTACCAGGACCTTGGCCGCAACTTCCGTAGGCAGCGGCCCAAAGTCGCCAGCGTAATAATAGACGAATATTCAAAAATGTTGGGGGGTAACGGTCGCGCTTTGCGGTTGTCTTGCGGGCAAGAGTGCCAGCAAAATTCCCCCGATGACATAGAAGAGGACAACATCCGCAAAATTCCGATGAACGCCGTGCTGCCATGCCTGCACCGTTTGGATGGCCATTACCGAAGCATGGGCCAAGCCCAGGCACGCGGCGAAGGCAATCAGGGAGCGGTGGGAGGACGGCTTTTTGGCAGCCAGCAGCAGAAAGGGGCCAAGCGCGATAAACCAGCTTAAAAACATCGGATCGACTTCGTTTTTCTTTTCGAGAAGCCAACTCGAATGCGCCAAATCGCTGTACAGCGGATAAATCATGCCGACATAAACGAGGCCCAAGAGTCCCACGGCGACTTGCAGCACGCGTTCGCGTTTCACGATGACCTCCTCTAGCTCAATTGCTGCAGGGGCAAGGGTTGGCCGGGCTCAATTCGGGGAGCGGTTTCTCCCGGCCATCTCCATGCGTACCAAACGATCAGCGAAGTACAAACCACTTCTATCGCTCCAAAGAACAAATAGTAAGAACTTGTCTCCGTGATATTAAAGATTGGAAAGATGAATTGGGCCAAGAGAACGGCGGCGGTTTCTATGATGCCCGCGACGATGTTCGCCCAGCGGTTTGCTCTGGGCTTCAGGATCCGCGACAGCAGAATCATCGCCATGGGGATCTCCATGAGTATTGCGATTCCTAACCACCCTGCCGGGGAAAAATGGATAACACCGATACTTCCTTTCTTCGACCCCAAGACGTCGATGCAGAAAAACACATCTGCATAGATATAGTTGAGCGTGGCAAACAGCCATAACACTGAGAGCCTGACTCGAATGTCTTCCATGGAAGTCTCCTGTGCTGCCTAAGCGGGCCGTAGTATTCGGCCTACCGAAGTGAACCCAGGCGATTTTCGCAACATGCGGAGCCCAAAGTTGCCGTATGGTACTACGGATGAGCTCTGGAAAAAGGCTCATCGCGACAGTAGTGTCCGGTTAGCGGAGAAGTTGCTCCCAGTACCTACCGCGTACGATCCTGGGGTTGATAGCCCACATCTCCGATGGCCTCCCACCCACAGCCATGGATTCTTGTCTGACCTTCGCCACCCACGCGTGCCGTTCGAGCACGCCCAAGGCTGTTCGCGCTTCCTCTGGGGTGCTCAAGCCAGACCAGCTCTTGAGATACACGTCCCGCGACGAAAAGGGTTCAGGCAGTGCCGCGGAGAAAATCCCTTCAGCGGTCGCAACCGAAGCCGCTCTCGGCGGACGGTCCACCAGTTTCCATTCTTTCGGATGGTCAGGCCAAACAAGGATCTGGAATCTTGGAAAGAGCCCGTCGTCCGAAGGGCCGCCGGCGGGGGCATCTGACATGCCCAGGTTGAACGAGATTGCGCCGACACAGATTTTCGGCCGGAAAATAAAGCTTCGGAAAGCCGGCACATCTGCTCATATAGCCGACGTTCGACAGCAACTAAATGATAATAGGCATGTTGCAGAGACTGTCCGTGACAATGTCCGTGTCTTGGAAGGCCGATAGAGATGCAAATCGAGGAGCAGAATCAGGTGCAAATTGCCCCCGTGGTCGATTCAAAGCAATCAGAAGAGCCAAAGAGCAAGCGCGGCGGTAAGCGCCCTGGCGCCGGCAGAAAGCCCAACCTGACGAAGATCCTGCTCAAGGGCGTTACACGGGAGACGACTAAGCGTGTCAGGCGGATTCGTTCATGCGCATGTCCGTGATCCGCTTCTGGCTACATTGCCCAAGGAAGCCTTGGACGAGCTTTTGCGCGCCAACAACGAGATTCTGGCGAAGTATTCCACGCCGGTCCTCGACGTCTCCCAGAATGGCCCGCATAATCAAATAGAATCAAAGCCAACCATCGAAGCAGAAGTGCTAGAGTCCAAGGCGAACTTGTGGAAGTGGATCACTCAAGCCTCGTAACCGCGTTAATCACCGGCTTGGAAACCCTCTCCCTACTGGCCAAGTAGCGCAAGAGCCGATTGCAATGGGCCGTCGGAGATTTGAATGATTCCCCTATACGGATTGTACATCTCTAATATCAGGAAGATCGCGCCAGACACCGACAATGCTGCGGCGAATAATGTAGCTACGACGGTAGGGTTGCGGGGAGCGAGTAGTCCCCAACTGACGAAAACAATGGTCAGCCAGAAAACCATAATGACCACCATGGGCTTGGACACGGAAGTGGCTCCTTGTTCGTACAATAACCATCGAGTCTGTCCGAGATTCAACGCCATGTTCCATGCATGAGATTTCATCGCCCGCTGAAATTCGGTCTCGGCAGAGAGAGCCTGAATTTTCTCGAGTATAATTCCACTGCCTGAGCCTGTCCCCCCGAATTGGGAAGAGGTATGTGGGCTGTGAGACCAAGTATCTTCAATGATTTTCACAACGGCACGGCGCAGGATTTCGCGGACCTCTCTTGTCTCCGGCCCATACTGGGCAAGGACCTGGTCGAGCACCACGATGTTCGCCGACCCTTGGGTCAACTCGGAGCTTTGCGCGTCAAAGGAACTCTTGGCCGAAGCGACGAGGAGGCCAAGGATCAACGCTGCCATCGTCCCGACTAATCCCATACCTAGCTTTATAACTTCTTTGGATTCGGCGCTGAGGTGATGGTCCGGCAACGAGGTACGCAGGATCATACCCGCAAGCGCGCCTCCGAAAATGAAGGCGAACGCGACCAAACTGGTAGTCAGGGAGCTCATGAGCACCTCACTCAACAGACTAGCTTGGCAGCGGATGTTAGGCGGCACACCCCGACCGAGTCAACACAGGAGAGGGATAAGAGATAGGAGCGAGCAAAACGCTTCCAACTCCTGTTTAGACGGCTTTCCGGTAACTGAGGGTTCTGATACCTCAATGGAAGGTTGCGCGTTTACCAGGAGCTTCGATTTCCGGGTTGCCAACTCGCCCAGAACGTCACCTTGGCTCTTGCCACCTAATCGCTGGTTAGGATAAGCAACGTAAGATCGTCCGGCTGAGGGGTTGGTCCGACAAAGGCTTCTACATCCTTCAAAATGTTAGTGAGTATGTCCCGGGCACATACAGGCGCACGATTCATCATCTCGGCAAGACGACTCTGACCGTAGTCTTCGCCGCGATTATTCACTATGTCCGTCAACCCATCCGTGTAAGCCACTACTGTATCGCCGCTTTCTAGGTTCAGCGTCTCTTCGCTCAGACTCAATTGCTCGAATTGCCCCAGAATGAGCCCTCCACTAGTGAGGCGCTCTACGCGGCCTAAAGCGCGCCGTAGAAAGGGCGGTTCATGCCCGGCGCTGGTGTATGTTAGCAACCGACGGTCAGGATCGAGAACCGCATAAAAAACAGTCACAAACATGTCGCAAGGTGATTCCACCAAGAGTCTTTTGTTGACTTCCGTCAATACAGACGAAGGATCAATGTGGCGGCTGGCCTCAGAGCGAATCAGGCTTCGCGTCATGGCCATGTACAGTGCCGCTGGAGCTCCCTTCCCGGAAACATCGGCGAGGACAAACCCCCAACGACCATCAGGCAGCGAGATAAAGTCATAGAAGTCACCGGCAACCTCACGAGCGGAGCGCCAATCCGCCACAACAGTAAAACCGGGGATATTCGGGGGCTGCGTTGGTAACAGACTTTGCTGCACAGCGCGAGCCATCTTAAGTTCTAGTTCCAGACGAATCCGCTGCGTTTCAGCCAAATCGTAAAGCCGTGCGCGTTCGAGGGCGATGCCGACCTGTGAGCCAGCAGCCGAGAGGAATTGCAGGTCGGCTGAGTTCAGGAATTCCCATTCTTCGGTAGCGATATTTATCAACCCCACAGGTCGGTTCTGCGAGATGAGCGGTACCGTCGCGTGAAAGAGCAATCCTTGCGTATCACCGGCATGACGAGCGGCCCAACGCAAGCGCGTACATTCCACTATGTTGACGGCACGAACCAATTTGTCGTTGCGTAACAGACTTTGGCAATGGCAATCGGGAGGCTGACACAGATAGCGCCGGTTGCCCTGTTCAAGTCCGGGCGGCAAACCACAGCATGCGGCCAACGTAAAGTCATGTGGCGGGTCACCGGCACCAGCCGTGGCGCATAAACCAGCCTGTGTCCACAGGAAAGCCCAAGCCGTTTTGAGTCCCATCACTCGAACCAGCGTTTTAACGACCGTCTCCAAGAGGGTACCGATATCAGCCGAGCGGTTAAGGTGTTCAGCAAGTTCGTTGAGTGCCCGCAGGTGAGCTATTTCGCGATCCATGGGATTCCCAAAGCGCGCTTCCTCACGCCGCCGGATCTGGTCGCTGCTCAACAAGGAACGACTAAAGTCGAAACCGTCAAAGGGAGACTTGACGATTAGTTGGTCGGTTCGGGCCCAATCGTAGAAGCATCTGAGCGAGGCGATAGTGCGTTGAAGGACTGATCGGCCAGATCCACACAGTTTCAAGTGAAGCAAATACGAGCGAATGGCAACGTCATCGGTCGAATCTGGTATGAAGACCATCCCTCGTTGTTGAGTCTGCCACTCATCAAAGTCACGGAGGTCAGCGAGAATCTGCCGGTCGGCTGACTGAAATTGGGCAGCGAATTGTTCAACTGCCTTGGTCATTTTGTCTTATGACTGACCCACAAGAGTCAAATCCTAGCTTACCCCATTGTAGAGAAGGTGGAAGCTCTCTTGGAGCACGCTAGCAATTTAGGGTGGATGCCTATACTGAGCGTCAAGTCCTGATTTGTCGTGCTAATCGGACAAATTGCGGCTACTACCTGCCATCACAGTAAACTGAAGCCATGAAACGCGTGGTCATCTTGGGTCGCGGTGCCTCTGGCAAATCGACCTTGGCGAGGCGCTTGGGCAATATCACGGGGTTGCCGGTGATTGAACTGGACAAAATCTTCTGGCAAGAGAGACTCGTTGCGACACCTCACGAGAGATGGGTTCTAGTCCAAGAGAAGATTGTTGCCGGTGATCGATGGATTATTGATGGAGACCTCGGACGCTACGACGCCGTTGAGGTGAGGTTGCAAGCAGCAGACACGATTGTCTTATTGGATTTTTCGCTTCTGCG
>Ga0187781_10001597_pt1 | contig 17186 bp, 9 predicted proteins | sample 0715_SJ02_MP02_2_FD_132447 | JGI IMG/M metagenome (GOLD analysis project Ga0187781, IMG submission 132447) | Tropical peat soil microbial communities from peatlands in Department of Meta, Colombia - 0715_SJ02_MP02_20_MG | ecosystem: Environmental > Terrestrial > Soil > Wetlands > Peat | place... | reverse complement strand
ATTTCCGCGTTGTCTGCCGGCCTTGCAGGCGAGCGATTGGGATCGAAGGCAGTTCCTGCGGTCGTCGGAGGCCACGGCCAATTCAGTGCGGACGATGCCGAGCCTCCCTGGCCTGCTGCCAACGAGCCGCGACGTTATTCGCCGAACGCCGCTTGGATATTGTCCCTGTGGGCGTTCGGCTCGATGTTTTTGGCGGCGCGGCTTGCCGTCGGGGAAGCCCGCGTGCGTCGCATGGCGAAGCGCTCACAACCTCTCGAATCACGGCAAGCAGCTTCGCTTTTGGAAAACCTCCGATCTTCCCTTCGCCTCTCTCGTGCCGTGGAGCTTCGAAGCAGCGCTGAAATCGCCGTTCCTTTCACTCGGGGCGGTCTCCGACCCGGGGTATTTCTGCCTGCGGAAGCCCGCCGCTGGTCTCGCCGCCAGCTCGAGTGGGTACTTGCTCACGAGTTGGCTCACGTTCGGCGAAACGATTATCTGACGCAGATGTCGGCTCAATTGGCTTGCGCTCTCTTTTGGTTTCACCCGCTGGTTTGGCTGGCGGCGTTCGCGATGCGCAAAGAGCGAGAACAGGCGTGCGACGACATCGTGCTGAGTCTCGGTCACCCGGCTGCGGATTATGCCGAATTCCTTCTGGCGCTGAGCCGAGGACTGCGGCTACTGAACAGCGCCGCGCTCCCCAGCGTGGGCATGGCCCAAACTTCTCAATTGGAGGTTCGCATGAAAGCATTGCTCAATCCGGGACTCAATCACAAACCCTTGGCGGCAAGGCGCGTGCTGCTTGGTGCGGCGCTTGCGGTAGCGCTGCTTCTGCCGGCGGCAACCATGCGCGTGGCCGCACAAAACACTTCGGGAAGCATTTCAGGCACCGTGCGCGACCCGAGCGGCGCCGTGATCCCTGGCGCGAGCATCACGCTTATCAACGTTGAACGAAAAGTCAAAATCGAAGGCCGCTCTGGCCTGGACGGCACATTTAAATTTGCCGCGATACCCCCCGGCGGCTACCGGCTTGAAATCACCAGCCCCGGATTCGCCTACACAAAGAGCGCGGAGATGAACCTGAAACCATCCGGCGACCTGCACCAAGATATCACCATGGACGTTGGGGAAATTATGCAGGAGGTAGAGGTGCACGGACACAAGCCAGCCGCAAACCCTGCTGCAGCACGGCCGGTGCCACACCGGATTCGCGTCGGCGGCAATGTCCAGGCAGCCCACCTCACCTATCAGGTGAAGCCCGAGTACCCCGAAGCAGCCCAGAAGCGCGGCATTGAGGGCGACGTGATCCTGAGTGCCGTCATCTCAACGAGCGGCCAGGTTCTCTCCCTCTCTCCATTCAGCGACCCTGATCCTGCCCTGACTAAGGCAGCGATGGACGCGGTCCGCCAATGGCGGTATACGCCTACGCTCTTGAACGGGGACCCGGTCGAGGTCGTCACCACCATTACGGTGGGTTTTCGATTGGATGAGTAACACTTTGCATCTGTGCCGAAGGCCTTGGAGTGCGCCGGCTTGACGCCGCCGTGCCGCTACTCGACCCTACGCGGCAGCGCGTGGCGATCCCAAGGCGGCGTCAAGCCGCCGCACTCCAAGGCCGCCCTTCAACAGGGCGGCAAGAGGCCCGGAATAGCCTCCCGGATCACAACGCCTTGGCGCGCCGCGTGAGCTGTTCGGGGGGCGACATCAGCGCCACGGCATACTTGAACCCGCTCAGGCAGCCCCGCGCTGTAGCTAGGCTCGTGTAGTAGTCGTTATAGCGGAAGCCGTTTTCTCCCCGCCACATGGGGAAGGCGGCGCACGCCTCGACCCAGGGATCGTACACCAGGCTGATGTCCAGGTAGGTGTCCGGCGAAAAGCCGTTGGCGTCTTCCCAGTTATCGGCAAAGAAAAGTCTGCCCACCTCGTGAGGCGGCTGCCGGCGCTCCAGCGCCGGCAGTCCGGCATAGAACACCCCGTCGTTCACGATGCTGTAGCACGCCTGGTGATCTTTGTGCCAACTGCCCCGCCAGTGCGTGACGATAATGGCCGGCCGGTGAAGGCGAATCGAATCGCAAACCGCAAGCCTGGCTTCCTCGCTGACGGGAATCTCACCATCCGGATAACTGAGAAACTCCGCCTGAGCGCCCAGCCTGCGCGCCGCGCGCTCTGACGCTTCCCGCTGAAGCTGACCATACGGAGCGGGAGCAATCCGCGCCGAGCCCTTCTCACCCAGCGACAGACTCAAGAAGACGCCCTGGCCTCCGCGATGAACTTGCAGCGCCACCGCCGCACCCATCGCGAAGAATGCGTCGCCCGGGTGCGCGGCGATTGCCATGATGCTCGCGGCGCTCGCGGCTTGCGGCGCAACTTCGCCGGAAGGCGGCTGCCCCGGCAGGCGGCCCGGCTGGGCGCCTTGTGCCGCCGCGGAAAAGGCCGTAGCTCCAAAGCCCAAGTCCTTGAGAAAATCCCGCCGGGAAGAATCGTCCATGTGTCACTTCACGCCTTTCACCAGGAAGAGATTTGACAGCGCGCGATCGTAAGAGTAGGCGAAAAACCTGGCGTCGGGCGTGATCCTCACCGGGACAATGGCGGTTAAGCCGGCAGGATCGCTGGGCGCCAAATCGGTGAGCATCTGACGCCTCCCGGTTCCGACCTCGAGGCGGAAAATCGGAGCGTGGGTTATGTCGTCCTGGCAGACGTAGCCGAAGCGGCCATCGGCCGACCAGTTGATCCAAATATCCCTGGGAATCAAGCCCTGAACCGGCTGCGGAGTTCCTCCCGCCACCGGGTAGAGCCAAGCCTTCCCGCTGGGGTCGCGAGCGAAAGCCCGTTTGCCATCCGGCGAGACCAGATGAGACTCGTAGCCCTTGGTGAACACCGAAATGGGAGGAGTAAAGGCACGCGGCGCGCCGCCCGCGATGTCCTGCGTGTACAGTCGCCAATCGTGGCCATCATTGCCGGCGAAATAGACGGCCTCGCCTCCGGGCATCCATCCTGGGGTAGCGAAAGCATGGAACCCTGTGGAGCCCAGGTCGCGCGGCGCTCCCACACCGGTCGGCAAGAGACGCAGTTGCGCCGGATCGCCGGGCGCATTCACGAGCAGCCATTTGCCGTCGAAGGAGAGAGCCGACTCTTCCCCGCTGCCCAGCTTGACGGGCGGAGAACCGCCGGTGGGCCGCAGGTAGGCAATGCTGAACGCGCTGGCTTGGCCCCACTCGTAAAAGGAGATCTGTTTGCCGTCCGGTGAGAGGTCCGTGACGTCGCTGCTGTCAAGCCAGGAGAGGTCTCGTTCCTTGGGGTCGCCGGCGGCGCGGAACTTCGTTCCGTCCCGCCACACTTCCTGCGAAAGAAGCACGCGCCCATCGCGCGAGATGTCGTGCAGGCGGAGCATGCCGGGCAGTCGCATGACCACGCGGTCCTTGCCGGAAAGGCTGAGGCTGTGAATGGAGTTCGCCCACCCGGAGCTTGGAGTTGCGCCGAACCAGACCGCATTTCCGCCTGGCGCCCAAGCCAGCCCTTCCACGCTGATAAAGGTTGCCGAACTCGCGATCTCCTTGCCCTCGCGATTGAGCACCAGTACCTTTCCGAGGTCGCCCTGCCAGGCCGAGAACGCCACAAACGCCACCGCATCGCCACGCGGCGAGACGCGCAGGAAGTCGATCCAACTCGGGGATTGGTAAATCACTTTGCCGAGCGGAAACTCGACTTGGCAATTCTCGCCTAGCTGACGAACCACGGCCATCTGGTTTCCGTCCGGCCCCCAATCTGCGGAAATCACATTTTCGGCTACCTGGCGCGGCGCGCCGCCGGAGATGGGCATCACCGCCAGGGTGCCGCTGCAATCGCCGATGAATACGTCCTGGCAGCCGATCGACACCGCCATCTGCGAGGGCGACACGGCGAAGAGGGCCGAGTGCTCCATGCCCAGCGGCCGCGATTCGGGGCCGTCCGGTTGCGTGGCATAAAGCTCGACGGGCAGGCCGTTCCAGCCGGCGCTGTAATAGATCGCGTCGCCCGCCGGCGCGAAGCGTGCGGAATAAATCAGGCCGGCGTCGAAAGTGAGCTGGTGAAATTCCGGCGGCTCGCTGACGGCGGTCCCGCGGCCCAGCCGCCAGCCGCCCAGCGCCGCAAACGCAGCGAGCGTCACCGCCACGGCGGCGAGCGGCGCCAGCCATTTGCGCCGCCATTTGGACGCGCCCAGCCGCTCCTCGGAAGTGCCGGCAAGCGCTCCCGCGTCGCCGCCCTGAGTTTCTTCAATGGCAATGCGGGCGTCGCCGATATCTCGTAGCCGCCGCTGCGGATCCTTGACGAGACAACGCCGCAGAAGCTCCCGCAGGCGCGCAGGCATGGACCTGGGAAGCGCCGACCAATCCGGCTCTTTCATCAGCACCGCCGCCAGCGTCTCCGAAACCGACTCGCCTTCGAAACAGGGGCGGCCCGTGAGCAACTCGTAGAGGACGCACCCGAAGGCCCAGATATCCGTCCGGCGGTCGAGCCGCTTGTTCTTTGCCTGCTCCGGGCTCATGTAGCCCGCTGTCCCGAGAATGATGTCGGCGCGCGTCGCGGCGATGGTAGGCGAGGTTGAGATATCGACGCCCGGTTCCTCGGGCGCCAGCGCTTTGGCCAGACCGAAGTCGAGAATCTTGACCCTGCCCTCGGTGGTCAATTTCACGTTCGAGGGCTTCAGATCGCGATGCACAATCCCGCGCTCGTGAGCGTATTCCAAGCCTTCCGCAATCTGCCGGGCGATCGAGAGGACCTCATCCATCGGCGGCCGCCCCATCGCCATGCGCTCGGCCAGCGTCGGGCCCTCCACCAGTTCCATCACCAGCGCGATCACGTCGCCGCACTCCTCGAGACCGTAGACGGAGGCGATGTTGGGATGGTTAAGTGAGGCGAGGACTTGCGCCTCGCGCTCGAAGCGCGCCAGGTGCTCCGCATCGGGAGCAATTCCCTGAGGCAATACCTTCAGCGCCACGTCTCGAACCAGCTTACTGTCCCTGGCGCGATACACTTCTCCCATCCCGCCCGCGCCCAGCGGCGCGAGAACCTCGTAGACGCCAAGTTTTGTGTTCAGCCGTAGCGACATGGCCGATTTCATGGAAGCAGCAGTCGAGAACCGAAAGTCGAGGGTCGAGAGTTCAGAACCGAACGTCGCGTGTCGCGCCATCGAGCGCTCGCGCGACCGGTAGTGTCTCAGTTTGAATTCGTAACGGCGAGTTTACCTCGCCAAAGGGCGTCGTAAAGCCGCCTCTACTTCAAACTGCGACACTACCGGGCGAAGCGATGAATCGACTGCTACTTAAAGTAATACTTTATAATAATCCCTTCAACTCCTGTAAAACCTTAAGCTCTGACTCTACAGCAAGTGCGTTTCGATACCACTCTTCCACCCGCCGGCTCTCCGCCTCGGCGTCGCCCTTCGTATGGCGCGAGTCCCAGGCTTTGATTCTCGCTCGCGCTTCCTCCAACTTCTCGGCCATGTTCAGCTTCTCGTAACAGAATCTCTCGAGGTAGTCCTGAATCCTGTAATCCGGATCGCCGGGCTTGCCGGTGCCCAAGCGCTCCGGATACTCGCGCGAAGCCTCGAGCCGCTCGAGGGCCTGGTGATAAGCTCCCGTTTTCATGTCGGCGAGCGCCTGCGTCACAAGGCTTTCCACCCACAACTCGTGCACGTCGCTCTGGCCTTCGAAGGGCAGGATGGAAGCCTTCGCCAGCACCGCGTAGCAATCCTGGTACTTGCCGTTCTGTAAGTAGGTCCTGGCCAGAAGAACTCGCAGCGCGTCTTCCTTCGGAAACTGTTGAGAAGCGGCCATGGCCGTCGTCAAGGCCTTAAGGTTCATTCCAGCCTCAAGATAAAAATCTGTCAAGTGGTAGGAGGCTCGCCACTCCTTGCTATCGACTGCGTAAGCCTTTTCGAAGTCCGCCTGGGCCTGCTGGGGATGAGCCGCTTTTTCGAGAAGGGCGCGCGAGATATAAGCAGGGGCATAGTCCGGCTGGTTGCCGCACTGCCTCCACATCGCGAGAGCGTCTTCATCCCGCTGCATGCCCCAGTAGATCAAGCCGAGGTAATACTTCGGCCTCCAATTATCGCGCTGCGCTGCGGCGGCCCATTGAAAAACCGGGATCGACTCGGCGCGGAACGGAAACACCAGGTAAGGCGAAAGCGCTGCGGCGTGCTCGAGAATCCTCCTGCTCCGCTGGGGCGATTGGTTGCGCAGCAGGTACGCCTGCCAATACCGTACCGTGGCCTGGTCCGGGGCGACTTCCAGCACCCGCAACGCGTCGTCCTCCAACCGCAGGTTGACGTAATACGCCGCCAACTCGAGATACGTCTCATGCGGGAGTTCGCTACGGATCATCGACTTGAAAGCCTCCAGCGCGGCGGGAGTCGAACCTAGCAGGTACTGTTCGAAGGGCGCGAAATGGTTGAGCGGATCGATATCCAGGATCTTGTTCAACGTCTCGCGCGCCTTCTCAGGCTGCTTTCGTAGGCGCTCTGTGGTGGCCAGGAGTTCGTAGCTTCGGATGTTATATGGATCGTAGGCGAGCGACTCGCCGAGATACTGCTCCGCGAGCTCAAATTGCCGCTCGGTAAGGTAAACGCCGCCCAAGTCGCTGTAGGCTGCGGAGCGGTACTTCATCGAGCGGGCCGCCCAGCCTAGCGTCTCCTTGGCGTCCGTGAAGTCGCCCAATTGCTGAGCGACGATGCCGTAGATGTAATTGGCGTCGGCATCGTACATGGCGAGGTCGAGGGCTTGGCGCGCGTATTCGAGCGCCCGCTCATACTCGGCGCGGCGGCAATAGAGTTCGGCCAGGCGCGTCAAGGCGGGCACGTGGAGCGGCTCACGCTCGACCACGGATTGGTATTTACGCAAGGCTGCGGCGTAATTGCGCCCTTTCTGCTCCCGTTCCGCGGACTGGTAGAGCCCTTCGACGCTGCTCTCGTCGATGTTGTGAAAATGGAACGGCCGCTTGAGCCGGTCGGCGCCGGGATCGTCCGTGTAGGAAAGCTTGTCGCCCACGTCGACGCGCAAGTGGCCCGTTTTGACTGCAACTGCAAAGGTCTTCTCGTAAACCTCCATGGGCCTAAGGACGAGCCGGTCGCGCGCCACCGTCTTGCCTTCGCTCGAAATGGTCAGGTCCTCGGCAAGCTTCTGGAGTGCGCAGAAACCCACCACCAAGGCGTCGCCCTGCTTGCGGACATTGAGCACGCCGTAGGGGGTCGCCTTCACCATGGGGCCGATCTTTTTATAGGGAAAATACAATTCCTGCCAGTGATCGGCCGAGTCCGGGGCCAGGAACTCGTGGTCGCTCTGGTCAAGAAGGCGTCCGGTTTGAGACTCGAAGTACGGTCCATCATGATCGGTCAGCAGATCGTGCCAAATGGCCCCCGCGCGGGAAACCGGCCAGAGCCAAAGTTTCTGTCCCGGCAACTGCTCGTGCAGTGCCCAATGGCCGTATCCGAACTGCCAATCGTGCCAATATCCGCCCATGAAATCGTGCAATGCGCCGTGCACGAAAAAGCTGTTCTCATCATCGTCGTTGTGGTTGTGATATATGGCCAGGTTCCGCCCGTCTTTGGCGATCGGCCAGGGCTCGGACGAAACCGAGTAGTTGTGGCCGATCCAGCTCACCCCGGGCAAGACGAATTCGAGGTCGTCGCGCAGCTTTTGCGCCACGTTCATCCAGACGTAGTAAGACTGGTTGAGAGGCTGGGGATTGTACCAGAGAGAACGCGCCTCGACGTAAGCCTTGTCAGCCGGAATCCTGTATTCCACTCTCCACTCGGTGCGCGAGGGAAGATCCATGGTCCCGACGAAGCAACTCACGCTACCGTCCGGGTTCTTTCGCACCAGATAATCCACCGGCGAAGCTGTCGAGGGCGCGTGGCCCACCAGCCCGAAGTTGGCTTCGATCCCGCCCGAAGTCCAGGGACCGCGCATCGAGACGGCCCGGAACTTCTGCACGTGATTGTAATAGATGAAGTCTTTCTGAGTGCTCTTTTCGACGGCCCCGATCAACTTGCCGCCCGTGGCCGGCAAGACGAACGCCTCGACGTACGGGTTCTCGAGGTGAATCAGGTTCCAGGTCTGGTCGACGCCCTCATACGACAGGTCGTCGAATGAAAAATAAGGGTAGATCTTCTGGGCCACGCCTCCAGGCACACGCACCGCCACAGGATTCGCGCCCGAGAAGGGATAAGTCTTGATCACCTGCTTTTCTTCCCGGATGTCGGCAGCGTAGGCCGACATGGCCACGGTCAGAACGAACAGAAGCACTCGAAGAATTAAAGGGACTATCCTCATTTTCATCCTTTGGCCCCTCTGTACCTTTTCATTCTGCGCGAAGCGCCTTGGAGTGCGGCGGCTTGACGCCGCCTTGGGATCGCCACCGCCCGCCGACCAAGTACGAGCGGCCGAAAGGCGGCGTCAAGCCGCCGCACTCCAAGGCGCCTTCGGCGCAAAGGGCGTTTACGTCCAGGCTGGTCAGTCTATGAGGCCATGCACTGAGTGTCAACCGTAATCCCTCGAGATTGTTCCTGGTAAAAGTTGAGAAGTCGAGAAGTGGTGTAGGGGTAGGGCTTGCCCTACCCGCCCGCCAACGGCCCGCAAGAAGGGGACGGCAAGCCGTCCCCCTACATCGCCTGCCGTTCTCGACGGATCGGGGCTCGACTTTTTGTCCTTTTGCTTTGTTTTCATCAACATTCCCGGATTGTTCCTAGCAATCCGCGTAGCGCAGACCGGCTTTGCAGGTCTGCGGTTCTTCGCGGTTCCCCCCGCACAAACCGCGGACCTTGAAAAGCAGGTCCGCGCTACCCTGGGGTCGAGGTGTACTCCCCTGCAGTCCCTGGATGTCGGGATCCGGTCAGCCACCGTGGCTTGCCTACGACAATATGTCACTACAAAGACCATCATTATAGGCTATCACAGGTGTCGCAACTTGTCAAGGAAAAAGTGCAAGCGATTCTAGGGGGCGTGCCAGTTGGGCGTTCTTTAGGTCGCCCCTTCAGGGCTCAAGGGGGAAATACATCCATTTTTGCCCCAGGCCGTTGGCCTGGGCTTTGCTAGGCCGTCCCTTCGGGGCTATCAAATTGACGGCAACGGCCGACCCACATTTCGGACGCCGTCGGGCTCCGTTGCGCTTCGGGCCGGTTTCGCGTATCTTACAAGGGCGCGTAAATCCTACACTTCAGGGTAACCAAACATGACCGATCGCTCTCTTGTGCGCTCGATGGGCTGCATTTTTTCTCTGTGCTTGTTTTCTCCCTGGCTGCGCGGCCAGGCTGAACTGGAGGAACGCATTCGGGCGGTGATGAACCAGCCGGAGTTTTCCCATGCTCATTTCGGCGTTGAAATCTGCTTCCTCGAAAGCGGCAAGCGCCTTTTTGCCTTCAATGAGCACAAGTTCTTCGTGCCCGCCTCCACCACCAAACTGCTCACAGAAGGAACCGCGCTCGAACTCCTTGGCCAGGACTATCGCTTTCACACCCGCGTTTATTGGACGGGCAAGCTCAAATCGAAAGGCGTCGTCGAGGGCGACATCGTCCTGGTGGCCAGCGGCGATCCGAATCTATCCGGGCGGATTCAACCCGACGGTAGCTTGGCGTTTGAGGACGAGGACCATTCTTATGGCGGTCCCGACAGCAAGGGCCTCAGGGGAGATCCGCTGTTGGTCATCGGCCAGATTGCAGACCAGATCGCCTCCAAGGGCATCCGGAAAGTGACAGGCCGCGTCTTGGTTGACGCCACGTTGTTCCCTTCGGGTGGCCGCGAGTTGGGAACGGGCGTGGTGATCTCGCCGATCATCGTCAACGATAACGTGATCGACGTAGTCGCCGGCCCGGGCGAAAAAGCAGGCGACGCCGTCAAGCTTCAGATTCGCCCGGAGACTGCTTATCTGCGCTTCGCGAATCGCGCCACGACCGGAAAGGCCGCAACCAAGGCGGAGATCGACTATGACGACGGCTCTCTCCTCCCCGACGGCACACGCAACGTGACGGTAACGGGAAACCTGCCTCTGGGCAGGCCACCAGCCATGTACCCCTATGCGGTGCCGGAACCTTCCCGCTTTGCCTCGGTGGCGCTGACGGAAGCATTGCGCCAGCGAAACATCGAGGTCGAGCACAGCGATCCCGCGCCCGCGGTTGATTTCAAGAGCCTGGCGACAAACTATAACGACAGCCACCTGCTGGCGGAGCACATTTCGCCGCCCCTCTCGGAGGAAATTAAAGTCACACTGAAAGTAAGTCAAAACCTGCACGCGAGCTCGACTCCTTATCTCTTAGGCGCAATCCTGGCGCACGCGACCAAGCAGGTCGACCAGGCCGGCTTCGACCTCGAGCACAGCTTTCTCCAAAAGGCGGGCCTCGACTTGAACTCGGCCGCCCAAGGTGACGGCGCCGGCGGCGACGCCTATTTCACGCCGGATTTTGTGGTGCAATACTTGAAGTACATGTCCACGCTGCCTGACTTTCCGGCGTTCCGTCGCGCCCTTCCGATCCTCGGTCGCGACGGCACGCTGGCGAAAATTCAAACCGCTAGCCCTGCCGCCGGCCACGTCTTCGCAAAGACGGGAACCGACGACACCTACGATGCGCTCAACAAGAAGGTGATGGTCACGGGAAAGGGCCTGGCAGGCTTCATCGAGACTGCTTCCGGTCAACATCTGGTCTTCGCCGCTTACCTGAATATGGTCGAGGTTCCCCCCGATAATCCCGACACCATTCAACAGATCGCGGGTGAAGCGCTGGGCAAGATCGCGGCAGCCGCGTACGACGCACCACTGGCGCGATAACCCGCCGCCGGATTTGACCCTCTTCGGACCCCTCTGTTAACATGAACGCTCAAACGTTCGGAGAAATCAGCGTGCGAGTAGGTGTTCATACATCGATTGCCGGGGGGCTCGAGAACGCCGCGCATCGGGCCAAAAAGCTTGGCTGCGACGCGTTTCAGATGTTCTCGGCCAACCCGCGCGGGTGGAGAGGCAAGGACCCCTCCCCGGAGGAGTGCGAGCGATTCCGCGAAGCCCGCGCGGCCTACCGCCTGGCTCCCGTGGCGATTCATGACAATTACTTGATTAACCTGGCGTCCGCGGACTCCTTGCTCCGGGAAAAGTCGATTGCGGCGTTCCGCAAGGAGATCGAGCGGGCGGTGGCCCTGGGCGCGGAGTATCTCGTGACGCATCCCGGGTGCTGCAAATCCGGCACGGCCGCACAGGGAATTAAGACATGTGTCGAATCCCTTCGGCAGGCGGCGAATGGGCTCGCGCTTGACGGGCTGCGGATTCTGATTGAAAACACCGCCGGGCAAGGCTCCGCCATCGGCCGCAGCTTCGAAGAAGTGGCGGAGATTGTGGCGGGTGCCGCAACGGACTTGCCGGTGGGCGCTTGCATCGACACGGCGCATTGCTTCGAAGCCGGCTATGCCGTTCATACCGAGGTTGGACTGAACGAGACGGTAAGGCAGATCGAGATTACGCTGGGGCTCGCGAACCTGCGGGTGATTCATGCCAACGACTCGAAGACCGCCTTTGGCTCCCACGCCGACCGCCATGAGCACATCGGGAAAGGCAGGATCGGCAAGGAGGCTTTCTGCCGTATCGTTTGTCATCCCAAACTGCGGGAGATTCCCTTCATTTGCGAGACGCCAATTGACAAGCCCGGGGATGACAGACGGAATCTGCGCATGATGAGAAAGCTGGCGGGAACCTATGGACTACGACCCACAACAAATCGAAGCAAAATGGCAAAGGCGCTGGGCGGAGATGAAGGTATTTGACGCCGACGTAGACGCCGCGCGCCAGAAGTATTACGTGCTGGAGATGCTGCCCTACCCTTCCGGCGACATCCACATGGGACACGTGCGCAATTACTCGATCGGCGACGCGCTGGCCCGTTACATGTGGATGAAGGGCTACAACGTGCTTCATCCCATCGGCTGGGACGCGTTTGGCCTGCCGGCGGAAAACGCCGCCATCAAACGGCAGCGGCATCCCTCGGAATTCACGTTCAACCACATCAACAACATGCGCGAGCAATTGAAGCGCCTGGGGTTCAGCTACGATTGGCGGCGCGAAATTGCCACCTGCGTGCCGGAGTACTACCGCTGGAACCAGTGGATGTTCCTCAAGATGTTTGAACGGGGCTTGGCGTACCGCAAGAAGAGCCGCGTGAACTGGTGCCCGGTGTGCGAAACGGTGTTGGCGAACGAGCAGGTGGTGAATGGCTGCTGCTGGCGGCATGAAGAGACGCCGGTGGAGCAGCGCGAGCTCGAGCAGTGGTTCTGGAAGACCACCGCCTATGCCGAGCAGTTGCTCGACGACATGAAGCAACTGGTGCGCTGGCCGGAGCGCGTGCTGGCCATGCAGCAGAACTGGATCGGCAAGTCCACGGGCACGGAGGTGGATTTCAGCGTGGCCGAACTGGCCGAGACGCTGCGCGTCTTCACCACGCGCGTGGACACTATCTTCGGCTGCACGGCGGTTTTCCTGGCTGCCGAGCATCCGCTGGTCGAGAAGCTCATAGCCCGCTCGAGCGCGCCGGACAAGCTGCGGCAGGAGGTAGAGCGAATCAAAGCTTCCGCGGCGCGGGCGCGCGCGGAGTTGAACCTGGAGAAGATCGGAACGGATACGGGCTTCCGGGCGCGCAATCCTTTTAGCGGCGAAACAGTTCCCATCTGGATTGCCAATTTCGTCCTGATGGAATACGGGACCGGTGCGGTGATGGCTGTGCCTGCCCACGACCAGCGCGATTTCGAGTTTTGCACGGAATACGGGCTTCCCATTCGCACGGTCATCGTCCCGGAACACGCGAGGGGCCTCCCAAGCCCGTCGGCGCCCAAAGAGGCTTACGTCGAGTACGGCAAGCTGGTGAATTCGGGCGACTACAGCGGCTTTTCATCCACTCAGGCGATTTTGAGGATGAGTGATGACGCAGAGAAAAAAGGGTTCGGAAGACTCACAACCCAATATCGCCTGAAAGATTGGGGAATCTCGCGCCAGCGTTATTGGGGAACGCCCATTCCCATAATCTACTGCGAGCCTTGCGGCGTCGTTCCTGTGCCGGAAGAAGACCTGCCGGTGGTGCTGCCGCCCAACATCAAGCTGACAGGCCGCGGACACTCGCCGCTGGCGGACGTTCCCGAGTTCGTCAACACGACCTGCCCGAAGTGTTCGGGACCGGCGCGCCGCGAGACGGATACCATGGACACGTTCGTGGACTCCTCCTGGTACTTCTACCGCTACACGGCGCCGCACTACGACGCCGCGCCGGTGGATCAAGAAGCGGTGAAATACTGGTTTCCGGTGGACCAGTACATCGGCGGCATCGAGCACGCCATTCTGCACCTGATTTACATGCGCTTCTTCACCAAGGTAATGCGGGATATCGGCCTAGTGGAATTCGCGGAACCGGTGGCGCGGCTCTTCACGCAGGGCATGGTGCTCAAAGACGGCACGGCGATGTCGAAATCGAAAGGCAACGTCGTGGACCCCGTCGAGATGTGCGCAAAGTATGGCGCCGACACCGTGCGGACTTACATGATGTTCGCGGCCCCGCCGGAAAAGGACTTTGACTGGAGCGACCGCGACATCGAAGGCGCGGCGCGGTTCCTGGGCAAGGTCTTCCGGCTGGTTTCGAAGCACGCGGGTAATCTGCGCGCGGTGCAGGCGCTCTCCGCTGAAAGTGCGATTCAAGGTTCAAAATTGCAGATTTCAGAAGAAGAACGCAGCCTTCTGCGCAAGGCGCACCAGACGCTTCGTCACGTGACGGAGGACATGGAAGGCCGATGGCACTTCAACACTGACGTGGCCCTGTGCATGGAGTTGCTCAACGAACTGACCGAGCGCCAGGTCGCCATCGAAGCAGGGCGCGTGCGCCGGGAGGCGCACAAGTCCGTCCTGGAGTTATCGGTGATCATGCTGTCGCTCTTTGCGCCGCACCTCGCCGATGAACTCTGGGAGGAACTCGGCCATGCCGGGCCGCTGCTTCGAGTCCCCTGGCCCGCCTTTGACCCGGCGCTCGCCGCCGAAGAAGAACTCGAAATGCCGGTCCAGATTAACGGCAAACTGCGGGCGAGAATTCGCGTGGGAGTCAGCGCGAGCGAGGAAGAAATCCTGGCTCTCGTGCAAGCGGAAGGGAAGGTCGTTCAGCACCTGGCCGGCAAGGAGATCGTGAAAGTGGTGATCGTGCCGCAGAAGCTCGTGAATATTGTGGCGCGATAGGAACGGGCATTTGTGATTGGCGATTTCCGATTTGTGATTTAAGGTTTGGAATCCGAAATTTGCGATCTGGAAGTCTAGCAGGCTGCGGAAAAGGTCTGGTGGCACAGCCACTCCTGGCTGTGCGCCGCGAGCAAGTCCAACAAAATCAGCACAGGCAGGAGTGCCTGTGCCACAGTCGCTCGATCGAATTCGACTTTTTTCCGCAGCCTGCTAGACGTCGAATTTGAGATTTGAGATTTGAAATTCGAGGTTTGCGTTTTGCCTTTTGACTTGCCCTTGAAACCTCGTGCCCGGCTGAAGGAGAGTGCTAACGCCTAATTCAATGGAACATGCGCGCCCTGTAGTAGTCCTCGATTTCGGTTCCCAGTACACACAACTGATCGCGCGCCGAATCCGCGAGATGCAGGTTTACGCGCTGATCGTGCCCTGCCACATTGCTTTCGACGAACTGATAGCGATGAAGCCGCAAGCGCTGGTGTTATCGGGAGGCCCATCCTCGGTTTACGACCCTGCCGCGCCGGTTTGCGACCCGCGGGTACTGAAGCTGAACATCCCCGTCCTGGGGGTATGTTATGGGCTGCAATGGATCTCGAGAACGCTCGGCGGACGGGTGGAGCCTGCTCAGCGGCGCGAATACGGGTTCGCTCAACTCGAAATCTATTCTTCCTCGAAGCTCCTGAGCGGCCTCGAATCGCCGCTGCGCGTCTGGAACAGTCACGGCGACCACGTGGCGGAAGTGCCGCCCGGTTTCAGCATTACCGGGCGGACCGAAAACGCGATTTCGGTGATTGAGAACCCCGTTGCGGGCATTTACGCGCTCGAGTTTCACCCGGAAGTTCGCCACACCGCGCACGGCTCGGAAATCCTGAGGCGATTCGTGCAGGGTGTGGCGGGAATCCAGCCCAACTGGTTTCCTCGCTCATTCATCGAGGAAACCGTGGATCGGGTGCGGACGGTGGTAGGGAACGAAGGCGCATTGTGCGCGCTTTCGGGAGGCGTGGATTCCGCCGTGGCCGCGACCCTGGTGGGACGGGCCATCGGCGATCGCCTCACGTGTCTGTTTGTCGATAACGGGCTACTGCGCAAGAACGAGTTCACCCAGGTGGCGGCTATGCTCTGCGAGCAAGCCCACTTGAATGTCCGCACCGTGGACGCTTCCTGCCGCTTCCTGAGCCGCCTGGCGGAGGTGACCGATCCCGAACTGAAACGGAAGATCATCGGCGAAGAGTTCATTCGGGTGTTCGAAGCGGAAGCGCGGCAGCTTGGAGATGTGCGCTTTCTGGTGCAGGGCACGCTCTACCCGGACGTGATCGAGTCGGTCTCCGTCAAGGGTCCCGCCGCCACCATCAAGAGCCACCACAACGTGGGCGGCTTGCCGCCGGACTTGAAGTTCCGGCTCATCGAGCCGTTGCGCGAGCTCTTTAAAGACGAAGTCCGCAGAGTGGGTCGAGAATTGGGCTTGGACGAACGGCTGGTGAACCGCCAGCCCTTCCCCGGCCCGGGCCTGGCGGTGCGGATCTTGGGCGCGGTTACGGAAGAACGGCTGGAGATGGTGCGCAATGCGGACGCGATTGTGCAGGAAGAAGTGGAAGAAGCGGGATTAGGCACCCGCTTGTGGCAGGCCTTCGCGGTGCTGCTGCCCGTCTCGAGCGTGGGTGTGATGGGCGACGCGCGGACTTACGCCTCGACCATCGCCATCCGGGCAGTGGAATCCGAAGACGGCATGACCGCCGACTGGGCGAACCTTCCCGCGGCGCTCTTGCAGCGGATGGCGACACGTATTGTTAACGAAGTTACGGGTGTCAATCGCGTGGTGTTTGACATCACCTCGAAGCCGCCGGGGACGATTGAATGGGAATAAATCACCCTCGGCCGCAGCAAGGCGGTCTAGAACACAACGCAATGACAGGGCTAGCGGCTTGCGAGCTTCTGGGCCATGTAAAGCAGGAGTTGGCGATCCTTCTCGTCGATCTTTTCCAGAAGCCGTTTCACCTTTTCGAAGAAACGGACTTCCTTCTCCTGCTCGGCATCGAGAACCAACTCTTCCGTGCTCTGAAGCTTGCTCAGATTGGGCAGCACCACCTCTCCATCGGCTTCGTAAAAGAGTTGATGAAGGGGAATTTCCAGTGCTGCCGCGAGCCTCTCGAGAGTTTCAAGGGACGGCACGGTGTGGCCGTTCTCGACTCGAGAGATGTAACAACGCAAGAGTCCGGTCCGCTTTTCGATATCACCCTGTGATAGTGACTTTTCTTCTCTTAACTTTTTAAGTCGTGATCCAATGACCATGTGGCACATTGTTCCACAAAGTATTAAGTCCGTCAACAACTAATCTAGGAAGAGTGTCAACGGGTTTGGAGCTTTGTCTGTAACCAATTGGGGCCCTCCCTCGTCCCTACATTTTGAGGGAGGCCCGGAGATGGGACCGGAATGGCACGCGCCGAATCTGAGGTCGCCCAAGAAGTCGAGTCGATTCGACGCGTCCAAAACGGCGAGAGCGAAGCCTTCGGTCCGCTGGTGGCGCGATACCAGCAGCGGATTTTTTCGGTGGTGTTCCATCTGGTCCGGCGCCGCGACGAAGTCGAGGATCTCGCCCAGGAGATATTTTTCAAAGCTTTTCGCGCCATTCGCAGTTACAATTTCCAGTCTTCGTTCGCCACGTGGTTGTCCCGAATTGCGGTGAACCATTGCTACGACTATTTGCGCAAAGTCCGCGCCTCGCGCCTCAGCTACTACTCGGAGATGCCGGAAGAGAGCGCGCGCGAACTGGAGCGCAAGGCGGAAAGCCCCGCACCGCAAGGCCTGGATCACGGAGAGAAAATCACCCTCCAGGACTTCGTGGGCAGGCTGCTGGAACGGGCGCCGGAAGACGACCGCCTCATCCTGACCCTCAAGGAACTGGAAGACTATTCGGTGGAAGAAATTGCCGAGCTATTGAAGGTGAAGACGAGCACCGTCAAGGTGCGCCTGCACCGCGCCAGGAAGCGCAT
>Ga0187781_10001596_pt1 | contig 17186 bp, 11 predicted proteins | sample 0715_SJ02_MP02_2_FD_132447 | JGI IMG/M metagenome (GOLD analysis project Ga0187781, IMG submission 132447) | Tropical peat soil microbial communities from peatlands in Department of Meta, Colombia - 0715_SJ02_MP02_20_MG | ecosystem: Environmental > Terrestrial > Soil > Wetlands > Peat | place... | reverse complement strand
CAGGGTCGGCACGTCATTCTGCATATCGGCGACGTTCTCTACCGTGTTCGCCGCGATCGAGGTGACGCCGGGGCCTCCGGAAAAATGGTCGCTGCCCGCAACCACGTTCGTCTGCACGATCGCTTCGGTCTGGTAATAGTTCCCTTCCACGGCCAGCGTGGTGGTAAGGCCCTCAAAATTGGCCAGTGCGGCGACGTTGGCCTGATCGTTGGAGCCAACCGACACCGTGTCGATGCTGTCGTTTTGATGATCGCCGGTCGGCCCCGCCGGCGGGCCGGCAAAGCTTTGGGTGACGGCATTGGAAACGGTGTTGAGGAGATCGTTGGTCAGCTGATGGGGATCCGATCCATCGGTCACCGGCGCGCCGTTGACGTATTCCCCAGGCTGGGTGGCATAGGGCGCATCGTTTGCGAGCGTAGTCGTCGGCTGCGAATCCCGGGCATCGACGAAGGCGAGGAGGCCGGAAGTCGTGTTGTCCGTTGAAAGGTCAAGGCTGGCGGGGACGGCGTCGATGGCCTTGTCCAGCATAGTCGTGAGCAGATTGTCGGCGTGCTGCTCGTTGAGGGCGACAACGTCGGACGGTGCGTTGACCTGATTGTCGTTGGTCAGCTGATTGTCGTTGATCAGCGAGTTGACTTGGCGGACATCGATCAGTTCCTGGTCGGTGCCGCTCTGATAGCTAACGGTGATCTGGAACTCGTCGCTGCCACCGCCGCCGCCGCCGCCACCGCCGGCATCAGGGCCGTGCAAGGGTGGAAGCGGGTGGAACACGGCAAGGGGTGCATGAGGAAAATGGTACCCGGGCTCATGAAATCTGTGCGGCTCGGCATGGATTAATTCAGGAGCCGCGCCCGGCGGTATGAGGGGAACGTTCAGCTGTGCGCCGGGAAGCGGGTCGGTATCCGGTAGGTGGAACGGATGCGGAAGCGCGCCGTCGCCGTCCTGGCCGGTCGCCCCTTGGGCGCTGCCCTCGTAAAGGATTTTTACGGTGAAATTGTCCGCCGGGGGAAGCCGCAGATAACCGGCGAAATGCCAGACTAGTTCGTTGACGACTTCGGAGGAGGCCATGTTACCACTCGATCGTTGGCGGTTACGGTAAACGCGGTTGTGCTACCCAAAGCCAAATCGAGATCAGAACCATCCGCGACCCCCTCCCCCGTCGGGCTGCGGATGAGTGGCCCGCGCGGCGTACCGCGCGGGCCTGGTTTCAGAAATTACGAGTGTTGATGGATTTCACCAGCGGTCACGGTCGAATCGTGGCCGGTGATGGTCAAGGTGAAGGCGTTGTTCTGCAGGTTGGCCCCGAGAACGATGCTCTGAGTGAACGCGTCCACCGTAGCGGCAGTCGAGGTGCCCGCTTGCAAGGAGCCACTCGCCAAGTCGCCCTGGGTGATGTCGCCCGCCCCAGCGTTGCCCGTATCGCTCGAGGCGCTGGTAGCGCTGGACCAATCCGAGTTATGGAGCTGGCTGGCTTCGTTGTTGGCGACCAGGTTGTTGATCTGGTCGAGGGCGATTTCAGTCTGGACGCCACCCTCGCCGGTGCTGCCGCCGCCGATGTTTTGCCAGATATCCTGCGGAATGTAGAGGACAGAGCTGTCGCCGCTGGTATCGCCGATCAGCGGCGTGACGCTCGCAGTGACGTCGACATTCACGCAAACGTCCGTCGAATTGACGTTGACGTTGTCGTTGGCGTTGCAGTTGGCGTTGCTGTTGGCGTCGTAGTTGGTGTTGCAGTTGGCGTTGTGGTTGTCGTTGCTGTTGCAGTTGGCATTGTCGTTGTTGGACGACTGCTGCTGCTGCTGCTGCTCCTGCTGCTGCTGCTGCTCCGACTGATGAGGCGGAGTGACGTTGTACGTGTTTCCGTTGTTGTCAAAGGATCCTATGGCGTTCCCATTGCCATCGAAGGAGCCGATGATGTTTCCGTTACCGTCGTGGGAGAGCAACGAGTTGCCGTTGTTGTCGTAAGAATTCCACGCATTCCCATTGCCGTCGTCGGACAGCACAGAGTTTCCGTCCAGGTTGCCGGACAGAAAGCCGAAATTACCATTGCCGTTACCACTCATGATGTGTCTCCGTGAGACGTGAAGACACACCCGTCACTTTCGTATATCGCTGATCTTCTGCGTCTGCGATCTACGAACGATCTGCGGCAGTCATTCACGTCGATGTGAAGTTACATGTGAAGTTACAGTTGGCTTTCAGAAGACCGGTTCGAGAGCAACAACCCGCAAAAGCCGCAAGGCGATTAATCCCAACGCCGATCGAAACTAACCAGTCGCATTGGTTTTTCTGTTCGCCGCCTCCCCATGTTTGTTTCGTCGGAGTCGAGTCTCCGACATGGCACAAACCAACTCTTTTTGATGGGGACCGTCAACCAAGCTTTAGGTAAAGTGCTTCGAACCGGCGGTTCAGATCATTTAACCGGGTTGCGGAAGCCATTGCGGATGTTGAGCGATTCGCATTCACCAATTTGAACGGCAAAAGCTGCTCTTAAGAGAGTCTGGCCGACAGATCGGACGCACGCCCGCATTCTTTCATTCAAATTGAGATGGGAATTGTGGGTCGTTGATCGGTGATTTGCCGCGATCCGTAATAACAAATCTCAGCAGCAAATTTTCTGCCCACCGCGTTCTTTGTCGCTGCGCGCAACCCCCGCCCTGGAGTCGCCGGTGGAGATCATCGGCGTGACGCACGTCACAGTTAAATCTGCCTTGTTAAGCTGGTTTCGCTCTGTCTGCTTGACATACGTCAAACATACGAAACATTCTATGCAATAATGGCAACTAGGGAGAGTACTAGCTTTTCTGCACGACCCTAAGCGAACAAGGTGCTGCGTTGGAGCCCCGGGGAATGCCGAACGCTGCTAGAATTCTTTTGATAGAGTCTGACGACGATTTGTCGGGGGAGCTGATTACCGCCCTTGAGAACGAAGGACTCAAGCCGCAAGCCGCCAAAAATTGTACCCAAGCCGCGGCGCTTCTCCGTTCACTCCGCTTCGACGCCATCGTGAGTGAAGTCCGTCTGCCGGACGGAGACGTCGAGCGGATTTACCGAGACTCTCTTCCTTTCCTCGGATCGACGCCGATCATCTTTACCGCCGGATCGTCCGATGTCGATCAGGCCGTGCGGCTGGTGAAAAACGGCGCCGCCGACTTCCTGCAAAAGCCTTACGACATCGCGGCGCTGGTCGCGGCATTGCGACGGATCACGGGTGAGCGGGTTTCGCAAAGGGACACGCACATTTGGCCCGATCCGACCATGATTTCTCCCGCCATGCTCGAGCTGAAAAGGCGCTTGGAACGCCTCGCGGCCAGCACCGTCAGCGCGCTGATTGTCGGGGAGTCCGGCAGCGGCAAGGAAGTCGTTGCTCGCTACACCCACCGTCTTTCGGCTCGGGGAAATGAGCCGTTTGTTGCTTTGCGATGCGGAAGCCTGGCCGGTCAGGACGGCGAGCGGCTCCTGTTTGGCGAGGTCCTCCGCTCCGGCACGGATGCGGCCGAACTGCACACCGGCGGCCTTGAGCATGCCGGTCACGGAACGCTTTTTCTTGACGAGATCAGCGAACTGCCAACCGCAGTTCAAGGCAAATTGATCCAGGCGATCGACAGCAGACGGTTCATGCGCGTGGGGGATTTAGGTACTGAGATACCGTTCGAAGCTAGAATCCTTGCCTCATCGCATTTCTCGGCGGCGAAGTTGCGCGAACGGCTGACGCCCGACTTGGTCAATCGAATCGCCATTATCGAGATCGCGGTCCCGCCGCTGCGTGAGCGGCAGGCCGATATCCCGCCATTGGTCGAGGCGTTGCTCGTTGATGCCGCGGCGGAACTCGGCGTGCCGGCGTTGCCGGTCGAAGCCGAGGCACTCGCGGCCATGCGCGTTCATGACTGGCCGGCGAATGTCCGGGAGTTACACAACCGTCTCGTTCGCGCCTTAAGTTTCGCCAACGGCGGAAAGATCGGCGTTGCTGACGTCTTTCCCAACGAGGTCGCCGAGGGAATGACGGTACCCTCTCAATCCACCCTGAACAGCGCGCGGGCCGCGGCAGAGCGCCAGCGCATTGTCGAGGCACTGACACGGCATCAGGGTCGCGTCGGTCGAGCCGCGCAAAGCCTCGGAATTTCCCGGGTCACACTCTGGACCAAGATGAAGCGTTTCGGACTGTCGCATCAGCCATTTCCAACCAACAAGGAGCCTCTTTGACGGTTCGCTGACCTGGGAAGTTTGCGAATTGCCGCGGGTTATTGGTTCTCGCGATTTGGGCACGGCCGGCGTCTCATAAGGGGAGGACGGCGCGAGCCGCGGCAGCGTCGACCGCGCTCACGCATCCCGGACTGGTCGTCCGGCCTCATGCGACGTCTTTCTGCGACCGCTTCGGCCAGGAAACTTCGCCGGAATCAACGTACGTTGCGTGAAGCAGGTTGCGCACGTCGGCTGCGGGCAAAGGTCTGCAAAACAGGTACCCTTGAACTTCGTCAATACTCTCTTCAGGAATGAGCAGTCCGAGTTGTTCCTCGGTCTCGACGCCCTCGACCACAACACGCAGCCCCAATTGCGCGCTCAGCCGCGCCATACCGCGCAGCAATGTCACCCGCCGCTCGCTCTTGCCGAGGCACTGCACGAAGGATTGGTCGATCTTGACCTTATGCAAAGGAAGGCTGTGCAAATAGTTGAGACTCGAATAGGCGGTGCCAAAATCGTCCACCGAGATCGTCACTCCGAGCTCCTCAAGTCGACGCAAATCAGCCAGCGTTCTGCTGGTGTCCCGAAGCAGGGTCGATTCGGTTATCTCAATCTCCAGCCGGCTGGCCGGAAGCTTCGCCGCGTCGAGCGCTTCTCGAACAAGCGCCGGAACGTTGCTGCGCTCGAATTGAATTGGCGAGAAGTTGACCGCCACGGCGGTGTTGCCCGGCCACCGTCGGCACTCCACGCACGCCTGATGCAGGACTTGCTTGCCTATCTCTATGATCATCCCCGTGTCTTCGGCGAGAGGAATGAACTCGGTCGGCGAGATCATTCCGCGTTGATGATGCGGCCAGCGCACAAGCGCTTCGCAAGTGGCGATCCGCCTGGTCTTCAAATTAAAGAGCGGCTGGTAGTGGAGTTCGAGTGAACCGCTTGTCAACGCGTTGCGCAAATCGATCTCGAGATTTCGGCGCGCTTGCGCGTTGATCTCCATTTTCTCCTCGAACCAACACCAGGTGCCCCGGCCATCGGATTTCGCCTGGTACAGCGCCATGTCCGCGTTTTGCAGGAGTTGGTCCGCGTCAATCCGGCTTTCGGCGGTCGCAATGCCGATGCTTGCGCTGACAACCACCTCATGTCCGCGTAGATCGTAGGCCCCTGACAGCGCGCTCAGTACGCTCGCGGCGAGAGCCTCCGCCTGGTCGAGCGACTTGATTGATGTCTGCAAAATGACAAACTCGTCGCCTCCGAAACGCGCGATGACGTGGGCATCCGGTGCGGCGTCGCGGAGGCGTGTCGCGACCGCCTGCAGGAGCAAATCGCCCCGCGTATGTCCCAAGGTGTCGTTGACCTGCTTGAATCTGTCGAGATCGATAAAGTGAATGGCGCACATGTTGTCGCAACGCCAATCGTCGAGCACCTGCTCCATGCGGTCGCGCAAAGTCATGCGATTGGGCAGGCCGGTCAAGGGATCGAAGCGGGCCAAATGGTTGATCTTGGCTTCGGCAATCTTTCGCTCGGTAATGTCCTCGACAAGAACGACCATTCCTCTGTCTTCCATCGCCTGAACGGTGAATTCAAACGTCCGGCAATTGAGCATTTCGATCACAAAAGCCGCGCCGCCGCCTCCCGAAAGTCGGGCATGCAGACTGTCGATCAGGATCTGTGCATTGGTCTTGGAAATCAGGCCGGCATTGACGCCACGTTCCAGCACTCTCTGCAGACTGGAACCTTTCAGCTCGAAATCCTGCGGCAGTCCCATCTGCCTGTTCAGTTGCTGGTTTGCGACCACGATGCGGCATTTCGAATCGAACATGCACAGGCCGTGCGGCATGTTATTTAAGGCTGTGTCGAATCGCTTTGCGAGCAACGCCATGTCGCGCGAGGCGAAAACGGCATCAAGCAGGGTGCTCCGGAGCCTTTCTGCAATGGATTTTATGGCGACAAAGAGCGGAGCGAGAAGGGCGGCAAAGATCCAGTCGAACGTATTTCCCCATAGTAGGAGCGCCGCTATCATCGGTCCCAATGCGCAGAAAGCCTGCACGATGACAAAACGGATGTTTGCGAAATTCCGGGCGAAAATGCCCGTCAGATAAGCAATGGTCATCGAAAAGCTGACGACCTCTGCGAACGGATCGGAGCGCCGCGAGAATGCAACGTAACACCAGATGCCGAGCAGTCCGACGGAAGCAGACGCTCCGGCGACGTAGCGAAGCTCCCATTGCTGGGCGGCTTCGGGGGTTTTTATTGTGGTCCACAGGCGGTTATACGTGCGTATCGACAGTCCGCGAGCGCAGGCAACAAAGATGAACGCCATCGCGCAGTACAGTAGAAAGCGATCGCCTGTCTTCCAATAAGTGACGAAAATTGATCCCGTAACAATAAATGTGCCGACGAGGAGCGTTATCCCGTCTTTGTAGAGAGAGCTGACCAGCGGCAAATATATTTCCAGCGGCAACGTTTCGTGTTCGTTATGTGGCCGGCTGGCACGCGGTGCGCTTTTCATGGCTTGTGTCCGCGAACACCGTGAAAATCGCGCTAATCGTTGCCCTCGAAGTCTATCTAGTGGGTAAATCGAATACCCACTTCCTCTGCGGACGGATTAAGGATTTCTGTTGAGCTCCGCTGAGCGTGGCTGAAATGGCGGTCTGTCTATCGAAGCCGCGTCAGCAAGCCCATATTTCGACATGTAGCGGGCAGGGTTTACCAGACGGGCGCTGACCGAGCGCCATTTAGAGCACGTCCCGGAAAAGTGGAAGCCGGTTTTCCGAAAAGGACATGCGACGGAACAAGAATCCAGAGCACATCCCGATTCGATTGAATCGGGATGTGCTCTAGTCTGCGTCGGTCTTTGCGGGCGCAACGGACGAAGTAACATCGGTGGCGGCAGCGGCCGTATCGCTGGCGATCTCCCAACGAAGCGAGCGGCACACTTTTCGCAAGGCGTCGGCATCGCTGTTGCGGAAAACAATGATGTCGTCAGGCTGGAAAGCGATGACGAAGTCATCGCCGTCGCGCCGCATTGTTACTTGCCGCCGATATTCCATGAGGCCGTCCCCTGCGCCTGGGACCGAGCGGGCGGCTCCCAGATATTTAAGATCGCTCGACTTTCTCGATCACCGGCGTCTCTGCGCCAGGCGGCCGGGCAATGCGGCCCTCGCGCGCGGGCGCCAATTATCGCTCCCACCTGTGGATGGATCGACGGCGTCACGGCGGCCCCGTCATCCGCAACATCGATCGGACAAATGCGGTGCGGCAAGCCTTGCGTTCGCCGTTCACCATGAACCTTTCAGCGTAGCTCCGATTGCCTTTGTTAAAAGCGTTACACGCAAGGACAGGGCGAGCAATCGCAAACACAAAGAACAGGTGTTCAGCAAACTGAACACCTGTTCAATTCTCGAAACTGCAGCGAAGCTCGTACCGCTGCATGATGGGCCGCGACCACGTTGTTGCTAGAACATGCTTTATGAAGTATTTTCAGACTCGAAAAAAACTGAGCAAGGGACCGTTGTGGTGTTGATGAGTGATTGACGCGGGGAAACCGGGGAGGAACTAAAAGCAGCGGGCGTCGCCCAGATGCGTGGTGAATGGGAAATGAAAAAAAAGTACCAGCGCGCCTTTCGGTGCAAAGGTCGCGTGTTTGGGCGGCCGGAGTTTTTTCCGAAAGCAACAAGTCCGATATTTCAGGCGGCCGAGCTAGCCCACAACGTGTGGGGCAGCGGCGGCACTGGCGTCGTGTTGGCTTATAACGGCTAAAGAGAGCCCCATCCATGCGACGCCGACCCTTCAGCATTGTTCTCATCGGGCCTCATGCTTTGTTGCGAGAGGGTCTAACTCACATCCTTTGCGACGCGCAGTTTCGCGTGGTGGCATCCGCGGCCTGCCTGAGCGACCTGGCGCCGAACACGTTTCAGCGAAATGATCGAGTCTTTCTCATCATAGAATCGAACGGCGATCTGAGTGCTGCGCTTGAACAGATCAAGCGTTTCAAGGAGCAAAGTCCGGACGGGAGGGTGGCGGTGCTGGGCGACCGCAACCGACCGGCCGACATGGTCGCGGCCTTTCACTCCGGAGCAAACGTATATTTCGATAGCGAGGAACGGTGCGATGCGTTCATCAAGGCGCTCGAGCTCGTGATGCTTGGCGAGACCATTCTGCCGCCGGAACTGCTTTTTTATGTTCGCTATCCAGAGAGCGAAGAGACATCGTCGGTAACAGGGCTGCATCAACATGAGCCCGCGGGAAACAGGCCGCAGCTCGCGGAGGTCGAGTGGCCTCAATTGTCGTTTCGTGAGAACTGCATTTTGCGCTGCATTGTTGAAGGTGCTTCAAACAAAGTCATTGCACGCAAGATCGACATTACGGAGGCAACGGTAAAGGTTCACGTCAAAGCCATCCTCCGCAAGGTCCGGGTTCGCAATCGAACGCAGGCGGCGATTTGGGCCATGAATCATGCCGGGCAGATCTGGCACGACGGCTACGTCCCATCGAACGGTTCTGCACCGCTGCCGATCCCTCCGCCAAATAGTCCGCTCCAGACCCTTTCAGGAAACGAGACCGAGGGCGGCGCGAGAAGCGTAACCATTGCGGATGTGAGCCGTTTCATCAGCCCCGGCCTCAACGGAAACAGCTCGTAGTCGCAAAGACGGCAGCCCGCTGGCCAAACGCCTTTCCGCTTCCCGCATGCATGCGATGGGCGGTGTAGCAATGGCCCCATCGAGTCTGTCGATGTCAGCCTGGTCGCGATGCGAGCTCCGATGGTAGTACCTTGGCGCTGAGGGCGGCGCCACGCACGGACATGGGCTGCGATCGGTAGAGTCCCGTGACCTGCGTGACTTGGTGGATTGCGCCAAAGACGTCGATGACCTCAAGGTCGGTGTGCCGGTTATACGTGTGGCACCCAGGGAGATTCGTTTCGATCCGGCCCACGACCGTTTGGCCGAATGCGCCGCAACTCAGATGGTCCAGCCGGCATATCGAGATCCCTCCACCATAAATCTGCGTGCAATCCTGGGCGACACGAAACGTCGTGCCGTCGCGATGGAGGAAATTCCCGGCGGCGCGGCACTGCGCCCCGTCAAGCAGAACGGGATTCGTCGCGTGCGGATGCCATGGACCGGCAAGTTTCTCGGCGTAAAAGATGCATAAATTGTCCCACGTCGATGCTTTCCACTTGCCGACCGTGGTGAACATCCAAAGCCGTCCGTTCTGTCGCAGGAACGTGGCGTCGTATCCCGCGATCCCAGTCAACAGTGCGCCTTCGTATTTCCACCGATAGGGAAAATGTTCGGCCCGATAGAGGTCGATGCGGCCGGCGCCGCCCGATTCCGGAATCATCCAGATTTGGCCGCTGCATTCAAATACGAATGGGAAGGAAAGATGATGCGGCTCTTGGATAACAGGACGAGGAGTTGAAAGCTTGCCGTCTTCGCCCACGCTCGCTACGGATATGCAGCCTCGCTGCGCGGCAAATTCAAACTCCTCAACGAAGACGAATCGCTCGCCATTACGACAATAGGGGAACGGATCGGCGTAATAGCGCCGCCGGTCGTCCGGGAGAATGTGGAAATTGCCGTTCCATACATCGAAGAGCGAATTGCCAGAATCCAGGCGCCAAGCGACCGCCCAGGTGTCTCCACCCTGCAAAAGCATTCGCAGAAATTTTTGCGCCTTGACGGCTAGCGTGCCGGTAATGGCCGCGAGGGTCTTAACCCCGGATGGCGCCCTCGGACGGGCCGGACGCCGGCGAGCAGGATTTTGAACCGGAATAGGCTGCAAGGATGCGTCGATTGCCTTGAGGATCAACTCGATGGCGCAGGACAGCACATTATCGAGGGCCTTGCTGAGCACGCGCCTGTCAGTCATCGCCGGCTGGGCTGCAAGCGGCTCCAACCATTCGGCGCTGTCGTCAAGTTCGATGCGGAGCGGTCTGTCGTCGAGCACCGCAAGCAGCGCGCCGGCGTCGCCGGGAACGGAATTGAACAACGGCGTCAAAATCCGCTGGTGCGCCGAATACTGCTGCTCATGACCGACTAGATCGAGCACTATGTCGAACTTTATGCGGGTATTGGTGTCTGCTGGTCGATGTCGCGCAAGACTATTGCCGTCAACACGGTCCAAAGCGCTTTCTTGGTAGAGGCCATAGATCAGGCGCTCGATCGTGCGCGCGAGTTCGAAAGCGCGGGGAAGCGGGGTTGTTGTGGTCTGCGCCGCGATGAATATTTCGCATCCGCCGCGCTCCGACAGCGCGTCGGCCAGCCAAACGTGCCATCGCAGGACCCGGGAGAGGTCCAAAAGCAAACAAATCCGCATGCATTACGCCCTCGGGAACAGGGTTCACGACCGTAGAACGGAATGCACTAGCGATTGTGGTGGTAACTCCGAAGAGACAAAGATCCGTGACAAAAATGCCGATCTTGAGCGGCCCTCGCGAGCCGAGCGGATCGAACGACGTGGGCTTCCCGGCCGCTCCCCACCTATCGCTGAACTAATGTGCCTTGTGTCTCAGCCAACGGGGTAGGTGCTGTGTGTCGCCGATGGAAGAGCGCGCCCAGCAAGCCAAGCGACTTCCCGCAAGGCAGCAGGCGTCCAGCGGATAGTGAACGATTGCCGGTAATGGATCGTCGAACCGCCAATAGCCGTCGTACACGCTCGCATCGGGCGGAATAAAATCGGAGCCCAGCATCAATCGATTGAAAAATGACCCCCGCCAGACGTTCCGCTGCACCCTCGAGTCCGTTCTCTCAGGCGAAAGGCCCAATTCATGGCGGTATGCCTCGAGCGGAATGTTGACCCCGGAGAGCGTTGCGCCTTCTTCTTGCCAATCGGTGCGTCCGACCGTTGGCTCAATGATGACGAAACGCCGCTCGCGCGGATCCCACTTATATTCAACGCTACCGAAACCGGAATAGTCGATGCGCTTGAGAAGATCGCGAGTGAGGGTTTCCAGGACGTGGCACGCTTCGGGTGCCGCCGCCGTGCAAAAAGCAGTACTGCCGGTTCCCGGAGGAATGCTCGCCAACTTGCGGCCGGTGAACATGGCGACCGTGGTGGCGCCACGCCCGCGATAGAACAAGCAAAAATAGATGCTATCGTCCGGTCCATCGACTCTTTCCTGAACGATGAGCTTACCTGACGTCTGGAGCAGTTCTTCACCAGCTTCAATGGCCTGACCAATGTTGTGGGCGATCGCCAGCCGCGGAGCCACTCCCGCGTGGAAGTTACGCTTGTCGATCGGCTTCATGATGACGGGAAATCGTAACGCCCGGATCTTGCCGAGCTCGGAAGTCCGTCCGACGATCGCGGCATTGGGCACGGGAAGACCAGCGGCTATCGCAAACTCGTGAAAGCGCCCTTTGTCATAGAGCATTAGGACAGTGTCATGCGGGGGGAGGCGAAAAAGAAATTTGCTGGCCAGTATTTCTCGGTGCTCGGAGACCGTCAGAACCGCCATTTCATCGGTAATCACCAGGAATGGGCGTTGTTTGAGCGTGGCCTGCAGCTGAAGGAGACAGTCAATCAGCGGGGCGCCTTCCAGGTCGCGCGTCAGCACCGGTCGGGCATGGCGAGACCACATGCCGGCTTGCCAACGGCTCCGATCCACCACGTAGCTAACGACGCCGCCGCGCGCGAGACTGCGACACACGCCCAGTCCGTTCAACTTTCCTCCGATCACGGTCGCGCAGGTCAGCATGGCTTTGTGTAGACTCGAAATGCATCGCTAAGTCACAGCACTTGCTAACATAAATTCGGTCGCCGCACGTAGCTGTGCTGTCGAATCACGGTCGGGGCGGGGGTACCCACTTGGAAGTACCCCTCCTTCGAAGCCCATCGACCGAGAAAACGCCGCCTAAGGCGGCCGGCTCAACTACACTAGGGGGGGAAGTGTGCAGTCTCTGCACCGCGAATTTGGCGCAGGCCAAAACCTGGAAGGCAGCACATGTCGCTCACATCGACACGAAAGGTCAAGTCGCGCTCATCCCCCCAGCGTACGATGACGGACGGACGAATACTGTTGCTTGGCTTTATTGCCGCCGGGGCGTTCGCGACGATCGCGATAGAAACATCTTTTAGCGCCGACTTGATCGTCGACAGATTGGCTACGTTCGAAAGAAGTTGGCCGACAACATTCTCCAAGAACATGGCGGCAATCATCCCGTCGCTGGCGTCCAGAGCACCGGCCGCAACCGTGGAATCCAAGATTGTGGCCGCTATGGAGCAGCCTCGGGCGGTGACGGTCAGTGGCCCGAAGCTGAGCGCGCGCGAAGAACCGACTGCCGCTTTGCCGGAGCTGAACGCGGTCGACACGACGCCGTCAGCGATGTCTGCGCCTGGTCCCAGTGCTGGCCGTTCGGTGTTTCATGTCGGCGACAAACTAAAGATCGCCTTTTACGAGCAGGTCGAACTGCAGGACGACAGATGGGCCAGGCAACGTTCAACTCGACCGGGCCTGCAGCAGCGAACGGAGCTGACCGGCGAATACATCATCCAAACCGACGGATCAGTTTCGCTGCCGCTGTTCGGCCAAGTCCTGGCGGCAGGGCGCAGCTCGCAAGATCTTCACGCCGATCTGGAAGCCATGTTCCGCGAGTTGACGGGGCGCAAGGGATTCGTGACCGCCGTGGTCCTAGAGCATCAGCCGATCTATGTGCTTGGACTCGTCAAAAATCCCGGATCCTACAAATACGCCGCGGGAATGACTGTGTTTCACGCAGTAGCGCTTGCCGGCGGGCTGGATCGCGCGACACTCGGTAAATGGGAGGACGTCGAGGGTGTTCACGCCACCGAGAAACAACAGGCCTCGGTCGATCATTTGATCCGGTTATTGGCCCGCGCCGCGGTTCTGAAAGCGGAAAGGGACGGTACCGCGCTCAAGGCGCCGGTTCGACTGCTCGAAATTGCCGGCGAGCTACGGTCAAAGAACGCTTTGAACCTGGAGATCGATCGCCGCGAAGTAACGGTCATGTCCAATCGGGCCCGGGCCAGTACGTTGGCGGTTTCCATCGAGAACGCGAAACAGGAAATCGAGACATTGTCGAGTCGTGTGCCCGTGGTCGACGCCAACGTCAAGCTCAGAGACGATCGGGTCAATCGGATGCGCGTGCTGGCCAGCCGAAACGTCGTTGACAATGTTGTCGTCGATCAGGCCCAAGCCGAGTTGCTCAGCGTTCAGGAGCGCCGACAGGAGATGGCGGGGTCGATCATGCTTGCCAAGCAGCGGCTAAGCTTGGCGGAGCAGGAGAGAGTGCGCCATCAGACTGAGATCAGAACCGAACTGGAACAGACCATCGAAAGAGTCGACCAGGAGACCGCGGATATCGAGCGAGACCTGGCATCAAGCGAGAACGTATTGAAGGCCATCAATGTAGGTGGGATGCGGAGCCCGGACGCTCCGACAGAAGACACAATCACCTACGAGGTGGTTCGCCAGGGCTCCGCAGGCACGACGATCCTGAACGCGACCGGAACGACCAATCTCGAGCCCGGAGACCTCGTCCGGCTGCGCGCGCCGCGCGAAAGCGAACAACGCGCGCCGAACACTATGCGGGCAGGCAAAGTCACATCAGGCGACTGACGGATCGCAAGCGGCTTATCCCGGGCGACACCGCTGCGCTCTTAGCGGCCCTATCGCAACAGCTCGCAGCGCGACAAATAAGAACCACTCAATCGAACGGTTTTTTTGCTTGGTGACCGACCTAACGCGGAAGTTCGCGTGAAGCCGGCGCCGCGCGCCTGACGTCAAGAGCGACAAGGCTTCCGGTCCCGTTAATACCTCGGATTACCCCCATCGGGGGATGCATGAATCCTGTTGGGACATTGTGTCATGAGGAATTGCGAAGAAACATGCGTGGAAGAAACATGCATGCAGGTGCTGCTGATTTTGCAGGTGAAAGGCAAATGCGCAAATGAGAGCGTCGATAGACGTCGCAATTATCGGTGCCGGCCCTTACGGCTTGACGCTCGCGCATGGTCTGGCCGAGTGCGGGATAGAATTCCGAATCTTTGGCAAACCGCTTGAGGCTTGGAAGGCAAACATGCCTCCGGGAATGTTGCTCAAGTCCTATCCATGGGCCTCTAATCTTTATGCCGGCCGGCCGGGTTTCACCGTCAAGGAGTTCTGCGGCAGGCGGGCTTTGCCATACCACGATACGATGATGGCGCTCTCGCGCGAGACTTTTGTGGCCTATGGCGAAGAATTTCAGTCGCGCCTGGTTCCGAATGTCGAACCCAGAATGCTGCAATCGCTGACGCGCTTGCCGTCCGGGTTTCGCGCCGAATTCGACGACGGTCAAATCGTGGACGCAAGACGCGTGGTGATCGCGGTCGGCATTCAGCCTTTCAGGCACGTGCCCGACGTGCTCGGCAATCTTCCGGACGAGCTTTGTTCGCACAGCGGAAGATACGGCTCGCTTGACGGGCTTGCCGGCAAGGATGTGACCATCATCGGCGCGGGATCGTCGGCAACCGATCTTGCTGCTCTGTTGGCGGAACAGGGCTCGTCCGTCTGTCTGGTCGCACGCGCGGACGAATTGGCATTTGCCGGCGCGCCACGGCATCGCGGCTGGTTTGAACGCCTCGTTGGGCCCAGCAGCGGCATCGGCGAGGGCTGGGTATTGAAGCTGTGCGCCGCGGCGCCCGAGCTCGTGCGCCTGTTGCCCGAAGCCTATCGTCTGAAGCTTGCCTATACCGCAGCGCTTGGCCCGCTGGGCGGAGCTTTCATGCGCGATCGAGTGATCGGCAAGGTCCGGATCAAAGCCGGATTCCGTGTCGGCGAAGTCGCGCCGTCCGCCGGCAAGGTGCAGTTGCGCCTGCATCGAGGTGACGGTACAGCCGAGGTCGTCAAAACTGATCACGTCATCGCCGCCACAGGTTATAAAATCGACGTACGACAGCTGAGCTTCCTCGATCGGCGGATCCAATCGGACCTGCGTCTGGTCAACGGTGCACCGATGCTCTCGGCGGACTACGAATCGACGGTTTCGGGGCTGCATTTCATCGGACCGATCTCAGCCAGCAGTTTTGGTCCGGTGACGCGATTCGTCTTCGGCACAAAACATCCATCCAGATCGCTGCCGCGTTACCTGGCGAAGGCGCTGCGTCTGACATCCAGCGAGAGTCGCGAACCGGCAGTCCTTAGCCCCGTGGTGCCGCAATGAGCGTCGACGCCGCATTTGTGGTGAGGGGCCATGCCTTGGCCAACGGTATTGCCGAAGCAGCACCGCGGATGCGGGTTGCTGCGCAGATGCGTCAGCCACGGATCGCGGTGTTGATCCCATGCTACAATGAAGAATTGACGATCGCGAACGTCGTCAGGGATTTTCGCTCCGCATTGCCGGCCGCCGACATTTATGTCTACGACAACAATTCCCTCGATCGCACCATGGCAGTCGCGCAAGAAGCAGGAGCCATTTGCCGGCGGGAAGAGAAGCAGGGCAAAGGCAACGTCGTCAGGCGCATGTTCGCCGACATCGAAGCGGACGTTTACGTCATGGTCGACGGCGACGACACCTACGATGCAGCGAGTGTCAATCGCCTGATCGAACCGATACTCTATAACCAAGTTGACGTCGTCAATGCTATCCGCAAAGCCACGGTCCGGGACGCATTCCGGCCCGGTCATAGCTTTGGCAACACGCTGCTGACGACGATCGTGGCGCGCACGTTCGGTAGCCGCTTCACCGATATGCTATCGGGTTACCGCGCGATGTCGCGCCGCTTCGTCAAGTCGTTTCCCGCGATGTCTCAGCGGTTCGAAATCGAAACGGAAATTGCCGTCCATGCCCTCGAACTCGGGCTTCGTATCGTCGAAGTCGCGGCGCCGTACAAACAACGCCCGGAAGGATCTGTCAGCAAACTTAACACCCTGCGCGATGGCATACGCATTTTGCTGGCCATCCTGCAGCTGCTGAAGGCGGAACGGCCGTTCCAGTTTTTCGTATGCGTAAGCGCGGTAGCATTCGTGCTGACTGCCGTTCTGAGCCCGCCGCTCTTGGTGACGTATCTGGAAACCGGCTTGGTGCCCCGCCTGCCGACCGCCATCCTTGTCACCGGACTGTCAATTTTGGGCCTGCTGACTCTGATGAGCGGCGTCATTCTAGAAACCGTCACAAGAGGCAGGCGTGAAGCAAAACGCATGCACTATTTGTCGATCCCCGTGCTCGTGGCTCCGTCGAGCGATCAACGAATGAAACGATCGCTGAGCTACCCCTCCATTGCGGATCAAAGCCGACCAGCTTCAACGGCACCCGGTGCAAATAGAGCTTGGAAAATTGCACCAAAACAACGTCGGGCCTGATTGGCTCGCGAAACGTCTTGTGGCCGAGTAATGGTCGGGCGGCCATCGGGGCGCTTGGGCTCCAATGCGCCAAGGCGTGTTGCCCGTCGCCCCAGGCGGGGAAAATCTCAGGGCGCGAACCGGTACGCTCCTTTGCTCAGGCATACCACGATGATTGCCAAGACCAGTTGCGAAGCGACGCCGAACGGCAGCGCAGCGATTCTCAGCTTGGAATGTATGTTACGGTGAAATCGCTGGAGCGTTCGCAGCGGTTCGTGAGCATATTTATCGTGCACGAGCTGCAAAGGATCGGGAAGCATGGCGGCGATCGCGCCGAGCAGGACAACCCATCGGTTCTCGACCGATGCGAACAGCATCGTTGCAACGGCCACACCCAAGAGCGCGTCGGCTCCGAACGTCAGCAAATCGATCACCAGCGCTCGATCCAATCGGATCGGCGCCGCGCGGTGCGGGGTCAACAAGGCGGATCTAATCGCGTAGTCCCAATGCGGGATCGCGTCGAGAACAAAGTGGCTGCCGAAAGCCAAAGTCGCGGCGAGGGCGGGGTTTGACGAGAAGTACGCACCAATCGCCGCTCCGACTAGCGCGTGCGTACTGAGGACCATTGGTCTGGCGACTCGGTCGACCGCCTGGGAAACGGGCGCGGGGGGACCTAGCACCGGACGGTTGACGAGGAAAGGGGCCATTTCCGCCAAGGCTCTTCTTG
>Ga0187781_10001595_pt1 | contig 17186 bp, 14 predicted proteins | sample 0715_SJ02_MP02_2_FD_132447 | JGI IMG/M metagenome (GOLD analysis project Ga0187781, IMG submission 132447) | Tropical peat soil microbial communities from peatlands in Department of Meta, Colombia - 0715_SJ02_MP02_20_MG | ecosystem: Environmental > Terrestrial > Soil > Wetlands > Peat | place... | reverse complement strand
GAATTCCTATGACTCCAATAAGGGCGCGTTTATGACCTGGGTCACCACCGTCACGCGCAATCTGCTGGTCGATCATTTCCGCAAAACCAAGGGCGATCGGCTCACCGATTCCCTCGACGGCCCGGTTTCCGGCCACGAGGACGCGCAGCCGCTGAGCGCCCAGATCGCCGATCCGGCCGCCCCCCCCGACGCCGGTGTCGCCAGCCGCGAAACCCGCGAAATCGTGCACCAGGCGCTGCAAAAGCTGTCTCCCGAACTGCGCGAAGCCGTGATTTTGCGCGACCTTCAGGATATGGACTACCGCGAAATTGCCACCGCCTTGCGCGTCCCGGAAGGGACCGTCAAGTCAAGAATTAACCGCGGGCGCGCGGAACTTGCGCGCCTTCTACAACGTACATATAAACAGGTGATCTGATGCTAGACGAATCCAAACCCGGAACCCCAACCCCACCCGGCAAGGGGCCCCAGTCGGCATGCTCCGAGTTCGAAGCCTTGCTCATGGAGGCCCTCGACGGCACGCTGACCGGCGCGCGCCAGGACAGCTTTGACGCCCACCGTCGCGCCTGCTCCATCTGCGGGCCCATGTTCGCCGAGGTCGAAGCCGGCCGGCTCTGGCTGCGCTCCCTCGAATCGTTCGAACCGCCACCCCATCTCGTGCATAACATTCTTGCCGCCACCACCGGCGTGGTGAGCGCACGCCAGGCAACCTCTGCCGCCGCGGGAACCGCTCCATTCGCCGGGCGTCTGCGCCAGTGGTGGGATTCCTGGTTCACCCCGGTCGCCGCCTTTGTGCGCCAGCCTCGTTTCGTCATGTCGTTCGGCATGATCTTCTTCACCGGCTCGCTGGTGATGAGCACCGCGGGCGTGAAGCCGTCCGACGTGGCCAGGATCGACCTGCGCCCTTCGGCGCTGCGCCATGTCTATAATGACGCCCAGATCAAGGTCGTGCAGTATTACGACAATATTCGATTCGTCTATGAAATCGAATCCAAAGTGCGCGAGCTCAAACGGGCCACCGCGCCCGCCGAGCCCAGCCCCGAGCCAAAGAAGGAGGATCGCGGCAACGGCAACACCAGCGGCCAACCAGACCAGCGCCAGGACCGCAATTACTCTCAGGAGCAGAATCAGGTGGTATTAGCAGGCATGAGGAGACAATCAAGCACTACCACGCTTCAGTTGGGCGCGAGCCGCGAGCCCGGGGTCCCCAGACAGCCCGCTTTTGGCTGGCTGGAGTCGCAAGCCATGAGCGAGCCGTTGCTTGCTCGAAGCTCAAAGCTCATAGCTCATAGCTGTTCGGCGCCCGAAGCCAGAACCGCACAACTGCCTGTGACGTTGACCGCGGCGTTGACGATATCGGACAGGAGGTTCTCATGAACTGCGCCTATCATGCTGATCAGCCAGCAGTGGCCTATTGCCGCACCTGCGGAAAAGCATTGTGCGCGAACTGTACGCGTCCCGTGCGCGGCGTCATCTATTGTGAAGACTGCCTGGGCCAGCGCATGCAGGCCGCGCCCTCCGCGACCGGCGCACCCGCAGCCGGATTCGTTGCCGGAACTCCGGCAGCAGCCTCGTCCGGGAGCTGGACGCCCGTCGCAGGGCCATCGGCAGCGGCTCCCGCTTCGCCGGCAGGCGCGGGCAGCGGGCCCAACCCCACCGTCGCCGGTATCCTCGCCGGATTCTTCCCCTTCGGCGTCGGCCCGGTCTACTGCGGCCAATACGCCAAGGGAATTGCCCACCTCGCCATCTTCGGCCTGCTCGTTGCCGGCTGCAATGCCGCCTCCGATAGTCCTCATGGCGAAGCCCTCGGCGTCATCTGCGGACTCGGCCTGGCTTTCTTTTACGTCTACCAGATCATCGATTCCGTCCGCACCGCTCGCGCTCTCCAGATCGGCCTGCCCGCTCCCGATCCTTATGGCTTGGCCGCCACCTTCGGCGCTGGCCCTGCCGGCATGAAGGTCGACACCAGCAAAGTTCCCGTCGGCGCCATCGTCCTCATCCTGCTGGGCGTGCTTTTCCTGCTGGATACCATGGGCGTTGAACTCGGCCTCAACCGTTTGTGGCCGCTCATTTTGATCGTTGTCGGCGTTTGGATGTTCGCGCGCAACTGGGGACTGCTGGGCCGGGAAGCGAGGCTTAAGAAGATCGCAAAAGTGGAAGGATTCGCCGCCAGCCACGGCAATCCCGCTTTCATGCAGCAAGCCCTCGCCGCCGCCCGCTGCCAGTGCGCCCGTTGCCGCTCTGCCCGGCTCATGGGCCCGGCTGTATTGGTCACGCTCGGCGTTTTGTTCTTGTTCGAAACTCTCGGGCGCTTGAGCTTCAACCACACCTGGCCCATCCTGCTGCTCGTGATCGGCGGCGTCAAGCTTTTCCAGAGCACCGCCTCCACGGATGGGCACGTGCCACCTTCCGCTGGTCCCCCGGGAAACTTGCCTCCACCGCCAGCAGTGGCGGCGGATGTTCCTCCGCCCCCAACACCGCCGGCTGGCTCCTCTGCGTCGAGCGAGGTGAACCATGGCTAACCCTGTCATGACTCCGGTTCCGCCGCAACCGCCGATGATGCCCCCGCGTCCTCCGCGCTCCATGGCCGGAGCCATCGTCCTCATCCTCATCGGCATCGCATTCCTGCTGGGCACGATGGGCATCGTGAACTGGCACGGGATCTGCGTGCTTTTCGGCAAGTTCTGGCCGCTGCTGCTCATCCTGTGGGGCATCATCAAGCTGATCGAGCACGAGCAAGCCAAGCGTGCCGGGCTGCCCGGCCGTGGCATCGGTGTCGGCGGCGTTTTTCTGCTGCTCTTTGTGATCACCGCCGGCCTGATCGCCACCGGCGTTTCGCGCTTCAACTGGGGCGACATTCGCGACCATCTGCAGATCGATGACAGCGATTTTGACGACATCTTCGGCGGCTCCTCGTTCGATTACAGCGGCGATCTCACCAACGCCCTTCCCCCCGGCGCCGAGCGCCTCGAGATCAACGACGACCGCGGCGCCATCACCGTCAACGTCTCCGACGACAAGAACGTCCGCGTGAGCTGGCGCAAAAAGGTCCACGCCGATGATCAGCAGAAGGCCGACAGCTACAACCAGAAAACCGAGGTCACGATTTCTCCCTCCGGCAACGCCTTGATTCTGAATGCCAACACCCAGGGCGTCGGCGACCACGGCGTCTCCACCGACATGGATGTCTACGTTCCCCGCCAGCTTGCGCTCGTCATCAGCGCGCGGCGCGGCGACGTCAACGTCAACGGCATGGGCGGCGGCGCGCAGATCAACGCCCAGCACGGCGAAGTGAACGTGAACGACCTTGCCGGTGGGGCCGCGCTCAGCGTTGAGCACAGTTCTGTCCGCATGCAGCACGTCAAGGGCGATGTCACCATTCACGGCAACGTGAACGAGATTGATATCGAAGACGTGGATGGCGCCGTGCACATGGAAGGCGAGTTCTATGGCAGCACGCGCGTGGTGCGCGCCAGCAAGAGCGTCGACTTCCATTCCCCGCGCACGGATATGGAAATCGCTCGCCTCGACGGCCGTCTCGACCTCGATTCCGATAATCTCCGCGCCGACTCCCTGCTCGGCCCCATGCACCTGAAGACGCGCTCGAAAGACATCTCGCTCGAAGGTTTCTCCGGAGACCTCCGCCTCGAAAACAACAACGGATCGGTCGATATCGGCCTGCAAAAACCGGGCAGCATCGAGATCGATAACCGCAAGGGCGATGTGCAGATTGCCGTCCCGCCGAAAACCGCCCTCAAGGTTGAGGCGCGCACCCGCGAGGGTGACATTCACAGCGACTTCGACGAGATCAAGGTGGAAAGCCACGACAAGGAGTCCAGTGCCAGCGGCGCAATCGGTGTCAATGGACCTCACCTCGCCATCAACTGCGATCGTGGAGACATCGAGATTCGCAAAGGCACCGTAGCCGTTGCCGCGCCCACGCCGCATCCCGAACCGCAGCCGGAGCCCTCCCCAGGTCCCTCGGGCAAGCCCACAAAAGCCCTGCCCGCCCCCAAGGCCAAGCCGGTGGAGAGCGAAAACTAGAAAACAGTTCCCGGTTCTCAGTTCCCAGCTCTTGCGAACTGTGAGCCGGCAGCTGTTCTTGCCTTGATAGGCCTGAGTTATTCAAAATTCTCTTAGAGCACCGCGAGGTTTCATGCAGCCACGAATTGTTGCGTGAATACTGGCAACCTCCGCCAGGTTAGGTCCAACGGCTGAGAGCTGAGAGCCGAGAACTAAGCTATAATCTCGCCCACCGATGAACCTCGGTCCGGGCACAAAACTAGGTCCATACGAAATAATCTCTCTTCTCGGCGCGGGCGGCATGGGAGAGGTCTACCGCGCCCGCGATTCGCGCTTGCGCCGCGAAGTCGCCGTCAAAGTCTTGCCGCAGTCTCTCTCGGCTGATGCCGACCGTCTCCGCCGCTTCGAGCAGGAAGCGCTCGCCACCGCCGCCCTCAATCATCCCAACATCCTCGCCGTCTTCGACATCGGCTCGAACCAGGGCTCGCCCTACGTGGTCTCTGAGCTTCTAGAAGGCGAAACCCTGCGCGACCGCCTCAAGAGCGGGCCGCTTCCCCAGCGCAAGGCGCTCGACTACGCCATGCAGTTCGCCAGCGGCCTCGCCGCCGCCCACGAAAAAGGAATTCTCCACCGCGACCTGAAACCGGAAAACCTCTTCATCACTAAAGACGGCCGCGTCAAAATCCTCGATTTCGGCCTCGCCAAACTCACGCAAGCCGACCCGGGTTCGCAAACCTCAATGGCTACCGTCACCCACGGTGCGACCGAAGCCGGCATGGTGATGGGCACCGCCGGTTACATGTCGCCCGAGCAGGTCCGCGGCCAGACGCTCGATGCCCGCTCCGATATTTTCAGCTTCGGCGCCATTCTCTACGAAATGCTCTCCGGCAAGCGCGCGTTTCACGGCGACACTCCCGCCGACACCATGAGTGCGATTCTGAAGGAAGAGCCGGCCGATCTGAGCGAAACCAATCGCAACATTTCTCCCGCGCTCGAACGCATCGTCCATCACTGCCTCGAGAAGAGTCCCGAGTCGCGTTTCCATTCCGCCAGCGACATCGCCTTCGATCTCGGTCATCTCTCCGGCCTCTCCGGCGGCACGTCAAGAATCGCCGCCGCGACCGCCGGTGCCCCAGGTTCGCGCCCCGCGTCGGGGTCCCCAGACAGCCCGCCTTTGGCTGGCTGGGGTGACTGGGGCGCTAACCTGGGATCAACCGGTGAGCCGCGCCGCAAACTCATCTTCGCCGGCGGCGCCGCAATCGCCGCCGCCGCCCTGCTCTTCGCCCTCGGCTGGCTGTTCGGCAAATCCGCCAACTCCGCCTCGCGGCCCGAGTACCAGCAAATCACCTTCCGCATGGGCACCATCCGCAACGCGCGCTTTACGCCCGACGGCAGCATCGTTTACAGCGCCTCCTGGGATGGCGGCGACCTCCAGCTTTATCTCTCGCGCACCGACGATCCCGGCACCCGCGAACTCGGCATCAAGGATGCCGACATTCTCTGCATCTCCAAGAGCGGCGAGATGGCAATCCTCCTCAATTCAATAAACCGTGGAGGGTACGCCCGTAGCGGTACCCTTGCCCGCGTTCCCTTAAGCGGCGGAACGCCGCGCGAAGTTCTCGATAACGTTCAAAGCGCCGATTGGTCCGCCAACGGCGATACCATGGCCGTCGTTCGCTACGTCCCCGAGAACAGCCATTGGCGCATCGAGTATCCCCCGGGCAAAGTCCTCGTTGAAAGCATCAATTGGCTGAGCCATCCCAAAATTTCTCCCGACGGAAAATGGATCGCCTTTGCCGACCATGAAAACCCCGGCGGCGACGACGAAGGCTCGCTCGCCGTGATTGCCGCCGACGGCAGCGGCCAGGAGAAGAAGCTCTCTTCCGGTTGGGCCACCCTGCAAGGTGTTCTCTGGTCGCCGTCCGGCAACGAGATTTGGTTTACGTCCGCCAAGACTGGCAGCAACGCCTCCAATCCCCACGCCATCACCCTGTCTGGGAAATTTCGCAACCTCGCCAACGTCCCCGGCGGCATGTGGCTTCAGGACGAAGACCTGCGCAATGGTTCAGTCCTCGCCGTCACCAACCGCAATCGCCGCGACATTCGCGGCAAAGGACCGGGCGACAAAGACGAACACGAACTGGGCTGGTTCGGATGGGCGATCTTGCGCGACATGACTCCGGACGGCAAGAAGATCATCTTTGAAGAAGAGGGCGATGGCGGCGGGCCGAATTACACGGTGTTCCTGCGCTCGACCGATGGTTCGCCTCCCGTGCGAATTGGCGAGGGCGTCGCCGGCGCAATCTCTCCCGATGGCAAATGGGTCGTCACTCGTCCGTCGAAAGGCGGCAATCTGTCTCTTGTGCCAACCGGCGCCGGCGAATCGAAAACTCTGACCCACGACGCTGTGACCTATATCGGTATCCGCTTCCTGCCGGATGGCAAGCATCTCATCGCCCTAGGAGCCGAGACCGGACACGGCCGGCGCGATTATCTGATCGACCTCAGCAGCGGAGATTCCAAGCCCATCACTCCCGAGGGCATTGCGAGCCTTATACTCTCCGCCGACGGCAAGAGCGTGGCCGTGCGCAAATCGGATGGCCAGCGCGGCATTTGGTCCCTTGAAAACGGCCAATTCCAGCCCCTCTCCGGCATCGACGACCCGAAGGCGTTCGTCTTCGGCTGGACCCAGGACGGGTCATCGCTCTACGTCAGCAGCCGAACCAGCCCGGCAAGCCCAGTGACCGTCTCCCTCTTAAATCTGAAGACCAGCAAACTCGAACCCTGGAAAACCTTTGGCCGAGACTTTGGCGCCGGCGTCACCGGCATCGGGGCACCCTACTTGTCGGCCGACGGAAATTCCTACGCCTACGGCTACTCCCGCATCCTCTCCGAAGCCTACGTCGTCAACGGATTGAAGTAGAGTCATTGACGTGGAGTCATAGGTTCGCGGCAATAATCGGCGTGTCATCCTGAGCCCGAGCGAAGCGAGTGGACGAAGGATCTATGCACTCCGCCGGGTTGCCAAACGCAGCCGCCTGTTCGCTCACTCTTGACTTAAGGACACGCCGTTGTCGAACATGGAATGTAGCCCCTTTGCGATTGCGTTATGCTTTTTATCCAAACGACAAGGTCGAATGGAGCGACGGCGTCCTCGCCCGTCCCCCATCTGAAAAAGCAGATCTTGGAAGCTAACTTATTTGAAATCAAGATTTTGAGACAACGATGCCAAGCTAAGTGATCGATTCTAAAGGGCAGCACGGTCGATATCGTCCGTTAAATCCTTTATTTTGAAGACTTTGACTATAATCCCTTGGCGTTCAAGACTTTGGCGGGAATTTCGCCGCAAAGTATTGATTTTAATAGACCGGGTATTGGGGGGTGGGGGGTATCTCATCGAAGGCCAGATTCCCAAAACGGAACAAAAATTCGCACCCATCCGCTTCCTGTCGGGTATCTGATCAATCGGCTAACGCCGAGCGCCAATATTGCGAGCTTGCGAAGAATGTCGAACCAGGCAAGGCTGGGGCAAGGCATCAACCACTACCAATGAGCCAGTAGGAACAAACCATGTGCCGCAACATCAAAACTCTTTTCAATTTCGAGCCGCCCGTGACCGAAGATGAGGTCCGCGCCGCCTCGCTTCAGTTCGTCAGAAAAATCAGCGGATTCACCAAGCCCTCAAAAGCAAACGAGCCCGCGTTTAATGCCGCGATCGACGAGATCGCGGAAGTTTCCCTGCGCCTGCTTCGCTCGCTCGAAACCAGCGCCCCTCCCAAGAACCGCGAGGAAGAAGCCGCCAAAGCCAAGGCCCGCGCCGCCCAGCGCTTCGGAACCTAATCCCCTTATGAATTTTTCTGCGCCATCTCCAACTGTCACCTTGAGCGGAGTGAGGCGAATGCCGAACGCAGTCCAAGTTAGGCGCCAGTGCGGCGTCCGAGCCGCACGCCGAAATCCCGAGCGCTAGTCGAGGGAGCGTGCCCTCAATCTCAATGTCGCAAGCACAGCTCGCCGTCCTGACTGGTATGCTTTACGTTCCACTCAGGAGCACCTGAAATGTTCGATGATCTGAGAGGCAAAACCGCAGTCGTGTTTGGAGTCGCCAACAAGCGCTCGATTGCGTGGGCGATCGCGCAGGGACTGCACGCTGCCGGCTCGAACATGGCCATTACCTATCAGAACGAACGAATGGAGCAGGAAGCGAGGGACCTGATTCTCTCGCTGCCCGGCGCCGAAGCCTTCATGTGCGACGTTTCCCGCGACGACGAAATCGACCGCCTTTTCGCCACGCTTAAGCAACGCTATGGCAAGCTGCACACGCTGGTGCACAGCGTGGCCTTCGCTCCCGCCGATGAATTGAAGGGCGACTTCGTCAACACCACCCGCGAAGGTTTTCGCGTAGCCCACGATGTGAGCGTCTATTCCCTAATCGCCGTCGCGCGCGCCGCCGCGCCGCTCATGGAAGACGGCGGCAGCATCATCACCATGACTTACTACGGCGCGGAAAAAGTCGTGCCTCATTACAACGTCATGGGCGTGGCCAAGGCTTCCCTCGAATGCACCGTGCGCTATCTCGCCCACGATCTGGGCCGCAGGAAAATCCGCGTCAACGCCATTTCCGCCGGCCCCATCAAAACCCTCGCCGCCCGCGGCATCTCGGGCCTCAGCGACATGCTGAAATCGCACGCCGAGCGCGCCCCGCTGCAGCGCAACGTGGAAGTCAGCGAAGTGGGAAACGCTGGCGTGTTTCTAGCCTCCGAAGCCAGTGGAGGAATCACCGGCGAGACGATCTACGTCGACTGCGGCTACAACATCATGGGATTCTGAAGAACCAGCGCTGGGGTTTTGAAGAACGAACCCTGGCGGCAAGCTGCTTGGCGCCCGGCCGCATCTTGAGGTTCCCCACCCTGCGCATGAATGAACCGCGAGGGGTGGGCCTCTCGTCGTGGAACGGGCGCGGCGGCGGGCTACTTAAGGAATATGCTGAACGTGCTCTTGATGGTTGACGTGCCGACCGTGGTTGTCACCGTCGCGGTGGCTGGGCCGGCTTTGGGGTTTACGCAAGTTTCCGTGCTGTAATAACAGAATCCATTGCCCGGACCCGTTTCGCCCAGCGTGCCAAAGGCCGTGTCATCAGCGATTATGACGACCGACCCCGCCGTATATGGGTTGGGGCCGAAGTTATAGACCACGTCCGCAATGTAATTCTCGCCTTGCTTCACGGCGATGGTGATAATCAGGTCATCGGCGCTGTCCCCGGTATCATCCTCGTAGAACCAGAAAATTTGACCGCAATAGGAGATTGTCGAGGTGCTGTCGTCGCAGTTGGCGAGCGATTGCGTAAAGCCGGGCACGCCGATGACGATTCCTCCGGGCGCGATGTTCGAGCAATCCGCGTAGTTGGCGTTGGCGGAGTTGGGGACGCAAGGCCACTCGTCGTCGCCGTTAGCATCTTTCGGCGGCAGAGTCCCAAAGCCCGAACTTAGCTGGTATAGGGTTTTCTTCTCGACGACGTCGCTGGTTACGCCCTGGTCCAATCTCGACACGACATGGGCCTGAATGCGAAGTCTGCTTTTTGCTTGCGTTTCTTGCGCCAGCGCGTGTCGCCCACAGACCAGGAAGGCAACCATTGCCAGAGAGGAGACGAGTTGAAACCAACGTGGCTTCGTCATTGCATACTCCTTTGGAACGGGATAGATGAAGCCGACGAAGCGCGCGGAAAATCGGCGCAAGTCTTGCACGGGCGCACTGCCCGGTCAAACCTGAAAGTGCATTGCCTGGGCAGCCCCATCGGATGTGAAGCGGGCCATTGCCTGCGTCCCGTTGACGAGATTGGTTCGTCGCCGCCTTTTGACAATTTCTTGACAAGCAAACCTTGCCCTCTGGCATATCGTGGGCAAAGGATGGGGGATGTTCATGAGGCGACCTCGATTTCTCGAAATTGTTCTCGCGGTATTGTGCCTGCTTACACCGTGCATGGCTCATCACATGGCGGTGATCACCGACAAGGAAAACAAAACGGAAAACATTGGCTCGGCCCAGCTGGCGAAGCTCTTCAAAGGGGAAGTCACGAAGTGGCCCGACGGGCGTAGCGTGATTCTGGTCGTGCACACTTCCTCAGCCGGAGAAGTCGACACACTCGCTCATCTCATGAAAACGACTCACGCTGAAGTGAAAGCTGCGCTCTTCGGGCACAAGGAATCCATTCGCACGGTCGAGTCGGATGCAGATCTGGTTGACGCCGTCGCCTCAACACCCGGCGCGATTGGGATGGTCGAGGAACACTCCATTACCGATCGCGTGAAGGTGATCAAAGTGGACGGGAAGCTGCCGATGGAAGCTGGCTACTTGCCGCATTAGGGGCATTACCGAATGAAGCGCGTCGCTCAACCAACTTGACGCGCTGGAGTCCAAGCAAATCTGCGCTCAGGTCGTGGCAGGCGGGCCACGAAGGCTTCTGTGACTCACAGGCTCCCGAACGCCGCGATCCGCCAGCCCTGCGTCAGAAACTCCGCGATCGTCGCTTCCTGCACGCCTTCTTGCACGCGCAGCTCGTCGTTGAGATAGTGATAGGAGAGCTTGCCCGCATTGCGATCGACGGAATCGATGCGCACGCGGTTACCGTCGGGGTCGGCGCATACAAGGCCCACAACCAGGTCGGCCGATTCCACTTTCCGCATACCGGTTCGCAACGGACGTTCACTATTAACGGTCATCACGGCGTTTGTGACTTGTTCTTCCGGATCTTCCGCCGAATGTCGGGCCAGAACTCTTTCACCACCAGCGTGATCGTATCGTAGCCCACCTGCGATCCCCAAACGCTCGCCGTGTTTTTCCACGTGCGGTCGCTGGTAATGTAGGGCCCGTGTGGATTGTATGGAGGATGCGGATGGTAGCTGTACGTTGAGATAGCCGCCGCAATGGCAGCGCCGGTGATTTCCGAGTAGTTGAACTGACCATGCCCCGAGTCAGTGCGGGTCCAGAAAATGCGGCTAACGGCATATCCGCTGCGGTTGAAAAAGCTCCCGTGCCCCAACTGAAAATAGCGCGGATCCTGGCGAAGCACGGTGGGCATGATCGCGCCCACAAAGAAGTTCTCGATGGTGCCGTCGGCCGCATACGCCCCATAGCGCTTGCCATACGCCTCCCAACCCTGCCCGAAACCGGGTTCGCTGTTTTCGGCCTGGCTGAGAGCCGAGAGCGCGCCGTACCAGACGATCTGAATGGGATCAAACGATCCCTGGGCCACGACTTTGAACTTCTGCCCCGTCGTCAGGGGCGGAATCTTGCCCGCGTTCTCCAGCGTCAGGAAGTTGGGCAGCGCGAAAAAGAGCCGGTCTTTCGAGGTGCCGGATTGCGGGTTATCGTCAGCGGCCTTGGCGGTCGCCGGCACCTGATTTGTCGCCGGAGCTTGATTTGTCGCCGGAGCCTGATTGGCCGCCGGCGCCGAGCCGCCCGGCGAACTCGACGGATTTGCCTCTGGGATGGGAGCGCTCTGAGCGGAACAGAAAACCGCAGCGCCCAGGGAAAATAGGAAAAAGAAGACTATCCATGGGAATGGGGAAAGCGTGCGTTTCAAGTTAATGTTGGCTCCGATTCGGCAAATTGACGAAAGCGCACCCTGCAACTCAGCGCACGACCCGCTGAATCCTGCGCTCCGTGTCCCCTACTCTTTCCAGTCTGACTTCTATATCGCGCTCCCGCAGCAGGCGCGGGAACTTCTCTCCCCACTCTATCAGTAAGATGCTGTCTGGGGCGAATAGGTCATCGAGGGCAAGGGTTTCCAGCTCGCGCTCCGTATCGATACGATAAAGGTCAATATGGTAAAGGATGGCGCGCGGGGAACGGTACTCGTGAACCAGCGCGAATGTGGGGCTCGTAACCTGAGAGGCTGAAGCGGCCTGAAAACCTTCGGCAATTCCTTTGACCAGGGTGGTTTTGCCGGCCCCCAGGTCGCCGCGCAGCAACACCAGCTTGGGCGCCTCGAGCTCGGCGGCCAGGGCGCGGCCGTAGGCAATCGTCTCCTCGGTGGAATGCGTAAGAATCGTGCTCGCTTCCGCGGCCGTCATGGTCATGGCAGGCAATGGAACCGTGCCAAGGGCAGTATAGCGACTTGCGTGAGCGGGAACGGCATGAGCGCACGAAATCGGTGAATCTCGGGCCGAAGTTCGCTTTCGGACCCGATGCAGGAATTTGTCTGGGATAGAATCAGCGGTAACTTTCATGGTCAAGCCCATCGGGAGTAACCTACTTTAGAGAGCGACGTTGACCGGCGCGATCGAAGGGCAGAGGTGTCATACGGACATGGGGACGAGTCGCAGGTGGCGGTGTTGCATTTGGGCAATCGTAGTTTGCCTGCTGGGATGGCTTTGCACCGGATGTTCGAATCCACAAAAGGCAAAAGTGAAATACGTGGAGAGCGGGCAGCGCTACTACGAAAAAGGGCAGTACAAGGAAGCCAGCATCCAATTCCAGAATGCGATCAACTTGGATCCCCATTACACCGAAGCCCACTACCGCATGGCGCTGGCCGAACTCAAGCTCGGACAATGGCCGGACGCTTATCAGGAACTGACGACGACCATCCAGCTTGACCCGCACAATTACGGCGCCCGCCTGGAAAAGGCGAGACTCATGATTGCTGGGCATCAGTATCACGACGCCAAGGAAGAACTCGACGTCCTCGCCCAGAAGCAACCCAGTAACCCCGACGTCTACATCGCCCTCGCCGACTATTACATCAATGGGGCGAAGGACCCCGGGCAGGCGATCACCGTGCTGCATAAAGTGTTGCAGCTCGATCCCAACCGCGCCGATGCCTACCTCAGTCTGGGCGTGGTTTATAGCCGGATGCAGCAATGGGCGGATGCGGAAGCCAATATGCGGAAAGCCGCGGATCTTGCGCCGAAATCGACGGATACCATGCTCGCGCTCGGAAACTTCTACCAGATGCGCGGGCGCTTTCCCGAAGCTGAGCAAGCCTTCCAGCGCGCCATTCAGATCCTTCCCAACGACATTACCCCCAGGCTTGCCCTGGCCGCGCTTTTCCTGTCCGAGAACAAGAGGGCCGAGGCGGAAAACTTCCTTCGCGATTCCAAGAAGGCTTTTCCAGATAATTCCGTCGGCTACCGCCTGCTGGGCGACTATTACTGGCACACAAGCCAGTTCGACAAAGCCGAAACCGAATACGCTTCCCTCTACCGGGACCATCCTAAGGATCTGGTTGTGAGAGGCAATTACATTCAGTTGCTCATTCTCCGCGGGCATCTGGATGAGGCAACCAAGCTTACCGACGAGTTCCTCAAGGACCAGCCCACCAGCACCGACGCCCAGATTTACAAAGCGGAAATCCAGATTGTCTCAGGCAAGGCGAATGATGCGATAGAAACGTTAGAAAACGTTCTTAAGACCGATACGCAAAACGCCGTCGCGCATTATCAACTCGGCCTGGCCCTCGTTCAGATCGGCGACACCACCCGGGCGGAGACGGAGTGGCGCGAAACCGTGCGGCTGCAGCCCGACATCGTCGAAGCGCACCGCGCGCTGGCGGCCGTTGCCATCCAAAAATCCGATCTGGCTTTTCTGACGCAGGAAGCCAACCAGATCATCAACCTTGCCCCCGCCGCTCCCGACGGCTATCTGTTACGCGCCGTTGCCGAGATGAATCGCAGGCAATTCACCAGTGCGGAACAGTTCCTCCAGACCGCTCTCGATAAGGATCCGAAGAATCCCGCCGCTTACGTGCAGTTGGGCAACTTGCAGATGGCGGAAGGCCGCCCGGCGGACGCCGAAAAAGCCTACCGGCAGGGCCTTGATCTCGATCCGAACGACGCCGAGGCCTTGGGTGGAGTGCTCAACGTATATCAAAAGCAGCCCGACAAAGCCCTCGCCATCGCCAAGGCGCAGGTTGCGAAATATCCCAATAACTCGGAATTCCACGTCATGCTCGGTTCGCTACTGCACGAGAAAAACGACGCGCAGGGAGCCAAAGCGGAATTTGAACAGGCCATCAAACTCAACAAAAACGACATGGGCGCCTACTCGAAACTGGGAGCTCTGCAGTCGGAACAGGGCGATAGTGGCGCCGCCCTGCAGACGTACCTGAACGCAGGGAATATCAGCCCCAAGGACATCGGGTTCTTCCTCCTTGCGGGCGGCATTTATGAACAGCGGAAGGATTGGGAACGAGCCAAGGCAATGTACCAGAAAGTGCTGGAGGCGCAACCCGACAATCCTGTGGCCTCCAACAACCTTGCCTACGTGATGCTTCAACAAGGCGGCAACGTCGATGTGGCTTTCCAGATGGCCCAAACCGCGCACCGTTTGCTTCCCGACAATCCCAATTCCGCCGATACCTTGGGTTGGGCCTTCTACCACAAGCACGTTTACGCCTCCGCCATCAGTTTGTTCAAGGAAGCGGTGCAGAAGGACCCCAAGAACGACCTCTTCAACTATCACCTCGGCTTGGCTTATGCGCGGAACGGGCAAGCGGCGCTGGCCAAGCAGCAACTCGATCGGCTCAAACCCGATTCCGCTGAAGCCGACGATCTCAAGCGCACCATGGCCGAGATGAAAACTCGGGGCTGATTCGGCTGCTCTAAAGGCGGTTTAGGAAATAGTGTGATCGGCTCAACTGGGCAAAAGCACAGTGCGGCGTGCCCCATCTCCTGCATGAGCCTGGGGCGTTGCTCAGCGTCCGCGCGACATCGCGGTGCGAAAATCGTCCGCGGTCGTGCGGAAACAAGGCAGCACCACATTCAAGTCCGACGAACTCAGGGCCTTGGGGACCTTGGGAGTCTCGGCGGAATCTTTATTCGGATCCATATAGGGCTGGATCATCTGGCCGAGTGATTCGTTGCAGCTTGGGTCCGGCGTAACCCGCAGCTTGATGATTCTGGGCGGCAAATTGTTCAAATCGTAATCCGATAACCGCCGCTGGTATGGGAGGAATTCGTAGACGAGCTTGATCAGCTGTAACTGGTCTTTGCTCACCTTGCGCTTGGCAATAAAAACTTCGAAGTTCGAGAAATAGGACGTCCCCGGCGGCGCCCAGATCAGCCCCAAGTATCCCACCGGCAACTCTTCAATCTCTTCCGGGGCGCTCTGCGTCGGCAACGGCGGCACAACCGGAGGCGGCCCATCGGGCCCATATTCGTCATCATCCTCCATGGGCGTTGGCGTCCGAGCCGCTGCCGATGCTGCCGGCCGCGCCACCCCCGGTTCTTCTCCTGCGAATCCTCCCAGACGGCCACTGGTGCCGGCGTTGCCTCCGTTATCGAGCGACGGGACAGGCGGAACCACTTCCGAGCCCGAGCCGGAAAGCGATCCAATGCGTGTACCGCCTCCCGGTCCCCCAGCACCGGGAACGGAAGGAGCGGGCGGGATGGCCTGCTGCGCGGCCGGGGATCGTCCGGCGGCAAAAGAACTGCCGGACCCTTGAACCGCAGGCGGCGGGGGTACAACCTGGGAGCCCGAGCCGGTGATCGTGCCCACCCTCTTGCCTCCCTGCTCGCCCCCGCCCGCCAGCGACGGCGCGGGTGGAACGGCACCGTTCGAAGCGCCGGCGATGGAACTCATGCGGCCCGGCCTTGATGGGTTTCCCGATGCCCGCAGAGAAGGAGGCGGCTGAATGACTTGCTGGCCGCCGGCGGCCATCGAGTTGACGTGCGCGTCGCCTCGCGGCGTTCCCGCAACCTGCACATTGGGAGCCGGCGGTACCGCGGACCCCAAACCGGGCTGGGCTCCTGCACGGCCGGCACGGGCAGCGTCCGCGGCGCTCACCAACGAAGCTGGAGGCGGGACCACCTGCGAACCCACGCCCGGCATCGAAGGCGTGTGGCTGTTTCTGGAAGATTGCAGCGATGGAGGCGGAGGCACCACACGCGAACCGGGAATGCCGGGCGATGCGACAGCGCGTCCGGCGGAGGGTCCACCCAACTCAGGTGCGGGCGCGACGGCGGAAGCCTGGGGCAACGGCAGGTTGTGGCCGGGGGACGGCTCTACTTCGGGCGCTGGAGCAACCACTCCGGCCGGTCCCGCCAAAGCGGGGCGGTTAACGCCCGCAGTCGCGGAAAGCGGCGCGATCGGTGGCACCGTCTGCGCTGCCGGCAAATCGGGAGGCCGAGCTGCGGCCTGCTTAATATCGGGAGGCGCCACCAGCGCCGGCTTATGCTCGGGAGCAACCGGCATGGGCGCCGGATGAGCCTTAGGCAAACTCCTAGCCGAGGTCGCATGCGACTTCGCAGTCGCCCGAGACTTTGGTGGAGCATTCGCTACTCTGCCTTCTGAAGCACGATAGCTCGGATAGTAGACGACGGAATGGTGGAAGGCGTCACGCTCCTTGAAAGTGCTGACTGGAGACCACACGCGAGACTGGCTCCAGATGAACAGGATCACGATCAGCACGTGCCACAGCACCGACTCGGCGAACGAGGTCCACGGGACGCGAGTCTGGACAAAAACGTCGTTCCAGAACCGGGCCGGCCGCGAAGTAATACGCATGGGCGGCGGTTGTCGCCGCAACAGCAGATCCGTCAGGTTGTCCAGGAACACCCGATGCCGCGGTTCCCAATCAACCAGCAGCCGAAGACGAGGCGCGGGCGCGAAGCGCCGAACAACCTCATCTTCCAGCAATAATTCTGGGGCTCTGTTCATGGATACGCGTGGCGGGGGAAACAAGATGAACGATTATATCGCCCGATTATAGCGCCATTTGCCGGTAGTTTGCCTGTCGCAAGATGGGTCATGTGTCGGTGGTAACCAGAATCAGTACATGGAGAGCGGGCTTGGCGCAAGGCAGGCCGCACACGCCCTTTTCCCGAGCGAGTTTACCCCATCCTGATCTGGTGGTTACCCACCGATTCGAGCACCGATAGCAGGTGGGTCACCCCCAGCAGCTGCCGGATCGACTTCCCCATATTAAACAGCTCCAGCGTGCACCCGGCGGACCTGGCATGCACATAGAGGCGAACGAGCGTGCCAATGCCTGTGCTGTCCATGTGACTGAGTTCCTGGCAGTCGAGCACAATTCGCTTCGAGCCGGGGATGAGTTGGATGACCTGCTGATTGAGCTGATCGTTCACACCGGCCACAAGGCGACCGGCGCAATGAACAATCGATGCCTCGCCGAGGCTTTCGACAGTGAGTGTGAGACGATGGGCCTGGTT
>Ga0187781_10001594_pt1 | contig 17187 bp, 16 predicted proteins | sample 0715_SJ02_MP02_2_FD_132447 | JGI IMG/M metagenome (GOLD analysis project Ga0187781, IMG submission 132447) | Tropical peat soil microbial communities from peatlands in Department of Meta, Colombia - 0715_SJ02_MP02_20_MG | ecosystem: Environmental > Terrestrial > Soil > Wetlands > Peat | place... | reverse complement strand
AGAGCCAGCTATCAGGCGCCGGTTCCCGGGCCCTGGCGACGCGTCTCCTGTGCCAGGATCCTCGTTCATGTAGCCCCCTTGGGGCTCGTCAAGGCCCGCCTCTTTCGACTGCGGAGCTTCGCTTCGTTTTGCGCAAATGGCGCTCTTTTTGCTCTTTTTAGCCTCCGATTTGGCTTCATTTCAGGTCCATTTTAGGTTCGTTTTTCAAGGCTCTTCCTTTGTTTTCAAGTACTTCTTAGCTTCGTTCCCACTATTTTTCATTTTTTGCAGTTCCCGGCTTCCCCCTCTGGCCGAAGCGGCCCGGTTTTGGTTCGCGCCTCGGGGCAGGGGGCCATGGTTTGCGACGGATTGTCCCTGACCTGACCACTATGCTAGGCTATCATCTCTCGGCGGTTTTGTCAAGCGAAAACGGCTACCCCTAATCCGTGGATAACCACCGGCGAGACTGCTAGGGCGCACAGGCGCGGCCCCTACGCCCCATCCGGTTTCACCCAGAGGGTGGTGCCTGTAGGGGCGAGGCGCCGCCTCGCCCCTACTTCCTCGCAGCCTACCCCCACGTTATCGACGGATTAGGGACTGCAGGCGCTGACCTAATTTGACACGTAGCGCTGGCCTTCAGGCCAGCATTTGCCGAGCTAAAGGTCGGCGCGACACTCAGGTCATCAATGTAGAACTAGATGGCTTCACGAACGTTGGCCAGCGCCTCGTCGTACGTGAGGCCCCACGTGTGGCATCCTTTCAGGGCAGGACAGTAAGCGTGATAAGCCTCTTGGCCGCCTGCCATCTTGTCTTCCTCGATGACGACTCGAAATACATAGGATTTCATGGGCTAATTCTAACGTAGATCCTCACCCATTGGCGATGCCTTTCGAAGCTCGCCAGCAGGTGCAAACGATACTTAGCGGCAAGTTCATCCTCCGGGACCTGGGGTTGATACCCAAAGTAGCGTTCTTGAAGCCTTTGCAGCCAAGGGAAGCGCCTCAGCCAGTTGCTGGCGGGCTCCCAGCGGCGTGAGTAAAGGTACAAATAGTCGAACGACTCTGGGGAAACGTTGTCGAAATCAAGGGGGCCGAAACCCTGCACTACGACCAACTTGAGGGGCTGGCGCACGTAGCCCAGAAACGGGCGTGCCAGTTCATCCGAGGCCGGCCAGGCGGTCAGGATTCGGCGCTCGCCGACTTGAGCCTCGAGAAACTGCGCGGCTCGCTCATGCAGGCGAATGAAGTCTGCATAGGCCAGGTTATCCTCAAAGGGAAATGGGTAAGGAGGATTCAAAAACCACGCCCATACAAAGCAGCCTGCTGTGAGCACCATAATAGACCGGGCCACTGGCCGCGGCAGACGCCAAATCAAGATCACGGCAATCAAAACCAGCGGCGGAAAGATAGGCAGCAGGTAGCGAGGCAAAACCGCGCCGCCAACCACGCTGAGCATTGCCAGATAAGCTGCGGCAAGCCAGCCCCCAAGAAAGAACAGCCGGCGCAGAGTGCTTGGCCCTGGGCGATTTGCGGAGTGGATTCCCGCCTTCGCGGGAATGACAGGCGTTACGAAACGGCTCGCGGAGTCGATTCCCGCTGTCGCGGGAATGACTGGTGTTTCACGAGCTGCGCCCATTCTGTTCCTCTGGGCCCAGCGCATTCCCGCAAGGGCGCCGGCCGTCAGAAGGCAATTGAAGCCGCCGGCAAAGGTTTCATATAGAAGACGGAGCAAAGTCAATAACACTCGAACCGGATGGAGCGTGGAGTAGAGGTTGTAATGAAGATAATAGCTATTGCCCGTCCAGAATCCCGTGGCATGGTGGTAGAAATCCACCCAGGCAATCAGCGCGAGGAGGGGAGCGAGATAGGCGACCCACCAGGCACGGGCCAGAGAGGGTGAAGTTCCCCTGCGCTGCCACCAGGAAAAGGTCCAGGCTACGGGTAGCAGAACTACGGCAGTTTCCTTGCTCAGGACGGCGCAAGTGGAGGCGAGTGCGAACCATGCGGGATGATCCTCAAGCAGGGCCAAGAGGGCCAGTAGAGTGAACAATGCCGCCGCAAGATCGAGATGAGCCAGCGTACTTTGCGCGAAGAACAGTGGCAAAAGCGCCAGGAGTAGTACGCTCCAGCATCGAATCTCGCGATCGGCGATGCGGCGCCCGAGCGCGTAAACACCCGCCAGTGTGCCCGCCGCAATCATAACCATGGCTAAGCGCGTAACCAGGGGTGAACACCCAAACACCCACCATGCCAATGCCAGATAAATGATGACAAGAGGGGTGTGTCCTGTGGGAAGGGTGCTACTGGGAACCAACTGCCCGGAATGGAAAAAGTCCATCGCGGCAGGAATGTAGTACCCAGCTTCGTCCCAATAGTACGGCAGTCGAAGAAAGGGGTAGTGAAGGAGCAAAAGGATCGAGAAAGCGGCCAACCAACTTAAAATCGGACGGACGCGGAAAAAGACGGAATTGTCGAGGGCCGGCATGCCGTCCGCCACCGGACGTGAAACCGGCTTCTTCGATCTGCCTTCGCGGTCCAATTAACTCCTTCCGCGCCTTGCAGGGTTCACTCGCAGCTCGCAACGTAGTCGTCCGGTCCGATTCCGCTCCGCTCCGGAACTGACCCCTCACCCGGTCCGCGACGGACTGGCGAAAGCGCCGTCGCGGGCCGCCCTCTCCCCTCGGGAGAGGGCAGACCCACTCTACGATATGCCTACGTTGCGACGGACTCGATTCACGACATTACAGATAGTCTTTCTGATTTCTAATTTCTGATTTCTAGTTTCCAGTTTCGGCTTCGACTTCCTCGCAGGGCTGGCTTTCATTGTTTGAAAGATCCACCGCTGTCACCCCGTAGAAGTAAGTATGTCCCGGCTCGACGCTGGTATCGCGGAGGATTGGAGTACGGAGCAAGTCTTTATTCAGCTTACTGGGTTGCTCACCGTTCTCACGCCGGTAAACATAATAACCAGCCAGGTCCTTCTCTGTGTTGGCCGTCCAAACCAATTCCACCGCGCCACTGGTATACAAAGCTGTTAACCCCGTGGGGCGAGCCGGCGGAAACGTATCACGCGGGATCACTTCATAGGGTTGGGAGGGTTCGCTTTCAGCGATGGTCCCGGCCTCCTTGAACAACGCCCTCACCTCGTAGGAGTAAGCGTGCCCGAATTCAAAATCCCTGTCGAGGTGGGACGGCTCTTTACTCTCCCCCACCAACTGGAACGATCCCGGTTTCCCTGTGGTGCTCCTGTATACACGATACCCCGCAAGATATTTGACCTCGAAGCCTCCCAGAGTCTTGGTCGCCGGCTGCCAACTCAGCTTAATCGCCTTCTCCGTGGTCTTACTGCCCATCTGGTCCACGGGGCCTGACACGTCCAACACCCGCAGTCGCACAAGATTGGAAAGCTCGCTTTCCAGGGGGCGGTGGCGAAACCCGCGGGTGAGAGTGCGGATAGCAATGATCGATTCTCCTCCTCGCGCGTTCTTGAATTCGTCCTCGGAAAGGGCCGCGGGGTAGATGACACTCCGGTCGTTGGCGTAACGAGCCCACTGGCCAGGTAGAAGCCTTGTCCAAAGAGCCAGAGGAGGAGGTTGCGGCAGTTGCGAGCCAGGGGGAAGGTGGGCACGGAGAATCTCAATCTCCAGGGGTTTAGTCAACCGTTCTCCATCCAGGGACTGTTGGGGGAGTGTAAATCGGATCTCAAGCGTGCGTCCCACCTGATATGCTGTGAGGTCGGTTATGCGGTCCGGCACCTCGAGTCGGGGCGGCTGCGGCGGCCCTTGCACGCCGCAGGACAGCAAGAACAGGGTCCCGGCGGCCTGGGCTAGCAGAACTGCCAAAGTGACTGTCGTCATCCCCGCGCAGGCCGGGGGCCAATTCGCTCCACGACGAACCGGATTCCCGCCTTCGCAGGAATGACGGGCGAAAGGATTTTCGCTGGAGGCGGGCGAGGAATCTCGCATTGGTCAAAGGATATACCGGCTGAGGTCCTGATTTTTGACGATATCCGCCAATTGCTTCTGAACGTAGGCCGCATCGATGCGCACGGTTTTCTTCTTCAGGTCCGGGCCCTCGAAGGAGATTTCGTCGAGAAGCTTTTCCATGATCGTGTGCAAGCGCCGGGCCCCGATGTTCTCTGCCTGCTCGTTAACCGCTGCGGCAAACTTAGCGATCTCTTCCAGCGCCTCGTCCGTGAAAGTGAGTTTGATGCCTTCCGTTTCCAGCAGCGCCGCATACTGCTTGACCAAGGCGCTCTTGGGCTCCTTCAGAATACGGATGAAGTCTTCCGTCGTGAGCGAGTGCAGTTCCACCCGGATCGGGAATCGCCCCTGGAGTTCAGGGATGAGATCGGACGGCTTACTCACGTGGAAAGCTCCGGCCGCCACGAAAAGAATATGATCGGTGCGCACCATCCCGTAACGCGTGTTGACTGTGGTCCCTTCGACGATCGGCAAGATATCCCGCTGCACCCCTTCCCGGCTCACGTCCGGTCCGTGGCCTCGCTCCCGGCCGGCGATCTTGTCGATTTCATCGAGAAAAATGATGCCCGACTGCTCGGCGCGCTCCACCGCCACGCGGGTGACCTGGTCCATGTCGATCAGTCTGTTTTCTTCCTCCTGGGTCAGGTAATCCATGGCCTCCACAACGCGCATGCGGCGCTTCTTGGTTCTGGAGCCAAAGAGCCCTGGGAGAATGTCTTTGATGTTGATGTCCATCTCTTCGACGCCTTGGGAAGAGATCACCTCGAATGCCGGGAAGGTGCGGTCTCGCACTTCTACATCGACCTGCCGTTCGTCGAGTTTTCCCTCCCGAAGCTGGGCGCGCAATTTTTCGCGCGTGCGGCGGAACTGCTCCTGTGCCGCAGCGGCACGGTCTTCGTCCTCGCCGCCGCTTTTTTCATGAGGCCTCAACGAAGGTGGAGGGGGCAGAAGGAGATCCAGCAGGCGTTCTTCGGCGTTCTGCTCGGCCTTTTCCGCGACTTCGTCAACGCGTTCTTCCCGGACCATATCAATGGCGATTTCCACCAAGTCGCGGACCATGGACTCGACATCCCGGCCGACGTAGCCGACTTCGGTGAAACGCGAGGCTTCCACCTTAAGGAAAGGAGAATTCGTCAGCCGCGCCAGGCGGCGGGCGATCTCCGTTTTCCCCACGCCGGTGGGGCCAATCATGATGATATTCTTGGGGAGGATGTCTTCCGCTTGCTCCGGGGGTAACTTTTGGCGCCGCATGCGGTTGCGCAGAGCTGTGGCTACAGATCGCTTGGCTTCACTTTGGCCGATCACGTACTTATCCAGCTCCACTACAATCTGGCGCGGGGTTAGCTCATCCAGTGAGGTGGCGGTGTCAAGACTTTCCGGCAAGTAGAAAACCATAGGATTCAGCGCTCGCGGTGCCGTGCCATCATCGCTCACTATTCTTGTAGGGGCGGCCCTTGTGGCCGCCTGCGGCCAACCAGAAGGGATGCCCCTACAGGATTAAGAAGTGATAGGTTAGCACTCACAGTTCTTCGATCGTCACTTGGTCATTCGTAAAGATGCAGATCTGCCCAGCCAGGCGCATGGCCTCCTCGACAATCTCCTTGGCGCTCATGGCGGTGTGTTTTGCCAAGGCGCGTGCGGCGGCCAGGGCGAATGGCCCGCCGGAGCCGATGGCCACAATCCCGTCGTCGGGCTCAATCACATCTCCATTGCCGCTCACCAGGTAGGTGTTCTTTTCATCCGCGACCAGGAGCAACGCCTCGAGGTGTCGGAGGGCGCGGTCGGTGCGCCAGTCTTTGGCCAGTTCGACGACGGCGCGGTTCAGGTTGCCGTGATACTCCTCGAGTTTCTGTTCAAACCTGGAGAAAAGGGAAAGGGCGTCGGCAGTGCTCCCGGCAAAACCCGCCAGCACTTTTTCGTTGAAGAGGCGCCGGATTTTCCGCGCCTTCTGCTTGACAATATTCTCGCCCATGGTGACTTGCCCGTCGCCCCCCATGGCGAGCCTTCCATCGAGCCGCACGCAGAGTATCGTCGTGCTGCGCAAGGCGGATGGCCGGGGTTTCAGCCCTGCCGCCGCGAGGCGGAGGGCTGAGTGGGTCTTCAGGCACGGAAGCCGCGTCGCTTCAGGGGCTAATGCCCCGAGATTCCGCCTGGGCCCTGGGGCGGGGCTAAAGCCCCGTCCTTCTCTCGGTCTCTTCACGGTCACTCCCCTGAGTCATTATAACAGATGGAACTCCTACCGGACGGGTTGGAAATAGGTAGGGGGGTATGCGTCGTCATACTGGGCGAAGCTGCGAAAGATCTCGGAAACTCGTTCCTCATCCATAAACCTCGCAATGTGCATCGGGGTTATAATTCCTTCGATATTCTTATAGTCACTGTAGACGTCCGCGAATTCGTTCCAGTCGCCTGTCTTAGGGTCGCGCACGCGATAAGTGACGCTAACCGGCAGAAGCGTCTGACGATTCAAATCCAGTTTCAATTGAGTTTCTTGTGCGTCCACCATGTCCAAAGACTGTGTGGCCACGTTATCCACGAAGTCAACCCCGCCCCGTTGAATGAGTATGCCGGGTTCATGGATGCGGAGACGGAGGAGATTTTCCAGCGAATAGTAAGTGGAAATCTTCCAGCGCCGTATCTGCTCCGGCAACTGGGTGGTCATGCCCATGCGGTCAAGTTCCCATGCCAGGTCGCCATTGTTGATGAGGATGACAGGAGGATTCTTCCCGTAGCTAAAGCGGCGTTTGTCCGGGTATTCAACGTAGCTCTCAAAAGGGGCGAAGGCGGAGGTGGCCTCGTCCCTGATGGAGTAGATGCGTCCCCGGGTGGTCAGCCGTCTTGCTTTCAAGAAAGCAGGGCCGCCCAATGCTTGAATGACGCGATCGAGGACTTGTTGGGCTTTGGGGTCGATGCGTGAAGGAGCCTGGGAAGGATTCGGAGGAGCGGCAGGATTGGCAGGAGCCTCGGCAGGATTCTGCCCAGCACGCATTCCCGCCCCGCGGGCTGCCCCTAACAGCAAAACTAACGTGACCACCCCAGTGATCATCTCTCCAAGGCGATACCTTCGCTTAGGCATAATAAGGTCCTTTCTTCGGCCCAAAAAAACCAAACCCCGTCATTCCGAGCGCAGCGTGGAATCCCGCCCTAGGTTTTTGTGAGGGAACGAATCAGAGCGAGATTCCTCGCTGCGCTCGGAATGACAGCTCCCAGGACGCGGCAGGCCTTTCAGGCGTCCATCAAATCTCGCTACCCACACAAAACGCTCCCGCCGTTTACATTCAGGATTTCCCCGGTGATGAACGTCGCCATGGACGAGGCCAAGAAGAGGATGGGGAGAGCAATCTCCTCCGGTCGCGCAAAGCGATGAAGCGGAATGGCGGATAGAGCTTCCTTGTATACGCGCCTGTTCTTCAACACCGGCGTGCTCATATCCGTTTCCACCCAACCGGGAGCGACGCAGTTTACCAAGATGCAGTGCCGTGCCAGTTCGGTAGAAAGCCCTTTGACAAAGCTAATCAGGCCGCCTTTGCTGGCGCCATAGTGGGTGTGAAAAGCCTCGCCGCGTTGGCCGGCGGTCGAGGAAACCACAATGATTCGCCCACGCTTCTGGCGGATCATGAGGGGAACCGCGTGGCGCACCAGCGAATAGACGCCTTTGAGGTTCACAGCCATCATTTCGTCCCACTGCTGCTCTTTCACTCTCTGGATGGGCAAGGGTTTGTAGTTCCAGATCCCCGCGTTGGCCACCAGTGTATTCAGCTTACCGAAACGATAAACCGCCTCCTCAACCAGTCTCCTGGCGTCACCCATGTTCGAGACATCGGCCCGCACAGCAACAGCCTGACCCTCCAGCCCCTTACAGCTTTCGATGACTTGCTGGGCGGCGCGGTTTTCTCGCCGATAGTTGAAAACAACCTTCGCGCCCGCTGCAACAAACAGCTTCACGGTCGCCGCGCCGATACCACGGGATCCACCCGTAACCAGAGCAACTTCATCCCTGAGAGAAATGTGCATGCTTTTCGGAGCTCAACAACCACGCCGCACCGCCAGCGCCCTATCGAATCTCACTCTTTGCAGTTTATCACTTCCCGCCAACGGTGACACTGGGAGGGTTCATTTCTGGGGGTTGTCATTCCGAGTGAAGCGAGGAATCTGGCCCTGCGGAGAGGTGCATCGGAGCTCAAGGTGAACCCCAATTCAGCACCACCTCAATTCCACTTTATGGCAAGGTTAGCGCGTCGCGGCTCTGCTGCCGTACCTCTTCGAGTGCGCCCTCCAGGTCGCCGGCCTCAATGGTTACCTGCGCCTGCCCTGCCGCTACTTTGACGCTAGCCTGAACGGCTCGCCGGACAGCTTCCCGTGCCGCCCGGTTGCACACCGAACTGATATCGGCGCCGCTGAACCCCTCGCTTCGCGAGGCCAGGTTCTCGAAGCTGATGCCCGGGCCGAGAGGTTTGTTCTGCAAATGGAGCGCGAAGATTTCACGACGCTCGCGCTCGTCGGGCAGCGGAATCTCCACCACCTCGTCAAAACGACCGGGCCTGAGAACGGCGGGATCGAGCAGGTCCGAGCGGTTGGTGGCGCCCAGCACCAAGACACCTTTAAGCTCCTCCACCCCATCAAGCTCCGCGAGGAACTGACCCAGCACACGCTCCGCCACGTGCGCATCCGCCCTGCCGCCGCCCCGGCGCGGCGCCAGGGCGTCAATCTCGTCGAAGAAAACGATGCAGGGCGCGGCTTGGCGAACTTTGCGAAATACCTCGCGCACGCCCCTCTCGGATTCCCCCACATACTTGGAAAGCAATTCCGGCCCTTTGACTGAGATGAAGTTCACCTTGCTTTCGCTGGCCAGCGCTTTGGCGAGAAGGGTTTTTCCGCAGCCGGGTGGACCTGCGAGCAGAATTCCCTTGGGCGGTCGGATCCCCGCTTGGGTGAAAAAGTCCGGCTGCTGGAGAAGCCACTCGACGGCTTCCACGAGACGCTGCTTGGTCTCGGCCAGACCCCCCACGTCCTGCCACCGCACGTCGGGGTCTTCCACAAATACCTCGCGCAGCGCGGAAGGCGCGATGCCCCGCAGGGCATCGAGAAAATCGTCCATTCCCACCTTGACTTTGGCCAGTTGGTCATAAGGAATTTGCGCCAGACCGAAGTCCAGCTCGGGCATGATGCGCCGCAGGCAAATCATCGCCGCCTCGCGGCAAAGGATTTCCAAGTCGGCCCCCACGAAACCGTGGGTGATTTCCGCCAAATGATTCAGGTCTACTTGTTCCGCCAGGGGGATGCCTCGGCTGTGGATCTCGAGGATCTCCTTGCGTCCGTGGCGGTCGGGAATAGGGATGCTGATTTCTCGGTCGAACCGCCCTGGCCGCCGCAGGGCCGGATCGAGCGCACTAGGCACATTGGTGGCCGCGATGACGATGACTTTCCGCCGCCTGGCTAGTCCGTCCATCAAAGCCAACAACTGCGCGACCACCCGCTTTTCGGCCTCGCCTACCACTTGCTCGCGGCGCGGGGCAATGGCGTCGACCTCATCCAGGAAGATGATGCTGGGCGCCCTGCAACTTCCCTCTACGAAAATCTTCCGTAAATGCGCTTCACTCTCGCCGTAAAACTTGTGGATGATTTCCGGGCCGCTGACAGCATAGAAATTTGCCTGGGTCTCATGCGCGATGGCGCGGGCAAGCAGCGTCTTGCCGCATCCCGGAGGCCCGTGGAGAAGTACACCTTTGGGGGCGTCGATGCCCAAGCGCTCGAAAACCTCGGGGTAACGCAAGGGCAATTCGATCATTTCGCGGATACGTTGGAGTTGAGGCTTCAAGCCGCCTATGTCCTCATAGAAAATGGCGCGGCCGGCCGCGTCCTCGGCCGGGACGCCGCTCGAGATTACCAGTTGAGTCGTGGGGTTGATGAGCACCGGACCTTTGGGTGCCGTGCTTTCGACCTTGAAATCCGCCCAGCGAGCCCCGAAGAGGAGGGCCCGAATGCGGCTCGGGGTCATGACCGGCAGGCCATCCAGCCGGCTCTCGATGTGATTCAAATCGCGCTCGGAAGGAGTAATGTTCGTGGGGACCAGCACCACCTGCTTGGCGGGGGGGCAAGCGATCTTGCGCACTTGAACAAACTCGTCCAGCCTCGCCCCAGCGTTCTCGCGCGTGATGCCGTCCAATTGAATCCGCGACTGGCCGCGCATCTCCTTGTAAGCCGGCATCGCCTTGCACACCGTTCGACCCTTGCCGGCCACTTCCACAATGTCGCCCACGTCTACCTGCAAGAGCGCTAGATCCTCCGGCCCCATGCGCGCGTACCCCAGGCTCACGTCCTTGCTGAGGGCTTCGCTGACTTTGAGTTTGAGCGTCTTCTCTGCGGTTTCGATGCTGGCTCCTCCGTCGCAAGCTATTTTGGACATTTGATTTCCAGGATGCCGTTCTCGCAAGCGATCTTCATCCTCTCCTTGGAGAGGTTGCGGGGCAAGAGAACTTCCTTACGATACTTCCTGTCGCCGCGCTCGGCGGAAATCGTCAGCACATCATCCTTGAATTCAATCTTTACGTCCTTTTTGCCGATGCCCGGCAGCTCCGCCAGAACCAGCATGTGGTCCTCTTCCTCAAAGACGTCCACGATGGGTTCGCGGACCTCCTGAACTTCGGTACGTCCGGATTTGGCGTCCCGCCGAATATTTCCGAAGGGCTCGAACGTCAGACCCTCACCTCCCAGCCCCACCTTAACGATGAATCCGTAAATCCCCTTGTGCTTTTTTCCAGAGCCGCGAATTTCCCCAGTTTTGGACAGCTCGCGACCGCTTTCGGCAAGCTCACCCAGCTTCTCCACCAAGTCTCCCAGCCCCTTGAGGATTCCCCCCAAACCGCTTTCCGCGCCACCCGGCGGTGTTCGTTTTTTCTTCTTTTCCGCCATAAGGCCCCTTATCGTTTTCAGTCTATAGGAATGCAATATTGCCTGATTATTGAATGTATGGTTTTGTAATCAATGCGAAAAAGGGAGCGGCTTTTGCCTTGTAAAACCGAACTCGGTCGTTATGTCTTTGACTAACTGCAACATCTCCAGGAAAAAGGCGACCGGACGTGCTTGGTTCCCGGGAAGCGAATTACTCCCTTCACCACCTGCTACCTCCAAACTCCCCTATCGGCAGTGGTGTGCAATCACATGAAGCAAAATGGCGGCATGAACGACTGCGGTGGAAATACTCAGAGCGAGATTCCTCGCTGCCCTCGGAATGACAGCCTGAATGTGGTTTTCACACCGACTCCCTTGGGGGAGAGGGTGGCGGCGACGGCGTTTTCAGCAGCCGGTGCGGGTCGGCTGAGGGGATCGGACTGCATGACAGAAAGCAGAAGGCAGAAAGCAGGAGACGGGGCCCATGTGTCAGGAGGAAAGCGGGCCGGAGGAGGCGCTATTCCACAGACCACGAACCACGCACAACGGACAAGTAGGCTTTCTGCTTTCTGGCGACTGTCGACTGCCTACTGCCCACCGCCTACTGCTTCTCGAACCGCGCCTGGAAGAAGCGTAGGTATTTGGGTTCGTAGATCATCTTCAAGCCGCGCGCCAGATCGCGCTGCTCGTAAACTTCTAGGATCGACTCTGCCACCACATCCATATGCGCCTGGGTATAGACGCGGCGCGGTATGGTGATGCGCGCGAGCTCCAAGTGGGGGTGGTACTCATGGCCCGTCTTGGAGTCGCGTCCGGCGGAGACGATGCCGCGCTCCATGGTACGCACTCCGGAATCGACGTAGATGTTGCTGGCCAGGGTCTGGGCCGGGTATTGTTCTTGCGGGATGTGCGGGTAAAACCCCCTCGCATCCAGGAAAACCGCATGCCCGCCGATCGGCTTAACGATAGGGACGCCCCAATCCAACAGGTGTCGGCCCAGATACTCGACTTGGCCAACGCGGGCGCGGATGTGATCATCCTCAATGCTTTCCTTGATGCCACGGGCCATAGCCTCCATGTCGCGTCCCGCCAGCCCGCCGTAAGTGTGTAGCCCTTCGTAGACCACGACCATGTTGCGCGCTTCTTCGTAGAGGCCCTCATCGTTGGTGGCCAGCCAGCCACCAATATTCACCAGCGCATCTTTCTTGGCGCTCATGGTGCAGCTCTGAGTGTAGGAGCAGTACTCCTTCAGGATTTCCGCCACCTTCTTCTCGCGGCAGCCCGTTTCGCGCTGCTGGATGAGGTAGGCGTTTTCGACCGCCCGCGTGGCATCGAGCACGATGGGAATTCCGTGGCGGTCGCAGAGTTCTCGGAGCGCGCGCATATTGGCCATGGATTGCGGCTGCCCCCCCGCCATATTCACTGTTCCCGCAACGGAAACGTAGGGAATCTTGCGCGCCCCCACCTCGTGGATTAGTTTTTCGAGTTTCGCCAGGTCCACGTTGCCTTTGAAGGGGTGTTCGCTGGCAGGGTCGTGCGCTTCGTCGAGGATGACATCCACGAAGCATCCTCCCGCCAACTCCTGGTGAAGGCGCGTGGTAGTGAAATACATGTTGCCGGGGATAAAATCGCCCGGCTTGATCATGATCTTTGAAAGAATGTGCTCGGCGCCGCGCCCCTGGTGCGTGGGGACCAGGTACTTATAGCCGTAGTACTTGTCAACCGCCTCGGCTAAATGGTAAAAGTTGCGGCTGCCCGCGTAAGCTTCGTCGCCGCGCATCAACCCCGCCCACTGGATATCACTCATGGCATTGGTGCCACTATCGGTGAGCAGGTCGATGTAGACATCCTCCGAGCGAAGCAGGAAGGTGTTGTAGCCGGCCTCGGCGATGAATTTTTCCCGCTCCGGGCGGGTCGTCATGCGAATGGGCTCGACCATTTTGATCTTCCAGGGCTCCGCCCAGGAGCGCCGGGAAGGCTTTGGGTAGGGCATGGGGAACTCCAGTGCTTAGTGCTTAAGCACTAGGCACTGTCTTGAGCACCTTCTCCATCAGGCGGGGGAAGTCGTAACTCAGAACGCGCTGGCAGTTGCGGCAGCGCCAAACCGGGTCCTGCGGATCGAGGTAGTTGAAATTGACGCAGCCGCAGTCACAGAGGACCTGTAGCCCCTTGCTGCGCCCTTGAATTAACTTCACATCCTCGGGCTCCACCGGATATTTCATATCACTCCCTCGCTCAATTATTATCCAAACATTTGCGAGATTTACGGATGAACCCGCTCGTAAAGCATGACGCGGTCCTGGTTGTCCACTTCGCGGAGCCGAACCGCAATTGCTTCGGTATCTGTTGTCTGAAGAACCCGGCCCACGTAATTCGCCTGGATGGGCAACTCCCTGTGCCCACGGTCGATCAAGACGCAGAGTTCCACTCGGCGCGGCCGGCCATGCTCCACTAGGGCATCCAGGGCGGCGCGCGTGGTTCGGCCCGTGTAAAGGACGTCGTCCACAAGGATCACCGTCTTGTCCTCCACCGAGAACCACCGAGGCGGCTTGGCGGCACGCTTCTGATCGACACTCGAAAGGTCATCGCGGTGCAAGGTAATGTCCAGGGTTTCGACCGGTGGCGCGGTCTTTTCAATCTCCCTCATCTTTCTGGCCAGGCGCTCAGCGAGCGGGACTCCACGGCGCCGGATTCCAACCAGAACCAACCCTTCAAGGCCGTTGTTGCGCTCCAGGATTTCGTGCGCCAGGCGCACCACCGTGCGGTCGATCTCCGAGGCTGACATCAATTGTGACTTTTCGCGAACCACCGCGCTACTAGATTGAACCGTCGCAGCACTTTCCATGTCAAGCCCCCCTAGGCCCCTGTAGAGGCGAGCTTACCTCCCCAGATGGCTACATCGACCCACCGCTCCCGCTTGATTATAGCATTCCACCAATGAGCATTGTCATTCCGAGCGTAGCGAGGAATCTCGCACTGTTTCCTGTTCCGAACCAGAGCAAGATTCCTCGCTCCGCTCGGAATGACAGGGCATTTTCGAAGCAGTGAGAAATCTCCCCCCTACTTACAACTCGAGAAGTCGAGGGTCGAAACGCTCTTGACCCCTCAACTCTCGGCTTCTCGGCTCCTTTGATACGCTCGGCGCAAGTCGCGGACGTAGTGGTCGGCTTCCCGCGTGGGCTTGGGGATGCGGAATCCATCCACGCACTGCTTCACCAGGCCGACTGCGGAATCGAGTGAGACCCGATGTCCCGTGGTGACGTAAATGGGTCTCACGTTATCCCGCGTCCGCAACACCACCCCGAGGCGCTCTCCTTCCAGCATCAGCGGGGAAGTCGAGCCAGCCCTCCTATCAGGATCTTGGTGCTCACCCACCAGCCGTGACTTGGCACACCCGATTGTGGGCTTGTCAAACAAGATACCAATGTGGCATGCGATGCCGAACCGTCGCGGGTGCGCTCGCCCATGGCCGTCGATCAGGACAAGGTCCGGCTCGGTCTTGAGCCGGGCAAAGGCGGCGAGTAGTATGGGGCACTCGCGGAACGAAAGCAGTCCGGGGACATACGGAAACCGCAACTTGCGCCGCGCCATCCGCCGCTCTACTTCCTCCAGATTTGGAAACCGATAAACAATGACACCGGCAAATGCCACCTCGGTCGCAGGATCAAACGCCAGGTCTGCACCTGCCACGTACCGGATGTCTCCAAAGCGGTCCTCGAGTTCCACGCGCTCGCGCAAGCTTTCTTGAAGCCGCATGGCTTCTCGGGGTGTCACATTCCAACGAGTTTCGAGCCGGGGTTCCATTGGCGCTTGCCATATTCTACCGCGTGTTACGATCATCGCTAGTCCCAAACTCTACGACGCCATTATCGTGGGTTCCGGTGCGGGGGGAGGAATGGCAGCGTATGTCCTTACCAAGGCAGGTGCTGAAGTCTTAGCCAAGCTAGGCCTTAAGTCCGAAGGCGAAAAACCTTGATCTGCCGCAGGTATTTCGCTAAGCTCTCGCTTCGACAACCGCGAAGATGAAACGTGAAACTCCTTAACTTCGAGTTTAAAGCACGCTTGCACAACGAGCCGCGGGTTCGCGAGGCGCTCAAGAGGCTGAACGCCCGCTTTATTGGAACCGACCACCAGATCGACACGTATTTTCGCGTCCCTTCCGGCCGGCTGAAGGTTCGAGCAGGCCGCCTCGAGAATGCCCTGATCTTCTACCGGCGCAGCAACCTTCGCCGCGCCCGCCAGTCTACGGTTGAAATGATGCTTCTTCCGCGTCGGAACTCCCTCCGGGCGATCCTTGCCCGCGCCCTCGGGACGCTGGCCGTCGTGGATAAGCGGCGGGAAATTTACTTCGTGAAGAATGTGAAAATTCACCTGGACCGCGTGCGGCAGTTGGGCAAATTCCTCGAGGTTGAGGCCATTTCACGCACGGGTGATGCGAAGAAGATGCGGTCCCAGGCGCGCCAGTTTCAGGAACTGTTCGGCATTACTGCAAAGGACATTGTAGCGGAATCGTATTCCGACTTAATTCTCGCGAGGAATCTGAAATCTTGAATCTGAAATCTGGGATTTGGCCATGATCAAAGCAGAAAGCACCGAGCAGCGAATTTTTCAGGAAATTGCGACTTGCGAGACGGTCTCAATCGTCCAGCTCGCCCGGAAAATTGGCATTCAACCGCAGTCCCTGCTGGGCAAGCTCCGTCCATTGGTCAAGAAGGGGCTCCTAGTCTTCAGCGAGGGACGCACGAAGGTCGGCATCAACCCCGGCTTCGGCCAGGTGCTCGGGATCGACTTGGGTGGCAGCCATCTCCACTTCGCCCTAGCGGATTTCCGCGGAACGATCCTCCAGGATTCCAGTAAGAAAATTCGGCCCGAAGATGGCCCGCACAAGTTGATTGGCGAGATCGTCGACGGCGCGCGCTCTCTCACCGCAAAGGCCGGCGGACGCCTTCGCGCGGTCGCCATTGGCGTCCCGAGCCCCGTGGACGCGGAGCGCGGCGTGGTGGCTTTTGCCTACAACCTGCCAGGGTGGAAGAACATCCACCTGGGGCGCGAGCTCGAAGAAAAACTGCGCGTGCCCGTTTTCCTCGAAAACGACTGCAACATGGCGGCCATCGGCGAGCATTGGCGCGGGGTCGCCAAGGACGTGGACAATTTCGTGATGATTGCCATCGGGACCGGGACCGGCTCTGGAGTGTTTGTGGACGGCAAGCTCTATCGTGGCCGGACTGGTTCCGCCGGAGAAGTCTACCGCATGAACATTGATTGGCCGCGCTGGGCGGAGAACTTCGGAGACTCGGGCCACTTTGAAAGCTATGTTTCCGGGATGGGGATCGCCGCCGAAGGGCGAAAGGCTCTATCTGTGCCCGCCGGCTCTGCAGCTTTCGACCTCGCCGCGGAACGCGACGCTTACTTCGTTTTCGAAGCTTTCCGCCGAGGTGACCCCAACGCTCGCTCCGTTATCGAGAAAATCTTCACCATGCTGGGGGTCGGTATTGTTAATATCATCTCCATCCTCGATCCCGACTTGATTGTCCTGGGAGGAGGCATCGCGAAAGGCGCGCCGCAGTTCATGCTTTCCACCGTAGATAAGATCGTTCAGCACATTTACAAGGAAAATGCCCCGCCTATCAAACTGAGCTCCCTCGAGGATAAAGCCCAGACCTTCGGCGCCATCCGCTCAGCGCTCACCCTCGCCCAGCAAGCCGTCGCGCGGCGTTTGTAGCGTGCGCTCCCGCCGACGGATGAGGCATATCGAGTTTAGGGCCAAGTGGGGCTCGGCCCATTCCGAGTTAGTAGCTCGCGCCGGCGCTGAGAGCGGCTCTGCCGCCCCGGCTTGCGGAAAGCCTCCGAACCTGTGGATTAGTCCCTAAATGAACAAACCAGTTTCGCGCAAAGTCGCAAAGTACGCGAAGCTCGCAAGGCAAAGCAAGGACTTCCACTTTGCGATTCTTTGCGACTCAGCGTTGTGGCGTGAGCTGTTTTGATTTTTTCACACCACCTTGCGCCGTGGGCCATAGTCTGTCGCCACTCGGCGGGTGATAGATGTTCCTTTGTGGCCGATTGCACGGCCATAACGCCCGCACCCCCGGTGTCCAGCGAAAAACGTGGGGCATGCTAAGACCTGGGGGAGAGGGTGGGCCGCACTGGTAATGCAAAGAAAGCGCACCTCTAATACAGAAAAAAGCCCTACCCAGGCGACAGAGCCATTGAAACCTCCAGGTGCTTTTCGCTAACCTATAGGCTGCGTCGGGTCTTGAGCAAAATCGGGGCAAGACCAAGAAGAATGGAAAACAGAAGCCCTAGCCGCTCGTGGGGAGGCTGGCTCCTCCCCGCGT
>Ga0187781_10001593_pt1 | contig 17187 bp, 11 predicted proteins | sample 0715_SJ02_MP02_2_FD_132447 | JGI IMG/M metagenome (GOLD analysis project Ga0187781, IMG submission 132447) | Tropical peat soil microbial communities from peatlands in Department of Meta, Colombia - 0715_SJ02_MP02_20_MG | ecosystem: Environmental > Terrestrial > Soil > Wetlands > Peat | place... | reverse complement strand
TTTGGCGGCCTTCTTCCACGCGAAGTGAATGCGCTGTTGCGGGGATTGAATGACATCAAACTGTTGGGCGCAGATGTAGTAGAGGTTTCTCCGCCCTTTGATCCGAGCGGTAGCACAGCATTTGTCGCCGCCAACGTAGCCTTTGAAATCTTGTGCCTGCTCGCAACGGCTAAAACAAAGTGATCGCGGTGCAGATTTATCGATAGCGCGCCGCTTCCTTTCATGTTGATTCCAAATTCTCGACCTGCTCCCCCAAACTAATCCTAACGGCAGATTTCTTTTTGGTTCTTCGGGTAACGCGGTAATGCGAAAAGTGGGCAATAGAACGAGGGTTCCGCGGCTACTTATTTGAACAGTTGGTAGCGTCGACGTAGTGCAGTTGGACCTTTCCTGGCCGTAAAAGCGCGTGGGCGGGACCTTCAGCGCTTAGCGGGTAGTTTCACGATCAACTGAAAGGAATGGATGATCACTTCTGAGCCAGTGCTGGCGGATGCTTGAACGGTCACGACAGTCAACCGCGTGGGAGGCATGGCATTGCTGCAGCCCGTCAGTGATCCAATGCAGCAGCAGACCATTAATACGAGCGAACTCCACCAATAGCGATTCGTTGCTCCTGCCTGGAAAAGAAAGGCAGCGAAAAGCAACGGTAGAAACACCAGGCCAGCAAACAACGAGGAGGTTCCTTGCGGAGCAGGCAGAATCAACAGGGTCGAATCTTCGTGGCCGCCGCTGAGAACGCTGGGAGAGAATTCGCAGCGATAGCCGGCCGGAACTCCATTTGCGCACGAAAGCGTTACGCTCTGCTGGAAATTTCCGGTCGGAAGTAAATTCACCTTCAGCGAGACTTCCGACGAGGACTTCGCCGGCTGCGGTACAACTTGGAGAGAGAACCCTGGACCTGCGGAAGACCATTCTTCTGTGAAAGCGGGAGAAACGGAGGGCGCAAGGGCAGAAGTTCCTCCGTAACTGGCTGTGAGCACATGCTGGCCACCGGCAAATTCCGGGATTGCGAGCACTGCGACGCCAGAGGAGTTCAGTGGAGCCGTGCCGAGGATTCCTCCGGAGTCGAGAAACGTTACTCGGCCGGAAGAAGACGAGTTGCCGGATGAAACGGTAGCTTGCAACCATTTACCACCTGACGAATCCGTTTGCAGCGCCAGCGCGACGTAAGTCGCAATCGCGACCCCCGGCGCGGCGTTGATCGAAATGTTTTGCGGGGAAGAAAGCGCTCCGCCATACGGCCCGTTGGCGTTGAACGCTGCCTGAATCGAATGCGCGCCGGCTGACAGCGACGCTGTGCTGAAGCTCACCTGGCCCTGGGCGTTGAGCGCAAGCGTGCCCAGCAGTTCGCTTCCGTCGTAAAAAGAGACGCCGCCGAACGGGGTGCCTGCATTCGACGTAACTTGCGCAGCGAACGTCAACACGGTTCCTGACGTTGCCGATGTCGAGGAGGCACTGAGCGACACGGCGGTGGCGTCAGCGGTGATATTGACCGGAACGGGAGCGGAAGTGCTCGGCGAGAAAATCGCGGCAATATAGGTCAGGGGAAGCGCGTAGCCGATTTGCGTATAACCTTGATACTGTGCGGAGAGGGTGTGGCTGCCGGGTGCAAGCAAATTGGTGTCGAACTGTGCTGCACCGCCCGAATTGATATCCGCAGAGCCGATGACGTTGCCCCCGTCAAGAAACGTGACCACGCCGGCAGGCACGGAAACGGGGCTCGTGACAGTGGCCGTCAGGCGAATGGTGTTGGAGGCTAGGATCGTGGAAGGCGACACGACCAGTATCGTATTCGTTGCGTAGGTCGGCGGGTCAATATTGTCATTTGTTGAGAAGCTCTTTGGGGCATAGGTACTGTCGCCGTTGTACATCGCAGTGATGGTGTGCTGACCGGGTATGAGACTTCCAGTGTAGGAGTAAGAAGCCGACCCGTTCTGAACCGAGGCGTCCGCGGAAAAGATGCCATCAACGCTAAAACCCACAGCTCCCGTGGGCACCGGACCGCTGCCGGATTGCGGTGAAACGGAGAGAGTAATCGTGAAGGGTTGGCCGGCGATCGACGGTTCGGGTGCGACCGAAAGCGTGCCGGTGACCGAAGCGCCAGAGCTGGGATTCGCGTTGGGCTCATTCAAGAGGACAATGACGGTGGTTCCAGAATAATTGGGTCCCGAACTGCCCACATAGCCGTCACCATTCGCCACCACAACGTCGGGATAACCGTCTCCGTTCACATCGACAACGTTTACCACCGACATCGAACGGCCCGCAACGTAATCCACTTCGCTGTCGAATTGGCGTCCGCCGAGATTCATCATGACGGCAATGGTGGCGCCGTCGCTCATGACCAGATCCGGCAGCTTGTCACCGTTCAAGTCGGCGATGATTATCTGGGTGTAGGCGTGCCGAACCGGAATATACGCGGGCGGCTGAAACGTTCCATTCCCGTTCCCGTAGAAGATCGTCAGCGGGCTGACCGGCTCCAGATAGTTCGAGGATGAGGGAGCCAGGATGATGTCCGCGTTTCCGTCACCATCTACATCGCCCACCGTAACACCGGCATAAACGGCCGGCTGTAGCGCGATGCTCGCGAAAAAGCTGAAGGTGCCATCCCCGTTTCCGAGCCAAATCTCAAGGTGATCACTATAGTTCAAGACCAAGTCGGGTTTTCCGTCATTGTTCACGTCGCCGGCGTTGTACGTGCTCTCGTTGAACGGGACGTGAAGATTAGTCGTGACTGGCTCAAATGAATTGTTGCTCTGCCCGAGCGATACCACGGCTTGCAGCCCGGAAACCGCAACCATGTCCATCCGCCCGTCTCGATTGAAGTCCGCCATGATGGGCGAGCTATTCGCGACAGAAATGGGCGCGGAAAACGTACCATTGCCGAGATTGAACTGAATCGATTGAGCGCCGGGTATGGAGACATTGGGAAGCGCGGTGCCGACGTTCAGATCGGGCTTACCATCGCCGTTAAAATCCGCAGCATATACCGAGTAAGCAGGCGCTTGAGAACCGTAACTGGGATTGGGATCGGGCCCCAAAGTGAAATTGCCCTTGCCGTCTCCTAGGAGCAGGCGGGGATAGGTAGCCGGCAGCGTGACCGCGATATCCATATTGCCGCTACCACTAAACTGAGCGACAGCCGCAGCGCCCACGGGCTGCCCCATATCGTAGAAGGTGTCGCTAATGAATGTTCCGTCGCCATTCCCGAACAGCAGAACAATGCCACCTTCGACCGCCATGGCAATATCGACGTGCCCATCGCCGTTGAAATCCGCAACAACCGGAGTGACGGGCAAGCTCGAATAGGGACTCATGGAACCGCCGCAAATCGTCGTAAGTGTAGAAGCAGCGAAAGACGGACCGGTGCCGCCAAGTGATACTGCGAGCCCACTGGGGGTGTCAAAAACCAGGTCGGGAATGCCATCCCCATTCAAATCCACGGCGGCCACCAGCGGGTTGCCTTGAGAAGGAGAGTTGCCCAAGTCGACTAAGCTAGAAAACGTTCCGTCAGGATTGCCCTTGAGATAACCGAGTTGATAAAACACGCCCGGCGTGATGTCACCCGATGGATAGTAAACCGTGACCACATCCGGATGGCCATCTCCGTCAATGTCGGCCAGCAGGAATGGCCCCGCAGGAGTATTTAGGGAATAGTGCGTCGGGGCAGCAAAGGTGCCGTCGCCATTTCCCAGGAAAACGTAGAAATCAGCACCCAACGCATCCGCGACGAAAATGTCTGGATGGCCATCACCATTCAGGTCGAGAAGCTCGAACGGGGCAACAGAACTGGGCGTTATGTATGCCTGCAGAGTCTGCTCGTAGGTAAAACTCCCCGATCCGTTGCCCAGCAGTAGATCGATTGCGTAGCCGCCCTCCGAAGTGTCTAACACCACCAGATCGGCCCTACCGTCGCTGTTGATGTCTCCAACACCAATGGTTGGGCCAAAGCCGGGATAGCCATCGAACCCGGTCGGAGTGTAGGTAGTGAGCACCGGAGTGCCAAAGGTGCCGTCGCCATTGCCGGGAAACACCGCAACTATCACGCTTGTGGAGTTGCTACCAAGAAACAACAGGTCGACTTTGCCGTCGCCAGTGACATCGGCGACCGTAAGTGAGCAGCAAACTCCGGCAGGAAGGCCAATGTCTTGTCCGTGAGTGAACGTTCCGTTGCCATTGTTCAACAAAACGTGGGCAGCGCGCTGGTTGTATTGCGGGCCATCGACATACACCAGGTCCGGCTTGCCATCACCGTTCACGTCGGCAGTCACTAGGAGCAGGACATCCGACGCGGTTGGAATCACCGGAGGACTCTTGAACGTGATGGCTTTAGCGGCAGGCAACGTCAGCAAGCAAACCATCAAAGCGGCGAGTTGGCGGAAGTGGACACCACACCGGAAGGTGCGCATTTTGTGGCCTGACGAAGGAACCTCAACATAAAGCGGGCTAACTATAACACGAAAACCCAACGTGGATGGTGACTCAGCTATTACGGCCTGCATATATACATTGACTCGTCAACGGCTTGGCAGCAAAATAGACGCGGTTTGCGTTTAGGTCTTCACTGATAATCGCCACCGAGCCCACCGCCATGACGCGCTCCTTCCCGGTAGTTCTGTCGCCGCCTCAAAAAAGAGTTTTCGGGCTTCTTCTTTCGTTTGCTGCGCTCTGGGGCTGCGGAGGCGGCGGTGGTGGAGGCGGAGGGGGCCAGACATCGGAGGACTTCGCGCTCAGCGTGAGTCCAAACTCGATTTCGATCCCCGCAGGCGGGTCGGCAACGGTTTCCTTAACGGCGACGCCTGTGAATGGGTTTTCGTCGCAAGTCTCGGTGCAGCTCAACGGATTACCGGCTGGAGTGACCGCATCGCCTGCCAGCATTTCACTGACGCCCGGCACAGCACAGCCAGTGATACTCTCCGCTGGAATTGGCACCGGTAATGTCACGGCGACCGCGACCTTCGCGGGCACCTCGGGCTCCTTGAGTCATAGCGCAAGCTTAGGCATCGCGGTGACTGGAGTGGCGCAGACTTTGAGCACGCGCACGCGATATGTGCGGACCGACGCGGTCACCGAGTACTATCAATGGTTGAATACCCATTGGGTCGTTTATCATCAAGCGACCGCTCGATTCTTTGTCACCGATCCGTTCTCAAACCAGGTCTTTGTGTTCGATGGCAGTTCTCAGAAGGTCATTGGCCAGATGACCGTCCCGGGAGCGTTCGGCATCGACGACACTCCTGACCACACGACGCTGTACGTGGGAACCTTGATCGGCGACGTCTATTCGATTGATCCCGTCGCGATGCAAGTGAAGCACCGCTACATCGCTTCCGAAATCGGTCCGTATGGATACCAAGCCTTTTCCGCGCAGGTGCTCTCGGATGGACGCGTGGCGCTGCTGGGGGCTCAAGGCGGTATTCCCAGCGTGGACGGATCAGGCGGCTTTGCGATTTGGAACCCAACGGACAACTCCATCACTATTTACGGGGCCGCACCCGCGGGTGCGCCCACACAGGCGTTGTGTCCGATGGGGAATATCGGTGGGTTCACGCGCAGCGCGGACCGAACCGCCGTGTTTGTCGGCAGCGTAGATAGCGATGGCACGGTGTGCAGGATTAATGCAGGCACGGGGCAGCTGCTGTCCTTGGGAGTCGGCGGGTTTACGACCATGAAAATCGTCACCTCGCCGGACGGCCACTATCTAGCGTTTCCGAGTGGTGTGAATGGCGTCAATACCGTGCGGCTGTATGACGCGCAAACCCTCAATCTAGTCGCCACACTCAATGTAAATGGCGATGTCTCTTCCGCAAGCGACTTCGTGTTTAGCGCGGATTCCAGCATCCTCTTCGTTCCCGGCGACTCCATTGTATATGCCTACGATGTCGCATCGCAGCAGCAGATTGGCTGGATGTCAAATATCGTCGTGGAGTATACCAGTGGCGGTTTTGCTGTCGGTCCAGCCACCAATCCCATCTATGAAGCCAACGATGGCACTGGGCTTTTCTGCGGCCCCTTGGAAGAGGGATTCGGGTGCCTGGACACCAACCAGTTGCGGACTGGTCCGGTGGGTACGGCTTTTGCCAATGCTTTCCTGAACCCACTTACAGGTCCGGCATCGGGCGATACGGTGGTGCAATGGCAGGAGCCGGCAACGGTCACTGGGTCAACCGCAGTCTACTTCGGCGACAATTTGGCCTCGTCCGTCTCCGCGGTTAGCGGAAATCTCACGGCGACAACTCCGCCGGGTAACCCCGGCCCCGTGAATGTGTACTTGTTTAGTAACGACGGTGGAATGCAACTTATCGCCGACGGCTTCAGCTACGGGCCCACGATTTTGGAGGTGAGCCCCAATTTTTCGACGGCGGACGGTGGGGGCACAGGAGTGATTTACGGTTATGGCTTCGGCCCCGCGGGTGCTACCGAGTTGCCTGCAGGGTTGTCTGTCAGTGTCGGTGGACAATCGGCTAACATCACGGGCTTCAACCCCAATGCGTACAACGTGGAGCCATACCCATTCCAACTGCAATCGATCTACTACACAATCCCGCCGGGAGCAGCTGGGAGCGCGGCGGATGTCTCGGTCACGAGCAGTTCGGGAACGGCGACAGCGAAAGCGGCAATGAACTATCTGCCTGTCCTCAAACAGTACCCGCTGTCGGGTGCCTCGCTGGTGCAGGGCATTTACGACCCATTCCAAAACGTCTACTACTTCACAGACGCAAACAAGATTCAGGTCTTTTCGTTGACCCAAGGCGCGTGGCTGGCGCCGATTGCGATTCCTCTGCCACAAGGCGCCACGCAACAACGCTTGTGGGGCATCGCCCTTTCCGCGGACGGCAGCAAGCTGGCTGTAAGCGATGCGCAGGCCGGAGTTGTCTACCTTCTGAATCCAGCGAACCCGGCTTCCGTCCAGACGTTTCCAATCAGACCTTCAGGGTTGGACAGCGGCAGTGGCCTCCTGGTTTTGCCTGCCGGACTGGCAATCACCAACTCGGGAGTTGTGTGGCTTACGGTTGCTGTGGAAGGCGGCTCCGGATATCACAATTTCTTTACGCTCGACACGAACACCGGTACACTCACCGATCTCGGGATTGATGGACCTGGGTTGACCGATCTCCTTTTACGTGTGGCTCTTAGCGCGGACAACACACGCGTCTACTTCAACAGCGACGGATATGTCTTCAGCCTGGACACGGCCACGAACATTACTGTCTCTGCCAGCGTCGATCCAGGCTGCTGCTACGGCGACTATGATCTGGCGATCGCTTCAAACCAGACTCAGGTGGCGGCCACCAGTTATCTCTATGACTCCAACCTCAATGGGACGTCGACCCTGACACTAAACGACCGGGAAATTCAAGACACGTCTTACGTGTACGGCGTGAAGTTCAGCCCGGACGGCAGCCTCTCATTCCAACCGAGTGTTCAAGGTCTGGATGTGTTTGATGGCCGACTGGGAACGCTGCAGTCGCGCATTGGATTGTCCGTGCCCCTTTCCACGAATTACGATGCACTCGTGTCCGATGGCACAGACAATATTTTGATTGCCATCACCGGAGCCACCGGAAGTGGCATCGCCGTTTTGGATCTGAGTTCCCTGCAAGAGCCCGGGCCTCTTCCTTATGCGACAGAAGTCTCGAGGACAGCGAAAGCGTTGCAGGACTCTTCGGCCGCCAGTTCGCATGGCTCGATTCCCGCTAATGGTAAGCATGCGCCAACACAGCGGATTGTTCCGCACATCATCCGGCCGGACCTGATACCGCAATTAGCGCATTAAGACGCGACGGTTTGACTGGCTGGAGCCAGAGTCGCGTGAGGCATGCGACCCCTCGTCACGCACAATTTCCTCGGGAGGTCGCGATTAACGCATCGCCCTCAGCCGTGCATTTTCATCTCGAAGCCGTTTGAATTCGGCATCCATAGCCTCAGATGGGTCTGTCGATTTCTTGTCATCAATCATAGGAGTGCGCCGCTGCCCATTTTGTAAGATCTCGCTCCTTGAGAATCCTAAAGTACTAGTTTAAAATGCTCATATGCGCTATATTGCGAGAAAACTGACCGCCGTTCTTACGGGAGCCGCCCGTCACTTTCCGGCTGTGGTCGTAACAGGACCACGTCGCGCGGGCAAAACGACCCTTTTGCGTCAACTGTTTCGCGAAGCCCAATACGTCCTCCTTGAAGATCCCGACATTCAAGGGCGCGTGCGCAGTGACCCCCGCTCTTTTATCTAAGGACTGCATCCTCCAGTCATCTTTGATGAGATTCAGAACACACCGGAGTTGCTGAACTACGTTCGCACACTTATTGACCGAAAGCCCCGCCGTATGGGGCAGTGGCTCTTCACCGGATCGCAGGAAACTCCTTTGATGCGCGGTATCACCGAGTCGATGGCAGGGCGATCCGCGATTTTGCAGCTATTGCCCTTCAGCTTGTTAGAAACGGAAAGGGTCACTCTCCTGTATGGTGGGTTTCCGGAAGTAATCGCGCGGCCTAAATCTCGCGAGTTATGGTTTGCGTCTTATTTGCAAACATATTTGGAGCGTGATGTAAGGGCAATCACAAACGTGCGAGACTTGGTCACGTTTCGTCGTTTCTTAGCACTGTTGGCTAGCCGCCATGGCCAAATTCTTAACAAAACGGACTTGGCGGCTCCGCTCGGCATAAGTGTGCCGACAATTGGTGAGTGGCTGCAAATTTTGGAAGCAACAGGCGAAATTATTCTTGTCCCCCCATACTTCGAAAACTTCGGCAAACGATTGATCAAATCTCCAAAGTTATATTGGCTTGATTCTGGTCTCGCCTGTTACCTCCTTGGAATAAAATCGGTCGCTGAGCTAGAGCGTTCTCCCTTCTTGGGCCCCTTGTTTGAAGGCTTCGTTGCAGCCGAGATACTCAAGAGCCAGACGAATCGTGGGATGAGAAGAGAGTTGTACTACTTTCGCGATCAGCAAGGTCTGGAAGTGGATTTTCTTGTGCCTGGGCCTAATCTTGGACTCTGGCTGGTAGAGGCAAAGGCTGGTAGGACGGTCCAGCCCCGGATGGCGGCGCCACTCCAGTCATTGCAGCGGTCCCTTGGAAAAAGGGCGAGCCGGTTGATTGTCGTCTACCGGAGGCCCCGTGCGTCTATGATCACTTCCGCGATCGGCCGGCGAGTAGAAGCCTTTCCCCTGGAGCATTTCATCAAAGAGCTTACGCGCGGGGTCAAACAAACGGAGCAGAAATCGGAGCGCTATTAGTGAGCAAGGATCGGCTCGCCCTCATGTCGCATTAGTGCGCGCGTCTGCTGCTTATGAACCTCAGCAAGTCCTCGTGCCGAGGCAGTTGCCACAGAAGACCTTGATGGCACACTTATGCGTATCGCCTGCGAGAATCTCGAAAGCATGTGTGCGTCTCCCGGCTGAAACTAGCAATCCATTTGCGCTTGCAGCACTTCTCCGGGCAAACGAACCATCCTGGGACGGGGTGTCGCCGGGAGGCTTTCTACGCCAGGCCGACGCGCGCGCGACACCTTCTCGCGTGAACCGCCATTTGTGGAAACTCGCTCCATCTGAATCCCAAGCGTCCGTTCCAATTCGAACAACTCCGTCCGCTGGTCTTGAACGAAGAGAGTCGAAGCAACACCACGCTCGCCGGCCCGTCCCGTGCGGCCGACACGATGAATGAAGTTTTCGGCGACGTCCGGAAGGTCATAGTTGATGACGTGCGCGATATTCTGAACGTGAATGCCGCGGGCGGCCACGTCAGTCGCCACGAGCACGCGGTATTGCCCCCGCTGAAATCCGGTCAGCGCGGCAGTTCGCTGGGATTGCGAACGATCGCCATGGATCATCCCCGCATTGATTCCCTGGCGGTTTAGACTTTTGGCAATCCGCTCGGTACCGCGTTTGGTCCGCGAGAAAATCAGGCAGCGTCCATTCTCCTCACTTAATAGTCTGCATAGCAGCTCAGGTTTCTCGCCGTCTGTCACTTCAAACGCCTGGAGCCGCACATTTTCCGATGGTTTGAGCGTCGAACCAAAAGACAAGCGAACCGGGTTTCTCGTGTAATCTCTCACCAACTGGGCGATAGCTCCTTCCATGGTTGCGGAAAAACAGAGGGTCTGCCGTTCTTTTGGTACTGTCGACACAATTCGCCTGATCGCCGGCAAAAATCCCATGTCCAGCATGCGATCCGCCTCATCGAGCACGAGCGTCTTTACGCCAACTAGAGATACCAACCTGCGAGTCATGTAATCTTGGAGGCGGCCTGGCGTCGCCACAACCAGCCGGGCACCTCGTCGAATCGCGTCAAGTTGGCGTCGTTCCGGTAGCCCGCCAACCACTAAGGCTGCGGGTTGTGCCTGTTTGCTCCTCAGCGCGTCGTACTGCGCCACTACCTGCATGGCCAATTCGCGGGTTGGAACGAGGACAAGCGCGGCGATTCCTGCCGACCCTTGTGCGGACAGCTTTTCCATCACAGGAATCAAAAACGCCAGTGTCTTGCCGGTTCCAGTCTGGGCAGTGGCGATCACATCCTTGCCCTCTAAGGCCTGCGGAATGGCCGCCGCCTGCACTGGCGTCGGCGTCGAAAACCGCGCCGCAATGAGTCGCTCCTTCAATGAAGTAGATATAGATAATTCTGAAAAACTTTGCACTTTGCTTTCTTGCTGGCCGGAATCGCCGGACACACCCCGCAAATAAGCGGGCTGCCGCAGCAATCTACGCTGCCAGACTTCTTTTTAGATTACGCTGAAAACGAACGGAGGGATCGAAGGGCGGATATTCTCAGTCGATCTTTTGCTCAGAGGGGCCGCACTACACAACCGAATGCATTAAGCGCATAAACAGCATACCATGCTATATGAGTTTGTGCCAATCCCGTTTCGTTTTCATGTGCGGGGGGCGATCGATTCGATCAGAACCGAGGAAATATGACGAAGCTTTACGTAGGAAGTCTGCCGTACAGCATTACAGATGAGAGTCTCCTGCGGTTGTTTTCCGAGAAGGGCTTCAAGCCGGTTTCTGCCCGCGTCATCGCCGACAGGGATACAGGCCGATCGAAAGGATTCGGATTTGTGGAACTTGGGCCAGAAGATGACGCGGCGAAGGCCATTCGAGAATTTAACGGCATGAATATAGAAGGCCGTGCTCTCGTGGTCAACGAAGCACGTCCCCAAGAATCCCGTGGCTACGGCGATCGTTCTGGTGGCGGCGGCCGAGGATTTTCTGGCGGGCGATCGGGCCGCGGTGGCCGAAGACAGTATTAGCGGACCGAAGTTCTCGTCTCCGTTCCACAATATGTTTTCGCTTGGCGCGTCCGCCGAGTTGACTTGTCGTCAACGGATGTATCTGTATAATTATATAACTATTTGTTATAGATACCGGGAAAAATGCGCCAAAAACAAGGGAAATCGTGTTTTTCCAACCAGTTGGCACTCGGGGACTTTCAATCGCCGATAGCTCCTTTTAGCGCTTGGCAAGTCCTGTTCCGCCCACTTCTAGTAAAAACAGCAAAAAGGAAATGTGCGCTGAAGTCAACAGCAGGGTTCGGTCGGACTTGGTCAGTAGCCCTGTCCCCACTACCACGCTGCTACCTCTGCGAAATGTGGTTTCGGGTCGGAGGTTAGCCACTAGATTCGCGGGAGGCATTCTGTCTGTGGTATTTTCTGGATGAGAACGTACTTGTAACCTAGGTCGCGCACTCCTGTCGAGATTTCCTGCGGCCCTCGGATCAATCTCTGGACATTCTCTTTTGCCTGGATTGTGGTCTCGTGCTGAAGACAACGGACCCAGACTGTTGACAATCCTTCACAGACAAACTAACATTGTCATGTACGCACGTTGTACGTACAGTGGAGGGACTATGGCATCGAAACCGACTGCCAAGCTGCGACGGATTAACTTTCGGGCTTCCGATAAAGAGGAACGCCTGATCCGCCTCGGTGCGGAAAAACGCGGTGTGAAGATTACACAATTTATTGTTGAAAGCGCATGCGCTGAGGCTGAAGTCGCATTGGCCGATCAGACGCATTTTGAACTTCCCCATACACAGTTCGTGCGTTTCACTCAAGCACTCGACCGTCCGGCTAAGGTCATTCCAGCCTTGCAGAAGCTTTTCGCGAAGGAGTCGATACTTGAGCGACAGCCCAAAACCGCCCCTGTCGGGGGTTGAACTACTCGGGTCTGACCACAATGTCGATGAGTTCGACTGCGGCAAGCACGCATCCCTGACTCGATGGCTAAAACGGCTTGCTCGTATGAACCAAGCGAGCGGAGACAGCCGAACATATGTTGTTCATCGGGAATTAGCCGTAGCTGCTTATTATTCACTCGCTCCCGGAAGTATTTCGCGGAAAGAAGCGATCCCGCGCGCAAGTAAGTCAGCGCCCGAGCCAATCCCGATAGTTCTGCTTGCTCGTTTAGCAGTCGATAAACGGGAACAGGGGCAGGGCATTGGTCCTGCTCTTCTAAAGGACGCTTTGAAGCGTGCTTACGCTGGTGCCGACATCATAGGAGGCCGCGCCGTCTTAGTGCACGCGATCGATACCGACGCCGCGGCGTTCTACCGGAAGTACGGATTTGAGAGTTGTCCCGGACTTGAATTGCACCTAATGATGCTAATGAAAGACCTGCGCGTCACCTTCGGATTCTAGCCGTTTTCTTTTGGTAGCGATACCGGGATTCTCCGGCGGAATCTTCAAAAACGCGGCAAAAACAAGGGAAACCGTGCTCTCCCAGTTGGTTGGCACTCAAGGACTTTCAATCGCTGATAGCTCCTTTTAGCGCTTGGCAAGCCCTGTTCCGCCCACCTTTAGTAAAAAGAGTAAAAAGGAATCCGGAGCAGAAGTCAACAAAAGACCGCGTGACTGCCTTGTGTGCGGGAGAAGATAGCATATTCGTTTTTCGGTCGGGATTGGTTAACTGGGGACGGAACGGACGTTACCCCAACAAATGCCTCGGCGCGACGACCTTTGCCCTCAGACGTTCCTGTGGGAAATCGTTGGGATTTAGGGTGACGATGAGATCGGCTTTGCCTTGCTCGCCACAGAGGCAGAACACGTCATCTTTAGGATCGGGAGAGATCTCAATCGAAGAGCGCACCTTCACCTCTTCGGCCCGTTCCCGAATCAGGCTTATGACCCGCCCGATTAGGTTTCGGCGAACACGAAGGCGCGTCAAGACTTCCCTATACTCGTCCAAGATGTCATCGGTGATGAGCCAAATGAAGTTGTTTTTCTCTGCCCACTTGTGGAGGACATCGGCGCTGGGGTTTCGGCCAGGAACGAAAGGCTCACGGAAGCCCGCGATGCCAGCCACCAACACGCTTGTGTCAAGAACCACACGCGGCCCGCGGCGCTTACCTTTCGGCGGCAACGGTGATCTCCGGGGTGCGTCTCTCCCTGCGGTAACTGCGCACCGTGCGAAGAATTTCCTCTTCGGAGACCGCTCCGATGTCGTTTCCCGCCTGGGCTAGCGACTCCAGAAATTCCTTCTTCCACCCCCGGCGCTTTCTGCCGCGTGGCAAGTCCTTGTAGAGATCAGCCCGGCTCATACGTTCCTCAATCTGTTCCTCTAAAGTTCTAAAAGGCACCCCGAGTTTTATTGGTTCGTCTTCTGGGGCGATTCTGCAAGTAAATACAACGTAGCTCGGGTTTTCGGCCTTGAGCCTCTCTTTGGAAGCGCTGAATGCATCCATGAGCTTCGAGAGCACGCTGGTTCGCGTTCCGAGAGACTCTTTCAGGTAGAAAGCAATCTTCGCCACCAGGAGCGTGCCCACGTCGAAACAATATGTTCCTTCCGTCCTCTTTGGCTTTACAACGCCGAACTGGACGAGGTTCTGCAGTTCCTTCGGCGCAACCTGGAGCACAGCGCTTGCCTGTTTCAGCTTGAGCATTTGCCCGGTCATAACCACTCCCTATTATCGTCTAAACATTAGCTTATATTGCTGGCCGCGTCAAGAATCCGTTCCCAAGTGCTCCAGAGAGGGGGCTGTCACACAGGAACTCGATGAACGCGGGATGAACCTACTGGCGGACAACGAGGACGTTTACCGTGAGTGGGGCCGACTCGTTCGTAAAGCACGGTACGTGCCAGTTCAGGTTTACGACATAGGGCTGGCACCGCTGAACGTGGCGGACTCCACAGGGTCGAGGGTCCTACCGTGCTGCTTCCAGCGAAGGTACAACTGGGAGCTTAGGGAATGCGTTAGACTACAACCGATCAGCGGATAAAGCCGACGACATACCGAAGTAGAGTTTCAGACGAAAAGGAGATTCATGGCTACACCACAACCGGGAATACCGCAGAGGCAAACTCCTCCCGAGTTTTTCAAGAAACAGTTGGCTGGAGAGAATCCACTCACTTTTGGCACCGCCGAACGGTTGTTTATTCTCGCCACTGGGTTTATTGCCGTCAGACCGTGGGACTTCCTAGAGGATCAGCATCTGATCCTATTGAAAAGCCCACTGTCCAACGAGACGTGTTATTGCTCCGTGATGGGAGCACTGGGAGAGGTGTTTTCGCTGCATGCCTACGTAGGAGACGAGAGCTACAGCTACTTCAGAAAAATGGCGGCCGGAAGACCCGTCTCGGTGGGGGAGTTCTTCGGAGCGCTGCGCGGGGTGTATGTCGAATTTCTTGGGCTCTCGGAATTGACTCCGCCGGACCGCGAGTTGGCTCGCATGTTCGAACATCCGCTCAAGAGAGGCTCGAAGGTGCCGATCTTTCGGGCTCTCCGTCCGGGGTATCATCCCTGGTATCCCACCGAAAACGAGGGAGTCGTGCTCGCGGAATGCCTCGGGGCCGTAATGGCGTTCTGGGAGCGCATGCTGAAAGGCGACTCCCGAGATTACTGGAAAGATGCTGGAGTATTTCCCTCCATGCTACCTGCCCAAGACTGCGGGAACAGCGAGCGATATGACCTTGAGATGGTGAAAGTCTCTGAGCCGCCAGCCACGACACCCGAGCCAGCACCACTGGACCAAGGCCGAATCCGCGAAATCCGTGATCGAACATATCCTATTCGCGGTGTCTTCGAGGCGGACCACTTCTATGGCGGCGCAATGATTGGAAAGAAAAATGAGCGCAAGGCATGCGTGCGTATGGGAATAGTAGCCGATGCGGAGTCGGGAATGCTGCTTCCACCGGAACTGGGAATGCCGGAACGCGCCACCTCCGATATCATCGCAACCGTGGTGTTGAGCGCCGTCGAGACCGCACACCGCTTGCCGCGCGAAATTCGCGTCACTCAACATCAGCTTAAGTCGCTCCTAGAACCGTTGGCAGCAGAACTGGGGATCACGGTACGCATGGTTAAGCATCTGCCCGCCTTGGAAGAGGCTAAGCAGGAACTCCTTACTCTGATGGGAGATCCCGGGCCGTTCATGGGCTGATAGCCGTGATCGCCTCACTCGCGGCGCAGCGAGCTTCGAATGGGTCCGCGCTCAGATGAGCACGGAAATGCCTTCGCAATTGATGACCTCAGATAACGTATAACTAATATTATCATTTGGTAGCGATACCGGGATTCGAACCCGGGTTTCCGCCGTGAGAGGGCGGCGTCCTAGACCCCTAGACGATATCGCCAATTAGAATGTGAATCGTTGATAGTGCAGAACCACGCACAATTCACAATCATTTATTTTCACATGAGCAGGATGGGGGCCGCAAGCTAATGCTTCCATACAGAGTGAAGAGGAAGACGCCCGTTCGCCAAAAACGGGAAAGTGGCTATTACAACGGCTCGGATACCAAGGATGTCAGCGAAATGGCTGGTACAGGCCCCCGAACCGAGGAATGCATCTTGCTTCACACCGACTGGGTGGGGCGGCAGGATACCGCTCACACCTCAATGGTGGTTTTTATCGGCGCTTCTCCCGACGATAAAGGCGGAATTCAGGACCTCAAGGCCGAAGCACTCGACTGGCGGATTTGGGCATCGCGCTCCTGCTCTGTAAACGGACCGCTCCCCTGACTGAAGGTCAGGGGCTTCTAGAAGGCTAAGAAAGGCCGGAACCCATCGACGCTCAATATCTACCGAAGCTCGTCCCATAGCTGCTGTTTGCTAGAACTTCACCATGATGGCCATGTCCACGAAGGACTCATCCTTGCGGAGGTCGGGGAACCAGACGCTGCCGAGCCCGCCGCCGCAAGCGGTTTCAGCTGCGCCCAAACTGGTTTGACCGGAAGTAGCGCCGCTGCTGCAGACGTAGTACTGCGGTAAGCCATTGTTCCCTCCGGGAGGGGTAATGCCCCCGCGTCCGGTCCAGTAGGGCACGTTCGCGTGGCGATAGTCATACTCCCAACGGAAAGTGATGTACTGCTTGGGCATATAGTCGAAGGTAATGGACGAATCCCAAGCCTTGAAAGGATCGCCAGGATTCCCACTAAAGTAAGGCGAATTCGTAGCAGCCGTGACAGCGGTTTCTCCGTTAATAGGAGGAATGAGCACAAGATAGCGTCCCGGATTGTTGATCTGCCCGCCGCCAATGGTCAGGCCGAAGATGTCTCTGTGGAACCAGAAACGGTTGTAGCCCATCCAGCCAACAAAGCTCTGCTTGGGCCCGCCCTTGTGATCGCCGTAACAGCTTACGCCCGCTCCAAACTCGCAGCCGAGGTCGCCCGTCAGCGAGAAAGCCATTTTGTCGAGACCGTTCTCCGGCCTGTCGAAGTACTTCACTTCGACGCTGTTGTCTGTGTGAATGCGCCGACGGCCTGGAATGAAGAGGTCGTCTTCGCCTACGCCGTAGTTGTTGGAGATGATGTTGAGCCAGGGCTTCGGAGTCCATTTGATCTGGCCACCGATGCCGGGCGTGTGGTTAGCTGAGGCGTAAGACTGCCAGCCATTAATGAACCAGGGTTCAATCTTCAAGTGTTCCGTTGGGAAAATCTGCACGCGAACTCCGTTGAAGAACCAAGGCGTGTTGGAGGAAACATAAGAAGGCTGGTAGGCCCAGTTGTCAAAATTGTAGTAACTGAACAGGCCGATGTAAGACATAAAGATTCCCGCGTCCACGTTTATGCCGTGCAGGACGTTGAAGTGGTAGCCACCGTAGCCTTCGGAGATATAGCGATAGGCGTCAGCGAGATCCCATTGACCGTGGCCGGGGCTCGGGTCGTTCCGTGGGGTCGTGACGGAGTACATGCCGAACTGAGTCATCAATCGGCCGCGGACGTTGTCCCAGTGGAAATCGCCGCCGACGCCTAACTG
>Ga0187781_10001592_pt1 | contig 17189 bp, 8 predicted proteins | sample 0715_SJ02_MP02_2_FD_132447 | JGI IMG/M metagenome (GOLD analysis project Ga0187781, IMG submission 132447) | Tropical peat soil microbial communities from peatlands in Department of Meta, Colombia - 0715_SJ02_MP02_20_MG | ecosystem: Environmental > Terrestrial > Soil > Wetlands > Peat | place... | reverse complement strand
TTGTAGACGTTCTGGACTCGCGACTGATGCTCGCCCAGCCGGCTTCCACGCTTCTTTGCGGTGAGCCTCGTAACTGGAGGCAAGTCCCCATGACCGTGCTGAAAGTCAACATGCAGAATGTCGAATTCGTCGACGATTCCGTTTGGCAGCCTGCGAAACACAGTGTCTCCCTCCCTGACCGGTAAGTCCTCCACGGGCAGCAAAATCGTCCCCTTTTTCGTGAACTGCGCATGAACATTTTCGCGCTGGCTGCCATCCGATAACCGGAGCGTGACTCTATCCGGAAAAAAGAATTCAAGGTCCATGGATTTAGCTTAGCACTAGGTGGGCGGGCCAGGTTTAAGCCACCACAACTGAGGCCGCCCCATGTCTCGCGCCCTTCGAGACATGGGCCTCGACGACGCCGGGTGCCCCATCCTAGCGCGTCTTTTGCGCTAGGGTGGGGATTCTCTGTTGTGGCGCGCATTCTTGCCCGTCCTTTTTTGTTGTCGTCCGGAGCAAGCGGCCTTTGCGCAGCGAGGGATCTGCCCGGCGCGTGGCCCAGGTCTACACCACGACAACTGAGGGTGGCCCATGTCTCGCGCCGTTCGAGACATGGGCACGCCGCCGCCAACCGCGAGAGATTCCATGTAACACCAGCTCCAATCTCTGCCCCAACCCAGGAGAGCCTTCGGGTGGCGCAGCACCGGGGTCCCCAGCCGGGCGCGATTTTCGTCGGCTGGGGTGGAGGACCCACTGGCAACGTCCTCCAGACGCCGCTTGCTGTGTTCAATATCCCCGTAACTCAAGACCCGCGCAATCCTGCCAAGGTAGCGTCTACCAAAGTGGGCTTGCCGAAGAACCCAGGTTCCTGCGCGTGGTCTGCGCACTAACCTGGGCAAGCCTTTTGGGCAGCGCGGCGCTTCCCTAGCCCCAACACGCGCGGGCTCACCACTGCGCTCAAGTCTTTCAGGCGCGAAAGTTAAACTTGAGCGAAACTTCCCTTCCCGCGGGCAAAATCGCGCCCCGTGCTAGACTCGCTTTATAGACAGATCGTTCGGATGCGCATTCTCACTCGCTACATTCTGGGAGAAATCGTCTCCCACGCGCTCATCGGCGCGGCCGTCTTCACGTTTATCCTTTTCACCCGCGATCTCGGCCGCATCCTGGAACTGGTTGTGCGCAACAGCGCGCCGCTGCCCAGCATCGTCCAGATCTTCTTCTTCACCATTCCGGTCGCGCTCACCTACACGATTCCGATGGGCGTTCTGGTCGGAATCCTCATCGGCCTCAGCCGTTTGGCGGCCGATAGCGAAGTCACCGCCATGCGCGCCAGCGGCTTGAGCGTCTGGAGCTTTCTCCGCGTTTCCGCCATGTTCTTCGTTGTTGCCTGGGTGCTCGCGCTGGTCAACAGCGTCTACATCGCGCCGCTATCGCTCGCCTCTCTCGGAGACTTGCAGAATCGCCTGGAGTCGTCGCAAGCCTCTTTTGAAGTGCAGCCGCGAGTGTTCTACGAAGGTTTTCCCAAGACCATTCTGTATGTCCAGGACGTCAAAGCGATGGCTGGAGGCGCGCTCTGGAAAGGCGTGTTCCTCGCCGATCTGACCGATCCCGCTTCGCCGCGCGTTACGCTCGCCCGCGAAGGCGTTCTCTTCAGTCAGAGCGCCGACACGGTCGATCTTCATCTCACCGACGGTTCCACGCACGAATCCGATCCAACCAATCCGGATCGATACCAGATATCGACCTTCGAGGTCACCGATATTCCGCTCCAGGTTCCCGCCGGAGAGAGCCGTGCGCAGAACGAGCCGGCTCTCGGCGAGATGAATCTGCGCCAGCTCCTCGCTGCCACACACGCCGGCAGTCCTGAAGCGCGGCGTTGGGCTCTGATCGAATTCCACCGCCGCCTCGCGCTGCCCACGGCTTGTCTGGTTCTCGCCCTGGTTGGTGTGCCGCTTGGACTGTCGTCCAAAAAGGGAGGCAAGTCGAGCGGCTTTGTGCTGACCATCCTGCTGGTCTTTTTCTACTATTCGGTCTCGCTCATCGGCGTTTCGCTCGCCCGCCAGTCGCGGTTGTCTCCGGCAGCCGGAGTTTGGCTGGCCGATGTCGTGTTCCTGCTGGGCGGCGCGCTTCTGCTTTGGCAATCGGAACGCCGTCCCATCAGCTTCTGGCTGAAGGTCTCCAAGACGACGGCGGAAGACCAAGCCCCGGCGCAGACCGCGACACGTGAAGCCGTGCCAGCCGCCGCGCGCGAACCCTCCGCGCGCGCCGCTGGAAAAAAGCCTCCGCGCCGCTTGTCTTTGTGGCATTTCCACTTTCCGACCATCCTCGACGACTATGTGTTGCGTGATTTCCTGCTCTATCTGTTCATGATCGGCGCAGCCTTTGTCACCTTGCTCCTGGTCTTCACCCTGTTTGAGTTGCTCGGCGATATCCTGCGCAACCGCATCTCGGCCTTGGTGGTCGGCGAGTATCTGTTGAACGTGACGCCATACTTTCTGTATTACCCGATCGCTCCGATGAGCATGTTGCTCGCCGTGCTGGTGACGTTCGGTCTGTTGCAGCGCTCCAACGAAATCACCGCCATCAAGGCGACAGGCATCAGCCTGTACCGCATCGTGATCCCGGTCATCGTGGCTTCGGCCTTGGTCGCGGGCGTTCTCTTCATCTCCGATCAGCTCTATCTGCCCTACACGAACAAGCGGCAGGACGAACTCCGCAACCGCATCAAGGGCAAGCCGGCGCAGACCTATCTTCGCCCCGACCGGAAGTGGATTTTCGGCCAGCACTCCGACATCTACTACTATCAACTGTTCGATCCCGACCGTGACGCCTTCGGTGGCGTCAAGGTGTTTGAGTTCGATCCCAAGACCTTCCGGATCACGCACCGCATCACCGCCGAGCGGGCGAGCTGGTCGGCCCCGATGAACCGCTGGGTCTATGAACAAGGCTGGGAACGCAGCTTGAACGACTCAGCGATCGTCAGCTATCGCAAGTTCGATGCCTCTACGTTCCCGGAACTCAGCGAAGCGCCGTCGTACTTCAAGAAGGAAGTAAAGCAGTCGCAGGAAATGAACTACGAAGAGCTGCGGCGCTACATACGCGATCTGGAGCAGAGCGGCTTCGACGTGGTGCGCCTGCGGGTGCAACTGCAAAAGAAGATTGCCTATCCGCTGATCACGCTGGTGATGGCGGTGCTGGCCATTCCGTTTGCGCTCTCCGCGGGGAAAAAGGGCGCCCTTGCCGGTGTCGCGACCGCCATTGGCATCGGCATCTTTTACTGGGCTATCTCATTGTTCGTTGAACAGATGGGGAATCTGAGCTATTTGCCACCGACGGTAGCGGCGTGGTCTCCGAATCTTGTCTTCGCGTTTATCGGCGGTTATCTGATCCTGCGCATGCCGACGTAGCTCACCGTCAGCCCGGTGCGATGAGGGTAGATGGAGCGGCACGACGCGCTGCCCGGCGTCGGGCCGTCGATCAGCCAACGATTCGAACGTCCCGATTGCAATCCTTCATTTTGCCGCCATCGCGCTGGGCTGGCCATCGGTAAACAGATAGTAGTTTGAGCTCGTACTGAGCGAGCCACTGGTCACGCCCGCGGAGAAGATTCCGATCGTGCCCGAGCCGGTGGCCGTGCCGTTACTGGTCCCGGTATTGGAAACGTAGAGGAATTGGTATCCGTTGCTCGGGCTACCATTTGTGCTGTTGTGCATCGCCAAAGCGAAGGGGCCCGCACCCTGCGAGGGCACGGACGCGGGACTCAGTTTGGTCAGGGTCCCGTTGCCGGCGGAGATGCTGTAGCCAAATACCTGATTCGAGCCGGTGCATGCGACATAGAGAAAGCTATTGGTCGGGTCCACGACCATGGCCTTGGGATCACTCCCGGCCTGAGTCGGCGATCCACTGGGAATAAGCTGGCTGTTCGCCACCTGGGAAGGGGTGCAATTATAGCCATTGCTCCCCTGGCCCTGCGCGGTGCAAACCTGGAATCCGCTGACGGTGCCGCTGACCGCCCCCTGGGCACCAACGTATATAAAAATGCCTCCCACGGTTTGGCCGGACAATACCGTGTTTACTGCCTGCACCGAGGCCGGATTCACTTGCGTGGTGTAGGGCGAACCATACGTCTCCGTCAGAGTGCCGGAGGAATCGACGGTGAAGACGCTGAGTTCGTTGTCGTTGTGGGCGGAAGTTAGATCCAGATTGCTGGTGACGAAGAGCAAGGTCTCGGCTGAGCTGCTGTTGGGCGGCGTGAAGGTGAGGACCGACAAGGCCGTCGGCATTCGGTTCAGCGGATACACCGACGCGGCGGTAAGGGTAGTCGACCCGGGTGTGGCGCTGAATACTTGAATCGACGGGCAATCGCTGCCGTAGGTGCCGCCGCTCGTGGGGCAATCGGTTGGAGTCAGGGAAGAACCCTGATCGATCACAAAAAGAAGACTGCCGTCGGAGGTTTCCGTCATGGCCAGCGCCGTATCGCCGAGGGGAAGGGTTTGTGAGGTAGTTGGGGTCGACAAATTGCCCTGCGAGTTTACCGTGTAGCCGTAGATTGTCGGCGCGACCGTGGCCGTAGAGGTGGAAGACGAGAGGCCCTGATTCAAAAGGAAAGCGACCGACTTAGTCGGATCGAGCAACATCTGGACGGCCAGGCCGCATGCTACCGGCGGCGTCTGAAACAAAGTGCTGCACGTCGTCGTGGTTAAACCAACCTGCGACAAAGCTCCCGTATTCAAGTCAATGGCAAACGAGACAATGTAGTTCTCGGCCTCGCTGGCAACGAAGAGCAGGCCCGTGGGGCGTGAAGACGAACTGCCGCAATTCAGCAACAACATGCTAAGGGCAATCAGGCCCACTAGCACCAATACTCCGGTTGTTTTCGACATCGACTCTCCTAAACCCATCTGACCATCGAGCCCACCGGCCATCCAAAAGCCGAATCCCGATGATTCCCTGGCGCTCTTATGACGCAATGGGACGCTTACGCGATGGTGCGATCCCAGATCGCCAGATCCACTTTTCTCTGAAATATATTTGTGTATCAGGAATGAGCGGGAAGATCAAACCCGGGAGGCGCCAGAACCGCCGTCGTTGCCGTTCTGAGGTGGAACCCAGGGAGTCGCCGGAATCCGCATTTCAACTTCCAGCCCGCCCTCCTTGCGGTTGGATGCGCGCAATAGGCCGCCGTGCAGCCTGGTTGCCCGATCGGCGATAGCCAGCCCCAATCCCGCCCCTCCGGTCTGACGGTTGCGCGCGTCATCCAACCGGTAGAAGGGCTCAAAGATCCTCGGCAGCGCCTCATCCGGAACGCCGGGACCCGAGTCGGCGACGCGAATGACGACCTCCTCGCCCTTCGCCGCCATCGCGCGCTCCAGCCGTACCTCGACGCTTGTGCCCTCCGCCGTGTATCGGGTCGCGTTCCTGACAATATTTTCGATGGCACTGTGCAGCAAATCGGGATCAGCCTCGACGAAAAAGGGATCGTCCTCCATCGCGACTACCCGGCAGGTGCTGCCCGCATTTTCATATTCGGCATCGTGGGCGATCTGGTCCACCAACTCGCGCAGCGACACCCTTCGTTTGTGCAGGCCTTCGCGGCCGGAGTCGAGGCGCGAAATGGTCAGCAGGCGCTGTATCAACTGATTCAGGCGGTCCGCTTCCAGTTCAATCCGGTCAAGCTGTCCTTCGACTTCCGGCGTGGCGCGCTGCCGCGCAAGTCCGAGAGCAACACTGAGACGAGCCAACGGAGAGCGGAGTTCGTGAGAGACGTCCTTGAGCAGGCGGGACTGCGACTCCACCAGCGTTTCCAGCCGGTCGGCCATGCGGTCGAAGTCGCGCATCAGTTCAACGATTTCGCCACGCGGGCCGCCGTCTGGAGCCCCCGTGCGCGCCGAAAGATCGCCCGCGGCCAGGCTCTGCGCAGCTTGCCGCAGCCGGGTCACGGGACGCGTCAAGGAGCGCGCTAACAGGTAGCAGACCAGGCCGGAGGAAAGCACCGCAATGACCATCCCCAACCAGGGGAAGCGATGCGCGGGCCCAAAAAACATTCGTGGCGGAGGCATCTCCATCACCAGCGTATAACGCTTCCCGTCAAGCGTTAAAGCCTGGCGACGGATGCGATCGGGCAGAAGAGCGTCGAGCCAGCCCTGTCGCAGCGGATTATTGCGGCGCACATCTTCGATCCAAGGTGGAACGTGCTGATGGCCGCTCAGTTCGCGGCCCGAAGGATCGAAAACGAAGGAACGAATGTGTTCGGAGCGCCAGAGCTGCTCGAGATATTCATGGGCGCCGCGCTCGCCGCCCGTCTGGTACGCGTTGACCGTCTCCGCCAGAATTTCCGGCGCCTGGCTTTCAATGCCGCGGCGCGACCCACTGAGGGCAATGGTCGCCAGGATGGCGAGCACCAGGAACAGCGCAAACGCCAACCAGAACGACACGAAAATCCTGACGAACAGGCTTCTCAATTCCCCGCCTTCATTTCCTGGCCCGGAGCGCTGGCCGCGCGAACATATACCCGACGCCGCGAATGGTCTTGATGTGGTCGCCGTTTTCTTCCGAATCGCCCAGTTTGCGCCGCACCTTGCTCACGTGCATGTCGATACTGCGATCAAAAGGCATGAACTTGCGGCTGAGCACGGCGTTTACCAGCCGTTCGCGCGTAACCACGCGCCCCGCCTCGCGGAGTAGGACTTCCAGCAGATTGAACTCCACCGAGGTCAGCTCGACCGGTTGACCCGCCCGCAGCACCGTTCGCGTTGCCGGATCGAGTTCCACATCTCCCACCGTCAGAACCTCCGGCACCGCATCGGCCGCCCGCGAGGGCTTGGTACGGCGAAGAATCGCCCGGATGCGCGCCACCAGTTCGCGGGGATTAAAGGGCTTGGGGAGATAATCGTCGGCGCCAATTTCCAGCCCCACAATGCGGTCGACGTCTTCTCCGCGGGCCGTCAGCAACAGCACGGGAGTCTTCGACACGCTGCGAATGCGCCGCAGCACTTCAAATCCATTCATGCCCGGCAGCATTACATCGAGGACAACCAGGGAAAACTCGTTGCTTAACGCTTCCTTCAGCCCCGCCTCGCCATCGTGGATGGCTTTCAGGGTAAAGCCTTCGGCGGAAAGATATTCCTGCACCAGGCTGCACAACTCGACGTCATCATCGACCACCAGAATGCGTTCCATTCTCTTATTCATGTAACACCTTTGGTTCCGTTTCCATGGTAAAGATTTGTAGATATCGGCCATCGGGTGATCGGGTCATCGGTTCATCCGGTCACGAGCGTGCGGTTCTCTGGGATGCGGCGAAGATAGCGAGAAGTTCATTGCTTCCTTGAGCAGGTCCACAGCAGCTCTTTCTTAACAATCTCAGCCTCGATCAGACATTCGATCCAGAAAGTTGTCTCCTCGGCCTCTTCCACGACGATACCCATCTTCGAGATGAACTCGGCTTTTGACCGGGCCCGGCCAGCCGCCCGATAATTCGCGCCGACGGCCGTTCCTGAGCGCAACAGCTGCTTGCCCAGCACTTCTTGGTTGTTCGCGGGAGGTGTGGAAATATCCGCAGCGCGAATCTCTTTGTTCGGTCCCGCAGCTGTTGCTGCTTACTCCAATTGGTCTCCATTTGTTCCTCGCTTTACCGCATTTGCGACGATTCCTGATCGGCCGATGACCCGATCACCCCATGACCCGATTTCTTTACAAAACTTTACTCCGCTTGACGGGATTTTTACTCCTTTTACGCGCAAAAAGTGTTCTCATTCGTGTAACAAGCAATCCGGGCTGCCTCCCGGACACCTAAAGGAGATTTATATGAAATCGATTCACCTCCGCGTTCTTTCGATTGGCGCGGCGTTAATGCTGGGGGCGGCGTTGCTATTCGCTCAGGGCGGCGGCCGCGGCCATGGTCGCCCCGACGGCATGTTCGGCCACATGCTTGGTTATTACGCTGACGCGCTCGACCTGACCAGCGCGCAGCAGGACCAGATCAAAGCCATTTGGCAAAAAGAGAAGCCGACTTTGCAGCCGTTGATGAAACAGATGCGGCAGAACCGCGCCGCGACTGAAGCGCTCATTGAGAACGCCCCGTTTGACGAAGCCAAGACACAGGCGCTGGCGACTCAGCATGCGCAGACGACAATTGCGCTCGAGGTTGAGCACGCGCGCATGAAATCGGAGATGCTGCAGGTGCTGACGGCCGATCAAAAGACAAAGCTCCAGGAGATAGAAGCCAAGCATCAGGCGCGAACGCAGAAGCAGGCATCGCCTCCGCCGTCGGAGAATTAAGCATGTTCTCCGCCAACGCGATACATCTCTCTCCTAGCCCGGGCGGGGCAAAAAATAAGAACGACGCCTCGCCCGGCATTTTTTGGGGACCGAATTCGAGCGGGAGCCGCGAGCCACCGCAATCGTCGCCTCGCACGCCTGCTCAATACAGCCGGCTGCCTCTCGGGAGCGACGCTCTGTGGAGCACATCCTCTTTTCCGGCCTTGTGATTACGGCACTCTTTCTGTCCCTCTGGGCCGCCTTGCTCACGGCCGCATTCTTTTTTTTTGCACGGCCGTTCCAGGCCCCGCCAAAATCCGCACCCGCCGCTGCTACAATCGCATCTACACAAGATCATGTTTCCCCAGCGCGTGCGTCCCCTGATTCCCTACCTGAACCGCTATCGCAGTGGTCTGGCTCTCGGGACGGTATGCGTGCTGCTCACACAAGGCATCGCCGTGCAAGCGCCGCGGGTTATTCAGCGGCTCATTGACGGCCTGACCCGGGAAACGTCGCGGCAAGCACTCGCCACCTACGCCGTCTTGTATGTCGGCATCTACGTGGCCAAGGGAATCTTCCAGTTCCTGACGCGATATGTAGTGATCGGCATTTCGCGCGACATTGAGTTCGACCTGCGCAACGACCTTTTCGCCCATCTCGAACTCCTTTCCCATTCTTACTACCAGCGCAACCGCACGGGCGACATCATGGCCCGGGCCACGAACGATCTGAACGCGGTACGCAATCTGCTCGGGCCGGCCGTTATGTATTCCGCGAACACCATCGTCATTACCGTTTTCGCGCTCTTTTACATGGTGAAACTCAGCCCTACGCTGACGTTGTTCGCCTTCCTGCCCCTGCCCATCGCCAGCATCGTAATCCAGTATTTCGGGCGGCGGATTCACGAGCGCTTCGAGAAGATTCAGGCCATGTTCTCCGATATCTCGGCGCGCGCCCAGGAAAACTTCTCCGGCGCGCGCGTGATCCGCGCCTATGTGCAGGAGCAGGCGGAGATTGCAGCCTTCGAGCAGGCAAACCAGGAGTACATTCACCGCAGCCTGGGCCTGGTGCGGCTCATGGGCATGCTGTGGCCGACGCTGGAACTCATGCTGGGCGCGGCCATCGTCATCGTTCTCTGGTCGGGCGGCAAGGAAGTGATCCAGGGGATGTCAACCGTGGAATTAGTTTCCCACCTGGGTACGAAAACAACGCTCAATCTTTACGGTGCTGCCACCGTCGGCCAGTTTGTCGCATTCCTCCAGTACCTGGGAATGCTGATGTGGCCGGTCATCGCGCTGGGGTGGGTCGTCAATATCTTCCAGCGCGGCACGGCGTCGCTGGGGCGGATCAACGAAATCTTCCAGGCCAAGCCCGAAATCGCGGATGAACCCTTCCTTCTTGTGAGTCCGGTACCATCGCATCCGATCGGGTCATCGGATCATCGGGTCATCGGGTCATCTGAAAACCAAGCCCCGTCCGATCTGGATTTTCAGATCGCGGGATTACCCGATCAGCAGATCGCCCGATCAGCCGATCACCTAATCACCCGATTCGCCGGCGAAATCGAGTTCTGCAATCTGAACTTCGCTTATAACGGCACCCCGATTCTTCGCGACGTGAACCTTCGCATCCCTGCCGGGTCGAGTCTGGCAATCGTTGGCCCCACCGGATCAGGGAAAACGACGCTGGTGAGTCTGATCCCAAGGATCTATGATGCCGCTCCCGGGGCGGTATTGATCGATGGGCGGCCGATCCGCGAGTTTCCCCTTGAAACGCTGCGCCGAGGCATTGGTTTTGTCCCGCAGGAAACGTTCCTCTTCAGTGATACCATCCGCGAAAACATCGCCTTTGGTGCACCCGACGCCACGCCTGGCGCGATCGAGTCTGCTGCCGAAGCCGCCAATATCGCGCACGACATTGAATCGTTTCCGGAACAATATGACACCGCGGTCGGGGAGCGCGGCATTACTCTCTCCGGCGGGCAAAAGCAGCGCACCGCAATTGCCCGGGCGCTGTTGCGCAGCCCGCGGATCCTGATCCTCGATGATGCTCTTGCCAGCGTGGACACGCACACCGAGGACAACATCCTCAACCATCTTCGCGACGTGATGCGCGGGCGCACCACCATTTTTATTTCGCACCGCGTCTCCACCGTGCGCAACGCCGACCGCATCGCCGTCCTCCACCAGGGACGCGTGGTCGAACTGGGTACCCACGACCAGCTTCTAGCTCAAAACGGCTATTACACCGATCTCTATAACAAGCAGCTACTGGAAGAGGAACTCGCCGAAGTTTGAGGGTTACCTTCGTCCAAGTTTCGAGATGAATCTGGACAATGCCGCTTTGCCCGCAAATTGTGGTGAGCCCGGTATTTTCCGATACAACCTTTTAACAAAAATTTCTCATCGCATTTTCAAGAAACTCCCCTAAAATGGCTTGTTCCCAAAAACCATAAACGCCACTGGAGTACCTATGCAAACCTCGCGATCTGCCTTCGCCCATGTCATCCTGGCTGTCCTTGCCCTTTCCGCGTTTTGCTGGGCGCAAACGCCCGTCCTGGTAACACAAGCCGTCGACAACTCTGTCCGAACTACACTTGTCGGCAACGTTCACCCGCTGGCACGACCTCAGTTCGATCAGGGCGAAGTGCCCGCCTCCACGACACTTCACCGCATGATGCTTGTCTTAAAGCGCAGCGATCAGCAGGAAACCGCCCTGCGCCGTTTGATTGAGAACCAGCAATACAAGAAGTCTCCGAGTTATCACCAGTGGCTGACACCGGAAGAATTCGGCAGGCAGTTCGGCCTTGCCGATTCCGATCTGGCCGCCGTCGTCGCCTGGCTGACGGCCAGCGGTTTCGTCGTCAACCATGTCAGCAACGGCCGCACCGTGATTGAGTTCGACGGCACCGCCGGACTCGTCAAGCAGGCCTTTGGGACCGCGCTCCATAGATACGACATCAATGGAGAGGAACACATTGCCAACTCGACCGATCCCTCCATCCCGACCGCTCTCGCGCCCGTGATCGTGGGCGTGAGGTCGCTGCATAACTTTTTCCCGAAGCCCCAAAACGTGTTTATCGGAACTTACTCCCAGAAAACGAAACAATTGAAGCCAGCGCATCCGGAGTACACGTTCACGGGCCCATGCGGCATTACTGGAACACAGGATTGCTATGCCCTGGGTCCCTACGATTTTGCCAACATCTACGACGTGATACCGCTATGGACCGCGGCCTCTCCCATCAACGGCAGCGGCGTCAACATTGCCATCGTCGGCCAGACGGATATCAATCCAGACGACGCCACCACCTTTTGGGGCCTGTTCGGGCTGGGGCAAAACGGTGTTCCCATGCCCACCCTGACGGTGTACACCAATGGCCCCGATCCCGGCTTTACTGGTGATGAACCCGAGGCTGATGTAGACGCCCAATGGTCGGGCTCGGTTGCGCCGGGAGCAACCATTCACTTTGTTACCTCAGCAACCACCGAGACCGACGCCGGTATTGACCTCTCGGCAATCTATATCGTGGACAACAACCTGGCGCCGATCATGAGCGAGAGCTATGGAATCTGCGAAGCCGGGGCCGGCTCGGCTGGCGTCGGCTTTTACGGCACCATGTGGGAACAAGCCGCAGCGCAGGGCATCAGCGTCATGGTTGCCAGCGGTGACAGCGGCGCAGCCGGTTGCGACGAAGCCGGTTCGACCTACGCGATTTACGGAGAAAACGTAAACGCCATTGCCTCGACTCCTTGGAACGCTGCCATTGGCGGCACGGATTTCAACCAGTTCAATGCATGGTCCACTTATTGGAATGCCGCTAACAACGCCACCACCCAGCAGTCGGTTAAGAACAACACTTACATTCCCGAAACCACCTGGGATGATTCCTGCACCAATCCCCTGTTCCAACTTGCGACCGGCGGCAGCAGCAACCCGATAACCAATTGCAACAATGCCAATTTCTCCGACTTTCTCTACGTCGTCGGCGGTGGTGGCGGGAGGAGCAACTACAGTGGCGGCGCTGTCCTCGGCTATGGCTGGGAGACCCCAACCTGGCAAACGGGCATCCCGAACAAAAGTGACGATGTCCGCGACTTGCCCGATGTTTCCCTGTTTGCCAGCGATGGTTTCCTCAGCAGCTTTTATGTGATCTGCCAGAGTGACGTCAATCCCGGCAACGGCAGCGAGTGCACGCTCAACGACCTTCTGGGGTTCGGCGGCACTTCATTCGCGTCGCCAACCTTCGCTGGAATTATGGCTCTGGTCAATCAGAAAAATGGCGGTCCCCAGGGAGTTCCCGGCCTCATTCTTTACACCTTGGCGGGCAAGGAGCCCACCGCCTTCCACGACATCAACACCAGCACCCTGAATGGGACGGTAAATGCTACGACAACGAATTCCGTTCCGTGCGCCGCCGGCAGCACCGCAGACTGCACCGCCAGTGGGAGCGACAAATATGGCGTGCTTGCCGGCTGGTCTACTGGAGCCGGATATGACTTGGCGACGGGTCTGGGATCGGTGGACGCGGCCAACCTCGTGAACAATTGGGGCAAAGTCACGTTTACTCCCACGACCTCGACCCTGACCCTCAATAATGGCAATCCCATCAGTGGCATCACGCATGGCACGGGCATTCCGGTAACTGTAAGCGTGGTCTCGAGCAGCGCCACTGGCGATGTCTCCCTGCTTGTTGGTCCGAAGCCCGGTACCCCGAGCATTGACTGGAACACTCTCTCCGGCGGTACCGTGACCTGGACGACCACCCTGCTTCCGGGTGGCACCTACGACGTCATTGCGCACTACGCAGGTGACACGACGTACGGCGGAAGCTACTCGGCCCCCTCTGCGAACATCACTATCAATCCGGAGAATAGCTCGGTGTACATGCCGGGAGTGGTCACTGGCATTGACGCAAACGGTAACCCGGTTTATGCCACCTCGGTTACATATGGCACGGGTGGCTTCGGGCCGTGGGAGAACGTCTGCGGCTTCCAACTGGGATGCACCTACGGCTACTGGCTGCGCGCCGATGTGCAGAATTCTCAGGGACAGTTCTGCACATCGGAGGTGCTGGGAGAGATTGCGTGTCCGACTGGAACCATCGCTTTTACCGACAATGGCAATGCCCTTGATGGCGGGACATTCAAACTGAACAGCTTGGGGTATACCGAGGACCAGGGAATCCAACTCACCGTCGGCTCTCACACCCTCGCGGCAAGCTACAGCGGCGACGCAAGCTATAAGACGAGCTCGACAACCGTCGGCATCACCGTAGGCCCGGATGCTACTGTCCTCGCCAATGTCGCTTTAAACCCGAGCACGGTTAACGCGACGCAAAACTTCACCGCCACGGTTACCGTGACCACGCCGACGGCAACCACCAGCTACGGCGCGGCTCCCACGGGCACAGTCACTTTTCTCGCCAATGGAACCGCACTGACGGGCACCGTTAGTTACACTCCAACTACCGGTAACCCGTCCACCGGACTCCCCGCCACCCTCGCCGCCACCCTGACCACCTCGATCAGCACTCCCGGCACCTACACGATTACCGCGACCTACACGACTGGTGACGGCAATTACTCGAGCCAGTCCTCCAGCAACTCGGCGTCGCTCGTGGTCACTTCGAATCAGAACGTTTCTTTAGGCACACCGACAACGCCTGCCTCAGCCGAACCCGGGCAGGGCACAATGGCCACCATGCAGGTCTCGACGTCCGACAGCAACGCCTTCGCCAGCAACCCCAGCTTCCAATGCTCCAATCTGCCAACCGGCGCGACATGCTCCTTTAGCCCATCAACGCTTCAGGGGCTCTCCAGTCCACAGACTGTCACCATTACGGTGAGCACTGCCGGACCCTTCACCGGGACTGCAGGTGGCGTTGTACCTGCCGGGCACACCGCAAAACCCACCAAACGGAGCGCCCAGAATCAAACCCCGCGGCTCTGGCTGCCGCTCGGCCTGCCTCTGGCCGGAGTCGTCTTCTTCGGCTTGGGCGGGAGCCGCATCCGTCGCCGCTACCAGATCGCTGGACTATTCCTGATGCTGGTCCTGGCGGCGTTCCTGGTAGCCTGCGGTGGCGGAAGCAGCTCAAGCAGCCCGCCGGTGGTGACCGTTTCGCCGACTTCGGCCTCCCTGTGGCCAGACGTCACGGGCTTTCCGACGTCAGCGGTGACACAGCAGTTCAGCGCCTCGGTCAGCAACACCACCAGTCAGAGTGTGACTTGGGCCGTCAACGGGACCACGGGAGGAAACTCGACCGTCGGCACCATCTCGTCCTCCGGTCTCTATACGGCGCCAGCAACGAGTCCGGGCACGGCGATAACTGTGACGGCAACATCGCCGTTGACCAGCACGCCCGGCTCGGCCACCGTCACCCTTGGGAACCCGACACCGGCTGGAACCTTCACCGTCACTGTCACCGGGACGGAAGGAACACAGACACCACAAACAACAACTTTCAGCCTGACGGTGGTTGACTGAGACAGGAAGACGCTGGGGTTATCCCTTTGGGCACGCCTAAAGGCGTGCCCAAGTTTTTTAGGCACGCCAGCCTGGGAAGATGCCCACGCTGACTGTTTAGAAAATTATTGAGGAGATTTCCACCACGCTTGGCAGAGCGCCAGACACGACTTAGAACCTTTGCCCATCTCCCGCTAGCTCTTGCTCAGCCCTACCCCACCGGCTGGGCCGCCAGAACTTTGTCCGGATCTTCGACGATCTTCTTTCCTTCGCGCAGCGCTCCCGGCAGCGCAATCTCCAGCACTTCGTCCATGATTTTCACGTAGTGGAGCGTCAATCCGTGGAGCTGTTCGGGGGTGATGTCCTCGTCGACGTTCATCTTGTTGTCCGCGGGCAAAATCACGTCGTGAACTCCCGTGCGTTTCGCCGCCAGGACTTTCTCTTTGATTCCGCCCACAGGCAGCACATTGCCGCTCAGCGTGATCTCACCCGTCATTGCCAAGAGGGGGCGTGCCTGCCGGCCCGTCAGCAGCGAGACCAGCGCCGTGACAATCGTGACACCCGCCGAAGGACCATCTTTGGGAATCCCGCCTGCCGGCACGTGGATGTGAATATCGTGATTGGCGAAGAACTCCTCGTCGATGCCGAGTTCCTTCGCATTCGACCGCACCCAGCTCAGCGCCGCCTGCATCGATTCGCGCATCACGTCCTGAATCTGTCCCGTGATCGTGAGGCCGCCCTTGCCCTTCATCTGGTTGGCTTCGACGAACAGCACGTCGCCGCCCGAAGGCGTCCAGGCCAGACCCACGACCACGCCGGGGCGCTTGGTGCGCTCGGCAATTTCGCCCTCGCCGCGAATCTTGATTCCGCCCAGGAATTCCTGCGCGATCTCTTTCGTGACGATCAGCTTCTCGTGCTTCCCTTCCGCCAGCCGGCGCGCCTGCTTGCGGCAGATCGTGCCGATCGTCCGCTCCAGGCTGCGAACGCCTGCCTCGCGCGTGTAGTGACGAATCACGTAGCTGACAGTCTCCTCCGGAAACTCAATCTGCTCCTTGGTGATTCCGTTTTCGTCGATCTGTCGCGGGATCAAATACTGGAACGCGATGTGAATCTTTTCTTCCTCGGTGTAGCCTTGCAGCTCGATGATCTCCATGCGGTCGCGCAGCGGCTCGGCAATGGGGTCGAGCATGTTGGCCGTCGTGATGAACAACACCTTCGAAAGGTCGAACGTCACATCCAAATAATTGTCGCGGAAGCTCGCGTTCTGCTCCGGGTCAAGAGCTTCGAGCAACGCCGACGCGGGATCGCCGCGAAAATCTCGCCCCACCTTGTCGATTTCGTCGAGCATGAAGACCGGATCTTTCGTCTCAGCGCGCCGTATGCCCTGAATGATCTGCCCGGGCAGCGCGCCAATATAGGTGCGCCGGTGGCCGCGAATCTCGGCTTCGTCGTGCACGCCGCCCAAGGAAAGACGCGTAAACTTGCGCCCCAACGCGCGGGCTATCGATTTGCCAAGTGAAGTTTTCCCCACCCCCGGCGGGCCAACAAAGCACAGGATCGGCCCTTTCATATTCGGCTTCAGGCGCCGCACCGAAAGGTAGTCGAGAATGCGGTCTTTGACTTTCTGCAGATCGTAGTGGTCGGCATCGAGGATTTCCTTTGCCTTCGGAATCTCGATCTCCACGCCCGAAGTCTTCTGCCATGGCAGGATGGCCAGCCACTCGATGTAATTCCGCGTCACCGAGTAATCGGCCGCCATAGGCGACATGCGCGACAGCCGGCCAAGCTCCTTGAGCGCCTCTTTCTTGACGTCGTCGGGCATGCCTGCGGCTTCAATCTTTTGCCGGAGATCTTCCGTGTCGCGCTGGCCCTCGTCCTGCTCGCCCAGTTCTTTTTGGATCGCTTTCATCTGCTCGCGCAGGTAGTATTCGCGCTGCGTCTGCTGCACGCGATCCTGCACTTCCGACTGGATCTTGTTGCGCAGCTGCTGGACTTCGAGTTCCTTCGCCAGATGCTGATTGATTTTTTCCAGGCGCACGCGCACGTCTGTCGTTTCCAGCGTGTCCTGCTTGTCGGCCGTCGAAAGCGAGGGCAGCGACGAGGCGATGAAATCCACCAGCCGTCCCGGTTCCTCGATGTTCATCGCGACTGTAGAAAGCTCATCCGAAAGCGTGGGCGAACCGGCCACAATCTGCTGAAACAACGTCAACACGTTGCGCTGCAGCGCCTCGATCTCCGAATCTTTGGGCGGAATCGTCTCCGGAACGCCAACCACCTGCGCTCGCATGAACGGAGAGAGTTGCGCGAAATCCGCCAGCCGCACCCGCTCCAGTCCCTCGGCAAAAACGAACAGGCTCTGGTTGGGCATTTTGACGACTTTGTGAACCACCGCCAGCGTGCCGACCGTGTAGAGGTCGGTGGGTTGCGGGGAATCGACGCGCGCCTCGCGCTGCGCCACCACCACAATCGTTTTGTCTTCGCCG
>Ga0187781_10001590_pt1 | contig 17212 bp, 15 predicted proteins | sample 0715_SJ02_MP02_2_FD_132447 | JGI IMG/M metagenome (GOLD analysis project Ga0187781, IMG submission 132447) | Tropical peat soil microbial communities from peatlands in Department of Meta, Colombia - 0715_SJ02_MP02_20_MG | ecosystem: Environmental > Terrestrial > Soil > Wetlands > Peat | place... | reverse complement strand
TTTTGTGTCGCTTACGGCCTTCAGACGCTTGCCTGGATCGAATCGAAGCAATGGGCTTCCGCAAATCCCTGGCTCAACAATATTCCGCAGCCCTTGCCGTCTGGCTCGCCTGCTACAAAAGGCTCCCAGGTCAGAGCCTATGATTACGAATTCATCTCTCCCTGGGGCGCTGCCGAGCCCAAGGCAACATTGACCTACTCAGAGTTCCACTTCACTCCCGGCCAGATCGTCGTCTTCTTCGACCCCGATTCGCAACTCGATACGATGCGCACGCTGAAATCCTCGAATCCCCTCGAATATCAGAAATTTCAGAATGTTTTTATTGACCATCCCATCGAAACAAATTATGCGCTTTATCAAGCTGTCTATGGCGCCGCGCCTTCGCAGTTGTCTCCCTTCATGTCCAGCCGTGATGCCATGCGTATGAATGTCTTGCTCCTCTGGAAGCTTTCGTTCGCCTTCGATATGGGCACGGAAATTTCTTCCTTTGATTTCGGCAACAACAAAGGATTTCAATTCGGCGATCCGGCCAAGGGCAGCCCGGTTGCCGTTCGCCTGTTCGACGAACGCGCCCGCCATCACCGCTTCATCTTCCTCGTCGCCGCGGGCAAGACCGTGCAAATCACGCAGGAGCAAATTGCTACAGTCCTCTCCTCCCTGAAGCCGGTTCCCATCCTCGAGCGCTAACTGGCGAACTCGCACTCCTCAAGTTCCGCACGTTCTAATTTCAAAGGGATTTTTCGCGCGCCCTATCGCGCAGCCGAAGCCGCCGCTCCGCTGGCATTGAGAACCTGCCGGTAGTACGCCTCATACTGGGGAATCACATCATTCGAGCAATATTTCCGTCGCGCATTCACGCGCGCCCGCTGGCCCAATGCGCGCCCTCGATCCGACAGCGTCAAAATTTGCAGCGTGTATTTCGCTCCGGCCTCCACATCGCGCGCGGGCACCAGGTACCCATCCACACCGGGCGTAACCACCTCGCGCAGGCCGCCGACATCCGTCGCGATCACCGGCACCTCGCACGCCATCGCCTCGAGCGCTGCCAATCCAAACGATTCCAGATCGCTTGGCAGCAGGAACAGGTCCGCCAGCCCCAGTTTTTCCTGCACGCGGTCCTGCTTGCCCAGAAAAAAAACGTCCTTCGTCAGGCACTTCGACCGCACGATATACTCCGCCGCGCCGCGGTCCGGCCCATCCCCCATCATCACAAGCTTTGTGGGTATTTTTTCCCGGACCCTCGCGAAAATTTCCACTACGTCCGTAACTCTCTTCACCGGCCGGAAATTCGAAAGGTGCATCAGTATCGGCTCGCCATTCGGCGCCCACTGCGCGCGCAACTTCTCGTCGTCACTCCGCTTGTAAAGATCGCAGTTGACGAAATTCGGGATGACCTCGATCGGCCGCCTGATTTCGAATTCCTTCACCGTGCGGTCGCGCAAATAATGCGAAATCGCGGTCACGCCATCGCTTTGCTCAATGGAAAATCGCGTGATCGGCAAATAGCTCCGGTCATTGCCCACGAGAGTGATATCCGTCCCGTGCAGCGTCGTGATGAACGGCAATTTCCTCGGCGCCGCCATCATCCGTGCCAGCAACGCGCTCACGGAATGGGGAATCGCGTAATGAACATGCAGCAAGTCGAGCGCGGCCACCTCGGCCACTTCCAGCATCTTCGTCGCCAGCGCCAGGGTATATGGCGGGTGGTCGAACAGCGGATACGTCGTCACCTCCACCTCATGAAAGAATATCCGTTCGTTCGTCGCGCTTAGCCGGATGGGCATCGCATAGCTGATGAAATGGACTTCATGCCCCCGCGCGGCCAGCTCGATCCCCAGCTCCGTGGCTACCACCCCCGAGCCGCCATACGTCGGATAGCATGTGATCCCGATTTTCATACGACCCTCATCGCACTCTAGCAGCCCAAATTGCCACCCCGCAACTTCGCGGCCTCGCTTGCACACCCACGACAGCCGATGCTAGATTCGCCGTTTCCTGCTTTTCCATTAGACGAGCCGGGGGCTCAATAGATGCCGCGTCTTTCCGACAAGGTAGCCTTCATCACCGGCGGCGGTACTGGAATCGGCCGTGCCTGCGCCCTTCTCTTTGCCAAAGAAGGAGCCAAAGTCGTCGTGGCCGCTCGCCGAATGGAGCCTTTGGATGCAGTCGCGGGCGAAATCGCAGCCGTCGGCGGCGTAGCCCTCGGCATTGCCTGCGACGTCGCCAACGGCTCGTCCGTCAAATCCGCCCTTGCCGCGGCCGCCAACCGGTTCGGGCGCGTCAATGTCGTTGTCAATAACGCCGGCGCTGTTGTCGTGGCCACCGTCGAAGAAACCTCCGACGACGACTGGCACCGCCTCCTCGGCATTAACCTCACCGGAACATTTTACGTCTCCCGCGCCGTCCTCCCTCACTTTCGCAAGGCTGGCGGCGGCTCCATCGTCAATATCGGCTCGATCCTCGGCATCGTCTCCCGCAAGCAGCGCGCCGGCTATTCCGCCGCGAAAGCCGGCGTTGGGGGTCTCACTCGCGCCATGGCTCTTGACCACGCCCACGAAAATATCCGCGTCAATTGCATTTGCCCCTCAATCATTGAAACGGAGTTGGGCCTGGCATCCATGTCCCGCGCGCCTGATCCACAAGCCGAATACAGAAAACGCGCCGCCGAAATCCCACTCGGCCGCCTAGGCAAGCCAGCCGACGTCGCTGAAATGGCCGTCTTCCTTGCCTCCGACGAGTCCGCCTGGGTCACCGGCGCATCCTTTCCCCTGGATGGAGGCCTGACTGCCCAATAATATGCCGCGCCCAACGAAATCGCTCGTCCACCTCGCTGCCGAGGAGCTCAAACAGCGCCTCCGCACCACCAACACCGCCAAGCAATTCGGCTTCGTCCTTGCCGAAGCCGAGCCTGGCCGCGTCATCCTCCGCATGCACGTGGATGAGCGTCACATGCAGGTCCACGGCGTTGTCCACGGCGGAGTCCTGGCCGCGCTTGCGGACACGGCCGGCGGCCTCGCGAGCTACATGTCTTGCCCGCGCGGCACGCGCATCGCTACCATAGAAATGAAGATAAATTATCTGGAAGCTGTTGAAGGAGGAGTCGTAGAAGCCGAAGCGCGCGTCATCCGCCGCGGCCGGCACATCGCCGTCGTGGATTGCGACGTTCGGGATGATCAACGCAGGCTGGTCGGAAAGGCTCTGATGACTTTCTTCCTGGGCCCGTTTCAGGAAGGCAGAAAAAAGCGCCACGGCTGATGCTCACCACCGGCGCCTGCCTAAAATCCTTCAGCCGTGCCGAAGCGCCGGGCTTGTGCCGGCGCTATTGCCCGTTCACGCCGCCCTGGGCCGCGTCTTCGCCGTCCTTGTACAAATACTTGATCGAGTGCTTGTAGATCAAAAGATTCGGGCTGCCGAATCGCGTCAGCTTGATGCAGTCGCGGTCGTACCACTCAACCGTACCGCGCAGCACCTCGCCGTCATTCAACACCACCGCCACGGGCGTGCGCGCCTGCATTTGCTTCACGAAGTAGAAATTCTCCGCGTGGGTCTGCTCCGGCGGAGCGGGTTTCTTCCGCTGCGGAGGCATCTGCTGCGGCATGGGCTGTGGCTGTACCGGCCGCGGCGCGTACTGCTCCTTCACGTCGGTCAGAGTAGGGCGGAACAATTTTCGATTCACCATATAAATGCTCCCTCAGAACGCTTGTTAATATGACTATTTAAGAAGTGGTTCGGTTGCAGCCAATCGCAAAAATTTTACAAATTGCTTTCGCGCCTCAAGGAAGCCCCAGCGAGGCGACGTATGCATCCAGGCCCAGTTGACGGCCAATATTGCGCCGCAAACGGCTTTCCAGGCTGTCAAGTCCGCGAGTGGCGCGCGAAACCCAGCCCAAATCCACCTTCTTGCTGAGGACCTCGAGCTCCCGCTGCAAATCGGGATTACGAGGGAGACTACTCTTTGGGCCTTGGGAAAGTTCGAGTAAGTCCGTGAGCAAACTATAGAACAGCTCGAGAATATTTTCAAACGATTCCTTTTCCTGCTTGGCGAGCTGCGCGGTCGCCGCGAAGATGCCCGCGAATTTTTCTCCCGTCACTCCCTGTTCGATCAGCCGCAGCACGCTCCTCCGCAGCCGCTCCGATTCCTTCAAATCGAGCGTCAGCGCCACTCCCGGGCTGCCATCCGAGAGCTGCGCCGCCAATTTGCGTTCCGCGGCCTTGGCTTGCGTCCGTTCCTTCAGAAAGGCTTCGATTTTCGCCTCCGGCACCGGCGCGAAATGAAATTGCAGGCAGCGCGACCGAATCGTCTGCAGCAGGGAATCGGGCGCCGGCGCCAGCAGAATGAACGTCGCCGTCTCCGGCGGCTCCTCCAGAATCTTCAAAAAGATGTCCGCGTCCGTCCAGCGCATGGTGTCCGCGCCGTCGAGGATGAAAACGCGCCGCCGCCCTTGCGGCTTGAAATACGCGGCGCGCTGCACGGCGCGCAATTGCCCCACGCGAATCATCGGCCGTGCGACCGGCGTTCGCAGCCGCACCGGGTCCGGCACGATCAGCCATACGTCCGGGTGCGTCTCAATCAGGAGCGGCATGCGTTCGACAGTGGCGGCGTCGGCGCTTTCACCGCGCTCCGTAAGCCCCGCCTCGATGAGCGGCGCGGGATCGGCGAGCGCTGCCATCCGCAGGCACGAGGCGCATTCGCCACAGAAATCATCCTTGAGCCGCTCGCAGTTCGCGGCCGCGGCGAACATCCGCGCGAGCGTATATTTCCCGATGCCGCGCGGCCCGGTGAAGAGCAGCGCGCTTGGGACTCGCTCGCGGCGGAGCATCGCGCGCAGCGCGCTCACGATGCGTTCGTTGCCGAGAAATTGATCGAAGCCCATCTCGTCACCGAATGGCGCGGAGCGAGGGAAAAACTCGCTCCTCGACCACTGCCAGAATCTCTTTGTGAATTTCTTCCGGAGCGCGCAGCGATCGCGCCTTCGCGTCGTAGCATTCGACGCGCACCCAATTCGGCTGCCGCGCCAGTTCGTCGTACACCTTCGATGCTGTTTCGAGGTGCTTGATATCCGCCTCGAGCAAGTCGCGGCGCAGCTTCGTGTAGCCACGCGCGCCTTTTTTTCCGACCAGACGGTGCGCCTCCGCGGCGGGCGTGCGCAGGTAAATCACCAGATCCTCGACGGGCAGCTTATAGATTTCATATTCGAGCTTTTTCAGCCAGGCTAGAAATCCTGCGCGCTCTTTCGCCGGTACGCGCGCCGTCTGATGCGCCAAATTTGACCCCACGTACCGGTCCGACAGCAGAATCTTGCCGTCCGCGAGAGTTTTTTCGATGGCCGGCTTTGCTTCCAGCCGGTCTCCCGCGTAGAGCAGGGCAGAGAAGTGCGGGTCCACCGTCTCGAGCGGCCCAAGATCGCCATTCAGGAACTGGCCCACCATTTTCCCGAAGAAGCCGTCGTAGCGCGGGAAGCTTATCTGCGTGACCTCGACATTTCTGGCTTTGAGCGCCCGCCCGAGCATTTCGAGCTGCGTTCGCTTCCCCGACCCGTCAATTCCCTCTAGTACGATGAATTTTCCGCGTCCCGGCATGTATTGGCCCGTCAGTCTAGCATACGAAGGAGTCGAGACAGAGGAGGCAATGCCCCTCGGCTCCCCCGCCTGTGGCGGGCTCGGGGTGGCCATCCTCGTCGGATGCCCAGAGGCACAGGAGGGATCGGAGGTTAAGGAGGTATGTGAAGTAAAGGAGGTAGAGGAGACAGAAAATGCGAAGGAAGGGCGATACGATTTTGTTCGATTAGGCTCCTTCGCCTGAAAGACGGCTACGGCGCCCGAGGCCGCCCAGGCGGGCAGGGAAATTGGTCCGACCGGTTCTGACAAGATCCAAACGGAGTGCAAAAACGTTCGATTAGAAATCGAATCGGGCGTTTGTTTTGAGTGAGTTACGGCGATTTCTAATCGTTGTCGTGTTCGATTAGAAAGTCCGTCATGCGTAATTCGTGAATCGTGAGTCGTGAACTGGGAAGATGCCAATGTGTGACGATTAGAAAGTATCAGTGGCCTTTGTTTTGAATAGGTTGCGGGGAATTCTAATAACGGGATGTGACGATTAGAGAAGAAGGGATTGCGGGCTAGGGATGAGGGACGGAAAGAAAAAAGTGGGGAAAGTTGGCTATTAGAAATTTGGATGTGTCTGAAATTATGAGAGTTCCGAGGATTTCTAATCGTTAAGTTGGCTATTAGCCCTCCTCCAGACCGGCAGGCAGGCCTTCTCTTCGCTCTCCGGTGGTTCCATTTTGGGAATTGATGGTATAGCCGTTGCCCGGATAGCCCGTCGCGCATGTTTCGAGAAATCCCCCCAAGTTACTATTACATAATAGAACGTCGCATTCAATAGTACGCAGGTATCAATTTTTACCGTGCCAGCAACGACTGATTGGAGTTATTCAGAATTTGGCTGCAGCGCAAGAACAAAGACAAATACGCAGGGGAGATGCCCTTCGACTCTTCAGCCGTGCTTAGTTCAACTCGGTGTCGCCAAGGCGGAAGTGGTTCTTTTTCATACCATTGCGGGGAAACGGGGGAGAGATTCGTGTGGCAAGAGGCGAGGGAATTTGATGTAGTTGAAAGCGCAAAAAAACGAGAAAGGATTGCGCGGCACGGTGGATCAAGAAAGGTTGGAGCCCCTCGACTCGCTGGGCTCGCTCGGGACATCGATGCTGAACGCATCGCTGCGGGGAATGCGGAGGGGCGCGCGGATATTTTTACGCGGGGCGATATTTTCCGCGCTGCTCGCGATAGGGGCAACGGCAGCGCGAGCGCAGGGCGGCCCACCCTATTACACGACGGATCCGGGAACGCCCGGACATCTCAACTGGGAAATCAATTTCGGGATCATGCCGTTCCTTTATACGAACCAGTCCGTGACGCATACACCGGATGCGGACATCAATTTTGGCCTGGGCTCGACAATTCAATTGACGTACGAGAGCGCGTGGCTGCGGGTGAAACTTCCGACCGAGGAAGCGAAGTACGGACTGGAGCAGACAATTCTCGGAGTGAAGTGGCGATTCTGGGACCACGGCGAGGACAGCCTGCACATTAGCGTCTTCCCGCAATTTTCACTGAACAATCCAAACGATGCGGTCAAGCGAGGGATCGTGCCGCACGGCTCAAGTGTTCTGCTGCCGATGGAGTTTTCGAAAAAATTCGGGCCGGTGGATGTGAACTGGGAGGCGGGCTATAACCTGGCGCATTACGGGCCAAACGGATGGATAGGCGGCCTGATTGTCGGACACGAATTCACGCCGAAGCTCGAAATGGATGCGGAGTTTTATTCGACAGGAACATTCCGTCGAGCGTTGTGGCAGCCAACACTCGAGGGGGGCGCTCGCTACCGCATTCACAAGCCATTCATATTGCTATTGATGGCTGGGCGAGCCCTGGAGCAGGCGAAGACGAATCAGGCGTACTTTGTGGGCTACTTCGGCGTGCAGATATTGCTGCCGCCAAAATCGTACGACGCCGCAGAGTGAGAAAACCAGAAAGTGGAATATCGAAAATGGAAATCGGGCGGAACGAATTGCGAAATCTCGCTAGCCCTCGTCCTCCCCGTTATCTTCTTCGCCCTGCGGTTTTGAATCGAGGCGGAGCTCGGGCAGATTCGCAGATTTAAGCTCGCGATTGATTGCAGGGATATCCGAGGACTTGATTTCCTCCCAGCGCTTCACGGCGGAAACGAGGCCGGGCTCTATTTTACTTGGGGCGCCCATTTGAGCCGAAGTGGGCGCGGCGTCGGCGCGATCCAGTCCCATATAGAGGTCGTAGATGTCGGCGTTCACCGTTTTCAGGTCGGGCTCGGAGGAACCGGCGGGGCTTTCAAGCACGACAGCGATTTTCTTGTCGAGCGCGGCAAGAGCGTCCGCGAGCGAACCGCTGGCTTTGCCCGAGAGAGCGGCAATTTGCTCGCGCGCGGTTTTCGCTTGAAGTGCGGCTTGGGAGGCACGCGTCATCATGGAGGCGAGGCGCGTCTGGAGGTTGAAATGTTGTTCGAGCGCCCCCGCGGAGATTTTTACGCGGGGATCCTCTTTTTCCGTGAGTGAGGCGGAATTATCGCGCCGGAAGATGCGCCGCTGCGTGCCGACGGCGGCGCTCACGTCGCCACCTTTCACGGTCATGCGTACGGTGTAATCACCGGGCAAAGCGCGAGGGCCTTCGGGCACTCGAGGCGTGTCGCCGGGGACGGCAGAAATCGGGAATTCGTGCCGGACGGAGACGGGCGAAGGATAGTGCAGGTCCCAAACCCAGCGATGCATGCCCGGCTCGGCAGAGAGAATTCTCGGCAGGCGAATCCAGTAGAGCGGGATGTGCTGCTTTTCGAGCTCCTCCATGGTGACGTCTGGCTTATCCGCGCTCGAGAAGCGCCGGATGACTTTGCCGTGGGCATCGAGAATCTCGAGCGTGACAGGGCCGGTGACGTTGGGCGCGAGGTAATAATCAATGATCGCGCCGTCGGGAGGATTTTGGCCGAGTGGCTCATCAGGCGGGAGGGGAGTGTCGGTGTAAGTGCTGCGGCGGGTGCGGTAGGCGGGCGCCGGCTTGAAGAGAAAGACGGCGTTGTCGGCGGTGTCTTTATCAACCTGGCGGAGAGCGGTGATGTCGTCGAGGATCCAGAAGGAGCGGCCGTGGGTGGCGAGGACGAGATCGTCGCCGTGGATGACGAGGTCGCGCATCGAAGTATGAGGCAGATTGAGCTGGAGAGACTGCCAATGATCGCCATCGTCGAAGGAGACCCAGACGCTCGCTTCGGTGCCGGCGAAGAGCAAACCCTTGCGGATGGGATCTTCGCGCACGGTATCAACGGGAGCGTCGTCAGGAAGGCCTTCGGTGATTTTTTGCCAAGACTTGCCGCCATCGTGGGTGCGGTAGATGTAGGGATGGAGATCGTCAATGCGGAAGCGGCTGACGGAGGCGTAGGCGGTATCGTCGTCGAAGTGGGAGGAGTCGAGCTGCGTGATCTTGCTCCAGGGGGTGAGGTCGGGCGGTGTGATGTCCTTCCAATTTTTTCCAGCGTCGCGCGTGATCCAAATGAGGCCGTCGTCGGTGCCGGCCCATAGGGTGTTGATTGTCTTGTGCGAAGGAGAGAGAGAATAAATTACGCCGCGAGGTTTGGCGGCTTTCGGATCCTTGTCTGCAAGATTGCCGAGGTTTTCGGGAATGCCTGGCTGGGGCCGGGCGAGATCGGGGCTGATGATCTCCCAGTTCGCGCCGCCGTCAGTGGTCTTGAAGAGGAAATTGGTTGTGTAGTAGAGGGTGTGGGGATCGAGGGGCGAAAACATGACCGGCTGAGTCCGATCGGCACGAAACTTGTCGCTTTTGACGGAAATGGGAGTGATGTTCTCGACCTGGCCGGTGTCCCAGTGGTAGCGCGTGACTTCGCTGCGGCCACCGCCATAAATGAGGTTGGGGTCGAGCGGGTCGGGAGCGACATAACCGTATTCGATTGTGCCAACGGGATGCCAGTCACGTTCGGTGACGGAGCCGTCATTGCCGCGACTCGAAATGCAGACGGAGCCGCTTTCCTGCTGGCCGGAACAAACCAAGTAGGGGTAAAAGTTGCTGACGCCGACGTGGTACAGCTGAGCAGTCGGCTGGTTATACCAGGAACTCCAGGTCTGGCCTCCGTTGAGGGTGATGATGGCGCCTTGATCGCTGACGAGCATGATGATGTTCGGAATATTTGGATTAATCCAGATGTTCTGGTAATCGTCGCCGCCGGGAGCGCCGCGGATGCTGGCCCAGGTTTTTCCGCCGTCGGCCGAACGGACAGTAACGATGCTGACGCTGTAAACGACGTCAGGATTTTTCGGGTCAACTTTCGGGATTGGCAGATCGCCTCCGCCGATGCGCATTACGGGGCGAGGATCGGATGTCGCGATGCTCCAGTGCTCGCCGCCGTCATCCGAGCGATAGAGACCGAGGCCTTTTCCCGAGGCGTAACCGCCGGGCTCGTTTGTTCCGACGACGACGTAAAGTCGGCTGGGCTGGCTGGGGGCGATGGCGACGTAATTCTGGACAACATTTTCTGGCAGGCCGTTCAAGATGGGATGCCACGAATCGCCGCCATCGGTGGACTTGAATAGCCCGCCGCCGGTTCCGGAGTACATGTTGCCGTCCTCCCACGGACCGAGGCGCGACTGCCAGAGAGAGGCGTAGAGGATGTTGGAATTTGACGGATCCATCTGCACGTCGGATGCGCCGGTGCCGTCGTCTTTGTAGAGCACCTTTTTCCAGGTCTGCGCGCCGTCAGTGGAGCGAAAAATGCCGCGCTCTTCGCTTGCACCATAGGGGCGGCCGAGGACGGCAGCGAAAAGGCGATTCGGATCTTGAGGATCAACGACCAGCGCGGGGATCTGCTGGCTGCTGCGGAGGCCAAGGTGAGTCCAGGTCTTGCCGGCATCGGTGGATTTATAGATTCCGTTGCCGACGGAGAGATCCGGGCGATGAAGTCCTTCGCCGCTCGCCACGTAGATGATGTTGGGGTCGGAGGGAGCGACGGCGATGGCGCCGATGGATTGCGTAGATTGGGAATCGAAGATCGGAGTCCAGGTGCGGCCGCAGTCGTCCGATTTCCAAACGCCTCCATTCACGGCGCCGATATAAAAGACGTTGGGCTGATTCGGAACGCCGGCGAGCGCGCGCGTTCTGCCACCGCGGAAGGGCCCGATCATCCGCCAGCGCAGGTCCTGGTAGGTGCTTGTGGGAATCTGCTGCGCTTTGGCGACGCCGACAACTGGGAAAGCAAATTCGAATGCCAGGAGAAGAAAGACGAAGTGAATCATTCGTTTCACGCGGGCCCTCCAGATGAATTTTGCGAGCGGCACAGAATAAATCAAAAGGCAGTGGAAGGATGCGGAAATTTGAGCGGCATTGGCACAATTCTTACGCGTGCTAGAATCGCGCGGATGAGCGCTGAAACTGCCTTCATTCGGGCGAATCTTGAGAAGGTCCGGGAAAGGATGGAGCGCGCGGCGGAGCGTTCCGGAAGGCGCGCCGAGGAAATCACACTCGTCGCTGTGTCGAAAACGTTCCCATCCGAATACGTCCGGGCTGCGTTCGAGGCGGGTGTGCGGCACTTCGGGGAGAACCGGGTGCAGGAATGGGAGGCGAAGGAACCGAAGCTGGCGGATCTCGCGGCGACCTGGCATCTGATCGGGCATCTGCAGAGCAACAAGGCCCGGCGCGCCGCTCATTTGTTCCATCGCGTTGATTCGGTCGACAGCGCAGGACTGGCGCAGAAGCTCGATGCGACGGCGGCAGAGGAAGGAAAGCGATTAAGAGTTCTGATCGAAGTGCATTTGGGCGGAGAAGAGACGAAGAGCGGCGTGGCGGAAACAGAATTGAGGGGAATTGCCCAAACTGTCGCACGGCTTGTTCATTTGGAGCTTCATGGGCTCATGGCGATTCCTCCCTTCTTCGAGGAAGCCCAACTTGTGCGACCATACTTCCAAAGGCTTCGCGAATTACGAGAGGGCATGCAAAGTTCACTGGGCAGGCCGCTACCCGTGCTTTCGATGGGAATGAGCCACGACTTCGAAATCGCGATTGAGGAAGGCGCGACCGAGATTCGGGTGGGAAGCGCACTTTTCGGTGAGCGGCAAGCAAAGGCATGATGGAAATCGTGGAGCGCGCTGGAGGGATTGTATTCACGGTCCGCGTGACGCCGCGCGCGAGCCGTGATGCGATTGAAGGGGAGCATCAGGGAGCGCTGAAGGTGCGTCTGACCGCGCCGCCGGTGGAAGATCGCGCGAATGAAGCGCTCTGCGAGTTCCTGGCGGGGCGTTTGAACGTGCCACAATCGGCTGTTAGAATCTTGACGGGCGCAAAAAGCCGAACGAAACGGATCTCGATTGCAGGCGTTTCGAAGGCGCAAATAATGAAGCATCTGGACATGGGGCAGAAAGAGGGAACAGTGAATCATGGCGGACATTAAGGCGATTCAATCGGAACTGCGCGCCTCGAAAATTGACGGATGGCTGTTTTTCGATCATCACCATCGGGATCCCATCGCGGCCGGGGTACTGGGACTCAACTCGAACGGGCTCGTGAGCCGGCGCTGGTTTTATTTCATTCCGGCGAAGGGGGAACCGCGCAAGCTGGTCCATCGAATCGAGCAGGGCGTGCTTGATAGGCTGGCCGGCAAGAAATATGTGTACAGCGGGTGGGAAGAGCTGCACAAAACGCTCCCCAAGCTACTTTCCGGGAGCAAGACGATCGCGATGCAGTATTCTCCAGAAAACAACATTCCATACATCGGACTGGTGGATGCGGGGACAATCGAGCTGATTCGCAAGCTCAAGAAGAAAGTAGTAAGTTCGGCGGATCTGGTGCAGAAGTTCGAAGCGACGTGGACTCCCGAGCAACTGGAATCGCATCTCGAAGCGGGAAAGATCGTGGACCGGGTACGCGAAGGCGCGTTTGCTCGGGCGGCCGAATTCGTTCGATCAGGGAAGCCGCTGAATGAGTTCGAGCTGGAACGGTGGATTGCAGAGCAATTTCGCGCGAACGGGCTATTGCCGGAGGAGACGATCGTCGCTGTGCAGCCGAACAACGGCAATCCGCACTACGGACCGAAGCCGGAATCCGCGCGTCCGATTCGCGCGGGGGATCTTTTGCTACTCGACATGTGGTCGAAGTTTGACCGCCCGGGGAGCGTCTATTACGACATCACGTGGATGGGATATTTGGGAAACAAGGTGCCGGATGCTTATGCGAAAATTTTTCGAATTGTGAGAGATGCGCGAGACGCCGCCGTGGAGTTCATCGAGGAAAGTGTTGCGGCTGGCCGCACGATCCATGGATGGGAAGTGGATCGCGTGGCGCGCACGACGATCAAGAAGGCCGGCTACGGGAAATATTTCGTGCACCGACTCGGACACAGCATCGGCGAATCCATTCACGGCAACGGCGCAAACATGGATGGGCTCGAAACGCGCGACGATCGCAAGATTGTGCCGCACACCTGCTTTTCGATTGAGCCCGGAATTTACCTTCCAGAGTTCGGCATCCGCACGGAAGTGAACGTGTATGTGGGCGACAAGGAAGCGCGCGTGACCGGCGCGATTCAGAAGGAGATCCTCCCGCTGCTGTCCTGAGGCGCCGTGGAAGAAACGAATCCGATTGAAGAGACCGTGACGGCATCCCCCCCAAAGAGAAATTCCGCCGCACCATTTATCGCCATCATGGCCTGGCTTGTTCCGGGTCTTGGACACTTCCTGCTGCGGCGGTGGGGGCGAGCGCTCGTTTTTCTCATCGCCGTGGGCGGGCTGGCGATCACGGGATACATGCTGCGTGGGAACGTCTTTCCGCCGCACGCGGGTGACGGATTCACAACGCTGGCATTTCTGGCCGATGCCAGCTCCGGAGTTTTCTATGTTCTGTCACACATTTTCGAGGCGGCTGGGCCCGATGTGTCGAAGGCGGCAGGGGATTACGGGACGCGGTTTGTCGCGGCGGCGGGGGTAGTGAACCTGATAAGCATTTGCGACGCTTACGAAATCGCGTCGGGCCGGAGAGGATAGGTGCAAGGCGGAGCAGTGCATATGAGCCATTTTTCTGCGCTGCTGCTTTTTGCGCTGCTGGCGTCACTCGCGCTCGCCTGCGTGACGCACCGGACGACGGTGGAGAGAATCAAGTACGCGCTTTGGTCGTTCGCACTATTCGTGCTGATTGCCTTAGGAATTGCCTGGGCGATGTATCCTTTCTCACATTAAGACCACACCTGTTTTCGCGTTTTGCGCGTGTTAATTGACAGTATTTTCGCGCGGATGTTACAGTGAAATAGAAGGCCGAGGTAGCTCAGTTGGTAGAGCAGCCGATTCGTAATCGGCAGGTCAAGAGTTCAAGTCTCTTCCTCGGCTCCATCCAAGGGACTTCTAAGCTGTGAATTCCACGAGATAAATTCAAACGGCGGCCGAGACCAGCGATCGAATTGCTCAATCGATTTCAATTTCGATCCAAAGTTTGTACTGCGGCAAGTTGGTGGTTGTAATGCTGATTTGGATCGCCGTGCCCGGCGCAGGCGCGAGGACGAATGGTGGCGGGGCAAGCATGGCCCCCACCGTCGCAAAACTGACAGTGGCAGTAGACTGCGTCTGAGCACCGGTAACGTCGGTGTAGAGGACATTCAGCTGGCACGTAGATTCCGCGATCCCGGTGGTTGCGACCGCGTACAGGCGCATCGTATAGAGATCCATGCTGCCATAGCCGAGCAAGGGAGTAGTTATAAGAGTGGTCGAGTCGATGCTTCCGGTGATTGGGACGGCCCGATTCCCATACACGATAAATGGCTGGCCGTTACCGGAGACAGGCACTAACCCTTGATATCTTGCCAGCGCCCCCGCGTAGGAGTGGGGGCCCCAAGCAGTCGTCCCGCATGTGCTCTGAGGGGTGTAGTCTCCTACACAGAAGAATCCTAGGGAATCCAGATACGCCGCCTGCGAAGCCACGCGATTCTCCAGACCCGCGATTCCCGAAACGTCTAGATCGAGATTCGACTTGATGCCACCGGCGGAGCTCAGCGCCTCCGTCAGATGGGCATCGTAGTCTAGGAGCATCTGCACGGAGTTGCCGGAGAATCCGGCGTTCTTGAGAACAAGCGCGGGAGTGTCCACCCAGGTGAAATTTCCCGTCTGTCCGGTCGTATTAATCACGCAGGTGCTGGCCCACGTGACCTGGTTTCCTGACGCCGTGGCGATCGTATTTACCGCTCCACCGCTGCCATTGCACGTCGTGGGAGTGATGTTTGTGACAGTAAAATTGGTGGTGCCGACCGGCATGCCGCAAGGGCCATTGCACGTTGCGGTCATGGTGGTTCCATTTCCGACGAGCGTGGTAATCGTTGCGTTGCTGGCAAGAGGGATTGAAAGGGTCGTAGGAGTGTAATTCTGGGCGGTTGCAGGGACGGTATAGAAAAAGGCAGCCATTATTAGAAGAAATCCAAATTTGCTGAGCATAGTGGCTCCTCTATCGGACTATTGTCTCGCGGGGGGTTCGAGACTGCTTCCGAGCCCTCGGTTGTACTCGAAGCACTTTTCTGTATGTTTAACGAGAGTTTACATTTGGCGGACTGATGAGATAAGTCAAAACGAAACCCGTGCTTAACAATGTGTACATCCGAGCAGCCGCGAAGCTTGCCAAATTCGGGTACACACCAAGCGAAAGGTTGACTCTATTGAATTCGACGAGCAATTGCCGACAGCTTTACTGCGGTCAGCGATTTAGAGACGGTCGCTGCTGATCTTGCGGCGAGCCCCATCCACATCCACAGAAAGCCTTGCAGCAGGTGATTGTGAAAAGTCGTCATCCCCGTATTCATAATCAGCGCGGTGATGACCATGATGATGCCGAGGCGCAAGACCAGAAAGGTAGCGGGCAAGCGATCCTCAAAGATCGGCCCGCCGAGAATTCCTGCGCGCAAGCCTTTCCACATGAGAGAGAGCGGGAAGATGTAATAGGCGAGGTAGCAGAGAAAGCCCAGGATTCCGAATTCCTTCAGGATGTCCCAATATTCCGAATCCGTGACAATTCCGCTGAAGATGCTTTTCGCCGGCCCGTGACCCACGATGGGCGATCTGGAGAAGTCATTCTGCGCATCGCGCCAAGCGTCGTCGATGCGGGCGCGGAAAGAGTCGATTTCAAGCGGATGCTTCAAGGTTTCAAATCTCTGCATGGTCGGCTTGTTTGTCTTCGCCACGGCCTGGAAAGTCCAGGCGAATACCGGAATTATGAACAGCAGGAGGACTATCCGAATCGAAGGATTGCGGTGCGGCGGGGCCGGAAGGACGAGTATGAGCAAGAGAACCAGAGCGGCAGTGAGGAGGCCGAAGCGAGAGCCGGTCATGGCCAATGTTGCGAGACACGCGAGAGTGATGATGATGTTGCGCGGCCAGTTTCCGACCTGGAAAATCGCGGCCATGGAAAACGCAGCGACGGACCAGGTCATGAGCTGGGCAAGCACGTTCGGATTCCCCATCGTCGCATAAACTCGTCCGCCGGCCCGCAAGGCGCGATCAATGTGCGTGCCGGCGGAATAATAAGGGTTCAAGGCGTATGTAAATTCGAGGTTTGCGAACTGAGCCCAGGCATAAATGCATGAGAGGAGAACGACGACGCCGAATATGGGAAGAAGGCGCCGGAGGGACTTTTCAGTCAAATCGGCCTCATATGCGATGGTAAAGAATGCGACTGGCAACCAGGCCTGGAGGAGCTCGTAATAGTCCCGCAGCACGATGGTGTGACCAAGAACGGCTGAGCCATACCAGAGAGAAAAAAGAACGCAGAAGCTGAAAATCACGGCCACGATGGCAAGACCGTTGAGCCGGATCAAGCGCACATGGCCGGTGAAAAGAAGCCATAAGTAGATGCCCAAGATCACGGGGAGTAAGACCTGTTCCACACGGACGTAAGGGAACGAATCGCTAAAGGGAATGGCTGGAAGGATGACGCACACGGCAAGAAGAATATTCACGCAGAGCTCGGCCCAAATTTGATTTGGCAGAGGATACTTTCGAGCGGAATCGCGTTGGTGGATTCCGGAATCAATCGGATTGAGCGCCGTGGATCTCGAGAGCAAGGACGACATGTAAGGTCAATCCTTAGAGGCCGTTGAGGATGAGTGCGCCGCAATCATGCATTTCGACCTGAAAGAATTCCAGGCCATCCCGTATGAGGTGAAGTCTGAAGGCAACGGAACAAGCAAGGATTTCCAACTCACGCGAAGCTGGAATTTCAGAGTAAGGAGCAGAAGCAGCGAGTCCAGCATGTAGGCGGCTGAGGAGGCAAGTGCTGCTCCGCGAATGCCCATGCGAGGGATCAAGGCGAAATCCAAGATTACGGTGACGACTAGAGCGGCGATTGAGTATATCGAAGAAAATTCAGGCTTGCCTCGCGCCACGAGATCGGCGCTCGAGATTTTGGCCAGAGACAAGGCAATCGTGCCAGGCAAGATCCACCAAATTACAGGAATGCTCGGACTGAAGCGCGCGCCGAACACAGTGGGAATGAGCAAGGGGCTGAAGGCTGCGATAAGAGCGCCGCAGACCAGCGAGATCAGTAGAACTTGGCGCATTACGAGGCACGTGAACTCGGCAGCCCCCGAGCCGAGGGTCCGCGCGGTTCGCGGCGTGAGGGCGACGGCAGCGGCCTGTGGGATTTGCCAAATTCC
>Ga0187781_10001589_pt1 | contig 17213 bp, 11 predicted proteins | sample 0715_SJ02_MP02_2_FD_132447 | JGI IMG/M metagenome (GOLD analysis project Ga0187781, IMG submission 132447) | Tropical peat soil microbial communities from peatlands in Department of Meta, Colombia - 0715_SJ02_MP02_20_MG | ecosystem: Environmental > Terrestrial > Soil > Wetlands > Peat | place... | reverse complement strand
GAGGTGATTCGCGCCTTTCCCGGTCGGGTCCGGCCCAGTCTCGTCGATCCTAAGCTTCTTGCCGAGGCCATCGCACAGACGTATTCACATCCGGAAGATTCGGCCCAGCAGATCGTTGGCGATATCGAAGGCGAGATTGACATCACGCGCATGATGCAGGATGTCCCGGACATCGAGGATTTGCTCGAGACTGAGGACGATGCGCCAATCATCCGCATGATCAACGCATTGCTCACCCACGCGGTGCGCGACGGCGCGTCGGATATCCACTTTGAGGCATTCGAACAGCACTCCGCGGTGCGCTTTCGCGTGGATGGCACGCTGCGTGACATCGTTCGCCCCAAGCGCGCACTGCACGCAGCCCTGGTCTCACGCATCAAGATCATGGCCGCGATGGATATCGCGGAGAAACGCCTGCCGCAAGACGGGCGTATCGCGCTACGCGTTGGCGGCCGGGCGATCGACGTGCGCGTTTCCACGCTGCCGACCGGACACGGCGAGCGCGTCGTACTGCGGCTGCTAGAAAAAGACGTCTCGCGCATGGACCTTACGAAATTGGGTATGTCGGAGCGGGCGCAGGCGAGCTTTAGCGAGCTGTTCCACCAACCGCACGGAATCTTGCTCGTCACCGGACCCACGGGCTCGGGCAAATCGACGACGCTCTACGCCGCGATTCGGCGGCTTGATCACACGACGTCGAACATCATGACGGTCGAGGACCCGATCGAGTATGACCTCGAGGGGGTCGGACAAACGCAAGTCAATCCGAAAATCGACATGAGTTTCGCCAGGGCGCTGCGTTCGATTCTGCGGCAGGATCCGGACGTGATCATGATCGGTGAAATCCGCGACCTGGAAACGGCCCAAATAGCCGTCCAGGCTTCCCTGACCGGTCATCTGGTGCTGGCCACGCTGCATACCAACGATGCGGCAAGTGCCGTTACGCGGCTCATCGACATGGGGATCGAGCCCTTCTTGCTCTCCTCAACACTGCTAGGAGTCTTGGCGCAGCGCTTGGTGCGCAAGTTATGTCCCCACTGCAAGAGACCTGACGCAAGCCGTCGCGGATTTCATCCGGTCGGCTGCAATGCTTGCAGTCATACGGGCTACATCGGTCGCACGGGGATTTACGAGTTGCTGCGCGTCGACGATGCGATCCGCGGGCTGATTCACGCAGCCGCCAACGATCAGGAAATCCGGCGCACTGCCGAGGCCGCCGGGATGGTGCCGCTGCGATCCGATGCGATTCGCTGGTATTCCGCGGGGATTACATCGCAGGAAGAAATCCTGCGCGTAACGCGCGACTGATCTGCCCTGCGCGTGTTTGATCCGCCCGGTGAGCTGATCGCATGACCGCATTCCGATATTCCGCCGCCGATAACCTGGGCAGGGACGAGGTCGGCGTGCTGGAAGCCGACAGCGCGCGCCAAGCTCGCCAGATGCTGCGCAACCAAGGGCTAGTTCCGCTAGCAGTCGAGCCCGTAGAGGCTGAAAGCGCCCGTCGCGGCCCTGTTGCGCTGCGCGGCCGACGTTTGTCGCAGACCGAACTTGCAGTGCTCACACGCCAATTTGCGAGCTTGCTTGCTGCGGCGCTGCCGATCGCCGATGCCCTCACCGTCCTGGTGGAGCAAAGCGAACAGCAGGCGGTGCGCGAAATGATGGCTTCGATCCGCACGGAAGTGCGCGGGGGCATGTCGCTGTCGGCTGCGCTGGCCCGGCACCCGCGCCAGTTCCCTGCAATCTACCGGGCACTGATCGCAGCCGGGGAAGAGTCGGGAAAACTCGGTTCGGTGCTCGGAAGCCTTGCAGATTTCATTGAAGAGCGCGCCCGTTTGCAGCAAAAAATCGCCTTGGCGTTCGTCTACCCCGCAATCTTGACCGTGGTCGCCCTGCTGGTCGTAGTGTTTTTGCTCACCTACGTAATTCCGCAGGTCGTGCAAGTATTCGCACAGACCAAACAGGCCCTGCCCCTGCTCACCCGGGTCATGCTCGGGCTGTCGGCGTTCTTACGCAGCTATGGGTGGGTACTGATTGCAGGCGGCGGCGCCGCCGCTTTTGCGATCTCGCGGGCCTTGCGCGTGGAGGCGGTTCGGCTGCAGTGGCACCGTCGCATTTTGCGTCTGCCCGTGATGGGAACGCTGTCGCGCGCCATCAATACCGCGCGCTTTGCCAGCACCTTGTCGATACTCGTCGGCTCCGGCGTTCCCATGCTCAGGGCCTTGCAAGCCGCAGGCGAAACCGTGACCAACCTTGCGCTGCGCGCCCGCGTCGCTGATGCGGCGCAGCGAGTGCGCGAAGGCGCGTCGCTGGCGCGGGCACTGCGCGCCGAGGACGATGATCGCACGGCAGCGGGGCGCTTGCGCCTGTTTCCACCGGTGCTCATTCACCTGATCAGCTCGGGAGAGGCAACTGGCAAACTGCCCGAGATGCTCGCTCGTGCAGCAGACATGCACGCGCGCGAAGCCGAGCGACGCGCCCTGCTGCTTACTTCGTTGCTTGAACCGGCACTTATCCTCAGCATGGGTCTGGTCGTGATGTTGATCGTGCTAGCCGTTCTGATGCCGATCATCGAAATCAATCAGCTCGCACGCTGACGCCCTTGTGCCCTCTGGCCGCCCGGTTTGCTGGCCGGAGTATCCTGAGCTCGGACAACGGCGGTCGCGGTTAGGGCCCGACTCCCCGGTGTTTTTCCACAAATTGCGAATGCTTATTTAGGCGCAGGCTACTTCAATGAATGCTCCCTTACCGGATGCGGTGCGCAAAGCCTTGGCCAGCGTCTCCCTTGACGACAAGTGGACAGTCGACCGAGGTCGCGTTTACCTCAATGGCACGCAGGCGCTGGTGCGGTTATTGATTTTGCAGCGTCAGCGCGATCTTCTTGCCGGCCACAACACAGCCGGTTTTCTGAGCGGCTACCGTGGCTCCCCGCTCGGGGCCGTAGACCAGACCGCGTGGCGGGCCAAAGCCCACCTCGAGCGCAATCATGTCCGCTTTCAGCCAGGGGTCAATGAAGACCTGGCCGCGACCTCCGTATGGGGTACGCAGCAGGTGAACATGTTCGCAGGGGCGCGCTACGACGGCGTCTTCGGCATGTGGTACGGAAAAGGCCCGGGCGTGGACCGCTGCGGCGATGTGTTCAAGCACGCCAATGCGGCGGGCACGAGCCCGCTGGGCGGGGTAATCGTGGCGTGCGGCGATGACCATGGCGCCAAAAGTTCGACCATGCCGCATCAATCCGACCACGTCCTTAAAGCCTGCATGATTCCCCTGCTCTTCCCGGCATCGGTGCAAGAGTATCTGGACCTGGGCGTGCACGGCTATGCGATGAGTCGCTACGCCGGCGTTTGGGTTGGACTCAAGTGCGTCACGGAAGTCATCGAGGCTTCGGCAACTGTCGATATTGACCCGCAACGCATTGTCGCTCGGCTGCCGCAGGACTTTGTTATGCCCGCCGGCGGACTCAACATTCGCTGGCCCGACGCCCCGTTGCAATTGGAAGCGCGGCTGCTCGATTACAAGCTCTATGCCGCCCTGGCCTATTGCCGTGCCAACCGTCTGAATGCGACGGTGATTGATTCGCCCCACGCCCGGTTTGGCATCGTCGCCAGCGGCAAGGCCTACGGCGACACGCGCCAAGCACTTACCGATCTGGGGTTGGACGAAACCACCTGTCGCCAGATCGGCATTCGCCTGTTTAAGTGCGCCATGGTCTGGCCTTTGGAGGCGAAATCCATCAGCGAATTTGCTGAGGGCTTGACCGAAATAATGGTGATCGAGGAAAAGCGCCAGGTCATCGAGTATCAGTTAAAAGAAGAACTGTTCCAATGGATTGGCAGCGGCAAGAAGATTCCGCGCGTCATTGGCAAGTTCGATGAAAAAGATGGCGGCGAGTGGGCGGTGCCGCAGGGTAACTGGATACTGCCAGCGCATTATGAATTTTCGCCGGCGATCGTCGCCAAGGCCATTGCTGCACGCATACGCAAGCTCGAACTGCCCGCCGAAGTGCGCGCGCGCATCGATGCACGCATGGCGGTCATCGAAGCCAAGGAGCGCGATCTTGCGGTGCCCCGCGTGATCGCCGAACGCACCCCGCACTTTTGCTCCGGCTGCCCGCACAACACTTCGACCCGGGTGCCCGAGGGTTCGCGCGCGGTCGCGGGAATCGGCTGCCATTACATGGCCACGTGGATGAATCGCAGCACTGCGACTTGCACGCATATGGGCGGCGAGGGAGCGACCTGGATCGGACATGCGCCCTTTACGAGCGAGCGGCACATTTTTGCCAATTTGGGCGATGGCACGTACTTTCATTCGGGCAGCTTGGCGATACGCGCGGCCGTCGCCGCCAAGGTGGCGATAACCTACAAAATTTTGTTCAACGATGCGGTCGCGATGACCGGCGGCCAGCCAATCGACGGGGTTCTCACGGTGCCGCAGATCACGCGCCAATTGGCCGCCGATGGTGTGCGGCGCATCGTCGTGATCACGCAGGATCGGCACAAGTACGCGCGGGATGACGATTTCGCGCCCGGGGTGCAGATTGCGCCGCGCGAACAGCTCGACGCCGTTCAGCGCGAGTTGCGCGAATACAACGGTGTGTCAGCGCTGATCTTTGATCAGACCTGTGCCGCGGAGCTGCGTCGCCGGCGCAAGCGCGGCACGGTGCCAGATCCGGCGCGCCACGCCGTCATCAACGAACTGGTCTGCGAAGGCTGCGGCGACTGCAGCGTGGCGTCCAATTGCCTGTCAGTTGAACCGGTTGAAACGGAGTTTGGCCGCAAGCGGCGCATCAATCAATCGAGCTGCAACAAGGACTTTTCGTGTTTAAATGGGTTTTGCCCAAGCTTTGTGACGATCGAGGGCGGACGGTTACGCCGTCCGGCCACCAGCCAAACGTGGCCGCCGCAAGTTCCGTGGCCAACTCCCGTTGAACTGCGCGCCGATCGACCCTACGGCATCCTCGTAGCGGGGATTGGCGGCACTGGTGTTGTGACCATTGGTCAGCTTGTCGGAATGGCCGCCCACATCGAGGCTCGCGGCATCTCCGTGCTCGACGTAGCAGGGCTGGCCCAAAAAGGCGGTGCGGTGCATTCGCACATCCAGATCGCCGCGTTGCCCGAGCAGCTGTTCGCGACCCGCATTGCAATGGGGGACGCGGATCTGCTGCTGGGCTGCGACCTGATTGTTAGCAGTGGTGCCGAGGTGCTTGCCAAATTTCGGCGCGGGCGCACGCGGGCCCTGTTAAGCAGCTCGCAGTCACCCACCGCGGAGTTCGTGCGCAATCGCGAGTGGCAATTCCCCTCAGTAAATATCATCGGGCAGATTCGCGCCGCGGTTCAGAAGGACACTGATGTGGCCCTGATCGACGCCCAATTGTTAGCGACGCGTCTGCTGGGCGACGCGATTTACGCCAACCCATTGCTTCTGGGTGCCGCCTGGCAACTGGGTTGGCTGCCGCTGCGCCACGAAAGTCTGGTGAGGGCAATCGAGCTCAATGGCGCAGCGGTGGAGGCCAACAAACGTGCCTTCGAATGGGGTCGGGCCGCGGTGCATGACTTGGCGGCCGTGCAGCAAGCAGCGGCCGCCATGAGCGCTCATGATCCGGCGGATCAACCCCCGGCAAAAACCCTCGAGGATATTGTTGCCGTGCGTTCAAAATTCCTGGTCGGCTACCAGAACAAAGCGCTCGCGCAGCGCTACGAGCGGCTAGTTGAGCAAGTGGCCCAGGCCGAGCGCACCGCGGTGCGGGGCAGCACCCAGCTGGCCGAGGCGGTCGCGCGAAACTATTTCAAGCTGCTTGCGATAAAGGATGAATACGAAGTTGCACGACTGCATCGCGACCCGCAATTTCGCGCCCGAATCGCGGAATCCTATAGCGGCAATTACCGCGTGAACTATTACTTGGCACCGCCGCTGTTGGCGCGGCGCGATCCGCTGACCGGGCATCCTCGCAAGATGCGCTTTGGCCCCTGGCTGGGCGCAGTGTTTGCTGGGTTGGCGCGCTTGCGGTTTTTGCGCGGCACGATTCTTGATCCGTTTGCGCACTCGCCCGAGCGACGCCTCGAGCGCGCGCTGCTGCGCGATTACGAAAGCATGATCGAAGAGATCCTGCCACGCCTTGATGCAGATAAGCTCGCGCTCGCGGTTCGTATGGCGAGCTTCCCCGACGAGATTCGCGGCTTCGGACACGTCAAGCTGCAAAGCGTGGAGCGCGTGCGCCCGCAGCTGGAAAAATGGCGGGCACAATGGCCCGGGCTACAGCGCCGGGTCGGCGAACCGGCACCGGCGCAAGGCTAAGGCGAACCCTTTTCGCCTCCGTGGCTGAGCGAGGCTGCGGCTGCCGGCTCGCGCTCAGGCACCTCGATCCAGGCCTCGAGCCGATAGTTCACGGGCAAAGGCTCGCTGCCGGGCTCGGCAATGAAATCGCTCCAGGCGGGCAAGATCATGCTATCGGCTCGGATGCGGGCGTCGTCGGCCCCAATGGTGCGCTTTTCGACCTGCGGGGCAACACGCGTGACCTTGCCGTGCCCAACGATGGTCTGCGTGCTGGGCAGCGCATAGCGTACCGGTAGCCCAATTTGCAGGCGAGGTGCCAGCAGCTCCTCGACCTCTAGGCGGACCTCGATACGTGCCGGGTCGACGATGCGAAACAAGGTTGGCGAGGTGATGTTTGAGCCGATGACATCGCCCGGATTGACGTTTCGAGTCATCACGACCCCGCCAATTGGCGCCAGGATCCGTGTTCGGGAGAGCACCACCTGGCCCTGATCGAGCGCGGCACCGGCCGAGGTCATCTCTTCTTGTGCGGCCAGCACCTCGGCCTCGCGCCCGCCGGCTACGGCGGCCTGTGCGCGCATTTGCACCTCGCGGGCGCGCGCCTCGGCCGCCGCAAGGTTGTCGTCGGCCTCGATGACGGATTGCTCCGAGACAAAACCCCTAGCCACCAACTCATGCTGGCGCTGAGCGTGGTCGCGCGCCAGGTCCGCTTCGTGGCGCGCGGCCTCGGCAGCGGCCTTCAGGGCTGCCTGCTCCTCCGGACGCAAGCCTTCGCGAGTCAAATTCAAACGCTGCTCGGCGCTACGCACATCTGCGCGGCGCTGGCGAACCGTTGCCAACGGCAGGTCGTTTTCAATTTCGGCCAAAAGCTGGCGTGCCGTCACGCGGTCGCCGGGCTTGACCAGCACGCGCAGCACCTTGCCCTCGGCAAGCGGCCGCACTTCGATGACGCCGTCGATCGGCACGATTTGCGCCTGGGCGACGACGCGGGCCGCAAGCGCCTCCGAGGGCGCAATGCGCACCTCCGGAACGGGGCTGCGCGACGCCAGTGCCAACACCAGCGCGATCGCCGTTGTCGCGCCAACTGCGCCCCAAACGAGTAACGGCGGGCGCTTCATTGCGTCGGCACCGCCTTGACGGCCGGCAGGCTGCGTATCGATTCGTCACGCACGATGCGACCATCGTCGATCTCGATCACGCGATCGGCAAATTGCAACAAGCGCGCGTCGTGCGTGACGAGCAACACGCCGCGGTGTTCGTTCACATGCTGCTTAAGCAAGGCGACAATCTCCAGACCGGTCTGCCGATCGAGCGCCGCCGTCGGCTCATCGCCGAATATCAGGCTCGGATCACCGGCCAGAGCGCGCGCGATCGCCACGCGCTGGCGCTCGCCGCCAGAGAGTTCGCCTGGCCGGTGGTCAAGTCGGGCACCGAGCCCTACACCGGCAAGGGAGCCACCGGCCACCGCGCGCGCCTGCTCGCGCGCCATGCCCTTTAGCGCGAGCACCTCGGCGACATTGTCCAGCGCGCTAAGCGCCGGAAACAGGTTGTACGTCTGAAACACGAAGCCGACATTGCGCCGGCGCACTTCTCCGGCAGCGCGCTCGGGCAGCCGCGAGATGGGAACACCACACAAATCAACAGCGCCCGCGCTCGGGCGCAATAGGCCCGAGAGCACGCACAGCAGCGTCGTTTTGCCCGAACCCGAGGGTCCCATCAAAAGCACAAGCTCGCCGGTTCGCACTTGCAGCGTGACATCTCGCAGGACCGTCACATCGATGCTGCCGGAGCGAAACGTCTTGCTCACCGCGAGCGCTCGCGCAAGGACCGTGTCTCGTTGACCCGCGGTTTGTATCGTATCCATTTTCAACGCAGCACTTTTGCCGCTTCGACCTTGAAAACCGCCGAAAGGCTGGTGACGCTCGCGAAAATACACATGAGCAGCGTAGCCAGAATGCTCAAGCTCACGGTGCCGGCTGACACCACGACGCTCAGTCCCACATGGGAGAGCGCGCGGCGCAGCACCAGCGCGAGCACGAATCCGCAGACCACACCCACGCTAGCGAGGAACGCCACCTGCCAGAGTACAAAGCCGGCCAGTTCCATGGGCCGCGCGCCAACTGCTTTGAGAGTGGCCAACTCCAACAGATGTTCCTTCGCCATGGAGTACAGCGTCTGGCCGACGATCACCCCGCCGACGAACATCCCAAGAATGGCGGTAAAAGCAAGCGCGGCGCCCGCCCCCGAACCACCGACCCAGTAATCCTGGGTTTCGCGGCTCCAGGTCGCCGAGTCGACGACCTCGATGTCCGGGTAACGCCTCATCCATTGCACTAGGTCTGCAGCACAGCGCCGATCCACCAGATCGACGACGTAGTACATCACCTCGTTTTCCGATAGACCAAGGAGCCGGCGGCCATTGGTCATCGAAGTAAAAATATACGGATTCAGCGTAAAGGAGCGGATTCCGTCCGTTACCGCGCTAACTGTCACCTTCAGGCTGTTGATCTCGAAATTCTTGCCCAGTGGATTGGAAGGCAGCTCGAGCTTGTGCAAGTCGGTGCGATCGACGCTCACCCGAAGTGGTTCGTTCAGATCTGCCGCATTGCCGAGAAGATGGCCCCACGGAATCTGCCGCCCGGGGCGCGGCTCCACCGCCACCACGATCGCAGTCGATCGAGTGCCGCTGGGCCGCTGAACCCATGAAAAACCATAGAGCAGGCCGCGCACATCAGCCACGCAAGGATGCGAGAACAAAAGACCGCGCGGACCGACCGAGAGGATCTGCGAATAGTCGATGACGTTTAGGCCGCGCGGCATTACCCACATGTCGCCGCCGACATGGTCGATAACGGTCGAGGAGCTGCGCACGAAACCCTCATACAGTCCGATTTGCACGAATCCGAGCGTTGAGGCCAGCGCTACGCCAAGCAAAGACGCGATCAGCTTTCCGCGGTCAAAAAGGATCGAGCGGATAGCGATCCGACGCATCGGGCCTCACCCCCTCGTGTGCCAATCAGGTCGTGAAGATGATAACAACGGCCGCAACGGCTGCCGCAGGAGGCCGTTGTGACGCACGCGGCCAGTGTTTAAAAATGCTTGATGCAGAGCATTGGCGAACGTAAATTCGCAGTACGGACACGGTCAGGCGGTGACGTCACGGACGCACTGCGGTATAAGCTGCGCGCGCGAGTGTACCTGTGTGCATCGGTGGCGCGTACCGACCGGAACCAAGGAGTCGAATTGGCAACAGAACAAACGCTGACGTGGCTGCGTGGGCGGCTTGTGATCGTTGGCTTTGGCAGCGTCGCTCAAGGCACGCTGCCCTTGATTTTGCGCCACATCGATATCGATCGGGAGCGGATCTCAATTTTGACAGCCGACGAATCGGGGCGAGAGGTGGCACGTCAGTGCGGAGTGCGCGATTTTCGCTGCGAAGCGCTCACCGCCGATAATTATCGCGAACGGCTCGCATCTGTTTTGGGCAAGGGCGATTTTCTTCTCAATTTGTCGGTCGACGTCTCCTCGGTGGCACTGATCGAGCTGTGCCATCAAAGCGGCGCCCTGTATCTGGACTCTTGCATCGAGCCGTGGGTCGGCGGGCACCTCGATGTCACCCGCCCGGCGGGCGAAAGAACCAATTACTGGCTGCGCGAGCAGGCCCTGGCGGTAAATCTTGGCAGCTGGCCCCAGCGGCCGACAGCCGTGGTCACGCACGGCGTCAATCCCGGCCTGATTTCGCATTTCACCAAGCACGCTTTGCTAGACATGGCGCGTGCCACCGGCGCAGATGTCCGCGTTCCCAACACGCGCGAACAATGGGCTCGGCTGGCGATGCAACTGCAGATCAAGGCGATCCACGTTGCTGAGTGCGACACCCAAATGTGCGCCTCGCCCAAGCGTCCGGGTGAGTTTGTCAACACCTGGTCAGCAGAAGCCTTTATGGGCGAAGGCACCCAGCCCGCCGAACTGGGCTGGGGCAGCCACGAGCGGCAGCTGCCTGCCGGCGGCCATGAGCACACCGTAGGGTGTAGGGCGGCGATCTATCTGGAACGTCCCGGCATCGCAACACGAGTGCGCAGCTGGACGCCGCTTCGCGGACCGTACCATGGATTCTTGGTAACACACGCCGAGTCGATTTCGATTGCCAACTTCCTCACGCTATTCGAGGGCGCAAAGATCGCCTATCGGCCGACCGTGCACTACGCCTATTACCCTTGCGGCGATGCGGTGCTGTCGATCGATGAATACCGAGGCAGAAACTACCGTCTGCAGGAGCACCGGCGTCTGCTGCGGGAGGAGATCACGGAGGGAATGGACGAGCTCGGCATACTGCTGTGTGGCAACCCCCGCGGGGTGTATTGGTACGGCTCGCGCTTGGATATCGCCTCGGCCCGACAGCTAGCGCCCTACAACAACGCAACGACGCTGCAAACCGCGGCTGGCGTGCTGGCCGGAATGATCTGGGCCATTGAAAATAATCAGTGCGGTGTCGTGGAGCCTGACACCATGGATTACGAGCGCGTGGTGCAAATTGCGCGTCCGTATCTTGGCACCATGATTGGCGTCTGGGGCGATTGGACTCCGGTGCAGGGGCGTCAGCGTTTGTTTGCCGAAGCCGTGGATTTCGAGGACCCCTGGCAGTTCAGCAACGTGCTCGTGCGCTGACGTTTGCTTTTACCCCAATGCGATCTGGCGCCGATCGCTCACGGCAAAACGGCGTCCGCGAGCACCGAATCGATGATGGAGCCCTCGCGGTCGACGATGCGGATCCGAACCGGCAGCCATCGCAGATCTGCGCCCAACCAGATCTCCATCGTCTCTTCGACGTTGTTTCGTACGATGCGGCGCGCCGAAAAACGCACCGCCCGCATTGGACCGCGCCCGGTGTCCACCGATTGATCGTCTTGCGTCAGGAAATTCCACGCGTCAACGCTGTGGGTACCGATGAGGTTGACGGCGTGCACGCTGCCCGACGGGAATCGTTCGGGAAAGCGCTGTAGCTCGCGTGCCAGTTCAAATTGCAGACTCAAGCGATCTTGCGCGCCGGCCGCAGGCGATTGCGCGGGCACCGAGGCGCCATACGCAATGTGCCCGTGCGCCCAATCGATGTCCACGAAATCGGGTTCATGAAGTGGGCGCTTTTCTTCGTAGCGCTCGGGAACGAGGGCGCCGTCGGCTGCCAGCTGTCCGCGCGAAAACTGGTCAAAGCCGCCCGTATCGATGTGAAGGCGGGTCTCGTAGTGCCCGTCGTCAAGGCGCCAACGAATCGTTGTTCGCCCATGCAAAGTGACGGGCAGGCCCATCAGCTTCATGGTTGCGGTTGTGCGGTAGCCAAGATCGGCCGATGTTGGCAGCGACAGCGCTGCGGCGGGTGCCACTTGCCCGTCGAGGTCACTGGCCCCCGATGCACTCGCCACCGCAACCAGTGCCAGGGTCGCACACATGAGGGCCGCCCTTATACCTTGATAAAAAAATGGCATGATGAAGTGCGTGGCAGGGACAAGCCCACCTTCGCTTCTTCAGAGGTTAAGATAAGATAGTCTGGCACATTTGAAACGCGGATCCGTCATGACAGACGCAAGCAAGTCCACTGGAATGCCATTGCCCGACGCGCTGGCGGGAAACTTCCAGGACGCCATACGCTGGTTTAATCAGTTATGGAGCGGTTCGCCCGATCCTTCGGCGACGACGCGCGGGGGAGTTGGAGCCCTGCCTTCAATGATGATGCCCACGCTCGACGTTAAGGAGCTGGAGAAGCGCATCACCGATCTGCGTAGCGTCGAGCAGTGGCTCAATCTGAATTTGAACTTGTTGCGCACGACCATACAGGGCCTGGAGATGCAGCGCAGTACCCTGGCGGCATGGCAATCGTTGGGAACGCCGGCCGCAACGCCCGCCACGGGCGCCACGGGCTCGACAAAAACCGAAAGTGCCGCGGCGTCGGCGGCGCCCGAGTTACCGACGTTTCAGCCAGCAATGTGGTGGGCCGCGTTGCAGCAGCAGTTTGCGCAAATGGCGGCCAGCGCGGCGGCACAAGCCGCTGGCGCAACTTCCGCGCAAAGCGCGGTTCGCGAGGGCGCGTCGTCGCCCGCCGAAGTGCCGCCGAGCGCAGCAAAACCCCAGTCCAAGGCTAAAACGTCAGGAGCCGCACGCAGCTAATTGTGGTGCCGCCGTGCGGCTAGCTCAGATTGGGCGGTGGTTCTTGCGCCAACGTGTCAGTGCCGGGCCGATATCGGTGAGCAGGCGCAGGCGAGTGACCCCGTCAAGGGAGCGTCGATCCAATATCGAGCAATTGCCGCCGACCCAGATCTCGAAGCCCGCGGGCAACTGGGATCGCAGTTCGGCGATGCCACCAAGGGCCTGGTTCGCATTGACCGAGTCACTGAAGGACAAGGCGACGATGTCGACCTTTTGAATCTGCGCCGCACGCACGATATCGGGGACGGGTGTCTGCACGCCCAGGGAGATACAGCGGCAGCCCTCCAGGGCAAAGAAGGCCTCGGCCATGAGCAGCCCAAGGCCGTGTGATTCTCGCGGAAAGGTCGTCAGCAGTACCAGCGGCGGATCGACACCCGGCCGCGGAATGCCGCTGATCGCGTTGCGCAAAATCAGCTGTATCGATTCCGTATACAGATGCTCTTCAAATACCTCAAGCTTTCCGCGCGCCCAAGCGTCGCCCACGCGGGCGTTAAGCGCGGCTACCACTCCGGAGACGAACTGCGCAAGACCTAGGCGCAGCAGGGACTGTGAAAGTTGCCGCCGCAACTCCTCGACCCTATGCGCCCGCACTAGGTCCAATAACGCCTCGATCTCGGCGCCATCGTGCGCGGCATCCTGGCGCCGCGCCAGCGCTGGAGTTGCCGCGTGCACCAGCTGCATCATATGTTCGGGGCGATACGACAGGATCTTGCCCGGACGGTAGCCGTAGTCGAGCAGGCGCTTTGCAAGGCGCAGCTTCTCAACGTCCGCGGACGTATAAACGCGCTGACCCGAGGCGTCGCGCACCGGAGCGGGAAAACCATAACGACGCTCCCACACCCGTAGCGTGTCCTTCGATAGGCCGGTGTCGCGCTCTACCGCGGCGATGTTCATTTGGACACTCCCAGGCATTCGTACCGGCTTGGCAAAAGCGGCAGGCGGCACACCGGCCGGCGCGCGCGGCGCGTTTCCGAAACAAAGCTTTCCATTGCAAACCGCATAGTGGATATCACCGCAAATTTGTCGTAGACAAATTGGAGATCGGCAAAGATTTGCAACCCTTTACCCCAAAGCCGGATCCGTCGCCCAAATCGAGCAATCGAAGCACGCAGCCGCCCACCCCGTGCGAGCTTCGGGGCGATCCCGGCTTAAACCAAAAATCCCTTACGCTGCCCGCAGTTGATTCGCTTTCTAGTGCAAGCCGCCATTATTGTCCACCACAGACAGGGGGGACCTCGGATTGGGAGCGGTCCGGTCGTTTGCGCGCGAGGCCGGGAACGGGCAAACTGCGCAGGGGGCCCTTATCCCCATTTCCCCAAGAAGTTCGTCGAAATACGTGCCCAGGCGCGGCTTTTAGTGCCCGGGGCGCCCTTATGCGGGTCCGGGAACCGGCGCCATGAGCACGGACAAGACTATGAACGCACCAGATCAAGCATTGCTTCCCGACGTACAGTCCGCAACCGATGGGCGAGACATTGCCATCTCCCGTGTCGGCGTGCGCTCACTGCGCTATCCGCTGCCCATTCGCACGGCGCACGGTTCGGTCACGACGGTCGCATCGATCGAGATGGATGTGGCCTTGCCGGGCGAGCGCAAGGGAACGCATATGTCGCGGTTTGTCGAGGTGCTGCAAGAGCACCGCGACCCGATTTCAGTTACTTCGCTGCCCGGCCTGCTTGCCCGGATGCTTGCCCATCTGGGTGCCCAGGAGGGGTCGATCAGCGTCCGCTTTCCGTACTTCATCAGCAAAACAGCACCCGTCTCCGGTGCCCGCAGCTTGATGGACTACGAGGTTGGCTTCAGCGCCTCGATGCGCGCGGGCCAGGTGCGAGTGCGCCAAAAGGTTGTAGTCCCAGTGACCAGTTTGTGTCCGTGCAGCAAGGAGGTATCGGATTACGGGGCTCACAACCAGCGCTCCCATATCACTATTGAGCTGGAGTTGGCTGAGGCGCTGAGCATCGAGTCGCAAGTGCGCATCGCCGAAGAGGCGGCCTCGTGCGAGCTATGGGCCGTGCTGAAGCGACCCGACGAGAAATATGTGACCGAGCGCGCCTACGATCGGCCAAAATTTGTCGAAGATACGGTACGGGACATCGCGTTGCACCTCGAACAAGATCCGCGCGTGCTTGCCTACCGCGTCGAAACGGAAAATTTCGAGTCGATCCACAATCACTCGGCCTACGCTTTGATTGAACGCGACAAGCGACACGAGCGATAGCTTTCCGGCGCATGTACCTTTGCTGGCCTCAACTCGCGGCATTGCAGGTCGCGAGGCGGTCGAGTGCGTTCACTTTGGCTCCATAGCAATCGTCGATCCCGACGGCGAGCTGCTGGCTGCTGTGGGCGATGCCGGTGGCATGAATTTTTCGCGCTCCACGCTCAAGCCGCTGCAGGCACTTGCCTTCGTCGAGGATGGCGGGCTGGCGCGATTTGGATTCGGTTCGCAGGAACTTGCGCTCATGTGCTCAAGCCACAGCGGCGAATCGGTCCATGTTCAAATCGTGCAGTCGATGCTCGAGCGCATCGGAGCGCAGGTGGGGGACTTGCAGTGTGGGTGCCATTTGCCGCGCTACTTTGCGGCGACGGCAACAACGCCTCCCGCCAACTTGCGCATCAGCGCACTGCATCACAACTGCTCGGGCAAACACACGGGTTTTCTGGCCTATTGCCGTCTGCACGGCCACCGGCTGGACAACTATTTGGATCCCGACGCCCCGGTGCAGGTGCGCGTGCGTAACATCGCGCAGGCGTTTTGCCCCGAACGCACTGTCGTTGCCGGCGTCGACGGGTGCAGCGCACCGAATTTTGCGCTGCCCCTTATGCGCCTTGCCCAGGCATATTGCCGCATCGCGTGCGATGCGGCACCCGGACTGCGGGCGCTGTATTTTGCAATGACACGCCACCCCGATCTGGTTTCCGGCACCGCGCGCATGGACCTTGCGCTCATGCGCACGGGTGCGGGCAACTGGGTCAGCAAAATCGGCGCCGATGGCGTGCAAATGATCGGCATTCGCTCCCAGGGCCTGGGCATTGCCATCCGAATCGCAGGTGGAGATGCTTCGGCACTGCACGTAACGACCGTCGATGTCCTGCACCAGATCGGACTGCTCGATGAGCCGCTGCGCACGCCACTGGCCGCCTATTTCCGTCCCCCACTGCGCAACACGCGCGAGCTGCCAATCGGGCGTTTTCAGCCGCTGTTTCGCCTGCCGCGATTGGCAAAAGGCTGAGCGAGCAGGGCGCTGCCTGGCGTAAGAGCCCGCAAAATATCCTACGGTAGACTATCTGGCTTCTTACCCTTTGGAACACCCCATTCATGCTCGCCGAACAGCGGCAGGCGCTGGCGGACTTGATTCGCGAAGCGCTGGCAACCCTGTGCGCCGTACCCCCGCAAGTCGAGCTGCAACGGCCCAAAGTGGCGGCGCACGGCGATCTATCGTGCACGGTCGCGATGCACCTAGCCCGGCAGCTTGGCCGACCTGCACGCCTTATCGCAACTGAGCTTGCGGATGCACTGCGGGCCAACGAGCGCGCGCGCCGCTGGATCGAATCAATCGAAGTGGCCGGCCCGGGCTTCCTCAATCTGCGAGTAAGCAACGCCTTTAAGCAACAGGTGCTCGGTGCAGTACTGCGCGCTGGCCACTCTTTTGGCTATGGCGAGGAGGGCGACAACCGGCCGGCGCTGATTGAATTTGTATCGGCAAACCCAACAGGGCCCTTGCACCTCGGGCATGCCCGGCAAGCGGCCTTGGGCGACACTCTGGCCAATGTGCTGGCCGCCCGCGGTTGGAATGTGCAGCGCGAGTTTTATTACAACGACACTGGCGCGCAGATCGAACAGCTGACGGCCTCGGTGCAGGCGCGTGCTCGCCAACTGCGGGGAGCTGCGATCGACGAATCCCAGATCGGATACCAGGGCGATTACATCGTCGATATCGCGCGCGAGTTTCTCTCCGGCGCAACGGTACGCGCGCGCGACGGCGCGCAGGTGACCGCGAGCGGCGACCCCGATGATGCGCAGGCGGTGCGTCGTTTCGCCGTGGCAAGTCTTCGTCACCAACAGGACCTCGACCTGGAAGCAATTGGCGTGCGCTTTGACAATTTTTACCTGGAGTCCTCCCTGTACGAGGATGGCAGTGTCGAAGCCACGGTCCAGGGCCTGGTGCAATCGGGTTTGACTTTTGCGTCCGAGGGCGCCTTGTGGTTGCGAACCACGCAGGCTCCCGTCGGCGAAAACGCCGGCGCGCTGCGCGACGACAAAGACCGGGTCGTGCGCAAGTCCGACGGCAGCTACACGTATTTCGTACCCGACGTCGCCTACCACCTGACGAAGTTCGAACGCGGCTTCAGGCGCGCCATCAACGTGCAGGGCTCAGATCACCACGGTACCGTGGCGCGCGTGCGCGCCGGCCTACAGATCCTCGCTCAGAGCCTTGGTCTGCCGATTCCGCCGGGCTACCCCGAATACCTGCTACACAAGATGGTGCGCGTCATGCGTGCGGGCGAAGAGGTCAAGATGTCCAAGCGCGCCGGAACGTACGTCGCCTTGCGTGATCTGGTCGATTGGGTCGGTCGCGACGCGACGCGCTTTTTTCTGGTCTCGCGCAAGTCCGATTCGGAGTTCTCCTTCGACATCGATCTGGCGCTGTCGCACTCGGAAGATAATCCCGTTTACTACGTCCAGTATGCTCACGCACGAATCTGCTCGGTGCTGGCACAGGCAGCGGACCAACGCG
>Ga0187781_10001588_pt1 | contig 17217 bp, 17 predicted proteins | sample 0715_SJ02_MP02_2_FD_132447 | JGI IMG/M metagenome (GOLD analysis project Ga0187781, IMG submission 132447) | Tropical peat soil microbial communities from peatlands in Department of Meta, Colombia - 0715_SJ02_MP02_20_MG | ecosystem: Environmental > Terrestrial > Soil > Wetlands > Peat | place... | reverse complement strand
GGGCCGGTCTCCAGCACCTGGGCCACGCCCGGACATCCTCTGAGTGCCTCCGTGGCCCTTGTGTCCGTCGAGAGGAGGTCCATGTCCCCCACTGTGGCCTTCCCCCTCCGTAGACTCCCCGCCATCCCCACGTCTATGCCGAGTGCCTCGAAGTAAGACGATAACTTCTGGTAATGCCCCTCTGCGTCAGGAAGGAGCATCCTTTTTTCGAAACTCTGCAGTCTCTCTATACCGACCCGGAAGGATTCCCTCACCGTGGGACCGAATTCCGCGTCCAGCCCACCTGAATCAAGGGCTTTTTTCAGCTCCTCGACACTCTTAATCCCAAGTTCGTGTGCAAGGTAGTAGGCTGTCCTCGGCCCTATCCCCTGGACCTTCATCAGTAGTGGCACGCCGGGGGGTGTCCTCTGTTGCATCCTTTCCAGTAGCTGTAGCTTGCCAGTACTCAGGTATTCGTTAATCTTCTTCGCTATCCCTTCTCCGACGTACTGTATGTCCTCGAGTTTCTTCTCCTTCCACATCTGCTCGATGTCCTCGTCCATGTTTCTGATGCTTGTGGCCGCCCGGTGGTAGGCGATTACCTTGAACCTGTCTTCTCCGTTGGCCTCAACCAGGTCCCCCAGCCTGTCCAGAAGGTCGGCTACCTCGATGTTCCTCACGTCGTTGCTTAGAGTTTGCGAGAGTTTTTAAAAGCAGTTCCGGGCGCGCCTTTTCGGATGGCTGTCTTTCAGAAAGCCTTCGTCCTAATCAAGGCCAAGCCAGGCAAGGAGCGCCAGGTCATGGACGCCCTCCTGAAGATCCCTGAGGTAACAGAGGTCCATATCGTTCCGGGCGTCTGGGACCTTCTCGCCGTAGTCGTTTCTAGAAAGGAGGTCGCCATCGGGGGAGACGAAAAAGTCTACCGACTAGTCCTCGAGAAAATAGGGAAGATAAAGCACGTAGAGGACACTAACACAATGGTATCCCAGTTCGCGAAGACGAAGTAGTCTACTTCCACCAGCCGAAGTCCTTCGGGGCGTTCGTTATCGCCACGCCCTTCTTCCCGTCGATCAGTACGTCGTCTTCGATTCTTACTCCCAGCTTCCCCCTGATGTAGGCTCCAGGCTCCACCGTGAAGCACATGCCGCTCTCCAGCTTCTCGTTGCCCCCCTCGACGATGTATGGAGCCTCGTGAATCTCAAGCCCCAGGCCATGCCCGGTCCTGTGGGTGAAATACTTCGCCAGTCCTGCCTTCTTGAGAGCCCCTCTTGCGGCGCTATCTACGTCCCCCACTCGCGCACCCTTCGCGGCTTCGGCAATTCCCGCCGTGTTAGCTTCGAGGACCTTCTCGTATACCTTCTCCACCTCCTTGCTCTCCCCGACGCAGAACACTCGAGTGACATCCGAGTAGTACCCCTCGTAGTTAGCCCCGACGTCTATGACGATGCCTTCGCCTTCCCGTATCTTCTTAGCCGTAGGTAGCCCATGTGGGTCCGCTGCCCTCGGTCCCGACTGGACAAGCATGTCGTCAACATGGGTCGCGCCCTTCGCGTAGATGGCGTCTGTCGCTGCCTTGGCCACTTCGAGCTCGGTCAGTCCTTCCTTGATGATGGCAGGGAACTCCTCAAAGGCGCTGCTCAGAATGTTGGCAGACTTCCTGAGCAGCTTCACCTCTTCCTCGTCCTTTACCTCGCGCATCCCCTGGAGTATGGGTTCGGCGTTCCTGAACTTCGGAGACGCCTCCTTAGCCAGCCTGTCAAGGTAAAGGAAGGGCGCTCTCCCCTCCACACCCCACTTCCCCTTCAGTCCGGCTCCCTTCGCTGCCTTTGAGATGGCACCCGCTGAGCCTTCAGAGTCTGTCCACGAATATATTCTCATCCGAACGGGACATTCCGCGTAGGGACCGGACTCGAACTTGGGGGCTACCAGGTGCGGCTCGCCATCGGCCGGGACCAGCAGCATGAACGGCCTTTCCAGGAGCATTGAATTCACCCCGGTGAAGTACGTCATGTTAGGACCGGGTACTATTATCGCTCCGCGAAGCCCCTTCTTGTCCAGCCTCTTCCTCAGCGTCTCCAGCCTTCCGCCGTAGACCGCCTCTTTGTTCATTCCCGCCTTTGACATTCAGATACTCGGTTAATATGTCGTCTTTACAGGAGGCGGGTACGTCTTGGGCCTCAAAGAAACATTCGTTTTGCCGTTGGCGAAGAGGTGGATTTCAGGCGTTACCATGGATTCGGCTATGACGGATGCGAAGAAGGCGAGCTCCAAAGGGATAGGTGTGCTGGTGAACTTCCTCGGGGAAGAGATTAAGGACCCCGCCGAGGCGGACGCCCACGCAAGCGAGTACCTACGCCTTCAGCAGACCATGGCGGACGACGGAATCGACGGGTTCGCTTCAGTCAAGCTCACGCAGCTGGGTCTCGGATCTGACGAACAGGGGACCAGGGCTCGCCTTGAGAAGATAGCCGTCAACGCGGATCGCCTAAATCAGCTGCTCTGGGTCGATATGGAGAACTCACCCGTCATCGACCCTACCCTCGAGGTCTATCTGGACGCCCTCTCCAGGCACCCCCGCATGGGCGTCGCCCTGCAGGCGTACACCAGACGCAGCGGGTCCGACCTGAAGAGGATTCTGGATGCGGGAGGGACCGTCCGCTTGGTTAAGGGCGCGTACAGGGAGAGCCACGATTTCATATATCCCACAAAAAGGGAGATCAACGAAAACTTCGCCAAGCTCCTTGGAATACTTTTCGAGCAGGGGAACAGGTTCGCCATAGGGACCCACGACTCGGCCCTCATCGACAGGGCAAAGGAACTGGCCGGGTCGAGAAAGGTGGACTTCCGGTTTGAGCTCCTCAAAGGAATAAGGGACGACCTGAAAGTTGAGCTGGTTAAGGAAGGCTACACAGTCTTCGAGTACCTCCCCTACGGGGACAGGTGGTACGCTTATTCCAAGCGCAGGATAACAGAGCACCCAAGCAACATCTGGCTCCTGCTAAGATCACTGGTCTAGATGGTCCTTCGCGCGTAGCCCGCGTTGATTACGGGCTCAACTTGAATAGACTACGCTCGCAAAATACCCCGCGGGGAGATTGATATCATACAGGTACTAAGACAATGGCCGAATATCAGACAGGACAAGTCTGGGGAGCCCTCCGAAAGGCTTGGAAGGGGTACCGGATCGCGAAGGTCCAGGGCGACAACGCCCGGATGAGGGAGTATGCCACCCGCATCAGGACCCTCCAGGGCCAGCTTGGCGTTCCTCAGGCGAGTTTTCCGAACATAGGACTGTAGAGGAGCTCTGCTCCTCTCTCCCTTTTTAGTCGGCACCGACTAGCTCTTTCTCTATTTCTTCGAGGATTTCCCCGACTACTTGCTTCTGAAGTCCGAGCGAGGCGCTAATGCCAGTTATTCCGTCCCCTTCTTCCCTCATCAGATACCTCAGTACCTTCCTCCTATCGTCGCTCGGAAGGGAGGTGGTTATCCTCGCCGCCTCCCTCAGAGCCAGACCCCTGATGTAAAGAAAGACCGCCCTCTCCTCCTCCATGTCCTTCAGCTTCTTGTCGACTGCCGCCACCACCTGTGTTAGAGGCCTTATCCTAGAAGCGCTGTCGGGGTATCTGAGCACTTCCCCTACCTGGGCAGCCATCTGGGCCCTTTCGTCGTTTTCCTGGACGCCGGGGACGGCCCCGAAGGAGAACATCCTCGCCCTGAACAGGTTGGGGGCTAGGTCTATCGTAACCGAGAAGCTCTTCCTCAAAAGGTACTCCTTCCTCGGCGGCCCTCGTGGGCTGTCTTGCGAGATGGTTCTGACCAACCCGGCGTCCTCCATTGTGATGAGGTGCTTCGCCACAAGCTGCTGGCTGATCCCGAGCTCCTTGGAGAGCTGCAGCTGATAGTTCGGCTCCTCGCTTATCCTTGCAATAATCCTACGCCTGATGGGGTTCTCTACTGTCCCAAGCACCGCGTCAAGCTCTGATTGGCTCAAGGGTCATACACCGACGGTTGTATACGCGCGGTTTCTTCTATAAATATGTTCTCGACAGAAAAATGACATTGATGTCCACGTCGCATGTCCAATCTTATGCCGAGATTTCCCTAAGGCAAGACTTCGAGCAGCTCTTCGGGGCCAACGGCGGAGTCCAGACGGGGTGCTCATGTAAGAGCTTCCACCGGAAGGGTACACGCAACAATCATATCCTATGGATGGGCCCCAATCCCCCGATTCTGACACTTAAGAAGCGCGGCCAACATGAGCATCAGTCGTGCCGCTCAGCAAATCCATCGTAGCCGAGCACGCCGCAGTTGCGAGCGAGCAGCCCATCGCTTCCAAGATTGGCTCCGATGTCCTGGAACGGGGTGGAAACGCATTCGACGCTGCCGTGGCCACAAGCTACGCTCTCGCCGTGACTTTCCATCCTGCTGGAAGCCTAGGTGGAGACTTCTTCGGCATGTTCTACGAGGCGAAGACGGGAAGGGTTCGCTGTCTCAACTCCAGCGGGTGGAGTCCTTCTGGCCTCACCCTGGAATTGATGCTCTCAAAGAACGGGGGTACAATTCCCAAGTCCGGCCCGTTCAGCTGCGTCGTCCCAGGCTACGTCGCAGGTATCTCAGAGATGCACAGAGAACTCGGAACCCAGGAATTCAAGATGCTCCTCGCCCCTTCGGCTGAACTGGCAACGAATGGGTTCCCTGCGGGACATGGCATCTGCCGTTCGATAGCCGATGCCTATCGGGAGCTGTCTGGTGAAGCCCGAGAGACGTTCGCCCCGGCAGGAAGACCTCCGCTGCCAGGAGAGTTGATCAGGCAGCCCGCCCTAGGACGCGCAATATCCGAGATTTCCGAGAGGGGCGCAGCGGGCTTTTACAAGGGATGGCCGGCAGAGCGTATTGTCTCGTTTCTTGACTCCCTCGGGGTCCATTGGATGCCCAGCGATTTTGCTGATTTCAAGCCCGAGTGGGTCGCACCACTCCGTCTCGACTACAGGGGAGCAACCGTGTACGAAGTTCCGCCCAACAGCATGGGGGCGACTAGCCTTCTTATCCTCAAGTTACTGGAGCGCGGAGGGCCCCCTCCACTGGGTCCGGTCTCTGGGGAGAGGGTCAAGCGTACGATGGATGCGGCGCTCTTCGCATACTCGCGGAGGGACATGATGCTCGGAGACCCCCGCTTTAGCAAGATAGACATCGAAGCATTCCTTTCTCTTGAAGCGGCACCTGCCCCCACACAAGGAAGGATCCGGGGAGGGGATACCACAGCCTTCTCCATCATCGATTCAGAAGGTAACGTGGTGGCAGGGATTCAGAGCCTCTTTCTGCAGTTTGGGTCCCGCGACTTCGTCCCTGGTTGCGGAGTTTTCCTCAACAGCAGAGCTTCGGGCTTTAGCACCGAAGGGCCTAACAGGGTAGAACCCCGAAAGCGCCCGTTGCACACTCTGTCATCAATGATTTTGGAAAAGGACGGGAGCCCCTACCTCGCCATCGGATGCAGCGGGGGTGACTACAGGCCCCTGCAGCACGCCCTCTTCGTGACAAACTCGGTGGACTATTCCATGGGGGTCGAGGCGAATGTTGACCACCCACGGTTCCTCTGGGGTGGCGGCCGCATGCTCATTGTCGAGGAGGGGTACGAGCTCCCCGAGCAAGGCGCATTCGAGGTGCAGAAGCTGCCTATGCCGGGGAGGACCGGAGTGTGTCAAGCGGTGGAAGCATCGGGCCGCCGACGTGTTGCGGTGTGCGATGTGCGGGGGGACGGAATCCCTGCCGGGTTCTAAGAGAGTTATGCCTCCAGTGAGGCTCCTCGTTCGCTCACTTCTTTCTGAAGCGCCCGTAGGCGAACCCCAAAACCGCGACGGGGATGCTTGCCACCAGCAGTAGCCCGATGAACGGTAGCAACACGAGCGAGATGCCCAGAGAAAGAATGGGTAGAATCTTCTCTCTCCCCCTTCCCTTTAGCAGCCGAATACCAGAGGCTGAGCCGGCAACGTAGGTGAGTACCGCCACCCCGCTTGTCGCGAGGAAGGCGGACTGGAGATTTATTCCTGCCAGATAGTAGACAGTCAGGGAGACCAAAATCATCGCCAGAAGTGCTACGAGGGCCCGTTTGGGCGCGCCGGTTTTCGAGTCGATACGCGCCAGGAACGCCGGAAGGTTCCCATCCTTGGCCGCGGCATATACAACCCTGCCCATCCCAGAAGTGTAGGCATTCACAGTGGAGAAGATGATCAGGACGGCGAAGAGAGAAACGACAGCTCCACCGTAGGAGCCGAATACTTTCGACATCATGTCGGCGAACGGCGTAACCCCACCGCCAGCCCTGTAAGCGCCCGTCCCTACGACCGTGAAGGCGATTGCCATGTACAGCGCGCTGACCAGGGCCACGCTTATGGTGACACTCCTCCCGAAGTCTCTCTCCGGGTCCCTGAACTCTTCGGCAATGTTTGATACGTTCTCGTACCCGAGGTATGACCACACGATAAGCGCCGAAGCGACGCCCACGGACACCACCCCGTCAGGAAAAAGAGGCACGAAATTGGAGGCCCTTATCCCAGGGCTCGAAGCTACAACTCCCAACACCATGATGGCCACCATCAGCGTCACGATTGCGACCTGCACCCTCCCGCTGAGCCTTATCCCTCTAAGGTTGATTCCGTAGGCAAGGAGCAGTATGCCGGCGGCCACGGCGTACACCTCGGGTCCCGATATCGGGAAGGCGTAGGCAAGATACGTGCCTGCCGCCAATGTTATCGCAGGCGCCCCGAGGACCACCCAGGCGACGAAGAGCCAGGCCGTCATGGAGCTCACTCCACGGCCGAACGCCTCACTCGCGAAGGCGTAGATTCCTCCCGAGGCCGGATTGCGGGCAGAGAGACGCGAGAAGGTGAAGGCGAAGGGGTAGCTGGCGAGAGACACCAACGCCCATGCAATCAGGGATCCCGCCCCGGCGGTCCTTGCGGCAAGGCCAGGGATGACCAGTATACCCGCTCCTAGAACAGAACTGACGTATATGGCAACTGCGTGCCTGACTGTGATTGCCTTTCGAAGAGAGGTCCCTGAGCTCTCTGTAACATGAAGGCCTTCAGTCAATCAGCGCTGCCGGCTGGGGTTCAGATTTAAGATAACCGCGAAGAGCTCCAAGATTCAGAAGGACGACGTGAAAGTGTCTTCCTCCCGATACCGTAGAGTCTATATCCGGATTGGCGGACTCCATCTGGAAGTGCCGCTGAATTTGATTTCTTCATCAAGGGTCAAGGGCATACGAACCGCATCGCAACTTGGTTCCGTCATTTTCGCGCCGTTCATGGGAGTCTACCTTGCAGCGGAGATTGGTATAATCACCCTAGGTACCAATACCTTCCTTACTGTGGCCGCCGTCATAGCCGTCCTCGTTCCGGCTCTTTATGCGTCACCACGGCGCTGTTTCGGAAGGAACAGGTTCCCACAAAGTGGAAATGAACACTCCGAAAAGCGTAGATTAGGCCATGCCAATGGTGTTGGTGCACAGGATAGGCAATAGAATATGAAGGTGTTCCAGCAGCTGTCGGCAAGGTGCGCATGCGAGGTCTGCGGAGTAGGGTGCCTCTGCGGGGACTGTGCAGCCTGTTCGAACCCGAGCCTCGATCGAGCCATGTCGAGGAATGCTAAGACTGTTTCCGCCCTCGCCTGTCTGGCCATCATCCTGGGAGGTTTCGTCTTTCTAGCCCCGGTGGTCACCCTTGGCCAGACGCCGGCCGTGACCGAAGTCTTCTCTGTGAGGGTTCAGCAGTCACAGATTGCGACTGCGCCCATGGGGTCCATCTCCTTCTGTCTTTTAGGCGAAGGAGCCGTCCTGATTAACGGCACCTACTACCCGAGCGCAGCGACGAACCAGAACGAGAGTCACATCTGTAACCGTAAGTAAATCGCCCCTCCCACAGCTGTCCTCACATCATCATCATTCCCGATGGTCACCAGCACACTTTTCGGAGACCTGTTTGCGAGACCAGGGCTGGGTATGGTCAAGTTTCCAAGCGAGGAATGGGTGAAGGCGTACATGGAGAAGCTCAACTCCAACGCCGCCTACGAAGACGCGGGAAAAAACTGGGAGGGCGCAATGACTTTCGTAGTGCAGAAGGACGCAGCCTTCGACAGGAATGCATACATTTACCTGGACCTGAACCATGGCAAGTGCAGGGACGCTAAGTTTTCGTTTGCCGAGTCTGATCTCCCTGTCCCTGAGTACAAGTACAGCGGCCCCTACACCAATTGGAGGAAGCTAATCAACAAGGAGATAGACCCGATCCAGGGGCTCCTCACCGGGAAGTTCAAGCTCCAGGGTTCCATGATGAAAGTCATGAGGTTCACCAAGGCGGCGAAGGAAATGGTGAACACTACCGCCATGGTGCAGACAGAGTTCTGATGGTGGGAGATGTGGTACTTCAGGTCCCCACAGATAATCTTCGGAGAGGACTCAATATCATTCCTTTCGTCCCTTGATGTCAAGAGGGCCGCCATAATCACGGACAGGAACCTCCTCCACACGGACATCCCGGGGTTCGTTGAGAAAGCGCTCCCTTCGGGGGCAGAGTCGGTGATTATTGGAGATGTTTCAGAGGAACCCCCCCTTTCAGAGATGACGACGCACCTCGGCCGCATTAACGAATTCGCGCCCGACTGGTTCCTGGCGGTAGGGGGAGGCTCTGCGATTGACACGGCCAAGATACTCTTCGCTCTGTACGAGCGCCCCGACCTCACAGTCTATGACATCACCCCGCTTGTGAGGCTCGGGCTGAGGAAGAAGAGCAGGCTGATCGCCGTACCCACCACCAGTGGCACCGGTTCGGAGTGCACCTGGGCTGCTGTGCTCACCGTCGAAGGGGAGAAGAGGAAGCACGAGCTCGCCTCTCCTGAAATCCTCCCCGACTACGCCATCCTTGATCCTTCGTTCGTGGTCTCCCTCCCTCTCGAACAGACCAGGAACACGGCGTCTGACGCCATGACGCACGCGGTGGAAGCCTACGGGAGCGCATGGCGCAACCCCTACTCTGATGCCATGGCTGAGAAGTCGCTGGAGCTGGTTCTGGGGGGAATAACAGAGGTGATGAATGACCCGAAGAACCTAGAGCTGAGGAACCAGGTACACATCGGCGCCTCAATGGCGGGGCTGGCTTTCTCGAACTCCCAGATCGGATTGGTACACGCCCTCGGCCACGCGTTGGGCGGCCGATTCAAGGTTCCGCACGGGAAGGCGGTCGCCCTATTCCTTCCTCACGTCATCGCCTACAATTACGACGCCTGCCCTGAGAGGTACGACCGCCTCAACAAGACTGTCCCTGATCAGTTTAGAGGGGCAAGGCTCTCCGATTCCATGGAGAACGTCCTTGGGGCAATCGGCCAGGCTCGAAACGGCAGGGAGGCGGGCATCGGGGAAGAAGAGTTCAGCGCGAGCCTCGGCGACCTCGTCCTTCTCGCTTCCGAGTCCACAGGGATGGTGACGAACCCCAAGGACGCGGGCTCGTCCGACCTCCGTACCCTTTTCATGAAGGCCTATGCCGAGGAGGCGCCATGAAGGGAAGGTACGGGAACATAGTCGGCGGCAGAGAGGACTTCGAAGGGGAGTCAGTGACCCTTCGGAGCCCGGCAGATGGATCCCCCATTGCAGAAGTAGTGTACGCCGACCGCGGCAAGACGGAAGAAGCGATAGACATGGCCGCCGACGCGTTCGAGAAATGGTCGAGGACCTCGGTCCACGACAGGCAGGACCTTCTTCTGAAGCTCGCAGAGAGGGTTCAGTCGAGGGCCGAGGACTACTCCCTCATCGAGACGATGAACACTGGAAAGACCATTAGGCAGAGCACGCTGATGGACATACCCCTCGGCATCGAGCACATCCGATACTTCGCGACCACCAAGGACTTCCCTTCGACACGGGAAATAGAGCATCCGGAGTTTCCGGGGACGAAGGGAGTCGTCCAGTACGCTCCCATGGGAGTTGTGGGCGCGATTGCTCCATGGAACGTCCCATTGCTGATGGCCATCTGGAAGACGGCGCCGGCCTTGCTGGCAGGAAACACCGTGGTCCTCAAGCCCTCTCATCATACCCCACTTACCGCCCTCGAACTCGCGAAGGACGGTGCCGAGGTGGGCTTCCCTCCAGGGGTACTGAACGCCCTAGCCGGAAAGGGGGCGACCGTCGGCCAGACCCTAGTCTCCAGCCCCAAGGTCAACTTGGTGAGCTTTACTGGCTCGACGGCGACGGGGGAGAGGCTTCTCTCGGGTTCGGCTGGAGTGAAGAAGTTCACCCTTGAGCTCGGTGGCAAGTCCCCCAACGTCGTCTTTGAGGACGCCGATCTTGAGAAGGCTGTGAAGGGGGTAATGTTTGGCATCTACCTGAACTCGGGACAGCTCTGTGAGTCGGGAAGCAGGCTCATAGTCCAGTCGTCAATCAGGGACAAGTTCCTTTCGAAGCTGAAGGGGGCCATAGAGAAAATGAGGGCAGGCAACCCGTTCGACATGGAGACAGATGTCAGCGCCATAACCACTGAGGAGCAGAAGAAGAAGATAGAGACTATGGTCGAGGGGGGCTTGAACGCGGGTGCGCGCATGTACTATCAGAAGCCAATTGCAAAGGCCGTACCCAAAGATGGTCTCTACTACGCCCCGAGCCTGCTGACGGATGTCCCGAGGAGTTCTGAACTGGCCAGAGAGGAGGTCTTCGGTCCAGTATTGGTGGCACTTGAGTTCGACGAGGAAGGGGATGCGGTAGCTGTGGCCAACGACACGGAATACGGCCTGGCCGCAGGCGTGTGGTCGAGAGACATCCAGAAGGCCAAGAGAGTGGCGAGCGAAATCGAAGCCGGGACCGTGTGGATCAACGAGTACCATTTCCTATCAGCCGCGGCACCTCGAGGTGGGTTCAAGAAAAGTGGAATCGGTAGGGAACTCGGCCTGGAAGGGATCCTTGAGCTCACCCAGACCAGGCACATCTTCGTGAACGAGGGAACCGACATGGATGAGGTTGCCTTCGGGCTGATAGCTCCCGATTAGTCAGTTCACCCTTCCTGAAGTCAGGTCGTTCCTGGTCAGTAGCCGGGAAGTTTGCCTGCGGCTTCATGATATTGGTTGCGAGCAAGCCCAATACGCATCCAACCCAGCTTCTTCTCTCCAGTCAATAACAGGAGAATCCACGAAAGAAGAAAAAAGGGGTGTCAGTTAGCGGCCAGACCGTCTGCGCCGGCCGGGATTCCGCTAACTGTCTGAATCCCACTTAGCGTTCCGTCCGGATGGACCAAGAACGCCTGTATTGTGAGAGTTCCTGCATCGTAGGCATAGAGGAAGTGGCTGTTTCCGCTTAGTGCCATGTCAAGGTCTGGGATCCCGACTGTGGCTGCGGTGGATTGGAGAAGGGTCAGTGACCCGCCGGGGCTAACGTAGTAGCTCGAAATAGTCCCGATGTGTGCGTTGGCTGAGAATGCCAGTTCCCCGTTCGCAGTCACGACCACCCAGCAAGGTGCTGCTTGGCCTCCATTACTTACAGGGCTGGGGGCGATGGACGTCACCGAACCTGAACTCGAGACTGTGTAGGAGGACAGCTCGTTGGTGCTCGCGTCACTAACGATGAGTTGTCCACGGTTGTCGAAGGCGAACCCGAACGGGGTCCCGCCGACGGATGGCGTGAAAATGGGTCCTGAGGCTACGCCATGATAGTTGACCGTGTAAGTGTCGATAAGGTTCGTTGACTTTTCTGTGACTGTCAGCACCGTTCCCGTGGGATTGAATGAAATCTCAGCGGGAGAAGTGATTCCGCTAAGGGGTTGGCTGGATCCAGGGACCGGAGTGAGGACTCCCCGTGAGTTCAGGTAAAATCCTGCGATGTTGGCTGCGATGGCACTTGTTCCCGCATTAAGGACATAGACCACGCTGCCGAACCATTCGCTGAATATCGTTACGCTGACTGGATATGTGCCATCAGAGCTGACCGCGTCAGTCAGTGCGAGGCTTGTCGACGGATGCTGGGAGGCCCTGAAGACGGAAAGGCTGTTGCTTCCGGCATTGACGGCCAGTAACCACTTTCCGTCTTGGCTGAGCACGACTCCGCCCTGGTTGGTTCCCGTAAGGCCGCTCGCGCCGATGCCTCCGGTCGGGTAGGCACCCGCGAAGGAGAGCAACCCATCGGGAGACCTGTTGTACGCGAGAACGGAATTCCCTGTCGTCGAGTTGGACAATATGAAGACCGATCCGCTCGATGTTGGACTGTACGAAAAGGCAGCTGTAACAGGCGCTGCAAGGAGCAGGAGTAAGGAGATGCTGAGAATAGCTATGATTGGTTTTTTCATCGTAATTCTCGAAACCTAGCGAAGTCTATTTCTCCGTTGTTCGAGGTTGAGTCTGAATGTGTTGTAGTTCTCTTGATAATCTTAGCCGGTCAGAGTTTCAGTTCTTTCGCAACCAGCTCGAAGACGTCGAAGTGAGCCTCTAGCCAGGGACTGAGGAAGTAGGTCTGTCCATAGTGCTCCCCGACGACTGTGACCAGGGAGTTCCGTTTCAACACACCCACGTGATGCTGAACCAGGGTGTACTGAAACCCCAGGTCGTTGGCGAGTTGATTCAGGTTCCTTGGGCGTTCCCTTATGGCCCGTATTATCCTAGCCCTGTTCTCGGCGCCGCGCGTTCCCCCTAGGAGGTACCACAGGAGCCTCCGGAGTTCCGGGTCGTCCGTCATCCCAGTTGGGTGTCTTCGGCAGAGGGTTAAGAGATTTCCAAGAAGGGTTAAACGCCAAACCGTCGGGTTTCATTTCCGACCGGCATGGAGGCGTTGATGGATGTCGCTATCGGGATTGCCGGGGTCAATTCGGCCATACTTCTGGGCCTGATGTATCTCTACGCCAGGATAGCGGTGAAGTTTCGGGCTGCATACTCCTACGGGCTCTGTTTCTTTGCCGCGATGTTGCTCCTTCAGAACCTCCTAACGGCATTGGCCTATGGAACGATGTCCCCCCTCTTTGGCGCTGACGCTCTCCCGTATCTTTCGGTCATAGGGGGTGCAGAACTCGCCGGGCTTCTAGGGCTGTTGAGGATGACATTCTGAGGTGTCGCGTATTACATGATAATAGGAATGGCTCCCGAATTACAGGACATAAGTGGCTGGATAAACTCGGAACCGCTCACTCTAAGTGGCCTTAAAGGCAGGGTTGTGTTCCTAGACTTCTGGACCTACGGCTGCTACAATTGTCAAAACACTCTCCCCGAGATGAAGAAACTGGATGCAAGGTATGCAGAAGGTGGCCTCGTCATAATAGGCGTGCATACCCCTGAGTTCGCATACGAAAGGAAGCGTGAAAACGTTGAGAGAGCGGTGGCCTTTGCAGGGTTGAACTATCCAATTGCGCTCGACAGCAACAACACGACTTGGAAGCTGTACGGGAACCACTACTGGCCGCGCCAGACTATCATAGATGAAAGCGGTCAGGTCGCGTACGAGCATGTAGGAGAAGGGAACTACGAGGAGATGGATGCGATGGTAGGCCAGCTGCTGAAGGGAGCGAAGACGCGCCCGGGAACGAACGGCCCCGAAAAAACGACGTCTGCACAACCGCCGAGGTAGCGTGACCCGAGAATTGCTTACTGACATAGAAAGATCAAGGGAGGAAGTCTTCCTCAATTCTGCCTTCTTCGTTCTCGGTTTCACCCTTGTCTTCTCCGCCATGGGGGTGTTGCTTCAGACGGTCTTGTCGAGGGCCTCGCTTGAGGCCGTGAACAGCGTGAGGTTGGTCGGCGGCTCTGTTATCGTCGGCTTCGGATTACTGATGATTGCATCCACCAGGTACGCAATCCCATTCTTCAGCGTCGAGCACAAGATGCGCGTCACAAGATTCAGCAACAACTACGTGACGTCTTCGGCTTTTGGTATCGCCTTCGCGTTGGGATGGACACCCTGCGTCGGAGCAATCCTAGGTTCAGTGTACACGCTCGCGGCGGTTTCTCCGGGGCTGGGGTTCCTCTACCTGATGGCTTTCTCCCTCGGACTCGGCATCCCCTTCCTCATCGCCGGGGCCTTCATCTCAAGGGTGGCGGGGTTCATGCGCCGGTCGGGTCGATTCCTGAAGTACTTCGGCATCGTGAGCGGCCTGTTCCTTGTCGGCGTGGGGCTCCTCGTGGTCACCAACTACATTGGCATGCTGCAGATTTTCCTCAACGGTGTTGGCCCATTGAGCTCCCTCGCGAACCCACTCGGCCAGTCGCAGCTCAGCTTCCTGATAGCATTGGGCGCCGGATTCCTTACATTCATCTCGCCATGCATACTCCCGCTCGTGCCCGCGTTCCTAGCCTATGTCTCCGGCACTTCGGTAGAGGTGGTCAAACGGTGAAGAGGAACGCCTACATGATAGTCTTCGGCATCGTCGCTATCGTTGTCGTAGCCGCTGCCGTCTCGACTCTTTTCATCTCGCAGGGACCGGGCCAGGCAATCGGGAATCCTTCGACTCTCCCCAACTATGGGAAGGCCCCAGACTTCCAGGGCATTACGGCCTGGATCAACTCACCACCTCTCAATATTTCGCAGCTCCGGGGGAAGGTTGTCTTAGTTGACTTCTGGACTTACTCCTGCATAAACTGCATCAGGACCATCCCGTATCTGAACGCCTGGTACAGTGAATATGGGAACGACGGCCTTGTCATCGTAGGGGTCCACACCCCGGAGTTCACCTTTGAGAAGAATTACAGCAACGTCCTTACGGCGGTCCACAACTTCGGGATCAAATACCCTGTAGCCCTCGACAGCAGTTATGGGACCTGGAACGCCTACGGCAATCAGTACTGGCCAGCGGACTACGTCATCGACGCCAACGGCAGCATCCGTTACGAACAGTTCGGAGAGGGGGACTACAACATGACCGAAGCAGTAATCCGCGAGTTGCTCCAGAGCGCCCACTACAGCGTGCCTTCAGGAACAGCATACAACACTGTTAACGGCACCGTCGTCGATTTCTCCGAGATCGGCACCCCCGAGTTGTATGTCGGGTACGCGACAGCGAGGCAACCTATTGGGAACTCGCAGGGTTTCTCGCCGGGGCAGGTCGTCGACTACACCATTCAGGGGGAGCTCCAGAGAAACTACGTGTACTTCACGGGAGAATGGTACAACGCAAATGACAGCATGATCGCGGCCGGAAACAATGCCAAGGTCTACCTGCTGTACGACGCCAAGGTCGTGAACATCGTTGCGCAGGGGAACGATAGCCTGATCGTGGTAAGTCTCGATGGTAACACCCCTTCACAGGCTTTCCTCGGCAAGGACCTGTCGCTCGCGGGGGGCACTGCCTCTGCCTACGTCGGAATGCCTAGGCTCTACAACATCGTCGACGGACCCTCTTACGGCGAGCATGAGGTTGTGATAACAGCGAGTCCAGGGTTCAGGTTGTACACGTTCACCTTCGGGTAGTTCGTCGGGTCTGCTGACTGGAGGATGACGAGCGACCGACCTCCTTGGCCAGAGTAGCTCACTCTAGGCTTGTTTGACCCAGGATCGGTTCGACCCTCACAGTTCGTCGTTCAAATTCGGGGACCCTCAAACACCTTGAGAAGGTGTCCCACCTCGGGTGTTCCTCATTTCTGCGTATCAAGGGTCAAACATCTTCCCAAGGCAAGGTCATTTTGTAGATTTCAATCGGCTCTGCCACGTTCTTCAGGCTTCTTCTCCCAAGGCTCGTGAGGTGAAAGTCAGCCTTGTTACGGACATGATCATATACTTGTTGGGTGAGACAGACTCCTCCATCTTCGGCTAGAGACTCAATCCTCGAAGCCACGTTGACAGCGTCACCCAATATGTCACCTTTGGATTCGACTACGTCCCCAAGGTGAATCCCTATCCTGAGCCGAATGCTTTGCTCAGTTGGCAGAGAGTCATTGCGTTCCTTCATTTCTTTTTGGATTTCATGTGCAGCCCTGACGGCCTGTAGTGCGCTTGGGAACTCGGCCAAGAAGGCATCCCCCATCGTCTTCACTTCCCTACCGTTATTTCTGGTAAGAATTGGCCTGATCATCTTCCTCTGCTGTTCGACAAGCAGTAAGGATTGAGCTTCGTTTCTCTGCCCCAGCGCCGTGTAGCCGACCATGTCCGTGTACATGATCGCTGCCAGCCTCCTGGACTCTTCCGATGGGACACCGGTGAATACAACTTCACCATTGCTCGCCAATTGAATGCGATGCCATCTCGAGTCAAAGGTCTTCCCCCTGAGCATGCGGATTCTGATGTATTGCTCGACCCGTCCTCCCTCTTCTTGAGCCTTCAGGTCTATGATGCCATCACATACCGACTCGAACTGAGTGTAGAAGGCGTCGGAAGCTAATCCCTTCACAAAACCAAGGAAGTGAGGGCACTCGCGTGCCCTTATGCCGTAAGGCAGTGCTCCTAGCCTCCAAAATTTGACAAATGTCTTCTCGTCGTTGTACTGAAGGAAGGTGGCGGTGTTGTCGTCGATGTGGAGCCAGCCCTTTTCTTCGTCTTTGAACCCCTCGGTTCCGGCCTTGATCCAGTGCTTGGCACCTTCCTCCACGTTGAGTGGCCTGGAAGGATCCGACTTCCGGTCAACAGGTTCGCCCCATCCTCCGCGTCGGCCTTTGCCCTGTTCCTCGGCGGTGTTCCCCTTAGACTCAAATTCCACGGTTGCTGTGTACGCGTCCCAGATGCTTAGGAGACCACCCTTCTCGAGCTTCCTTGCGTCAACACCTAGGGATGAAAGGGCGTCGAGGGCATCCGCCGGGGAGTGATTGAACACGTGGTACTCGGTCTTGATGCCCTGCTTCAGAGCCATGGCTGCTATCGTCAACGAAGTTTCATACCACAAGGAATCCGGAGTGAATTCAACGATGTAGTGACCGCCATAGAAGAAGCCATCGGGAGCAAGGTCACTCAAGAGCGGGACTTTCACTACTCGCCGCATGGCGAATCCCTCCCCGCCTACTGCCAAATGTATCAAACCCTCGGATTAGCTCTGGTTAAAATCTGTTTACGGGAGTTGGTCCACTTGCGCCCTAGGCGTTACGGAGCCTACATGCCTTCTTTGACTCGAATATGTCGGCAGGCAATCCCCCATGGGCCGCCTTGCGCTAGTTCTGCCCCCTCCTTGCGCCTATCCTTCGGAGCGCTCTCACTAGTAGGCGTATATCCAACTGCACTACATCCTCCTGCATGAAACGTAGAACCATCCTACAAGAGCGCCTAGAAGAACGCCTACAAGATCAGCAGCGAAGGAAATT
>Ga0187781_10001587_pt1 | contig 17221 bp, 19 predicted proteins | sample 0715_SJ02_MP02_2_FD_132447 | JGI IMG/M metagenome (GOLD analysis project Ga0187781, IMG submission 132447) | Tropical peat soil microbial communities from peatlands in Department of Meta, Colombia - 0715_SJ02_MP02_20_MG | ecosystem: Environmental > Terrestrial > Soil > Wetlands > Peat | place... | reverse complement strand
GCAGCCACCAAACGACGATGAGGCCGAGCAGAATGGCCGTGCCGATGGCAATCGCCATCACCAGGCCGCGGCGCTTGCGAACACTGCTCCGCCACGACGGCTTCTTCGATGCTTCGTTGAAAGCCGATGCTATTTCGCGGGGCGGAGAATCGAGGCGGCGCTCGGAATCGGAGCGACCCTCATTGTCGACGCGTTGATCCATGGTCGACGCTTAAACGTCTGAAATGCCAACGGGTTGCCTTGCGCCAGGGCGCTGCCCTGCCGAGCCAACGTGTCTTAGCCGTTAATCAGGGCATAAGCCAGCCGGAAGGCTTACGTGGCTCGCAAGGCTGCTTCGATTTTTTGGACAAATTCGTCCAATTCGTCCCCGGCGAGGTCGCTCACTGCCCAGAAATCGAGTCCGTCTTGCGACCAGTGGCGGACATTGTAGCCCTGGATCGATTGGGAGAGGGGGCCGCCCCGCTTGGCGCCCAATCGCTGCGCGACGAACAAGTTGATCAAATGTTTACGGCGCTGATAAACGATTGCGGCTACCGGCTGCCCATCGATGTAGTCCAGGCGTCCGCCCAAAAGCGTAAAGCCTTTCGCGGTCAGGTCCACGACCGGCGGTGCGACATCAACCCTGCCATTGAACCACGGCTTCACCGTATGCTGATCGCTGGTTTCCACGTCCATCAAGTGGCCCGCTTGGAGTGAGCGGATATGCGCCGAAACGACTTCGTCGGCGACCACCTGCTGCTGATTGTCGCGCATGACGGTAAGGACGAGGCTTGCCGCGACGGCCGCAGATAGCGCCGACCCGAGCGCGAATCCGCCGAAGAAGCCTCGGCGGCTGGGCTGGAAAAAGCCTTTGGCTGTGGTGTTAGGCGTGGCAGGCACGGCCAGGGATGCCTCGATGCGGCTGCGCAAATGCGCCGGGGCGGGCTCCTTCAAAACAGCTGCGCTCATGGCGTCGCGCATGGCGCGGAACGAGGCGAGCTTCTCGGCACAAGCGGAACACTGTGCCGCATGCGCCTCCACGTCGCGGGCGTGCCCGGCATCGAGCTCGCCGTCGATCAACGCATGAAGGAGAACTTCGAATTCAGCGCAGTTCATAATGCAATTCCTGAGGCGGCAGCCGATCCGGATTTGGCGGCGGCTGTCTCTGCGGCATTCCACGCCGAACGCAGCATTGCCCGCGCGCGCGCCAGTCGCGACATGACCGTTCCGACCGGCACGCCGGCGACGTCGGCGATTTCCTGATACGACAAATCGTTAATCTCGCGCAGCACGATGACCTCGCGGAACGGCTGCGGCAGTTCTGCGACGAGGCGGCGGATCGTGGCGTCCTCCTGCTGCCGCAGCACTAAGCCTTCCGGGGAGGCTTGCGGCTCCTGCCACATCGGCATCTCTTCCGTCACCGCACTGTCCTGGGTGGGATCGGTAGGCACGTCCTCTCTGCGGCGGCGCGCGAATTCGGCGTTGCAGACGTTGCGCAATATCGTGAGCAGCCACGGCTTCATGGCCGGCCCGCGATAGCTGTCGAAGTGGCGCAAAGCTCGCAGGTAACATTCCTGCACGGCGTCTTCCGCATCGCTGGAGTTACGCATGAGGTAGCGCGCCAGCGTGAACGCGTCATCGAGATGCGGTAATGCGGCGTCGCGAAAACGCCGCATCCGCTCTTGATCGGCAAACGCATCATTCGCCATCGTATCGCGCTCGACCGTATTTGATACCGCTGCCCCATGTTGCTGCAGGTCCCGGCATCACTGCGCGGCGCTGCTGCCTGTCGCCGCTTGTACCACGAGCGTCCCCACCATGCGCGGATGAAGATAGCAGAAGTACTGGTAGGTTCCTGGCGTGGTGAACGTCAACGAATAATTGTCGTCGGTGTCGAGCGCATTTGATTTGGCGAACACATTGTTCGTCCAAGCAACGCCGTGTACAATATCGTCTTTGTTGGTCCAGGTGACGGTGGTGCCGGCCTTCACAGTCAGCGTTTGTGGCGTGAAGGTGAAGTTGTCGATCGAAATACCGCTCGCCGGACCGTCGGCGCGCGCGAATAGAACGCCCGCGGCGAGGACCGAGCCGGCCACCGCGCCGAGCGCGGTGGCCGCAATGATGGGGCGCAGCATTTTTGTTCTCCTTAGCCTTGCAGGGGCGTGTCGATGATCGCGAGGCGCTGCTCGTTTTGCTTGAACGTGACGTCCGCGATGCCGAGCATCTTGCGCAGCTGGTCGTCAGGCACCTTCATCGGGCCCGGCGACGGGGCTGCGCCGGGCGCCGGCTGCGGGAAAGCGGTCGAGCGCGCCGTGTGGAAGGTGACGTTGCCTTCCACCTTCTGCATCACTTGGTGGATATGACCGTTGAGCACGGTCACCGAACCGAACTTCTTGAGATAGGTCAGCGCCTGAGCGCCGTCCTGGGTGCCCCAGCCCCAATCCTGGTAGACCGTCCACAGCGGGATATGGGCGAAGACGACGATCGGCATCGACGCCGAGCGGTCTTTGACATCGTTCTCGAGCCATTCGAGCTGGTCGACGCCGAGATTGCCGAGGCCGCCGGCCTGAAGATTGACCACATTGACAAGGCCAATGAAGTGCACGCCGTTGGCGTCGAAGCTATACCAGCCCGCGCCCTTGGCCGCGCGCCCATATCGCTCGCGATAGAACTTCTGCTCGGGATCGAGGAAGTCGTGTTCGCCCGGCACGTAGTGCACGTCGAGACGCGCCTGAGAAATGATGCGGTCGGCGTCATCAAATTCCTTCTCTTTAGACAGATGGCTGATGTCGCCGGTGTGGATCATGAAGGCGGGCTTCTGCGGCAGCGCGTTGACCTTGCCGATTGCCTCTCCGAGCGTACCGAGCGCGTTCGGATTGGCCGGCTTGTCGAAGCCGACATGGCTGTCGCTGATCTGCAGGAATGTAAGGCCTTGCGACTCCGCCGCCTGCGCCTCTCCCATAATGCCCAGCGAGTGGGGAACACCGCCCGAAATCGTCCAGAGCACGCCGGTGCCGACCCAGGTCATGCATTCCAGCACCTTGCGGCGACTGACGCCGTCGTATTGATCGAATTCACTCATTGCAGATCTCCTCTGAGCCGCCTTTCCCAAGCCGGCGCGGCTTTCCAGCTTCCGGGGCTTTGATCCTGCGATCGGCCGCTTTATTCCCGAGCTGGGCAAAGAAATTCCGCGTCAAGAAAATGCGCCATCGGTGTCGAGGCGTGCTCAATCGGCTGGCAACCCAGCGCAAATTTTTCGCGCTTTTACGCCCCGGGCCCTTTGGCTGCTGCTATAGGGTTTGCCTCGTCGGGGGGCGCCGCCCCGGCGGCTTCCGGTCGAAGAGGCCTACCGACTTTGCTTCTTTGCAGCGGCTGCGGAATTGCGGCAGGCGGCTGGCTCGCCAGAATCCTTTACGACCATTTCGGCTGCTACGCGCCGGCATTCGCCGCCAGGTTCGGGGGGACAATTTGTTCGATTTCGCGGTCATTGGCACGTTGGCGTTGCGACGCAGCCGAACCGTCGCGGCGTGAGTGCGTTCAGCGCGCCGAAGAGGCTGCGTTCGTTGCAGAGGGCTGCGTCCGCAATGAGCAGAACGCGGTGACGGCCGCGGCAACGGCAGCGCTTGTGAGCGATCGCCGCTCCTGGGTTCCCAATACCAGCTCTTCCTGCCGGTTAACGATCGATCCGGCTTCCAGCAACACGGCCGGCATTTTCGTCTCGCGCAGCACGATCAGCTGATCGTAGCGGTAAACGCCTGCATCCGCATCGACCAGGATACGGCGGCGATGGCCCATCAAGGCCAATGTGTAGTGTGGCGTGTAATGCAAGCCGCGGCTTTCCAATTCCTTGCCGAGCAACGCGCCGAATGAGAGGCTGGCAGCGCGATTGGCATTTTCGTTGGAGATGAAAATGGCATAGCCGGGATAGTTGTCGTTGAAGTGATTTTCCTGCCCGTCATACTCCCATGTTTTGAGCAGATTGTCGGGCACCGAATCGTGGTGGATCGAAATGAACAGATTTGCATGCATGCTGTTGGCGCGCGCGGCTCGCTCGAAAAGCCCCGCCCACGGCGCCGTCGCGGTAATCAAGAGTACGGTTTGAGCAAAGCCTGCATCGAGCAAGGCTTGTTTGATGTCCTTGCCCAGTTGGAGGTTGAACGCATACTCGGGAATTCCGCGTGCGCTCATTGCGCCTGGGACGTCTGCCGTGTGCCCGACATCGACGACGGCACGAAAGGTTGAACGCGGGCAGGTATCCGCAGCCGCGGGGCTGGCTTTTGCCGAATGATCTTGGCCCGATTGAGACTGGCCCGAAAGCTCTTGACCCAAAAACTCTTGGCCGCGCGCCGGGTGACGTTCGGCCGCAAGAAAAGCAATTGAAACGATGGCCCCGAGCGCTAATGCCGCCCGCCCCAAAGCAATCATAAACCCATCCTATCTGAATCGCAGGAAAATTCCATTAACTTCGGCGGCGAAACCCCTGCCAAGAAGGCTTGATTTCGATTGAACCCTCGTGCCGATACTACCGGATTGGGGTGTTTGTTTGAGGAGCGCAGTTATGGTTCGCGAACCCAGATTGACCACGGTCGCCATTGACGATCTTCGTCCGACTCAAATCACCGTCGGAATCCGTGAGGTTAAAGAGAAACGCAAACGCTGGCGGGCGCTCGCCGCCAAAGCCAAAGTGGGCGGAGAATTTCTCGGTAAGCACATGATACCGGTGGTTCTCGGTCCGAAAGGCCGAAATTACGTCGTCGATCATCATCATCTCGCGCGGGCTCTTCGCGAGGAGGGCGTCAAGGAAGTTGCCGTAACGCATATTGCCAACTTGAGCGAACTCGATCAGGACGCGTTCTGGAGGGTGATGGACAACCGCTCTTGGATGCATCCCTTCGACAGCAGGGGCGAGCGTCGACAATACAAGGACATTCCAAAAAGCGTGGCCGATCTCGTTGACGATCCGTTCCGTTCGCTCGCCGGCGAGCTGCGGCGCGCCGGCGGATTCGCCAAGGACACAACGCCGTTCAGCGAGTTTCTATGGGCGGATTTCTTGCGTCGGCGCATGAAACGCAAGTCCGTCGAGCATGATTTCGAGCTGGCGATCAAAAAGGCAAAGAAATTAGCCAAGAGCAAGGATGCCAATTACCTGCCCGGCTGGTGCGGTCCGGTGGAGGACGACTGATCGGCATAAAATGCGACGGCCATCATAACTGCGCTAATCTGCGCAAGCGCGTACGTCGCATTTTTGTTATAATCGGCGCCGAGCATTGAAGGGGAAAGGTGTCGAAGTGCCAGCCCGTTGTCCGCTAACATGAATGCATGTCGCACAGGCACGATCTTGTTGCTGGGCGCCTTGTTACCGGCCGTCCTCGCAGGCGGGTGCAGCAAGAAGGACGAACCGCAAGTCGCCTCCGATCCCAACGCGTATCCGGCCAATTATCGTAATGACATCGTCAAGTTCCTGAGGCAGTCCTTGACAGTCCGTTCCGACTTTCGTGGGGCGATGATTTCCGAGCCGGCGCTTAAGCCGGTGGGAGACAGCCAGCACTATCTCGTTTGCGTGCAGTTCAACCCGAAAAGCGCGTTGAAGACCAAGGCCGTGGTCTTTCTTGGCGGACAAATGACTCAGTTCATCGACTCTACTCCAGCGCAATGCGCCGACGCGGTCTATCAGCCCTTCAAGGAGCTTGACGCCGCTACCCCAGCGGCGTGAATGATCGGCAGGAAGTCGATAGCAACAACCAATGAATGATGACGTTCTGATTGTCGGGGCCGGGCCGACCGGCCTGACGCTCGCGATCGATCTGGGCAGACGCGGCGTTCGCTGCACCCTGATCGAGCAGAAGGTCGAGCCTGCCTTCCTGCCGAAGATGGAGCGCATCAATGCCCGGTCCATGGAAATCTATCGCCGCATGGGTCTCGCGGAGAAAATTCGCGCTGCCGGATTGCGCGCCGATTGCCCCATGGACGTCTATATCATCCTGTCACTGACCAAGCCGCCGCTGTTGCACCTTGCTTATCCGTCGGTCGCGCAGGCACAGGCTCAGACGCGTGCGATTAATGACGGCACGCTGGCGCTCGAACCGTATCAGCTGATCTCGCAATATACGCTCGAGCCTCTCCTGAAGTCGGTCGCCGAGACTCTTCCGGCGGTGACAGTACGATTTGGTTATGAGTTTCTCTCGCTGAAACAAGACGCGAAGGGCGTGACCGCGCGCGTGCGCGGCGCTAAGACGGGAGTAGAGGAAATTCGCACCGCCTATCTCGTCGGATGCGATGGCGGCGCAAGTGCGGTTCGAAAGGAGCTCGATATCGACCTTTCGGGCGAGGGAAATCTGCTGGCGCTGCGCCAAGCGCTGTTTCGCTGCGACGAACTATTCACGCTCTTGCCGATCGGCAACGGACCGGGCAGGGGCAGGCACTATCACGTCGCCGACGACAAGGCGACGTTTTTGATCATGCAGGATTCCACCAAACACTGGACGCTTCATTCGATGCTCGACAGCGACGAAGAGATGAAGCTCGCCTTCGAGCGGACCACCGGGATTCCGGTAGAATACGAAATGGTGTCCTGCGCACCGTGGCGGCAAAATCTTTTGCTCGCGGACCGCTATGGCAAGGATCGGGTCCTTATCGCGGGCGATGCCGCGCACCTCGTCATTCCGACCGGCGGATTAGGCATGAATTCCGGTGTCGGCGACGCTATCGACTTGTCGTGGAAGCTTGCGGCGACACTGGCCGGGTGGGGCGGCCCGAATCTCTTGAAATCCTACGAAGTCGAGCGGCGCCAGATCGGGGAACGCAATGTCGGCGCATCGCGCTATGCGACGCTCGGCCGGCGCAAATGGCGCGCCATGTGGCGTGCGGATATCGCCGAGGACTCAAAGGCCGGCGCGGAAACCAGAAAAAACTTGAGCGCCGTGGCCGATGTCGAACAGCGCAAGAGCAATGAGATGATCGGCGCCGAGCTCGGCTACCGCTACGTCGACTCACCGATCGTCTGCAATATACCGGGCGGCCCCGAACATCTGTTCCGCGAATATCACCCGACCACCTGGCCCGGGGCGCGGCTGCCGCATGTCTGGCTCGAGGACGGCACGGCCATGCAGGATCGGATCTCCGATGGCTATACCATCCTCAAGCTCGGCGGCACGGCGGCCGACATGCGCGGACTCGAAAGCGCCATTGCCGATCGCGGCGCGCCGGTCACGGTGCTCGACATTCCCGATCGGAACGCGCGCGAGATTTACGGTCGCGATCTCGTTTTGCTGCGTCCGGACTTGCATGTAGTTTGGCGCAGCAATGCCACTCCGGACGACGCTTCGCGCGTCGCGGCCATCGCGACAGGCCATTAGCACGAATGTTCGTCAGGCCGGAAAGGAAAATCGCGCGACCACCTCGCCGCCGATTGCACAGAACACGACGACGAGCCAGGGCGGAGTCTTCCACATGAACAGTAAAAGGAAGGCGGCAATGCCGAGCGCGAAATCTCCCGCATTGGTGATGCCGGTGGTCCAAACCGGCCGATAGAGCGCTGCAAGCAATAGTCCGACGACAGCGGCATTGACGCCGCGCAGCGCGGCTTGCGCCGATGGGTGCCGGCGCAAATCGTCCCAAAACGGAAGTGGGCCGATGACCAGGAGGAATGCCGGCAAGAACATCGCCGTAAGGCAGAGTGCGGCGCCCAGCCAACCATTGGGGGACGGGCCCATGACCGTTCCGAGATACGCCGAAAATGTAAAGAGCGGTCCAGGCACGGCCTGCGTCGCACCGTAACCGGCGAGAAATGCGTCGTTGCTGACCCAGCCCGGCGGCACGACGGCGGCCTGCAAGAGCGGCAGCACGACATGACCGCCGCCGAAGACGAGCGAGCCCGCCCGGTAAAACACATCAAACAATTGCAGCGAATGGCTGGGCCCGGCGGTCACAGCGAGCGGCAGGCCGATGAGAAAAACGAAGAACAATATGATGGCCGTGACGGCTGTCGGACGGCTCACTGGATGCGGCAGCGCGGTGTGACGATCCGGCGGCGTGCCGTGGAAGGCGATCAGCCCGATCACTCCGCCAAGAATGATTGCGATCACCTGGCCGAACGACGACGGCGCCGCCAGAACCAAAATCGCGGCGCTGACGGCAAGCGTAGCACGCGCGGTGTCCGGAGCGAGCGAGCGCATCATGGTCAGCACGGCATTGGCGACGACTGCGACGGCGGCAACCTTCAGTCCATGCAGCCAGCCGCTGCCCAGCGCGCCGCCGAGCGAACTTACGCCGTAGCCGAACAAAACGAGCGCGATAGCGGATGGCATTGTGAATCCGGCCCACGCCGCCAGTGCGCCGGTATAGCCGGCGCGTGACAATCCGATCGCGATGCCGACCTTGGTACTCGCCGGTCCCGGAAGAAATTGCGAGAGCGCGACGAGGTCGACATAGGTTCTTTCCTCGAGCCATTTGCGGCGTACGACGATGTCTTCGTGAAAATAGCCGAGATGCGCGACGGGGCCGCCGAAGCTCGTCAAGCCGAGCCGCAGGAATGCGGCAAAGACCTCGGCGGCGCTGCCGCGGGGCGGCCGGTTATCGGCTAAAGAAGCCGATGTTTCATCCGGGCCGTTCACTGAGCCATTCACTGAGCCATCCACGGCGATTCGCCTCGCTCGACGCCTAGCACGATATCGCTCTGGGGGCCTCGCATCTTGAATTCTTATTCTCACGCTCCCGGCTGATTTAGTAAAAAATTTTCCTCTTTGCCTGTGCCAAGAACGGTCCTATATAGAAAAACATTCTATAGAACGGGGCCTTTGTGCCGAGAGCCTGCGGTAAAGTTGTGGAGCCATCGATGACCTCTCCGCTTGACCAGAAAAAGATCAAGATCACTGGCCCGGTGGTGGTTACCGCCAATCGCGTGGGCGACGGAGCGGTCGTATACCGCAGTCCTGACGGTGGCTGGACCACCGAGCTTGACCGCGCCGTTATCGCCACCGACGCCTCTATTGCGCGCACGCTCGTCGCCGCGGCAAGCGGCGACGATCTCAACGCCGTAGGTCCTTACGTGGCGCCGGTGAAGCTTCTTCCCGGCGGCGGCGTTTGGCCGGGAAACCTGCGCGAGCTGATCCGGCACGGCGGCCCTACAATCGAGCTGCCCGCGGTGCTCGGCGCATAGTCAAACGCAAGTGCCACGATGTACGTCTATGACGCCTTCGACCGCAAGCTCGTTACCGAGCGCGTCAACGATTTTCGCGATCAAGTCGCGCGCCGCCTTTCCGGCGAATTGACCGAGGAGGAGTTCAAGCCGCTGCGGCTGATGAACGGTGTCTATCTGCAGCTTCATGCCTATATGCTGCGGATCGCCATTCCCTATGGCACGCTATCGTCGCTGCAGTTGCGCCAGCTCGCCCGCGTCGCGCGCAAATACGATCGCGGTTACGGTCACTTCACCACGCGGCAGAACATCCAGTTCCATTGGATCAAACTCGCCGAATTGCCGGATGCGATGGCCGAGCTGGCGAGCGTCGGCATGCACGGCATGCAAACCAGCGGCAACAACGTCCGCAACATCACGACCGACCAGTGGGCGGGCGTCGCGCCCGATGAGATTGAGGACCCGCGGATCTGGGCCGAACTCATCCGCCAGCATGTGACGCTGCATCCGGAATTTTCGTTCATGCCGCGCAAGTTCAAGATCGCGGTCGGAGCCTCGCACCACGATCGCGCGGCACTGCGCATCCACGATCTCGCGCTGCGGCTTCATCGCAATGCAGCGGGAGAAACCGGATTCGAGGTGATGGTCGGCGGCGGCCTCGGCCGCACCCCGTATCTCGCGCTGACCATCAAGCCGTTTTTGCCGACGCGCGACGTGCTCAGTTATGTGGAAGCGGTGTTGCGCACCTACAATCAATTCGGCCGCCGCGACAATATTTGGAAAGCACGCATCAAGATTCTCGTGCACGACCTCGGTGCCGAGGCTTTCGCCGACGAAGTCGACACCGAATGGCAAAGCATCAAGGACGGCGCGCTTGCTCTCGATCAGGCCGTCGTGACGGAAATTGCCGGCCGCTTCCGCTATCCGGCCTACGAAAAGCTTGACGACAGCCCCAAGGGACTTGCACAGACACGGAATGACGACCGCCGGTTGGATGCCTGGGTGAAGAACTGCGTGACCAATCATAAAGTCCCCGGTTATGCCATCGTGACCCTTTCGCTCAAGCCACAAGGCGGCACGCCGGGCGATGCCACGGCCGCCCAAATGGACGAAATCGCCGATCTTGCCGACCGCTACTCGTTCGGCGAAATCCGCGTCGGCCATGAGCAGAACTTGGTGCTGCCGCATATCGCGCAGCGCGACCTGCCGGTTTTGTGGCGTGCGCTTGACGCCATCGACCTCGCTTTGCCGAATGTCAACTCCATCACGGACATTATTTCTTGCCCCGGTCTCGATTATTGCAGCCTCGCCAATGCGCGTTCGATACCAATCGCGCAGGAAATCACGCGGCGGTTCCGCGATCTCGACATGCAGCGCGAGCTCGGACGGCTGCACATCAACATTTCAGGCTGCATCAATGCCTGCGGGCACCATCACGTCGGCCATATCGGCATTCTCGGGGTGGAGAAGAACGGCGAGGAATTCTATCAGATCACGCTGGGCGGCAAGGCTGACGAGAATGCAACGCTCGGCACGCTGATCGGCCCGGCGGTGCCCTTCGCCCAAGTGGCCGATGTCGTCGAGGACATCGCGGCGGCCTACCTCGCGCTGCGGCAACGGCCCGATGAATTGTTCATCGATACCGTCAAGCGCACTGGCGTCGAGCCGTTTCGGGAGCGCGTCTATGCCGCTCGTTGAAAACGGACAGGTGGTGCAAGATCGATACGTCTATGTGGGCGAAGACGAGCGGATCCCGGACCGCGCGCCGGTGATCGTGCCGGCCAAACGCTTTCTCGACAATGCCGATGCGCTGATCGGCCGTGACGGCTCGCTCGGCGTGGCGTGGCCGAACGACCGGCGCGTTGCCGAATTGGCGCCATGGCTCGGCCACCTGGCTCTCGTTGCGCTCCAATTTCCGAAATTCCGCGACGGGCGTGCTTACAGCCAGGCGCGGCTTCTTCGCGAGACTTATGGGTTCGGCGGCACGCTGCGCGCAACGGGCGACGTGCTGCGCGATCAGTTTCAGTTTCTTGTGCGCGCGGGGTTCAATTCTTTTGAAGTGAAGAAGCCGGCCGATGCGGGCGTCTTTGCCGAGGCAGTCCGCCGCTACAGCGTATTCTATCAGGCGAGCGCCGACGGCAGCGTTCCGGCGCAGCGGCGGCGCCTGCATCGAACCGCTGCCGGCGACCCGTAAGACCGGCCTTCATCGCCGCTGGAAGAGGCGGCGGGCGAAGGTCGGCCGCACAATGTCCGTCATCGAATATTGTGCCGTTCGCGGGTGCTTCAGGCAGCCGTCGATCGAGCGGATGACGGCTCTGCGGGAATATGTAAAAGTGCATGCGATGAGCGGCCCGGCCGGACCGACAGTCACCATCGAGCAAGACGCCGCCCGTAAACAATTGGTTGCCGCATTGGCACGCATTGCCGGCGGCGACCGCGGAGCGTTGCAAATCCTCTATCGCGATACGTCCGCGAAGCTTTTTGCCGTCTGCCTGCGTATCTTGCATGACAAAGGCGAGGCCGAGGACGTGCTGCAGGACGTTTTCATCACGGTTTGGCAACGCGCCGGCACATTCGAACCCGCGCGCGCGAGCCCGATTACGTGGCTCGTCGCCATCGCACGCAACCGGGCGATCGACCGGCTTCGCTCCGGCGCAATGGCGGCGCGGACGCAAACGATCGATGAAGCCGCAGCCATTAGCGACAACGCGCCAAGCGCACTCGCGCAGATCGAAGGCTGGCAGGAGCACCGGCGCTTGATGGATTGCCTGGGTGAGCTGGAGCCGCGCCACGCCGATGCGGTACGTTCCGCTTTTCTGGACGGCATTACTTACGACGAACTGGCCCGGCGCATGAATATTCCCCTTGGCACCGTGAAAAGCTGGATACGGCGGAGTTTGCTGCGGCTGAGAGAATGTCTGGAACGATGAGCGACGAGCACACCACAGGTTCGGGCGACGGCGCGCCGGTCGCGGGAGAATATGTGCTGGGTGTGCTGAGCGCGGCCGAGCGCCGCGCTTTCGAGGCGCGATTGGCGCAAGATCCCACGCTTCGCGCCGAGGTCGAATATTGGGAGCAGTGGCTTGGCGGACTTGCGTCCGAGGTCAAGCCGATCGATCCGCCGCCACACGTCTGGACGGATATCGAGTCGGCGCTCGCGGCGCAGCCAGCCAAAACCGGCCTTTGGCAAAACCTGCTTTTCTGGCGCCGGGCAGCGATCGGATCTGCCGCGGTCGCTGCGGCAAGCCTCGCGGCGCTGGCCTATCTTGCTCGCCTTCCGACTGCAAACGAACCGCTGGTTGCCAAGCTCGAGGCAAGCGGTGGACCGGCCCGCTTCGTCGCGGCGATCGATTCCGGGGGTAGAGGCTTGACGATCGTTCCGGCCTCACTTCCGGATTTGGACCGGCGCGTTCTGGAGCTGTGGCTGATCGCCCCGGGCGACCACCCGCGATCGCTCGGCCTGATTGAGCCGGGGCGCCCGATTCATATCAGCCTGCCGGCGGATTTGATCCCGCGCGTTGCACCCGACGCGACGCTTGCGGTTTCGCTGGAGCCGCTCGGCGGATCACCGACTGGCCTGCCGACCGGCCCGGTAATCGCCAGCGGTAAGCTCACCAATCTGTGATCGGGCATCCGCATCCCGGCGTATCCTGTCTCCGTAGCTAGCGTCGCGGCCCAATCAAGGGCGACGTCTAGCTTTAGGAGAATTCAATGAGTCTCAATCGGAAAATCGTACTCACGACCGCCGCGGTCGCAGCGTTCGCGGTTGGCTTCATCACCGAGCCTTCGGCTTTCTCTCAAACGATGGGCGGAAATACCGCCATGGTTGGCGGCGCCCCGATGTATCCCAGCAAGAACATCATCGAAAATGCCGTTAACTCGAGGGACCACACCACGCTCGTCGCTGCCGTGAAGGCGGCCGGCCTGGTGGATACGCTCGAAGGTCCCGGCCCGTTCACGGTATTCGCGCCGACCAATGAAGCCTTTGCCGAACTACCGAAGGGCACGGTCGAAAACCTGCTGAAGCCCGAGAACAAGGACAAGCTCGTCAAGATTCTCACCTATCATGTGGTGCCTGCGGACGCGATGGCCAACGCAATCAAAAAGATGATCAAAGAGGATGGTGGCACGCACACCATCACCACCGTCTCCGGCGGCAAGCTCGTCGCGATGTTAAAGGGCGACAAAATCGAGCTGCAAGACGAGAACGGCGGCGTTGCCACCGTGACCATCGCCAATGTCAAGCAGTCGAACGGCGTGATTCACGTCATCGACCACGTTCTGCTGCCGAAATAACGTCACCGGAGCAGCGTGTTTTTGCACTGTAGGAGGCGGCGCATTGTTGCGATGCGCCGCCTCGCTCTGTCAGGCCCGTCTGGCGATGGCCGCCGCTATTCCCGTATCCAGACAACTTGCTATGATCCGCGGCTTTAATCGCTAGCGAGGCCATCATGTCCGTTGTCGTCGCAGTAATCGCTCCCGGCGCGATGGGCGCCGCGGTCGGAAAAAGGCTCGTCGATCACGGGGCGAGAGTCCTCACCTCGCTTAAGGGCCGCAGCAGCGAGACGCAGGCGCGTGCAAAAGCAGCAGGGATGGCGCCGGCTGCGGACGAGGATATCGCACGCAGCGATTTCATCCTTTCCATTCTGCCGCCCGGCGATGCGCTAGCGCTGGCGGAGCGTTTTGTCACGGCGCTGACGGCGAGCAATGCCAATCCGGTTTATGTCGATTGCAACGCGATCAATCCGAAAACGGTCGAGCGCGTGGCGGCCGTGATTGCCCCGACCGAATGCCCTTTCGTCGATGCCGGAATTATCGGCCAGCCGCCGAAGCCCGGCGATGCCGGCCCGCGCATTTACGCCTCCGGCCCCGCCGCGCCGCGCGTCGCGGCGCTGCGCGATTACGGGCTCGATATCCGTGTGCTGGCCGGCGAGCCGAGCGCGGCCTCGGCATTGAAGATGTCCTATGCTGGCATCACCAAGGGCACGCAAGCGATCGGCGCGGCGATGATGCTCGCGGCGACGCGCGCCGGCTCCGCCGACGATTTGTTTGCCGAACTGCAATCGAGCCAAAAGGAAATGTTCGGCTGGCTCAAGCGCCAGTTGGGCATCATGCCGCCCAAAGCCTACCGCTGGGTCGCGGAAATGCACGAGATCGCGGGCTTCGTCGGCGACGATCCCGCGGCACGCGAGCTTTACGAAGGCGCGGCCGAGTTCTACGAGCGCTTCGCCGACGATTTTGCCGCCGACAAAAAGGACGCCTCCGCGCTCTCGGCGTTTCTGAACAAAGCGTCGTCCTGAAGGCCACGCCGGCCTATTCGGCTCACTCGTTTAGCCAGCGGCGCGCAAAACCCATGATTCCCTGCGGCAAGAAGATGATCATGACGATGAAGACGATGCCGAGCGGGATGAGATAGGGGAACTGATCGCCGAACAGGCGCGACAGCAATTCGCGCATAAGATGAAAGAATCCGGCGCCGACGACGGGTCCGACCAAGGTCCCAATGCCGCCCATGACGTTGTAGATGACGGCCTCGCCCGAGGTCAAAAAGTACACGAAGTCGGGGGCGGCAAATTCGTTCTGGATGGCATAGAGCGCCCCGGCCAATCCCGCGAACAAGCCGGACAACATGACGGCCACCATCTTGAAACGTTCGACGCGATAGCCGATCGCACGTGTGCGCGGTTCGTTCTCGCGAATCGATTGCAGGACCATGCCGAACGGCGATTGCGTCACCCGCCGCAAGACCAGATAGGAGGCGGCGACGATCGCCAGCACGAACCAGTGCATCGTCGTCGAGGTGAAGCGCGCGTGGTAGAGGAAGGGTATCGACAGATGCGGGCGGGTGAAGATCAGGCCGTTCTCGCCGCCGGTGACGGCCGTCCAGGTGAAAATGATGACGTAGAAGATTTGGCTGAAGATCAAGGTTGTAATGGCGAAATAGATGTCGCGCAGGCGTGTGGAGAAATAGGCGACGAAGAGCGCCGCACCGGCGGCACCAGCAAGCCCGAACAGAATGGCGAGCCACAGGTTCGGTGGCTTGATGGTCAGAAGCGCGCCGGCAGCGCCATACATGCCGAGGCCGAAAAAGGCCGAATGGCCGAACGACACCATGCCGGTATAGCCGATCAACAGATCGGACGACATCGCCAGCAGGCCCCATATCAGAATCTCGGTCAGCAGACGCCGCCAGAATTCAGAAAGAACGAGTGGTGCCGCGGCGAGCGCCGCGATCACCAGGCAAAACGCTATCCAGAATAAGGCGGTATGGCTCAACCCGGCCCTGCTGGCGAGCGATCGCTTGAGTGGACTCGATTTATCGAGCGGGGCGGTCGTCATCGCGGTGTTGCCACGAACAAACCGGTCGGACGGAACAACAGCGTGAGGATCAAAATGACGAAGGAGACGATCACGGCTTGCGAAGGATCTACCCAGATTGCGGCGTAGGCCTCGACGAGACTGATCAAGATCGCCGCCGCGACCGAGCCGACGAAATTGCCCATGCCGCCGACCACCACCACGATGAAAGCCTTGAGAACCCAGTCCAGTCCCATCGTATGGCTGACGCCGACCATCGGAGCGAACAGCACGCCGCTCGCCGCCGCCATGGCGGCGCCGATGGCGAACACGCCGGTATAGACAAGCGGCACCGGAATCCCCATCGCTTGCGCCATCGTGCGGTCCTGCGCCGTGGCCCTGATCCAGATACCGAATTTTCCGTATTTTAGGAACAGCCAGAAGCCGCCGATAATGGCCGCCGATAGCACGGCGATCAGGATGCGGTACCAGGGGTATTGCAGATAGAACAAAGCAAATTGGCTGCTGATCGGCTCGGGGATCTTGCGAACCACGGGGCCGAATTCCCACAGCGCGTAATTTTGTAGAACCAAAGAAATGCCGAAAGTGGCGAGGATTGTATTCAAGGGATCGCGGCCGATCAATGGACGAAGCGCAACGATCTGCATCGCCGCGCCAAGGATCGCGACAAGCAGCGAAGACCCGATTAGCGCCAGCCAAAAGCTCCCCGTCGTTACAAACACGACGAAGCCGAGATACGCTCCGAGCATGAAAAGCTCGCCATGCGCAAAGTTCACGACATCCATGATGCCGAAGATCAATGTCAGCCCGGAGGCGACCAATGCGAGAATCATGCCCGTGACGATCCCATTGACCGTCTGAATGATCAGAAGATCGACGGGTATGGATTGGAAGAAATGGCCGACCGCGCCCATCGCCTCTAGACCCCGAGATACCGCTGGATAAGAGGATGATGCACGTCGAGCTCGGAGGCGGCGCAGTGGTGGCGCATCACGCCCTTCTCCATGATATAGACGCGCTGGCTCGCCTCGAGCGTCAACGGCACATTCTGCTCGACCAAAAGGATGGCGACGCCTTCATTGTGCAGCAATTCGATGATGTTGCGGATCTGAGACACCATGCGCGGCATCAGGCCCTCGGTGGGCTCGTCGAGCAGGATGATTTTCGGCTCGAGCATCATAGCGCGGGCGATGGCCAGCATCTGCTGCTCGCCGCCGGAAAGCGTACCACCCGCTTGGGTGCGGCGCTCCCCCAGGACCGGGAAGAACGAGAAGGCCTTGTCGAGCAGCGTTTGGCGTTTCTCTTCGGTCATGCCCTCGCGATCGAGGCCGGTGCGCAGGTTCTCCATGACCGTGAGCAGGCGGAAGATGCGGCGGTCCTCCGGCACATAGCCGATACCGAGACGTGCGAGCCGATGCGGCGGTAATCCGGTGATGGGAGCGCCGTCGAGCAGCACGGTGCCGCGACTTGGCCGGACGAGCCCCATGATGGTCTTAAGCGTCGTGCTTTTGCCGACGCCGTTGCGTCCGAGCAGGCCGACGACCTCGCCCGGATCCACTTTTAGCGACACGCCGTGCAGGATATGGCTCTTGCCGTAGAAGGTGTGGATGTCCTCGACTCGGACGAGGGGCGCGGCGGTTTCCGGCAAGGCGCTCATGTCTTGAGATAGACCTCCAGCACCCTTGGATTATTCTGAATTTCCTCCGGCGTTCCTTCGGCGAGGATCGCGCCATAGTGCAGCACGGTGATATGGCTGCAAAGCTCCATCACCACCTGCATGTCGTGCTC
>Ga0187781_10001585_pt1 | contig 17225 bp, 18 predicted proteins | sample 0715_SJ02_MP02_2_FD_132447 | JGI IMG/M metagenome (GOLD analysis project Ga0187781, IMG submission 132447) | Tropical peat soil microbial communities from peatlands in Department of Meta, Colombia - 0715_SJ02_MP02_20_MG | ecosystem: Environmental > Terrestrial > Soil > Wetlands > Peat | place... | reverse complement strand
TTCGAATTTTGATTTTCCAATTTCCAACGAGGAGTGGGGATGCTTCAAATCAAGAACCTACAAGCAAGGGCCGAGGGAAAGGAGATTCTCCGCGGCATTGATCTGGAAGTGGGCACGGGAGAGTTGCACGCCATCATGGGCCCGAATGGTTCGGGCAAGAGCACGCTGGCGCAGGTGCTGGCGGGACATAGCGCTTACGAAGTGACGGGCGGCGAAGTGACGTACGAGGGCAGGAACCTGCTCGAGATGTCGCCGGAAGAGCGCGCGCGGGAAGGAGTGTTCCTGGCCTTTCAGTACCCGGTGGAAATTCCCGGGGTGAGCAATACTTATTTTCTGCGCTCGGCGGTCAATGCGATCCGCAAGCATCGCGGATTGCCTGAATACGATGCGATGGATTTCCTCGACCTGGTGCGCGCGAAGATGAAGCTGCTCGAGATGGATGAATCGCTGATGACGCGCTCGGTGAACGAAGGCTTTTCGGGCGGCGAGAAAAAGCGCAACGAGATTTTTCAGATGGCGGTGCTGGAGCCGAAACTGGGCATTCTCGACGAGACCGATTCCGGCCTTGATATTGACGCCCTCAAGATCGTGGCCAACGGAGTGAACGCGCTGCGCAGTCAAGACCGGAGCATTATCGTGGTGACGCACTACCAGCGGCTGCTCAATTACATTGTTCCCGATTACGTGCACGTGTTGTACGAAGGGCGCATCGTGAAGTCGGGCAGCAAGGAACTGGCCCTCGAGCTGGAGGAGAAGGGCTACGGATGGCTGGAAGCGTCGGCGGCGTAAAGCAGGTGTCGGGTGTCAGGTGCCAGGGTAAGGCGGGGCCTGGGCGAGTGCCGCCCAAAGTGACCCCTCGCCCGGCCCGCGCCGGCTGGTGAAAGCGCCGTCCGCGGCCCACCCTCTCCCCGAGGGAGAGGGCTGGAGATCCTGAACGGGGCGAGGGCTGAGGATTGTGAATTGGGGAGAAGGTTGCGGACGAACTGACAACTGACGACTGACGACTGACGACTCCCGAAGGACAACTGATGATTGCTGCAAAAGAAAAAGACGGGATTTACATTTCGAGCTTTATGGATCTCGAGAAGCGACTGGCGGCGACGGGGCCCGCCTGGCTGCATGAGATTCGCAGGGCGGCGATGGCGGGTTTTGCGGAAAAAGGATTCCCGACTACGCGCATGGAGGATTGGCGGAACACGAACGTGGCGCCGATTGCGGCGGTGCCGTTTCAGCATGCTACCGCCCCCTTGCCCCCTCCCCAGGGAGGACGGGAGTTGACCCCCTCCTCGAGTCGGGACGAGGTGGAGAGAGCCCTGATCAGCACGCATCCGGTTGGCGACCTCGAGTGTCCAAAGCTGGTTTTCATCAACGGACGTTTTTCGAAGCGACTTTCGAGCTGGGAGGCGCTTCCCGAGGGTGTGCAGGCTGGCAGTTTGGCTGAGGCGCTCGCGAGCGGCGGAATGGCGGTGCAAAATCATCTCACGCGCTACGCGGCCGATTATAAGGAGCACGCGTTCGTGGCGTTGAACACGGCGTTTCTGGAAGACGGCGCATTCATCGAGATTCCCAAAGGCGTGGTCCTCGAGAAGCCTATTTACCTTCTTTACGTCTCCGAGCCAGGCGGAATTCCCACGGTGACTTATCCGCGCAATTTGATAATTGTAGGGCGTGAAAGCCAAGCGAGCATCGTGGAGGCCTACATTCGGAGTGGCACCGGCACTCCTGCCGGTGCGGTTAAGGAATCTGAGAAAGGCACAGGCAAGAGTGCCTGTGCCACTGACGAGGTTTATTTCACCAACGCCGTGAGCGAAGTGGCGGTAGGTGAAGGTGCGGTGCTCGAGTATCACCGACTGCAGCAGGAAAGCGACCAGGCGTTCCACTTTGGGCGGCTCGAGTTCCACCAGGAACGCTCGAGCAGCGTCGCCACGCACTCGATAGCGACGGGCGGGGCTCTGGTGCGGGAGGAAGTCAAAGCGGTGATGGGCGGGGAGGGCGCGGAAGCGACCTTGGCCGGCCTTTACGTGATTACCGGCCGCCAGCACATCGATAATCAAACGACCCTGGATCACGCCATGCCGCACTGCAGCAGCCGGGAAGTCTACAAGGGCGTCCTGGATGGCGAATCCAGCGCGGTCTTCAACGGCAAAATCATCGTGCGCAAGGACGCGCAGAAAACCGACTCGAAGCAGAGCAACAAGAACCTCTTGCTTTCCGAAAAGGCGGTCATCGACACGAAGCCGGCGCTCGAAATCTACGCCGACGACGTGAAGTGCACGCACGGCGCTACGATCGGCCAAATCGATCCCGACGCGGTCTTCTATCTGCGTTCGCGCGGGATCGGCCGGCAGGAAGCGCGAGACCTGCTGACCTACGCTTTTGCCAACGACGTCCTGGGGCGCATCAAGTATGAACCGCTGCGCGAGCGGCTCAGGGAAGGATTGTTTGCTCGCCTGGCGAACGGCCAGCGAGCCGAGGAGGCATAATGGCCACCACGCACGAAACGCTGCAAGCGCCGGTCCGCACATCTTCCGCTCCCGCCTTCGATGTAAAGCGGATCAGGGAAGACTTCCCGATTCTGAAGGAAAAAGTACACGGCAAACCGCTGATTTATCTCGACAACGCCGCCACCAGCCAGAAGCCGGAAAAAGTCATCGATGCGATATTGCGCTTTTACCTTCATGATTGCGCCAATGTGCATCGGGGCGTTCACCTGCTGAGCGAGCGCGCCACAGAGGTCTATGAAAGCGCGCGGATGAAAGTCCAGCGATTCCTCAATGCTTCCGACGCGCGCGAAATCGTGTATGTGCGTGGGACCACGGAAGCCATCAACCTGGTGGCGCAAACCTACGGGCGGCGAAATGTTCAGGCGGGCGACGAAATTCTGATCACCGCCCTGGAGCATCACTCGAATATTGTTCCCTGGCAAATGCTGTGTGAGGAGAAAGGCGCCACCCTGCGGGTGGCTCCGATCAACGATCGCGGCGAGTTGATTCTGGAAGAATTTGAAAAACTGCTCGGCGCTCGCACGCGCCTCGTGGCTGTCGCCCACGTTTCGAATGCCCTCGGCACCATCAATCCGGTTCGCCAGATAATTAAGATGGCGCACGCCGGGAATATTCCCGTGCTCGTGGATGGGGCGCAGGCCGCGCCGCACATAAAGGTTGACGTTCAGGAACTGGGCTGCGATTTTTATACCTTTTCGGGCCATAAGGTGTTTGGGCCGACGGGAATTGGCGCGCTCTACGGCAAGCTCGAACGCCTCGAGGCCATGCCGCCTTTTCAGGGCGGCGGGGACATGATCAGTTCGGTGACCTTCGAGAAAACCATCTATAACGCGGTGCCTTATAAGTTCGAGGCCGGGACGCCTGACATTGCGGAAGTCTACGGCCTGGAGGCCGCCCTGGACTATGTGAACTCGGTCGGCCTCGGGAACATTGCGTCTTATGAACACGCCTTGCTCGCTTATGCCACGGAAGCCATCCAGCAGATTCCCGGCGTGCGGATTATCGGCACGGCGCGCGAGAAGACGGGAGTGATTTCATTTGTTCTGGACGGTATACACGCCCACGATGTGGGGACTATACTAGATCGGGAGGGCATTGCGGTCCGCACCGGCCACCATTGCGCTCAGCCGGTCATGGACCGCTTCGGCGTGCCCGCCACTGTGCGCGCTTCGCTGGCGTTTTATAATACCAAGCAGGAGATCAATGCGCTGGCTGCCGGCATCCAAAGAGTGAAGGCGGTTTTCGGATAAGCGGTTACTTTGGACTCTTGACTTTCGACTCTGGACTGATCTATGTCAGAACTTGAAGGACTCTATCAAGAAGTAATTCTCGACCACAGCCGGCGGCCGCGAAACTGCCACGCGATGAAGGATCCCGACCGCCATGCGGACGGCTACAATCCACTTTGCGGCGACCGGTTCACGATTTACCTGAAACTCAAAGACGACCGGATCGCCGACATCAGCTTCCAGGGCACCGGGTGCGCCATCTCGACGGCATCCGCCTCGATTTTGACTGAGATTTTAAAAGGCAAAACGCGCGCCCAGGCGGAAGCCCTCTTCGATACCTTTCACGACCTGGTCACTGGGAAAACTCACGGCCAGGGTGAGACACCGGCGCTGGGGAAATTGGCGGCTTTCTCCGGGGTGTGCGAGTTTCCGGTCCGCGTTAAGTGCGCCACCCTGGTTTGGCACACGCTGCGCAGCGCGCTGAACGGGGTAAAGCAAACGGCCACCACGGAGTGAACGACACCATGGATGAGCAGCCCCCCTTGACGGTCTCCCAGGCCATCGCCCTGCAGGACAAGATGGTGGAGGCCCTGCGCTCCTGCTACGATCCCGAGATTCCAGTGAACATTTACGACCTGGGCCTGATTTATGAAGCCAAGGTGGACACCTCCGGCCATGCCATCGTGAAGATGACACTGACTGCGCCAGGCTGCCCTGCGGCGGGCTCGCTGCCGGGCGAAGTGGAAGATAAAATCAGCGTCCTTCCCGGCGTCCAGAGCGTCAAAGTCGATGTGGTCTGGGAGCCGCCGTGGAATAAGGAGATGATGTCGGAAGCCGCCAAGCTGCAATTGGGGTTCTTCTGACCTCTTGGAACGCGGCTGCGGAGCTTGCGGAGCTGCTGCCTTTCGGAGTGTAGCGCTGACCTGCAGGTCAGCAATTTGCGGATCTCGCGTCGTGCTGACCCAAAGGTCAGCGCTGCTGGTTGGCCGCTCTAAGGCGGCAGCTCCGCTGCCGCACTTCAAGGCTCGACCATGAAACTGTCCTTCCAGGAAGAATACGGACTGCGTTGCCTGTTTCAAGTGGCCGCCTTAAGCGAACCGGGATACTTAACCATCAACGAGATCAGTGAATACGAGGGACTGTCAGTTTCTTACGTAGCCAAGCTGATGCGGGTTCTTCGCCAGCACGGATTTGTGAGAAGCGTACGAGGACAAGTGGGCGGCTACGCGCTGGCGCGGCCCGCCGACCAGATCATCGTGGGCGAGGTCCTGGCGGCGCTGGGCGGAAGATTGTTCGACCCGCACTTCTGCATCGAGCATTCAGGCCTGGAGGTTGCGTGCAAGAAACTGACAGACTGCTCGATTCGCACGCTTTGGCGAACCCTTCAGACACTGGTCGATCAAGTCCTAAGCAAAGTAACTTTGGCCGACCTGGTCGACAACAGCGAGTGGGAGATGACTTCCCATGTCAGTACGCTGGTGCAGCTCGAGCCGAAAAATCGAAATTAGAAAATAGAAACTGGAAAATAGAAAACGGAAACTGGAAACTGGAAAATGGAAACGATCCCTCGCTCCCAATTTCCATTTTCCAATTTCCATTTTCCAAATTCAATGTCCACACCTCTCACCACCTCTCCTCTAGCCGACTACCACCTGTCGCAGGGCGCCACGCTGGGTGTGTATCACGGCGCGCTTGTTCCGTCTCAATTCGGCGACCCCACGGCCGAACACAAAGCAGTGCGTGAAGCCTGCGGGCTGTTTGACTTCTGCTTTCGCGGCAAGTTCGCGATGAAGGGCAGGGACCACGCCAAATTTCTTCACCGCATGGTTTCGAACGACGTGAAGCGGCTGACCGCCGGGCAGGGAACGTATGCCACGCTGCTGACCCCGCAAGGACATATCCTCGTGGATATGCGCCTTTATTGCGCGCCCGAGCGGTTTTTCGTGGACACCGACGCCGACCTGCGCGACAAAGCGCTCGAAGGCCTGAGGCGTTACGTGATCGCCGACCAGGTGGAATTCGAGCCGCTGGAGCTTTACGCTCTCGGACTGCAGGGGCCACGCTCCCGCCCTTTACTCGAGAAGACTCTCCACATCAGTCTTCCGGCAATGCAGGAGTTCGACCATTTCGAGACCAACTACGCCGGCTTTCCCGTGCATGTGGTGCGCGCGAGCGCGACCGGTGAAGACGGGTATGAATTGTGGGCGGGGGCGAAAGGGTTGGCGGCGATCTGGGGAGCGGCCTGCGGTCAGGCGCCCACTTACGGCATGCTGCCTTGCGGCACTCAGGCGCTCGAGACGCTGCGGATTGAAGCGGGCATTCCGCGCTACGGGCAGGAACTGGGTGAGGACACCATCCCCAACGAAGCGTGTTTGTGGAACGCTCTGAGTTTCAGCAAAGGCTGTTACGTCGGCCAGGAAATCGTGGAGCGGGCGCGAAGCCGCGGGCACGTCAACTGGATCCTGGCGGGACTCATCGTCGAATCCGTGACCCCGCCCGCTGCCGGCGAGAAGTTGGCGCGGGAGGGCAGAGACATCGGCGAAGTCACGAGTTCCTGTGTCTCTCCAACCCTCGGCAAAACCATCGCACTGGCTTACTTGCGCCGCGAAGTCGCGGAGCCAGCAACAAGATTAGCCTTCGCCTCGGGCGCCGGCGCTGAAGTCGTCGCGCTGCCATTTTATCAACGCTCCGCGGATCCGCCAATATCTTAGGAACTCAGTCGCCTAGGAAGTCAGCGGAGAGCAAGGCTGGATGTCCTGCTGTCAGGAGCGACCCTTCCAACGCCGAGGATTCCGCCGCCCGTGCATGCACGCAATGACGATAATGGTTTCGCCGCAGATTCGAAAGTAGAGGGCGTAGGGAAACCGATGGAGAAGCACCCGCCTGGCTTCGCGATGAACTACCGGATAGCCTGTTGGAAGTGCAGCGATGCTGTCGAGCGCGTTGTGGACGGCGACCAAGAACTCCTCGCCGAGTCCGGTCCGCTGCGCCTCATACCACAGATAGGCTTCCTCGATATCCTCGGCGGCGGCGGGACGAATGAGCAACTGGCTCACTAGGTACGACCCCGAATCCGAGCAAGTACCTCGTCCCAAGGGATGCCAACGGGTCCCTCTCGTTCTAGTTCGTCCAACCGCCGGTCCAGTTCCTTACGCTGAGGTTCGGTCAGCGGGATCGCATCCGGGGTTCGAGAAAGACTCTCCCAAAGCTCGTCCAGGAGCTGAAGGCGCTCCTCGAAGGTCAAACTGGCAATGTCGACTGTCGCCATTTGCCTAGTATATCGTATTCTCCAAGCGCACGGCGCATCGTAGTGAGAACTCCGAGCTATACAGAGCGACGCTAATTGCGCCGCCGCCGCCGTTTCTCAACGCTCCCCGATGCTATAATACAGCCATGAGCATCTCCACCAAGTTCAGTTACGAGGACTTGAAGCTGATTCCACCCGACCGGAACCGCTACGAAATCGTGGATGGAGAACTATTCGTGTCCCCTGCACCGAAGACGTTGCACCAAAGAATCGTCAGGAATCTTTTGACCGTTCTGCACCTGCACGTTCGCCAGCATGGCCTCGGCGAAGTGTTCGTCGCGCCTTACGACGTCGTTTTTTCCATGGGTACAGTTCTCGAGCCGGACGTGCTTTTTGTCTCAAGCTCGCGGCGGCACTACGTTGGGGAAGATAATCTTTCCGGACCGCCGGATCTCGCGGTGGAAGTGATCTCAGAAAGCACCAAACGCTTGGACCGTGAGGTCAAGTTGAAGCAGTATGCCCTTTATGGAGTGAGGGAATACTGGCTGGTGGACCCGGAGGGTAAGAGTGTGGAAGTCTTCCGCCTCAACGAAAAGGCATACGATTTGGCGGCGCGGTTGGGCTTTGGAGATACCTTGTCCTCGCCTTTATTCCCAGGGTTGAAGCTCGCCGTCAGCAGCCTCTGGGAAAGCTAGCAGATCTGTGTGTACTCATCCAACTCATCTCAACTTTGGGGCGCATCAGGGAGGAGTCCTATGTGGTGGATCGTTGCACTCGGCGTGTTCGTCATCGTGCTGGTCGGGGTGGGCGTGGTGATTGGCCCGTTCTTGACTTTGAAGCGCCTGCCGCAGCGGGCGGAGATCAACGGGGTAGTAGTCGTGAAAGACGGCATGGTGAGCGCAAGCCTGGTGCCTTTCAACGAGGGCGAGGTGGCGCTGATAGATGCGGGCAACGACGCCGAGGCAAAGGCTATTCTCGCGGAATTGTCCCGCCGGGGCCTGACGGCGGACGACGTGAAGGTGATTTTGCTAACCCATGGCGATGCCGATCACGTGGGGGGAGTGGCGAAGTTTCCAAAGGCGCAGGTGATGGCGCTCGAGACGGAGGTCGATGCTGGGGCAAGCCAAGCTGCCGGCGGCGTCCCGATGGTGCGTCCCAGGATGTCAAAGTCGCCCGGCATTCGGCTGGCGCGAACCCTGCGCGACGGCGAGGTCGTGCAACTGGGATCATTGCAGGCCCGTGTTTTCGCTGTGCCGGGGCACACGCCGGGAAGTGCTGCGTACGCCATTGGGCAGACCTTGTTCCTGGGTGACAGCGCCAATCAGGACAAGCGTGGCCGCCTGAAAGCGTCGCCTTGGGTCTTTACCAAGAATCGAGAGCAGAACCGCAAAGCGTTGGTCGACTTGGCGCACCGCCTGTCTGGCGACAGCAGCATCAAGACGCTGGTCTTTGGCCATTCGGCGCCTTTGGAACGAGGGACGGCGCCGCTGGCGGACTTTGCAATGGAAGCATCAACCGCGCCCGGCCGCTCCTGATCCGGGAGGGGAGATTGCATCATGCGCTTGGTGGTTGGCGAGGGCTTATCTTTTTGGTGACCAACATGATCAAGGAACCGATCGCCCAGAGAAGAAGCGGTAGGACGATGATCGCGACGAGGTGGCCGCCGACATGACCCCAGGTTCTGCCGCTGGTTTTGCCGGGCGAGAATTCGGGGGAGCTGAAGATGTTGTCGCTTCCGGTCTGCATCGCGATCACGATCCCGGTAATGATGATGCAGTTCCCGAGGATTACGAGCAGCGCGTAGAGGGGCAGCAGATGTTTATAACTGCCAAAGCCGCTGGTGTGAACTCTGACCGCGTAGTACACCGTCCCGAGCAGAAAACAGACGGTCAGGCTGAGGAACTTTGCCGTGGAATTGGGCACGCCAAGCAGCGATGCGACTAACCGGGCCACTCCCACCAGCAAGACCAGAATCAGAAACCATTTTTCAAATCGAACGTAATCGCCGAGCCTTTTTCCGAAGATTGTCATGAAGGAATTATACAACATGTCCTTCATTCATTCAGTTTGAAGCTGACCGTGATTTCCGTCATGACCTCGACGGGCTCGCCGTCGAGCAAGGTGGGCTGATAGCGCCATTGCCGCACGGCATCGAGCGCCGCCTTCACCAGCAACGGATGGCCTTTCAGCACCTTCAGACCTTCTATCGTACCGTCCTTGCCGATGACGGCTTCGAATACCACATCTCCCTCGGTGCGAGTCATTCGCGCAAGTTCGGGGTATTCCGGTTTGGGTTGGTAAATGATCCGGGCGCTCATAAGTTCGGACCCGCGGATCAGTCGCTGAGGCGCCGGCTTTGGAGTCGTCGAAAGCGGCGGCGGCTGAGGCCCAGCATTTCGCAGGAGGGTTTGCAAGACGGGATCAAGCGCCGCTCCGGCCTGCCCGTTCGGGATTGCTCCCACTATCCCAGATAATGGGGATGGGAATTGGGAGGGCGGCAGAGGCTCATCGCGGACCAGTTCAACCTTGGGCGGGATCGACGACGGAGCTCGAAGCAACTCGTCGGCGGTGAGGCGATGCGGCGCCCGATGCATCGCTTGTGTCCCCATTGACGACGGGGCCGGCGGCGGCGGCGGAGGCATGAGGGTCTGGAGCATCTCTCTCCAAACCGTCTTGGGCAACGCCTCCGTGTAGATGAGAGGAACGAGCGCCATAGCGGCCACCAAGAAAACCTCTCCCACGTAAGCACACGGAATGGCGGCTCGCTTCCAATCGCCGGTCTTTGCCGCGACATAAACCAGAAAACCGACGAAGCCCGGCACGTTCAGGACGCACGTCAGCGCAACCCAGAATCGAGCGTTCAACGCCAACCGCCGCGACTCGGCATCGACGTAGCAGAGCATCAAACCGAAAACGGCAGCGCCCATTCCAATCAGCAACGATTGTATGGCAATCGCTCGAATGGGACTCGCGTAAAAAAGCCGTCCCAACACGAGGAGCCATGCGAGTGAACCGATGACGCCCGCCGCGGTGGCGTAAGTGTAGTGGCGTTTTCTCAGCAAGGGAACTCGCGAGGGTGAAGATTCCACCAACGTGTCGGCAAACATGGCTGCACCTCCTCGGGAATTTGCAAGCTTCCGAAGCTCAGGTGACGGCCAGGGAGCGCTCCGCTGGCTGCCGGCTTTCTCCTTCGTTCACTTAGACACCGAATGCGCCGGCGAAGTTTCAGTATTGTGATATTGGTTAACAGGTTGAGAGGCGATTAGAAACTATGAAAGTGCGCGAGGCGCCTTGGAGTGCGGCAGCGAAGCTGCCGCCTTTGCGCAAGGCATTACAAGGCGGCAGCTTCGCTGCCGCACTCCAAGGCGTCTTCGGCACTCAGATCGGCAGGCGGACGCGTGCCTCACATCCCGGCCCGGAAAACCGGTTCTGGAGGGTCAGAGAGCCGCCGTGGGCTTCGGCGATTTGCCGGCTGAGGACGAGTCCAATGCCTGTGCCGACGGCTTTGGTGGTGAAGAAGGGCACGAAGAGATTGGTGGTGTTGGGAAGGCCTGGACCTTCATCTTCGATCAATAATTCCACGTATTCGCCGTTTCGCCTCCAGCCCAGCTTCACGCCGCCTCCGGTTTCCAGGGCCGCATCGACCGCATTGCGAACAAGATTGATCAGCATCTGCTCGAGTTGATCCGGGTCGACCTGCAGCGTCAGCTCCGGTCCCGGAACCAGGGCTACCGGCAGCCTTCTTTCGAGGCCCGCCACGCGCCGCACCAGGTCGCCCAGATTCGAGGGCTGTAGTTTCGGCGAAGGCAAGCGCGCCAAGCGTGAATAGCCTTCCATGAAGCGGCTCAGCGATTCAGCGCGACCTTCGATGACGCTGAGACCGCGTCGGGCGTCGTCGTCCCAATCGGCGGGGCGCGGTTGGCGCATTAACAGGCTGCCGAGCGTGCCCGCCATGGACTTGATGGGGGCGAGAGAATTATTCAGCTCGTGGCCCAAAACCCGGATGAGGCGCTGCCACGCTTGCCGTTCCTCTTCGCGCAGCGCCTGGCTGAGATTGGTCAGAACCAGCAGTTGGTGCGGCCGTCCGTGTTCGCGAAAGGTACTGCGGCGAATGCCCCATCGGCCGGCGTCCCCCGGAAAGGACATGGCTATGGTCCGTACCGGCTCGCCCCCCAGGCAGGTGCCCAACCCAAGCTCCTCGGCCGTGCGGCCTAGGATACGTTCCGCCGGCTGCGCCAGCAGGCGTTCGCCGGCGCGATTCAGAAGCTGGAGCCGCTGCTCGCTGTCGAAAGTAAAAATGGCCACATCGATCTCTTCCATCACTTTACGCAGCAACGCCGTGGCTTCGAGGGAAGACAGCCGCTGGTCGCGCAACATATCGCGGAGCGAGTTAACTTCCGTAAAAACCTCACCCAGAGCGGAGCGCGAGCGCGTTCCCCGCGCGCGAATCGAGTAATCCTCCTCTCGCAGTGCGGAAAGCAGGTTGGAAAGAGTCTGCAAGGGGTGGACGAGTTTCCCACGCAAGGCGAATGAAAAGCCAAGCCAGGCAATCAGCAGAAAGACGCTCAGTGTCCAGCGCGTCTGGGTAGACGCAGTCCCAGTCCACAACAGAATGAGGGCGACGAGCACGGCGGGGAACCCACCGGCCAGAGCCATCAGAACCAGGCGATTTTCGAGCGCGGTGCGTTGGCGCCGGACCGGGGCGGGCCGCGCCGCTGAGCTGGGTTTGAGATCTGCAGCGTCCATGACCATTGCCGATGGTCGATGGCCGATGGGCGATTGTCAGTCAAGGATGGACGATGGACCGCATCGACAATCGACGATTCTACAATCCGTACTTCCGGAGGCGGCGATAAAGGCCGCTGCGGCTCAAGCCGAGGGCTGAAGCGGCTTGGCTGACGTTGCCGCCGTAGCGCGCCACGGCCTTCTTAATGAGAAGGCACTCCACTTCCTCGAGGCTCAGCTCCTCGATCCGCGAGCCGCCTTCCCGCTCCGTGCGCAGGCCAAAGTCGCTGGGCCGCACGGCGTCGCCTTGCGCCATCAGGACCGCTCTTTCCACCGCGTGCTCGAGCTCCCGCACGTTGCCCGGCCAGGCATAATCGAGCAAAAACTGGATGGCCCCAGGGTCGAACGCACTCAGGGGTTTTCGATAGCGCTCGGCATAGCGGCGCAGGAAGTAATTGGCCAAGAGCGCAATATCCTCGCGCCGCTCGCGCAGGGCGGGCAGGTGAACTTCAATAGTGTTGAGGCGGAAGAGCAGGTCCTCGCGGAAGCGTCCGGCCTCCACTTCTTGAGTGACGTCGGCGTTAGTTGCGGAGAGCACGCGCACATCCACGCGCCGCGTCCTCGAGGAACCGACTCGCTCCATCTGTCCGGTTTCGAGCACGCGCAGGAGCTTGGCCTGCAGGTTCAGCGGGACATTGGCAATTTCATCCAGGAAGAGTGTTCCGCCATCCGCCAGCTCGAAACGCCCAACGCGGTCGGCTTTGGCGTCGGTGAAGGCCCCTTTGACGTGGCCGAAGAGCTCACTCTCGAACACGCCCTCGGAAAGCCCTCCCGCATTGACGGTCACCATGGGCTTCGCGGCCCTGCCTGAGAGGTGATGTAGTGTCTGGGCAACGACTTCTTTGCCGGTGCCGTGTTCGCCGGTAATCAAAACGTTCGCGTCGGAAGGGCCCACGCGGGAGATCAGTTCGAGCACTGGACGCATGACGGGCGACTCCGCAATCAGCGTGGGGCGTCCCTCGGCGCGGAGCAGACGATTCTCAGCCTCGAGGCGAAGGCCCTGGCGCAAAGCGCGGCTGAGATCAATCTGAGTGCGAAGAATGGCCAACAGGCGGGCGTTATCCCAAGGCTTCTGGATGAAGTCCCGAGCGCCCCGCCGCATGGCTTCCACCGCCACGCTCACACTCCCCCAGGCAGTCATCACCACCACCGGCAATGTGCTGTCCATGGCCTGCAGCTTTTTCAGCAGGTCTAGGCCTTCCTGGCCGGAAGTCGTATCGCGGGCGAAATTCAGGTCCATCAATACGAGATCGAAATCCTGCGCATCGAGCGCGGCCAGGATGCCGGCCGGGGAAGTTGCCGACTCCGTCAGGTAACCTTCGCCCTTGAGCAAGAGGCGGAGCGCTTCCAGAACGTCGGGGAGATCGTCAGCAATGAGAATTCGGGTCATGAGATTGTCGATTGACGATTGTCGATTGACGATTGCCGATTGCCGATGGCCGATGGCCGATGGACGATGGCCGATTGACGATGGTTGATTGATCGGGCTAACGACGGGTCAATTCGGCAATCGAAATCCGTCCATCCAACATTAGGCTGCTTGCTTCGCTGTCTTCCGCGCCGAAGCACTGATTGCTACCAGCTCATTCGCCTCTTTTAGCAATTCCATCAGCCGCGCGGGCGTGGTCAAGTTTGATTCCTTAAGCAATTCGAGCCAGTACAGACTTTCGTCAGCTTCCTCGACGACGATTGAGAGCTTCGCTGCGAACTCTGCATGCGATTGGGCTCGGCAGGCGGCCCTATAGTTGGCTCCTACCGATGTCGCCGACCGCAGAAGCTGACGGCCAATTACTTGACCCGCCGTACTGCGCGGCAACGTATCGACCAGCTTTATTATTCGCAACGCGAAAGCCTTCGTCCTAGCTTGCATTTCTTTTGGGGTCATGTCCTAACTCACAATCGATCCCCGCCAATCGCCAATCGTCAATCGACCATCGTCAATCGGGTCAATCGTCAATCGACAATCGACAATCGTCAATCAAACGATCCATCCATCTGCCAGGCGAATGATGCGATGGCTGTAAGCGGCATTGGTTTCCGAGTGCGTCACCTGGATGATCGTGGTGCCTTCGCTGTTGAGCTTCGTGAACAGCTCCATGATTTCCCGGCCTTGTTCGGAATGCAAATTGCCGGTCGGCTCGTCGGCCAGAATCAGTTTGGGGTTCGCAATCACCGCCCGCGCCACGGCCACCAACTGCTGTTGTCCGCCCGAAAGCTGGTTCGGGAAGAGGTCCTTCTTCCCAACAATGTGAAAACGGTCGAGGGCGTCGGCAACCAGGGCCTGTCGCTCCGCGGCCTTGATATTCCTGTAGGAGAGCGGGATGTCAAGATTCTCAGCCACCGTCAGACCATCCAGAAGGTGATATTGCTGAAAGACGAAGCCGACGGTTTGCTTGCCGATTTCAGCCCGCTGTTTCAAATTCATTTTATGGACCGGGCGCTCCATCAGGTAATACTCGCCTTCCCAATCGCCGTCCAGCATTCCGATAATGCTCAACAGTGTAGTCTTGCCTGCTCCGGAGGGGCCCATGATGGTCACGAACTCCCCTTCCTTGACGTCCATAGTGACGCGGCGCAGGACGTAATATCTTCCCGGGCCAACGGGATAATACTTGTCAAGATTCCTCAGAGTGATCATTGCGTTGTCCTCGTTATCGTTTTTCGGTGGTCCCACCAAGCTCTCAGTCGTCAGCACTCAGTTTTTATTCGTCAGGGGTTGTCATGCTGGGCGCAGCGAGGCATCTCTGCATCCCGTCACCGGCTTCTAAACGCAGACCAACTGCGGAGATTCTTCGCTTCGTTCAGGATGACAGCGCAAGGGCTGACCGTTGGCATTGGCACCTGCCTCGCAGCACCTGATACCTATTCATAGCGCAGCGCCACCATGGGATCAACCTTCGTCGCGCGCCGGGCGGGAATGTAGCAAGCGGCCAGGGTCACCGCAATCAGAATCAGGCACGTCAGAGCGAAGGTCGACGGATCGAAAGCGCTGACCTCGAACAGTTGACTGCGGAGGAACTGCGCCAGAATGGAAGCCGCCACCAATCCAGCCAGAACACCCCCCAGCGCCAACCTCAACCCCCGGCTGACTATCATACTCCACACCTGCCGGCGCTGCGCGCCCAAGGCCATGCGAATTCCGATTTCCTGGGTGCGCTGGGCGGTGCTGTAACTGATCACGCCGTAGAGGCCGAGGGCAGCCAGGAACAGTGCTAAGCCCGAGAAGATTTCGATCAGGGCGGCGGCGAGGCGCTGCGGACCGAGCGAAGCGGCCACGTACTGCTCAAACGTCTTCAGGTCCCCGACGGGCTCGCCCGAATCGACCGAAGCCACGGCCCCTTGCATGGCTGAACCCAGCCCGGCAGGATCCGTCTTCGTCTTGACGATGAGGAACGCTTGCTGAAGCGGCTGTTGGAGTACGGGGTAATAGCATACGCCTTTGCCCGAATCGCCCACCAGGGCCGACTGCATCACGTGCGCCACCACGCCCACTATGGTCGCCCAGGGGCCTCCCCGGCCTATACTCTGTCCGATGGGATCCTGATTGGGCCAGTACTGGCGAGCGAGATTCTCGTCAATGATGACCACCGGCTGTGTTCCAAGCCGGTCTTGAGCGGTGAAATCGCGGCCTTCGCGCACAGGAATGTGCAGAGCTTCGAAGTAACCGGGTGTGATCCAGTTCAACATGCTATGCGGACCAGGGTCGCCGGGACCTCGGGTGCGGCCTTCAATGGAAAATGAAGAGGAGGGATCGTATCCGGTAAACGGCAGGGCTTCCACGACGGCAGCGGAAGAAACTCCCGGAAGTACCTCCAGCTTTTCTTGGACGGCACGATAGAACGTCGCCTGCTTCGCTTCGGACTGGTACTGGTTTTCCGGAAGCTGGACGGTTGCCGTCATGACGCCGCGTGGATCGAATCCTGCGTTGACTCGACCCATGCGTGCGAGGCTCTTGAGCAGTAATCCCGCTCCAACCAGCAGGACCAACGCCATGGCCACTTGTCCCACCACCAGCCATTCTCGCACGCGCAACCGGCCGCGGCTCAAGGTCACCGTTCGTGCTTCCTCCTTGAGCGTTCCGTAGTATCGAGAGCTGAAGACCTCAACCATAGGCAGGACGCCGAGAAGCACGCCGCTCAGCACCATCAGGAGAACTGCGAACAAAAGCACATGCCTATCGATGTGCATGGTAAACCCGGAGGAAAGGCTGCCCGGCGCAAGGCGAAGCAGAAGACCTGCGCCGTCGTAAGCGCCCGCGACTCCCGCGATGGCGCCGCAGGCCGTGAGCAAGAAGCTCTCCACCAGCGCCTGCTTCAGCAGGTCGCGCCGTTGGGCGCCCAAGGCGATGCGCACGGCAAATTCCTTGGCGCGGGCAGAGGCTCGAGCAAGAAGCAATCCCCCGACGTTCGAGCACGCAATCAGCAGTACGAACCCCACCGCTCCTAAAAGGATCAGCATCGGAGTGCGAAAGCTGCCGGCGCCGTACTGGGTGAAGGGCAGCGCAAACATTCCCCAGCCGGAGTTCTTCGCATACGCGCCCCCCTGTGGGTGAGAGACGATCAGACGCTGGGTCAGCAGGTCGACAAAGGCCTCCGCCTGGGCGCGTGACACTTCGGGGCGGGAGCGTGCCACCACGAAGAAGTTTTCATTGAAATAATTGTCAATCGCATACTCGCTGGCGGGGAGTCCCAGAGGCAGCCAAAGGGCGGTGCGGCGAGGCCACTCGAAGTCCCGTCCCATTACGCCTACTACGCGGTAATCCTCGCGATTCAATTGTAAGCGCCTGCCGACAATGCCAGGATCGCCGCCGAAAAGCGTTCGCCAGGTGTCGTAGGAGAGCACGGCGACTTGATTGGCGTGTGGCTGGTCTTCCTCCGGCCGGAAAACACGCCCAAGCAAGGGCCGGGCGCCGAAGGTGTCAAACCACTGCCAGGTCACTTTTGCCACGGCGAGTCGCTTGGGCCCCTCGGGAGCGAGATAATTGGCGCTATCTTCGTTACTGGCCGCAGCGGACGAGAATATTTGTGTGCTGTCCCGGACATCCTTGAAGCCCGGAGCCGAAATTACAATGCTCTTGAGATTCAGTTTGTCGTACTTCACCCGAACCGCAAACAAGTGTTCGGGGTCGCTGATTCCGGTGGGATGCAGGAACATCTCGTTGATCACACTGAAGATGATCGTGTTGCCGCCGATTCCGAGAGCCAGGGAAAGCACCGCCACGGCAGTGAAGGCGGGACCCTTGGCCAGTATGCGGCAGGCGTAACGAAAGTCCTTGAGCAGCGTGGTCATGATGTTCCTTTCATCCGGTAATCGGGTGATCAGGAGATCGGGAGATCGGGTGATCGGGTGAGCTCAGAAGCCGGTCACCCCGATCACGCGGATAAGTGCCTGTTGAAGGATGAACCACTTGTGCTCGCCTGCTCCCCAGATCACCGGATCTCCCGATCACCGGCCCTCCTT
>Ga0187781_10001583_pt1 | contig 17237 bp, 18 predicted proteins | sample 0715_SJ02_MP02_2_FD_132447 | JGI IMG/M metagenome (GOLD analysis project Ga0187781, IMG submission 132447) | Tropical peat soil microbial communities from peatlands in Department of Meta, Colombia - 0715_SJ02_MP02_20_MG | ecosystem: Environmental > Terrestrial > Soil > Wetlands > Peat | place... | reverse complement strand
AGATAACCGAGCACGAGCCGCGCGCTCGTTCCGGCGAAACGCGAACCGACAACCGCGCCGAGAACGATGACGGCTGCGCCCCCGATCCACCAGGGCAACACGGCGGAAACGAGACCGGTGCCGTGCAGGATGCCCGATCCGGCCATGGCGCCGAAAATGAAACCACCCGGAAACCGCAAGCGCGCGAGCGCCATGGCGAGGACGCTTGCTACGACGACAACAATCAATATCTCGGCAAGCGATGAATTGCCGGAGCCGCGGGCTACCGGCCCCGCCGGCGCCACCAAACCGAACAGCGCCAAGCCGCCCGGTATGCCGACGGTCAAGAGCAGAACGCGCATGGTCTGCACGACCGCTACCGCGCGCAGATCGGCGCCGAGCTCCGTCGACAGCGCAATGACCTGCACCATCGAGCCCGGGCTCGCGCCCATCAGCGCCGAAAGCGGCTCCCAGCGGTGCACGACACGCAGATAGCTTGTGGTCGCAAGAATCATGGCGATGGCCGCCACGACCAGGAGTGCAACGCTCGCCGGCCAGGTAATAAAACCTCTGACGGTTTGCGGCGTCACCACGGCGCCAAGCAGGATGCCGACAATGACGTAGCCGACGCGCGCCAGCGCGATCGGTACCTTGACCGGACGGCCGAGCAAAGCGGCGGTACTGACTGCAAGCACCGAACCGGACACGAGCCCGGCCGGGAATCCCAAAAGCGCGAATGCAATCCCGCCGGCGGTCGCAATCAGAAGCGTCTCGGCGGGTTCGATCGCGGCGCGCAGCGGAGGAAGAACAGGCCACATCGATCCGCCGATCAATGCAGCGGGCTTGGTCCGCCGTCAAATGAGGAAATACTCAGTCGCGCTGGTGACGCCGCCCGCCGCTGAGCACAATGTGCGTGGGAGTGGCGGGAGTCTTGTAATGCGGCGTCATTAACCTTTCGCCGGCGGCGATGTGGCGTTTCAGCCCGGATTCACTTTTTTTTGCTGCGTGGTGGCTGATGGACAGGTTTAGTACGATGATTTAACAACAAATCAGCTCGCGCCGAAGGGCGCGTCCGTCATTGGGAAACGCCATGCTGCAAGGCTGGGTAGCCATTGTCATCGCGTTGGCCTATATCGGCTTTCTGTTCCTGGTGGCGAGCTACGGCGACCGCAGGAAAGAGCTGGTCCGCGGCAGCCGCGCGCGATTGTTGATCTATCCGCTGTCGCTGGCGATCTATTGCACGTCGTGGACATTCTTCGGCTCGGTCGGTGTCGCGGCGCGGACCGGATTCGATTTTCTCACCATCTATATCGGCCCAGTGCTTATGGTGGGACTGGGCTGGCCGCTCATCATCCGCATCGTCCGGCTGGCGAAGGCGCAGAACATCACCTCCATCGCCGACTTCATCGCCGCGCGTTACGGCAAGAGCCAGGCGGTAGCGGCGACGGTCGCGCTGATCGCCATCGTTGGGATGATCCCGTATATCGCGCTTCAACTCAAAGCGGTGTCGGCGTCGGTCGGGACCATTCTCGCCGCCGCTTCGGCCGGGAACTCTGCGGCGCAACCGCTCGTCGGCGACATTGCGCTTTTCGTTGCGCTGCTGATGGCGGCATTCGGAGTTTTGTTCGGTACCCGCCACACCGACGCGACCGAGCACCAGGACGGCCTGATGCTGGCGATCGCCACCGAATCCGTCATCAAGTTGATCGCCTTCCTCGCCGTCGGCGCCTTTGTGACCTTCGTAATGTTTCCCGGGCCGGCGCACTTATTGGCCGACGCATTGCGACACCCGCAGGCGGCTCAGGCGCTGACCGGTGTGCCGCAGGCGACCGGATTCATCGCCATGACGGTGTTGTCGCTGTTCGCGATCCTGCTGCTGCCGCGCCAATTCCACGTCGCCATCGTCGAAAACCACAGCGAAGCTGAAATCCGCCGCGCCGCCTGGCTCTTCCCGCTCTATCTGCTTTTGATCAATTTATTCGTGATGCCGATCGCGGTCGCGGGCTTGTTGGCGTTCCCGGCAGGCGGCACCGACGCCGACATGTTCGTGCTGGCGCTGCCGCTGAAGGCGCACTCGCAATTGTTCGCAGCAATCGCCTTTATCGGCGGACTGTCGGCCGCGACTGCCATGGTGATCGTGGAAACGGTCGCACTGGCAATCATGGTGTCGAACGACATTGTCATTCCGCTCGCGCTCACGCGTCGCGGCAGTTACGCGGGGCAATCGAGCGACGCCGGCGCGCAGCTGCTCATCGTGCGCCGCATCGCCATTTTCGCCATCCTCTTTCTTGCCTATGTTTATTACCGCTCCGCCGGCGCCGCTCAGCTCGCCTCCATCGGATTGTTGTCGTTTGCGGCCATCGCCCAGCTCACGCCGGCAGTATTTGGCGGATTGATATGGCGGCGCGGGACCGCAGCCGGCGCCATTGCCGGCATGTCCGCCGGCATCGTAGTTTGGGCCTACACGCTGTTGCTGCCAAGCATTTCCGACGCCGGCATTGTCGGCGCCCGCATCCTCACCGACGGGCCGTTCGGCATCGGCTGGCTCCGGCCGCAGGGCTTGTTCGGTCTGCAGCTGCCGCCGCTCGTTCATGGCGGGGCCCTCAGCCTCCTCGCCAATATCGCTTTTTATATCGGTTGCTCGCTTTGGCGCCGGCCGACGGCGATCGAGCGGTTGCAAGCCGACGTATTCGTGCCGACGTCGCTCGCGCCGATCACGCCGAGCTTCCGGCTGCGCCGGGCTTCAGTGACCATCGAGGAGCTGATCGCCACCGTCGCTCGCTACCTCGGCGAGGAACGCACCCGCGGGTCGTTTGCAAGTTTTGCCGCGTCGCGCCGGCTCAACCTCGAGCCACAAGCCGAAGCGGATTTCCAGCTGTTGCAATACGGCGAATATCTCTTGGCCTCGGCGATCGGCGCCGCGTCCTCGCGGCTCGTGCTGTCGCTGTTGTTGCGCAAGCGGACGGTGTCGACAAAGGCAGCGCTCAAGCTTCTTGACGATGCCAATGCGGCGATCCACTACAATCGCGAAATCCTGCAGACGGCGTTGGATCACGTGCGCCAGGGCATCGCCGTGTTCGACAAGGATTTGGCGCTGGTCTGCTGGAATCGGCAATTCGGCGAAATTTTCGACTTGCCGCATGCGCTGACCCGCATCGGCATCACGCTCGGCGAAATTCTTCGTCACATCGCCAAAGAAGGCGGGCACGAAGCCGATCTCGATCAACAAGTGGCCCAGCGTATCGCCAGATACACCTCTGAGGCCGAACCATTCCTCGAACGCATCGCCGAGCGCGGCTTGGTGATGGAAGTACGGGCCGATCGCATGCCGGGCGGCGGTTTGGTCACCACCTTCACCGACATTACCCCGAGCGTGAAGGCGGCGGAGGCACTCGAACGCGCCAACGCGACGCTCGAGCGGCGAGTGCGCGAGCGCACCGGCGAATTGACGCGGCTCAATGCCGAGCTCGAACGCGCCAAGGCCGAGGCTGACGAAGCCAACGCGTCGAAAACACGCTTCATCGCCGCGGCGAGCCACGACATCTTGCAGCCATTGAATGCGGCCCGTCTCTACGTGACCAGCTTGAGCGAGCGGCAGCGTGCCGGCGAGCACGGCGATCTAGTGCAAAATATCGACGCTTCGCTCGAGGCCGTGGAAGAGATCTTCGCCGCTCTTCTGGACATTTCGCGGCTCGACACCGGCGCGATGAAGCCGGAGATGACCGATTTCCGCATCGACGAATTGCTGCAGCGGCTGGAAGTGGAATTTGCTCCGCTGGCACGCGAGAAGGGACTTGCTCTCCGGTTTGCGCCAAGCACCCAAGCGGTGCATTCCGATCGCCGCCTGTTGCGGCGGCTGCTGCAAAATCTGATTTCCAACGCGATCAAATATACGCCGCGTGGCGGCGTGCTGGTCGGCTGCCGCCGCCGCGGTTCGCAATTGCGCGTCGAGGTCTATGATACCGGTATCGGTATTCCCAACGCCAAACGGCGCGCCGTGTTCAAGGAGTTTCACCGGCTTGACCAGGGCGCGCGCGTGGCGCGCGGTGTCGGTCTCGGCCTGTCGATCGTCGAACGCATTGCACGCGTTATCGATTGCGAGGTGACGCTGAAATCGAAGTTCGGCCGCGGCTCGCGTTTTTCCGTTGCCGTAGCGATGGCCTCGGCGGCGGTCGATAAGCCGGCTTTGCCGGTCATTCGCAGATCCGCCGCCGGAAATCTCGCCGGCACCATCGTCCTTTGCATCGACAACGAGCCGGCCATCCTCGACGGTATGCGCACCTTGCTCGGCGGGTGGGGCTGCCGCGTTCTCGCCGCGACCGATCTCGCCGCGGCGCTGGCGGCGCTCGCCGGAAGCGGCCTCGAACCCGACGGACTTTTGGTCGACTACCACCTTGACGGCGGCAATGGCGTCGGCGCGATCACGGAATTGCGCCGCCGCTACGGCCGCGATTTGCCGGCGATTCTGGTGACGGCGGACCGCTCGGTTCTGGTTCGCGAAGAAGCCCGCGCCGAAGGCGTGCAACTCATCAACAAGCCGGTGAAGCCCGCGGCCTTGCGGGCGCTGCTGACGCAATGGCGCGTGCAGCGCGTCGCGGCAGAGTGACTTAACCCTCCCGCGCCGGCTGCTGCGGCCATTGGCCGGCTTCGATCTTGCCTGCGGCGATAACGGCCTGAGTGCGGCTCTCGACGCCGAGTTTCTGCAGAATCGCGGACACGTGCGCTTTGACCGTCGCCTCCGACACGCCGAGTTCATAGGCAATTTGCTTGTTGAGCAACCCGCTCGACAACATCATCAGCACGCGGACCTGTTGCGGCGTCAGCGTCGAAAGCCGCGCGATCGTGGCTGCGGTCTCGGCGTCGGATTCGCGGGCGAGATCGATATCCGGCGGCGTCCATACTTCACCCTGCAACACGCGGGCGATGGCTTGGCGCAGCGTCTCGATGCCCAGTGTTTTGGGAATGAATCCCGACGCGCCAAACTCCATGCAGCGGCGGATCACCGCCGGATCGTCGTTGGCCGACACCACGACAATCGGCAGGCTTGGATATTGCGCGCGCAGATACATCAAGCCGGAAAATCCGCGTACCCCCGGCATGCTGAGATCGAGCAAGATCAAGTCGACATCCCGGCTGCCGCCGTCGAGAACTTCGCTGACTTCTTCGAAACTGCCCGCTTCGGCGACGTCGACGCGCTCGAACAACCCGATGACCGCCTGGCGCAGCGCGCCGCGAAACAGCGGATGATCGTCGGCGATCAAAAGAAAATAGGAGTGAGCCTCGCTCAACGGATGATGACTCAAAGCTCGACTGCGCACGCGAAAGGCATGCAATTAAGCCCTGCGCATCTTACTTCCGAGAACATAGTGCGGTCTACAGCCGGCGGCGATGCGGAAACACGGGTGACACCGGCGGACCTTGAGATTGAGCGCGCCGTGCAGATATAACAAGGCTGGACGATAAGCTGAATTTGCCGGGATGGGATCGATGATGGCGCGTTGTGTCGTTTTCGCCTCGGTCGTCACGCTGTTCGGCGCCGTCGGTATGGCGCGTGCACAGGCCGATCCGCGCGGCTTATGGCTCGCGCAGGACGGCGCAAAAGTGCGGGTAAGTTCGTGCGGCAATTTGCTCTGTGCGACCATCGCGGAAGCCAAATCGCGCGTCGATCCGGATACCGGCCAGCCTTGGACCGACAAAAACAATCCGGACCCGGCGAGCCGCACTCGGCCGCTCGTCGGCGTAGCGGTGCTTCGATCGCTTCAGCCGGACGGTCCCGGCAAATGGTCTGGCACGCTCTACAACACCGACAATGGCAATACCTATAACGGGCACCTCCTGGAGGTCGGCCCGAGGACGATCCGCATTGAAGGTTGCGCGATCGGCATTTGCGGCGGCCAGAACATGAGCCGCATCCGCTAAGCCTTTTGGTGCGGGATGTTTGCTGACAATGGCGGCAAACGTCTTCGTGCTTTGGCTCGGCTGGACCGCCGCCGGGGCAAAGCGAGCGATCTCACCCGTTTATGCTCCCAACAAACTGCACAATCACCTCACGCCGGTGCGATCGCTCGCGATGCTCGGCGACGTAGATACCTTGCCAGGTGCCGAGCGCTAGCTTGCCGGCGATCACCGGCACATGCAGCGAGATGCCGGTGAGCATTGATTTGACGTGAGCCGGCATGTCATCGGGACCCTCGACTTTGTGCACCCAGCCGGCGTCAGTTGGAGCGAGCCGCCGCAAGGCGGTGGCGAGATCAGTGCGCACGTCGGGGTCGGCGTTCTCCTGGATGACAAGGGAAGCCGAAGTGTGGCGTATGAAAAACAAAATCAGGCCATCTTGCGCGTCAATCTTTTCGAGGAAACGCGCCGCCGCGGGCGTAATTTCGAAAAAGCCCTCGCCGCTGGTCTCGATGGCGAGAATTGCGGTGATGATGGTCGGCGCGGATACGCCACCGGGAACGGAGAGGTCGACACGCACTTACAAATGGCCGCTCAGCTCTTGTCTATTATTTGTTTTTCTGCGCGAGCAATGATGTCAATGAAGCGATGCCACGCCCGCCGGGCGAAGGCCAGCACGCGGTCAAGATCGGCATTGTCATTGAGTCTCGGCACCTGTTGTTCGTCGGTCGCGGCCGGGGGCTCCGATGTGGCGCCGGCCGGCAGCGGCAAGCCGCGCGCAAGAATGTCCTTTTTCAGCAGCGCATTTTCGCGGCGCAGCCGGGCAATCTCGCTTTCAAGCGCGGCGCGGTCGTCTGGCGCCGCCTGACACGCCCAGCCGACCGTGCGCTGGCTGCACAGCGAAACCTCGCCGGTCTGCGTATCGAGCCGCAAGACGCCTTCGGCTTGCTTGCTGAAGGTGTAGCGGCCATCCCCATTGTCGGGCACCGCGTCCTCAGCGAATGCCGGCATCAACAAACAAAGACTGGTCAGAGCGCCGGCTACGATCTTTTCAATCATGGTGGCTCTTTCGCCCGGCCGCCCGGGAGACACGAGACAAAGCATCGTCTGCATATTGTAGGTAAGCGCTTTGCGGCGCACAATCGAGACTGGATCGCCGCCGGCACGAGCTTGTATCTGCGAGAAATTTCAATGGATTAGAGGGGAGGAGCGTTTCTTGGCTCGGCGTTGACTTGGCGGAACTCAGTCAGTATGGTCCGCGCGGCTTTATGGGGCGAGCCGTTTCGATTGCCGCGCGAGCGCGAGTGTCGAGGTCATGAGCGACGACGCGCGCGAAAACGGCAACCGCAACAAGGCGCACACCGATGAGGCCGCCCTCTCCGCGAGACTCCAGCGTCTCGGCGAAGGTCTTGGCCAAGCGCGCGAGCGCCGAGGGTCGCCTTCCGACGACGACTCTGGTGGAGAGCGGGCCGCGACTGCATCCGGTTATGCCAGGGGCTTTCGCCTCTCGAGCGAACTCGTTGCGGGCGTGCTGGTCGGTGCCGGCCTCGGCTGGCTCATCGATCGCCTGTTCGGCATCTCGCCCTGGGGGTTCATCGTATTTCTCTTGCTCGGCTTCGCCGCGGGCGTGCTCAACGTGATGCGTTCCGCCGGGGTCGTTCCCGGCCCGAGATTAAACGGCGACGCGGGCAGCCGGAAATAGTTTGAACGATGACGGTCGATCCTATTCATCAATTTGCGATCCAGAACTGGGCCCCGATTGTCACTATCGGTCATCATCAGTTCGCGTTCACTAATTCCGCGTTGTTCATGTTCATTATCGTCATCCTAGTCTCGGCGCTGTTGATCGGCGCGACCACGCCGCGGGCGGTGGTGCCGGGCCGGCTGCAGTCGATCGCGGAAATGTCCTACGAATTCGTCGCCAACACGGTGCGCGCATCGGCCGGCAATGAAGGAATGAAATTCTTTCCCTTCGTCTTCACGCTGTTCATGTTCGTGTTGTTCGCCAACATGATCGGGCTCATTCCCTATTCCTTCACGGTCACCAGCCAGTTGATCGTGACCGCCACGCTGGCGCTCCTCGTATTCTTCATCGTCGTGATCTACGGGTTCTGGCGCAACGGCCTTGGCTTTCTCAAGCTATTCGTCCCCAAGGGGGTGCCGATCTACATCTTGCCGGCGATCGTGGTCATCGAGGTGCTGTCTTTCCTTTCGCGTCCGATCTCGCACAGCGTGCGCTTGTTCGCCAACATGCTGGCGGGCCACATCACGCTGCAGGTCTTCGCCGGCTTCATCATCATGCTCGCGGGCTTTGGCGTGGTCGGCTGGTTTGGCGCGGCGATCCCGCTCCTGCTCGTGATCATGCTCACGGCGCTCGAATTCCTGGTGGCCTTCCTGCAGGCCTATGTGTTTGCCATCCTCACCTGCATCTATCTCAACGATGCGATCCACCCCGGCCATTGACAGCGCGATTGCTGCAAACTCAAAAAGGAGCTTTCTCATGGATCCGACCGCGGCAAAATACATTGGTGCCGGCATTGCCTGTATCGGCATGGGCGGCGCCGGCGTCGGCGTGGGCATCATCTTCGGCAATTACCTGGCCGCGGCGCTGCGCAACCCTTCCGCCGCGCAAGGTCAATTCGGCAACCTGATTTTCGGCTTCGCCATCACGGAAGCGCTCGGCATTTTCTCGCTGCTGATCGCGCTTCTCTTGCTGTTCGGGCTCTAACGCTTAGGCGATCATGGCCGAGTCGACTGCGCATACAGAGGCACCCGAAGGACACGGCGGCTTTCCGCCGTTTCAGTCGCAGCACTTTCCGTCGCAGCTACTTTGGCTTGTCGTATCGTTTGTTCTGCTCTACGCGCTGATGTCGCGGATCGCGTTGCCGCGCATCGGGGCGATTTTCGCCGAACGCAGCAAACGCATTGCCGACGATCTCGCCGCGGCGCAGCGCTTCAAGGAGCAGTCGGAGGCGGCCAACGCCGCGTACCAGAAGGCGCTCGCAGAGGCGCGCAACCGCGCCCAGGCGATCGCCGCCGAGACCCGCGAACGGCAGGCGGCGGAAGCGGAGATCGCCAACAAGCGGCTCGAAGCGCAACTGCACGAGAAGCTTGCGGCGGCCGAGCGTTCGATCGCGGCCACACGCGCCAGCGCTATGGGTAATGTCGGCAGCATCGCCACAGAGACCGCCGCGGCCATTGTCGAGCGGCTTATCGGAGCCGCCCCGAGCCAGCAGGACGTCGCTGCCGCGCTGCGTGACGCGGGCAAATCCTAGGGCGCGCCATGTTTGAAGCGGAAAATTTCGTTGCGCTTGGCTTCGTCATCTTCCTCGGCCTGCTCATCTATCTCGGCGCTCATCGCCGGGTGATTGATGGAATCGATCGCCGGCAGGTGCGCATCAAGGCCGAGCTCGACGAGGCGGTACGGCTCCGGCAGGAGGCACAGTCGGTGTTGGCCGAATTCGAACGCAAAGGGCGCGAGGCTGAAGCGGAAGCGGCTTCGATCATTGCCAGCGCCAAGGCCGAAGCCGAACGGCTGGCGGCAGAGGCAAAAGCGCGCATGGAGGATTTCGTGGTCCGCCGCACAAAGATGGCGGAGGCGAAGATCGCGCAGGCCGAAGCGCAAGCGCTGGCGGACGTCCGTGCCGCCGCGGCGGATACCGCCGTGGCGGCCGCCGAGCGAATCCTTTCTGCCGCTGCCAAGGGCAAAGTCGCGGATGATTTGCTCGCCCGCGGCATCGAAGATATCAAGAAAAGATTCAATTAGGCGAAGGCTCTCGCTCGTCGTCGCCGGGTGGGTTGTCGCCCTCGCGGTGTTTTTGCGGGGCGCAGGCGCTTGGCAAGCTAGTTCGAACTTGCCGTCGGCGCGGCTTTTGCTTTCGGCTTCGGCGCCGGCTTTGGCTTTTCCGCCGCTTGGCCGGCCAGCGGATCAAAGCCGACATAAGCGATGTAATCGTCCAGCAGCGAGGTCGGACTCGGCACCGGAAAGCTCAGACCTTCTTCGACATGGGTAAAGTGCGCGCTGCCGTCATTAGGTCCAAGCGTAACCGGGATGCGAATGAATTTGGTGGCTACCGGCTTGGTGCCGCCGGGGGTTTCCTGCACGACAGCAATGCGCAGCGGTACGTCGACTTCGCCGGGGCCGCCCGTCGGTCCGACAATGATCCGTCCCTCGACGCCGACGCGCACCGCCATGTTGCCGTTGGCGACAGTGCAGTCGCGCGCGGTGCGCACGAATTCGCCTTGATACTTCACCGACATAGCCGACTTGTCGCCGGCCGGTGCAACGGTCAGGGTCGAGGCGCCTTGCCGCACTTCTACCGGCGGGCAAGTGACGTCGCCTTGGCTGGTGGCCGCGGTTTGCGGTCCCTTGGCCGAAAAACCACTAAAGAAATCGCTGAACGAGCCTGATCCGGAATTGCCGTGTTGCGTCGCGGAAGGAGGCGCTGCCCCGCTGTTGTTTTGGCTCGCGCATCCGCAAGCCAAAAGCGCGAGCAAAAGCGCGATTCCGATCAAGGCGCGGTCATAGAACCTCATTGGACGATCGATTCCCGGCATGCCCCAGAGAGTCTTTCACTATCCCGCCGGTGATTGTTCTAGCAAGGAAACCATGGCCATCCCAAGGCGTCCGCTTGCCGGGCGCGCGGACAACGATTTCGTTTGCTTGCCGCGGCTAAGGTTTGGAATCTTTCAAGCGGCCGTAGAGCAGGTGGTCCTGCCAGATACCGTTGATGCAAAGATATTCGCGCGCATAACCTTCACGGACGAAGCCGGTTTTCTCCAACAGTCTGATCGAGCCGGCATTGGTCGGAATGCAGGCCGCTTCGAGACGATGCAGCCGCAAGGTTGCAAAAGCGAAAGGGATGATCGCCCGCACCGCCGCGGTCATGTACCCCTGACGTACGAACGGTTGACCCATCCAGTAACCGAGACTGCCGGCCTGCGCCACGCCACGGCGGATATTCGCCAGCGTCAACCCGCCGACCAGCGCATTGTCGGAGCTGCGGACGATGAGGAACGCGTAGCCCTGATCCGTGCGCAAGTCTTCGGCGTAACGCCTGATCCGGCGGCGGAACGCGCTGCGGCTTAAATCATCGGCCGGCCAGGTCGGCTCCCAGGGCGTGAGAAAATCCCGGCTTGCCTCACGCAACGCCGTCCAATCGGCGTAATCGGTCGCCTGCGGCATCCGCAACGACACTCCCTTGCCGGCCACGGAGGGGAGCGGATCGGAGAAGTTAATGGTGCGGAAGAACGCCATCGGCGTTTGTCGTCATGCGGCTTGGCGGGTCAAAGTCTCGACAATGGCAGCGGCACTTTCAAGCCCGGAGCCAAGCCCCAGCACCGCAATGGCCGGCTTGCCGCGGGCGATCAGGGCCCTGCCGGCGGCGCGCGCACTTTCCACCGTCACCGCTTCGACCTTCTCGACCAGTTCATCGAGCGGAACCGGCCGGCCCCACACGATCATCTGCCGCGCCAATTGGCCGATACGCTCGCCGGAGCTCTCGAGCGCCATCAGCAGGCTGGCCTTCATCTGCGCCTTGGCGCGCGCAATTTCCGCCTCGGAAAGGTTTTCGGTGGCATTGGCGATCTCATCGACGACCAAGCGCATCAGTTCGGACGCGTCGCCGGCGTCGGTACCGGCGTAGAGGCCGAACATGCCGACATCGGAATAGGCGGCGTGAAAGCAATAAATCGAATAGCACAGGCCGCGCTTCTCGCGCGCCTCCTGGAACAGGCGGGACGACATGCCACCGCCGATGACATTGCTGAACATCTGCAGGGAGTAAAGTTGCGGATCGTTTTGCGCCAGCCCGGGAAGTGCCAGCGCAATATGCACCTGCTCAAGCTTGCGCTTTTCGATACGCGCGCCGCCGCGAAATCGCGCCGGCTCTGGTCCCGCACCGGCCGGGCCGTTGAAACCGGCAAATCGTTTTTCGACCTCGGCAACCACCGCTTCATGATTGACCGCGCCGGCTGCGGCGATGACCATGTCTGGAGCGCGATAGTGCCGGCCCAGATAGTCGCGCAACTTCCCTCCATCGAAAGAGCGCACCGTCGCAGGCGTACCAAGAATGGAACGGCCGAGCGGCTGATCGGGAAAGGCCGCGGCCTGTAGGTATTCGAAGACCAGGTCGTCGGGGGTGTCAGCGACGGCGCCGATTTCCTGCACGATAACATTCTGTTCCAGCAACAGATCGTCGCGCGCGAAGGCCGGTTCGGACAAAATGTCGGCAAGGACCTCGAGCGCAAGCGGCACGTCGGCCTTGAGCACGCGGGCAAAATAGGCCGTGTTCTCGACGCTGGTCGCTGCATTGAGGTCGCCGCCGCCGGCTTCGATCTCCTCGGCGATCTGGCGGGCACTGCGCCGGCGCGTTCCCTTGAACGCCATATGTTCGAGGAAGTGCGAGATGCCGTGCTCGTCGTGGCGCTCGTCGCGGCTGCCGGAATTGACCCATATGCCGAGCGAAGCAGTCTCCAGGTGCGGCATCGTGTCGGTAACGACATTGATGCCGGATTTTAATTTGGTCACCGCAACGCTCATGCCGCCGCTCCTTCCTGCGCGGCTCGGCTTGTCGTCAGAACGAAACGCTCGACCGCAGATTGATCCGCCGGGAGCGCTGTGACGCGCTCCGGCCGCTGATGAAGATCGGAAAGCCATTCCGGCAATTTGGGCCGCTCGCCGCAAGCCGCCGCGACCGCGTCGGGGAATTTGGCCGGATGCGCGGTCGCCAGCACCACCATCGGTACCGCAGGATTGCGCGGCTCTTTCTCGGCGGCGGCAATGCCCACGGCGGTATGTGGATCGACGAGAATCCCGGTTTCGCGCTTGACCGCGCGCATGGTGGCGGCGACTTCCTCCTCGTCGGCGCGCGCGGCGGTGAATGAAGCACGAATTTGCGCGATCGCGCGGGCCGACAGTGTGAACCGGCGAGTTCGCGCCAGCGAATCCATAAGCGCGCGCACGGCGCCGCCGTCGTGTTCATAGACTTCAAACAACAGGCGCTCGAAGTTCGATGCTACCTGTATGTCCATCGATGGCGACGACGTCGCCACCACATCGCGCAGCTCATAGCTCCCGGTCGCCAGCACGCGGGCGAGGATATCGTTGACGTTGGTGGCGATGGTCAGCCGCTCGATCGGCAGTCCCAGAAGCTGCGCGACGTAGCCGGCATAAATATCGCCGAAATTGCCGGTCGGCACGCTGAACGCGACCGCACGATGCGGCGCGCCGAGCGCCACCGCGGCGGTAAAGTAGTACACCGCCTGCGCGACAATGCGCGCCCAATTGATCGAATTGACCCCGGAGAGGTTCACCCGGTTGCGGAAGTCGGCATGATTGAACATGCCCTTCACGATCGTCTGGCAATCGTCGAAAGTGCCCTCGATCGCGACCGCGTGGATGTTGGCGGACTTCGACGTTGTCATCATCCGCCGCTGCACGTCGGAAATGCGCCCTTTAGGGAACAGCACCACGACGTCGATGTGGCCCTTATCGGCGAAAGCCTCGATCGCGGCGCCGCCGGTATCGCCGGACGTGGCGACGACGATGGTCCGCCGTTCGCCCCGCGCAGCCAGAGCGTGGTCCATCAGCCGCGCCAAAAGTTGCAGCGCCAGGTCTTTGAAGGCGAGCGTCGGACCATGAAACAATTCGAGTGCAAAGGTGTTCACGCCGATCTGGGTCAGCGGCGCTACCGCGGGATGGCGGAAGCCGGCATAGGCTTCGCGCGCCATGCGGGCGAGATCGGCCTCGCGGATGGAGCCGTCGCTGAACGGGCGGATCACCTCGACGGCGACTTCCGCGTAGGGTCGCCCGGCGAAGGCTGCGATAGCGTCCCGTTCGAGGCGCGGCCACAACGCCGGCACGTAAAGGCCGCCATCGGGCGCGAGCCCCGCGAGCATCGCTTCGGTAAAGCCGAGCGGGGGAGTTTCGCCTCGGGTGGAAATGTAGTGCAACCAACATCCTCCCAGCCGCCGGGCCCCTGGGCCAAGCAGCTAAGACACTGAATTTCCAGGATATTATCCGTGGCGGCTGTTGGCGCGCCCCGTCCCGGACAACGCCACAAGTATAGAAGAGCGGGGCGTTTCACAAGGAACGGAAAAGCCTTCATGCCCCCGCGGTAAGCCGACCGTTCTTTGGCTTATGTGCCGCGTTTTGCTCTCGTTCTGACATTCGAAATGGGATTTTCCTGGAAAAGACGCGCCACCATTGCCGAATCCAAATAGGCGCGCACGCGATCGATGACTTCGCCGTTGAAATGAACGACCCAGCAGTAGCGGTTGTCGAAGCGAAAGCCGTTGCGGGCAGTCGCCAGCGAGCGCAGTTCGACGACCGCGTTATCATCTTTCACAAGAACATGCTCGACGACGAGCTGGGCGCCCTGGGGAAGAACTTTGCTCAGTTTATCGAAAGTGCCGGCAATAAAATCGGCCTTCGAGCGATAGTGGCCGGCGAGCGGATGCGTGCCCTGGACCGTCCAGTCGACCTTGTCGTCAACACGCTCGAAGAAATCAGCGCCGCTACCCGATTCGAGTGCCTTGAACAGCTTGCGGACATATTGCTCATCAAGGGGCATCGCTGAGCCTCCAGATTGAAGGCATATCCGTGGAATTTCGGACGGCGGCGCGCCGCCAGTCCTATTTGGAGAAAGCGCAGTGCCTATACTCACCGCTTGGGATATGCCGTGTAAATATAATCTTGCTCGGCCACGACGGTATGGCACGCATAGCCGCAGTTGGGTTCGGTCCCGTCAGCCTTAAATGTGTCGGTGGCGTCATCGTAACTGAAATTGGCGTAAGCCCATCCATGGGTGTCGGGGAACCTCTTAGTGTCTTTTTCGATGGCCGCCACCGCTATCAACTTGTCTGGTACGTTCACGAAATAGGGCGCGACCGTATTCCTTTTGAAGGACCACTCGATTTTCACAATCTTGACGCCGTCGGGAAAAACTTTGCCCTTGGCGGGAAGCCCTTGCCTGTACGCGTCCATCATCACGTCATTCGCCAGGATCACTTTCATCAAAGTTTCGGTTTGGCTGACCGCGACATCCTTCCAGTTTTCGTACCCTCGGAAGTCGGCAAAATCGAGCTTGCCTAGTTTCAGCGTGTATCTGTCTTGCGCGGCAATCGCGACGCTACCAAACAAGGCTAACAAAACGGCAGCGCGCACCATCGCCGGGGACCATAAGTGTCTGAGAACAGACAAGATCGAGTCGCGTGACATGAAACCCTCCACGTTAAACACTCAACGTCGCGTTTGATCCGGCCGAGCAGCTACTGCGGTCCCGGACAAATTGAGGTGTTCGAACGGCGGGTCGACGAAGTCAGCAGGAAGATGGAGAAAGTTTTCTTATAGATTTGCGCGCAACGGCGCGGAAAATGAATTCGACCCAGAAGTGACCCGTTCGAGACGAGTTCCAATCTAAAACGTCGGCCGGCTTATGCGGTTCCACCGTGCCAACAATGAAATAGAGGCCCCTTTCGCCGTCGAAAACGGCTGGTAGCGAAATCGAATTGATCGATCGTAAAAGTGTCATTTTTTATTTCGGGAAATGTCACGCTGCATTAGTAACGGGCCACCTGCCAATGTTCCATCATGCGGTAACGAGTTCACACTCTAATGTGCGGAATCGCGGCGCGATTTGACAACATACGCCACAAACACCACGGCCAACACCAGCGCCAGGCCGTACCACGTCACCGCATATTGCAAGTGATTGTTGGGCAGACTCGGGACAAGTTTGCCCGGCTGCGGGAAGCCGCCCGGCGCCGCCGGCGATTCTTGCTCGATATAGAACGGGGCAACCCGGCCCCAGCCTTTGGCGGCCGCAATCGCCGCCGGATCGCGGACGAAAAAGACATTCTCGCCCGCATTGTCCTGCGGGGTGAACCAGCCGCGCCGGTCCGGCCAACGCAGGGCGCCGGTGATTGCGACCTCGCCCGAAGGCGGGGGGCTCGCCGCAACATTCGCTTTCCAGTTCGCGTCGGATGGCACGAAGCCGCGGTTAATCACGACGAGGCTGCCATCGACCAGCTGTGCCGGGGTGAATACCCATAATCCCAAACCGGACACATCAGGGCGAAAGGTCGACGGCGCGGCATAGACCAGTGCGTCGCCGCTATGAGCGAATTTCGCATTGAAGGTGACGCGGCGATATTCGTCGCGCGCGGGGTCGAGGCTCGGCCAAGTCGCGGGCGGCGGTAGCGCGGCGGGCGCCGCTTGCGACCGCTCATTAAGCGCTGCGATCAGGCCTTCCTTCCATCCCTTGCGCTGCAATTGCCAGGTGCCGAGCGCGATGAGAACGGCAAATACCAAAACTGCGGGCATGAGCAGTCCGCTCCATGAGCGGCGGCTGCCGTTTACTTCCGTCGAAGTGATTCCCGGCGGCGCGCTCAAGGCTTCCTTTCGCCGAAGCGTCCCTCCGCCGCGCGGTGATGATATTGCAGCGCTATCAGCAGCCCCTTCATCGACCGCAGCGGGCCGAGAGTGACAATGAGGATGAGCGGCAGCCATAAAGCCGCGTGCACCCACAGCGGCGGCTGATAGACAACTTCAGTGATCAATGCGGCAAATACGACGATGAAGCCAGCGATCAACATGATGAACACGGCAGGGCCATCGCCCGAGTCGGCGAAACTGTAATCGAGCCCGCAAAGGTCACAGCGCGGCCGCAGCGCGAGAAAGCCCTGATAGAGCTTGCCGCGGCCACAACGCGGACAAGAGCACGACAATCCGGCGATGATGGCGCCAGAGATTGTGCCGACGGACTTTTCAGTCATAAACTCACCTCACCCTGAGGCGCTCGGCGCGTCAGCGCCGAGCCTCGAAGGGCGCTGGCTCGGACCTACATCCTTCGAAGCTCGCCGACTTTGTCGGCTCGCACCTCAGGATGAGGACTGAGGTGCGAAGCTGCGCTTTATTCCGGCAGCGGCGTTCCGGCGCCCCAGACATAGATGCAGGCGAACAGGAACAGCCACACCACGTCAACGAAGTGCCAGTACCAGGCAGCGAATTCGAAGCCGAGGTGTTGCGTCGGCTTGAATTGGCCGGCGAGCGCACGGAACAGACACACGATCAGGAAGATCGAGCCGATGATGACGTGAGCGCCGTGAAATCCGGTCGCCATGAAGAACGTGGCACCGTAGATGTTGCCGGAATAATGGAACGCCGCATGGGCGTATTCGTAAGCCTGCACGCAGGTGAACGACACGCCGAGAACAATGGTGCAAACGAGGCCCCAGACCAAACCTTTGCGGTCGTTGTTGAGAAGCGCGTGATGCGCCCAGGTCACCGTCGTGCCGGAAGTCAACAGGATCAGCGTATTCAATAACGGCAAATGCCAGGGGTCGAAGGTGTGGATGTCCTT
>Ga0187781_10001582_pt1 | contig 17239 bp, 16 predicted proteins | sample 0715_SJ02_MP02_2_FD_132447 | JGI IMG/M metagenome (GOLD analysis project Ga0187781, IMG submission 132447) | Tropical peat soil microbial communities from peatlands in Department of Meta, Colombia - 0715_SJ02_MP02_20_MG | ecosystem: Environmental > Terrestrial > Soil > Wetlands > Peat | place... | reverse complement strand
CTTTCACGACATCTCGGTCAACGGGGATTTGTTCGCCTCACTCGGTCCTGCCGTCAACTCAGGCGCCGGGATGTTCCTCTACGGAGCGCCCGGAAACGGAAAATCGACCCTTGCCCGGCGGATCACGACTTGCTTCGGACAGGCAATCTGGCTCCCCCACGCAGTGACGGAGGATGGCCAGATCGTCAAAGTCTTCGACAGCTCGTATCACGCCGAGGTCAAGTCCGCGGCCAGCGGCGCGTTCAAGAAGGCGAGTTATGACCGGCGCTGGGTCAAGGTGCATCGTCCGACAGTCGTTGTGGGAGGCGAGCTGACCATGGACGCGCTCGAAATCCGCCACGACCCGCGGAGCAACGTCAGCGAGGCGCCGTTGCAGATGAAAAGCAACTGCGGCTGCATGTTGATCGACGACTTCGGACGCCAGCGGATCGCCCCCGCCGAGCTCCTCAACCGTTGGATCGTCCCGCTGGAAAACCATCATGATTATCTCTCGCTGTCCACCGGGAAGAAGATCCAGATTCCGTTCGAGCAGCTCATCATCTTCTCAACCAACCTCGAACCATCGGCACTCGTCGACGAAGCCTTTCTCCGCAGAATTCCCTACAAGATCGAAATCCGCGATCCCGACGAGGAGGAATTCCACTACCTGTTCCAGCTGCACGCGACGGCCATGGGTTTCGAATCACGCCGCGAAGAGGTGGACTACCTGATCGAACAGCACTACCGGCCCCAAAACCGGGCGATGCGGCGCTGCCACCCGCGCGACCTTTTGCATCAGATCCGCAATTACTGCGTCTACAACGACCTTCCGATTGAGACCCGCCGGGAATACTTTGACCGCGTCGTCGGAAGCTATTTCGCCATGGTTCTCAAACCCTCGAATTGATCCGCCATGGAGACTCCGATTTCCGCGGTCGGGCCCCCGCCGCGAAACGAGCCGATCCCCAACTACGTGCTCAAACAGCGCCTGGGCGCCGGTGGATACGGCGAGGTCTGGGAGGCCGAGGCCCCGGGAGGGTTGCGGAAAGCCGTTAAATTCGTCTACGGCCTGCTCGACGAGGCCCGCGCGCAGCGGGAACTCAAATCGCTCAACCGCATCAAGGAGGTCCGGCATCCCTTCTTGCTCTCGATCGAGCGGATCGAAGTCGTCGACAGCCGGTTGATCATCGTCACCGAGCTGGCGCAGGGGTGTCTCAAAACGCGGTTCGACGAATGCCGCGCCGCGGGTCTGGAGGGAATTCCCCGCGAGGAGCTGCTGGGCTATCTCAATGACGCGGCCGACGCGCTTGATTTCGTCCACGAGCGCCACGGTCTGCAGCACCTCGACATCAAACCCGAGAACCTGCTGCTGGTCGGAAACCACGCGAAAGTGGCCGACTTCGGGCTGCTCAAAGATTTGGGGGAATCGATGTCGGTGTTGGCCGGCGTCACGCCGATGTATTCTGCCCCCGAAGCGTTCAATGGGCGCCCCAGCCGGCATAGCGACCAATACAGCCTGGCCATCGTTCACCAGGAAATGTTGACGGGCGTGCTTCCCTTCAGCGGGCGAACCTTGGCCCAATTGGCGGCGCAGCACCTGCATAGTCCGCCGATGCTCGCCATGCTGCCCCCCGCTGATCAGCCCGTCATCGCCCGGGCCCTCTCCAAGCTCCCGGAACACCGGTTTCCCACCTGTCGCGGCTTGATCGACAGTCTTGCGGATTCGGAAGTCGCCAAGTCGAAGACAACGCGTCGCACGTCGCGCGCCAGCCGAGCCGCCCCGAGTCCCGCCGTGGCCATGACCGAAGTCGTAAAACGGGGCGACTCCGGCGACGAACCGCAATCGGCCGAGCAGACATCGACTCCGCGGCTGGCCCCGGCCGAGCTTCGCGAGCTGCCGCGAATCGAACTGGCTCGTACTAAAACTGCCTATCGGCCGACGGTGCTGATCGGGGCGGGAGGAACAGCGGGACTGGTGCTCTCGAATTTTTGCCGCCGCGTGCGGGCTCGTTTCGGAGACCTCGACGCTCTGCCAGCCATCCAGATGCTGCAGATCGATACGGATCCCAAGGATCTCGCCGCGGCTCTTTACAAACGCGGCGACGGTTCAATTCCCGCGCGCAGCACGCTGGCAATTCCCCTGCGCTACGCGAAAGACTATCGCAGCGAGGCGAAACACCTGCTGGAATGGCTCAGTCGCCGATGGCTCTATAACATTCCGCGCTCCCTGCAAACGGAAGGCTTGCGTCCGCTGGGTCGCTTGGCGTTCGTCGACCATTCCCGAACGATTCGGGACCACCTCAAAAGAGTCATCGAGACAGCCGCAAGCCCGCGCTCCCTCGATGAGTCGCGGCAGACAACGGGTCTCGATTTTAGCGGCGAATCACCGGCGGTTTTCATCATCGCGTCGCTGGCCGGAGGCACGGGAAGTGGCATCGTTTTCGATCTTGCGTACGCCGTTCGCACCGCGCTGGCTGAGCTCGGCCTGCCTGATCGGGACGTTTGCGGGCTGTTGTTGCATTCGACGAGCCGCAAGGCAGCCTCACGCGATCTGGCAGTCCCATCGACCCTTGCCGGCCTGCAGGAGCTGGTGCATTTCAGCCGCACGCAAGGCTTTTATCCCGGCGACCCGGACTGCGATCTGCCCGCGTTCTATGGGAACAATGCCACGTTTCACCACACGTATCTGATTCACCTCGGAAACAACTTGAGCGACTCCGCGTTTGCTTCAGCCACCGATCGGATGGCGGAGTACGTTTATCAGAACGTGCTCTCAGCCGCAGCTCCCTTCTTCGTACAATCCCGCGCGAGTGACGGCAATTCCCCCGACGACAACCCACTTGCTGCCGGGCGGCTGCGTACGATGGGACTTTGTTTGACGCTGCCAACCGCAGAAGGACCGGCGCCAACGCCTGAACACAGCGCGGTCGCTGCGCCCGCGACAGACGCTGAACCGAACCCCAACTCTGGAATCCTGGGCTCGGAATTTCAGGAAGGCGGCTGCTCGTCAAGCGTCCCCGAGCGCACCTCCAACTTTTGTCATGAGACGGACCTGAATCTCGATGAGACACACCTGCTCCAGGTCCAAAAAGGGTCGCGCGTCCCAGCCGCTGGGAACTGCGAGCTCCACCTCCGTTCTTGCGGCGGAGCACGTCGCACGCTGGTGGTTGCTCCTCCCGGTGTCAGCCCGCAGGGTCTGATCGAGGCTGGCAGCGACCTCTGCGAAGCCTCATCAACCTTCGTCCAACACGCGCAACGGGAAATTATCATTTGCCAGGAGATTGAGGACGTGCCTCTCAGGAACGTGGTCGCCCTCCTCACGGATTCGCGGCGAGAGTACCCCGAGCTCGCAGAGCGGCTGCACACGCGGATCGACGTCGACTGGACACCGCTCATCGGGTGAACAGTCGCGATCTGGCATCGCCGGGCGGTCACGGCTCGACGGCATCGAGCATCATTCCGGCCAAGACGGCCGTCCGAACCAGCTGGGCCACGCTCTCGACCTCCATCTTTCGCATGATGTTCGCCCGATGCACTTCGATTGTCTTAGCGCTCACGGAAAGCCGTGCCGCGATCTCCTTGCTCGCTAATCCGCCGACAACGTGTCGCAGGACTTCTCGTTCGCGTGCAGTCAGGCGGCTGATTCGCTCGCGCGCGACACAGTGTTCCTGACTCTCCGAGCGACGCCGAGCATCGAAGGCGAGCGCTCGCCCGATGGTCTCCAGCAGAACATCGTCGTCAACGGGTTTCTGCAAGAATGCCGCAGCGCCCTGTTTGAGCGCTTCAACGGCGACGGGGACGGTGCCATAACCAGTGAGCACGATCACCGGGATTTCATCGCCTCGGCGTCGAAGTTCCCGTTGGAGATCCAAACCACCCATCCCAGCCATCCGGATGTCGACCACCAGACAGCCGGCGCTCTGCCCGTCGTACTCGTTGAGAAAGGTCTCCGCCGACGGGAATGCCTTAACAGGAACTCCAAGTGTCCTGACAAGCCAGCTCAGTGACTTTCGCATCCCCTCGTCATCATCCACGATGCAAATTGTCGGCTGCAGCGATCGGGCGTCTGAAGTCGAGTCACTGACCGTAGGCACTGCAAGAGCTTTGCGAATTGGTGTTTGGAACGTTGTCATCCGTGCCCGACATCGGTTGCGGCTGGACGCGCGAAACAGGGGCAGGTCGTCACAGCGAGCTGCAATTTGCGTTCCCACGGCTCAATTGGGAAAAACGCATAACGCCGAGAGGAATCTGGCTCGTCAGTGGCCATTCTGGCCAGCCTGAGGCCGCTCTGGTGGCAGACGTAGGGCGCCGAGGTTTGATCTTGCCCCGGCATTTAGCAACGGCCAGGACCTCATTCACCGGGGTCGCGGCGCCTGACCTCAACGTCGCGGGCCGGTCGTTCACTGTCTGGCGACGAACGAATTGCTGCCCGAATTCGCGCAGTCCCGAGGCAGTCCAGGCATAGGCAACAGTCTTGAATAAGATGGAACGTGCGATTGGTCGAGTTCGTGGAGGTGTTTTCTTCCCCTCAATGTCGCCGGAGAAGTCACTGCGCCGACGACGAGGGCAGGCAGGCGGTATAATCTGCGGCGTCCGGAGCCTTGCACTGCCGCGATAGAAACTGCCACTGAAAAATGGGGAGACGAGCGGACTGGCGACGCGTCGCCCAGGAGATCGCTCTCGAAATTCCCGGAACGCGCGACGGATCGCGAACGCTCACGCTGACAGAATTGTTTGCCCGCAGTGGTGGCCAACGCGAGCCGAAGGCGTTTCGAACGCGCAGTTATTGGGCAGCCGAGCAGCGCGGTGAACCGGGCGCGAGTGCATCTCGCAATGCGGGCTTGGTACTCGGTTTCCTTCCAGACGAGACGGGAAGACGCGTCCTCTCAGTCCCGTTCCGCCTCGATCTGCTCCGGCAGGGTTAGGATTTTGACTTTGCCGGGGACGCAGACCCCGTTCCGCGAGGCACTGCGCATCGCGCTGGCGGCGAACCGTTGGTTCCGCAGGCGCAAACTCGTATTTCGCAAAGTCGTGCGCGTTTAGCTTTCCGGGGGACCAAGAAACTCTGATTGCCAACTTTCGACTTTAAGGCGTGGTGTACTTCGTCGCCTCCGAGGGCTTACCCCACGCCTGATAAAGCTCTGCGAGTCGTTGACGGCTGGCCTGTCGTCCTTCAACAAGGTCGGAGACATCCTCGTTTTGGCGAGCGTAGGCACTCAACAGCAGTCGTTCCGCTTCAGCAAACTCGCCAAGTTTGGTCAGCGACGCGGCAAGATCACTTTCTAGCGCAGCAACGCGATACGACTTGGGAGGAAGTGCATCGGCCAGCGCTTGCACAGAGCGACGCAACAGGACGACCGCGGCCCGCTGGTCGTTGCTTGCTTGGAGGGAATCGGCCAATTCAAGTTGGTTTCTCCAAATGTCCGGGTGCGCTGCCGGTAGTCGGGCAATTCTGAGCTTGAGCGTCTCGGCCAGGATCGAGGCCGCTTCTTTGTGTTTGCCGTCGCGACCGAGGATCCCGGCCAGCTCGGCTCGAGCCTTGGCCGTCCAAAGGTGCTCGCGACCGAGGCGATTCTCGCGCAGACTGCACGCCTCGCGCGCGAGGCTTTCGGCCATGTCTTTTGCCCCGCTTCCCGCGTCAGCTCGAGCGAGCTCCAGCATGACATCACCGCATTGACTATGGTCACGACCCAAGGAGCGCTCGTAAGAGGCCAGCGACTCGCGCAACACCCGAATGGCCTTTCCATACTCCTGCACTCGCACCAGCAGACCCCCCTGTTTGTAAAGCCGATCAGGCAATTCCATCGGATCGGCGTCGGGATTGTGCCGTACCCCATCGACGTAGGCGGCCATCGTCTGCGCTGCCAGGGCGTACTCGTGCAGCTTGAGGAATGCACCATACGCTCTCCAATCTGCCCGCTCGGGGTGGATGCGGAAATTGCGACATTGAGCATCAAGGTCGGCGTGAAGCGATTTCCATTCGTCGTTGGCCGTCGCGTAATCGCCGAGGAGCCGATGCAGCTCGATTAACGTGCTTTGGACTTCAAGCAATTCATCCGGTCGGTTGGCCGAGCGATACAACTCACGTGATTCCTGCAGGCGGCCAAACGCCGTCTGCAAATGGCCCGACTCCATCTGCGCGGTGCCATCGTCGCGTAGCAATTCGGCGCGAGCCATCACCATGCCGGGATCATGCGGCATCCGTGCGGTGACTAGGTCAAGTGCCGCGGCGAACTCGGCCTCCGCGCCCGGGTAGTCTCCGCGGTCGCGGGCCAGTCGCCCCAAGAGCGCGTGCAAACCGATCGCGGGTCCAATGAATCGCGGATCCGACGGGCTGAAGCGCTTGGTGACGATGTGGAGCGATTTCAGGTAAAATTGCCGAGCCTCGTCGAAGTCTCCGCGCCCTTGGAGGAATTTCGCCAGCTCCTGCATCGGCTCCCAGAGCTTGGGGTGATCGACGACCCACTTGCCGCCGATTTCGAGCGATTTGCGGATCGACGCTTCTGCTCCGCGGTAATCCCCCATTTTTTTTTGCACGTCGGCCATCACGCCCAGGACCAAGGCATACACCGGATGGTCGGCGCCAACCTGACGTTCCGTGAGTTTTAAAAGCTCTTGCGCTTTTTCCAGCGCGGCGGCAAAGCGGTGCGCCGCGAGATGAGCCGTGATTTGCCGGTAGGCGACGATCCCCTGAGAGATCACGTTTGGGTTCTCTGCGACAAGGTGCTCGACGAATTGTTCCTGGGCCTTTGCGTCCTTACCTTGCGCAAGCAGGGCAGACACCAGTCCCGTGTGGGCCATCGACAGCTCGAAGGACAGCTCTTTTTCTTTCCCCTGGCAATCGGCGATCGCCTCACGAAAAACTTCTTCTGCTTTCGCGTCTCTTGATTGCCCAAGAAGCGCAAACCCCAGATGGATTTTGACCTGAATGCGAGTCTTCGGTCCCTCGGGCGTGGAATCGTCGGCAAGTCGGTTGAGCGCTTCCTTAAAGAGAGGGATGCTGCGCTCGTAGTCCCATTTGTCGCCGAGGACTGAGGCGAGCGCATACAGGTTTTCACCGACCTTGAGGGGGTCGGCATCCCGGTGCTCTTGATAGAGATCCCGCGCCTTGCTCAGCAGTTTCTCGGCCTCTTCATATTGCCCCTGGCTGCGGTCGACCTCTCCGAGCATCGTCAGGAGGTCCGCTCTCGTGGTGGGATAGTCGGCGAATTCGTCGTTGACCGACTGTGCGGCGCGCTTGACCAATTCCACGACGGTCAGATCCTTCGCGGGCTCCTGCACCCTGCGGAATCCGGCTCCGCGGAAACCAAATTCGTCCGCCGAACGAAAGAGCCGGCCGACGAACAATGCGAACTGTCGCGCGCGCTCCTTCTCAACCTGCGCCAGCTCTTGCTGGGCGGCCTCCTTGACGGCCGCCTCGTGTGCACGTACGAATCCCCAGACTGTCCCGATCAAACCGGCCGTTAACAACACAAAAAAGCAGGCGAGCGCTAGGACAGCGCGGCGGTTGCGGTAGATAAATTTCCGCACTCGGTAGCTCGCACTCGGGGGGCCCGCGAGCACGGCTTCGTCCGCCAAGTAGCGATGAAGATCCATGGCCAATCCATTGGCGGTCTCGTAGCGCCGCGTGCGATTCTTTTCCAATGCCTTCATCACGATCCAATCGAGCTCGCCCCGCACCTGGCCACTCAACTTCCTGGGCTCCAAACCCCGGTTTGCAGCGATTGAGGGAAGTCCCTCGAGAGTGCTCAGGCGTGTGCTCGGTTTTGGAGGCTCCTCTTCGCGGACTAAACGCAGCAACTCCAAAATTGCGGCCTCCTTGACCCGCTTGCGTTCCAGCGGCGTGGTGCCCGTGAGCAACTCGTAAAGCAGCACTCCCAACGAGTAAATGTCGCTTCGCGTATCGATGTCGAGCTGGTTCATCTGTGCCTGCTCGGGCGACATGTACTGGACGGTTCCCACCACGTTACCGAATGACGTGAACATTGTTTGTTCGGTCAATTTCGCCCCTGTCGCTTTTGCGACGCCGAAGTCAATCACTTTGGGCACCGGATTGCCGTCGTAGAGCGCCACCAATACGTTGGACGGCTTGAGATCCCGATGGATAATCCCTTTTTGATGCGCGTGCTGAACGGCGGCGCACACGGGAATGAAGAGCTCCAGTCGTTGGCGCGGCGTAAGTCGGCGTTCATCGCAGAACTGTGTCAGAGGCACCCCTTTGACCAGTTCCATCACAAAGTAGGGAAGCCCGGTATTGGTCGTACCACCATCAAAAACCCGAGCGATGTTCGGGTGGTCCATGAGCGCGAGAGCTTGACGCTCCGCCTCGAAGCGCGCCACGATTTGGCGCGAATCCATTCCCGGCTTGATGATCTTGAGTGCGACGCGGCGCTCGACCGGCTCCTTTTGCTCCGCCATGTAGACGACGCCCATCCCCCCCTCCCCGATCTGTTCGAGCAGCTTGTAGGGGCCAATGAGTACGCTGGATCGCTCGCCGCGGGAGTCACCGATTAGGGTCGGCGCAAGGCTCGGTGCAATTGGTTCCGGCGCCTCTTTGGTTGGCGCGTGAGCGTGTAGCAGCGGCTCCACCTGCTGCCGCAATAGTTCGTCGCCCGCGCACGCCGCCTCTAAGAACTTGCCGCGCTCAGCCGGATCCGTGATCGCATTTGCTGCCAGAAAAATTTCGTCTGCGTTTCGCGGCGCGTTGGCCATTGCGTTTTCCGATCGCCCGACGGCACACCAACGATCGCGCAAAGTCGTTGCCGGGCGCCGGAGGCCCTTCGGGTGCTATGAATTGCGCCCGATGCCGCAGTTGCCCTGCAGGATCTCAGAGAGTGGCGCAGCACCAAAATCGGTCCTGCAGCGGATCCCCCCACGCCCCAGTAGTGCGTGGAACGCGAATTGAATCGCGACCGGGCGTGTGGCGTGACGCCTAGTAGGCCTCCAGATTCAGTGCCAGCTCGTCCGACTCAACGCCATCAACACCGATCCGGGAAGAAGCTGATTAGGACGTGTGGCGACAGGTGTGAAATGATTTCCCCGGTTCGGGAAAGTCAGGTCCGAACGACTTAGACAAAGCAGCAGGCCATCGCCCCGACTGGGGACTTACCGCGGCCTCAAGATATTTCGAGGCACCAGCGCTTTCGCGTCGATGTTCACGACCGGCGGCAGTAAGTGAGGCCCAGTCTGCCGCGCGAGATGTCGGGAGTCAAGGCCCTGAAGGCACTTCCGCGCTGCGCTGGTACGCGTCAAATCGCATACAACTTCCCAGGAACTCGCCGAGTACTTACAGACGTTGATGGACTTCGAACAGCATGGGCGTCTGTTTTACGTCTATCGCTCTCACTCGGGTGAACCTGTCACGACCGATGACAAGCGCGTGATCGGGTTGGACCCGCTGAGATCGCTGAGATGGTCGTCGATGCCGGGTTGGTGAATTGGCTCTTACGCAAGGTCGGCTAGGCCTGTTCCACAAACGCTTTGCCCTCAGGCGCTGATCGGAAAACTTGGCTCACCTGCATTGACGGGGCCCTAGTGCCGCCTCCCCTTTCGCCGTGCTCGGTCTTTCATTCCGCCGTGCACGCGAAGAACGCGGACTTTTGCCCGTGGTCGTTGACCGGCGCCCTAGGGGAACTACGGATTGTGCCTGCATCGCCTTGCAGGTAGGTTGCCGTGCGGCGTGACACACTGGTGTGTGGTGCGCTTGCGTCCGGGCTCGCAGCCATCTGGCCCATCTCGGTGGCTGCGAGCTTTTTGGGCTGTTTTGCGAGCGGCCCACCGGGTGCATGGCCGACTTCGTGTCCGGCCCAAGGTTGGATGTTAACCAGTCACGGTCTCCCGTTCGTGGGGGGCCGCATGGGCAGGCGCGTGCGCTTCCCGCGGGCCAACCTCATTGCCTTGGTGGGTGCGGTCGCCTTCTGGCCGTACGCCTATTGGGCTTCGACGTAGCCTGCCGCTGATTGTCCGCACGACCACTTTCCGAATCGCCGCGGTCGGCGCTGAAACCCCTACTCTTCGGGGACGGAAATCTAGGGTCCAGTCGGTGGGGTTCGCCGTCGCCTGGAGATTCAATAGACGCCCCCGCGAGTGCGGATTGTGGACGCGATTATTTGGCGGCTTTGCGTCGCGAGCGCTTGGCCGTCGCCCTCGCTGGCTTTGACCGCCCACGGCGTTGAGCCCCGTTTTCCAAGTAATTTGCGAAATCCAATTCGATGGCACGCATTGGCAATGCGGTGTCGAAAACTCCGTCCATGTCCTCGATGTAGTGCACCGCACGAGTGAGCATCCTTGCCAGAAAGTCACGCCGCACGTCCCCCTTCCACTTGTCTGCCTTCGGCTTGGCTGACCTCGGCTTGGTTGACTTCGGCATCGTGAGCCTCCTGCTTGGTAGAGGTAGCCCAGAATCTTTCGGCTGTGTCCTCGGTTACCTAATCCAAAAGCGCGTGTCCGTAAATCGACTCCGACCCGATTCGCATTTCGATTCAAACCTTCGCTGGACGTGCAGTGACACCAGCATCAACAGGCCAATGATAGCCGGTTCCTCAAACTTGCGAGCCATCGTCTCAATTCCTGAGACGGCCCCAGCATGACGAGAGACGCGGCCGATTGGATTGATCGAGACGCGCCCCTCCGCCTCGAGGTCTTTGATCCGCGATTTGAATTCCATAACGGCGGTTTCCCAACTCTAAGGAATCACGGTTCCAATGCCGCCGATTCTCGTAGTTTCGCCCCAGCTCGAGGATTGACCGAGCCACCCCCCCCAGCCGAAGCCGCGGCAGCCGCGTGCCGATGACGCCGCCTGTCTCATAAGGGTTACTACTGCCGGCGGGTTACTACCAATTGTTTTGACTCCAGCGCGCCGCATAGGCTGCCTGCGACGTAACACCCGTCAGGCAAATTCCGGTGTGCGCGGCCGTTCTCTCCCGTCGTGGCATGATGCAGGCAGGTGCAACAATGGGCCAAGATTTTGATGCTGGTAAGGTTGCTGGGCGTCAGTGGATGACGCAGCTTTTAAAGACCCACGATGAGTTTGAAGCCCTTTTGCTGACCGAAGAGGAAAAGTTCAGGCGCGCTGCCGCAAACGACAGCCGCCTTTCGAGTTTCGATGATGGTTTCTTTGCGGCTGCAGAAGCGATGCTCAAGGGCCGTGATTGATTTATGGCCCCCTCCTGCCTTTGGCGACAGTCCTCGTGAACTTGAGTGCCGTGGGCGCTTCGCGTCCGCAGCATGCTTCAGCTCTCAGTCCCCCCCGACCGCCGGTCGGGGCGCGGCACAGATCGCTGAAGCCTCTTCGGTTTAGCCTTCCGTCCGGTTTTCGTTGAGATGCCGCGTGGCAAGATCCACGGGCAAAATGGATGAGGCAAATCTTGACCGTGCTGAACCAACGCGATGCTCGTACGTGGCTCGCGGGGAAGCGGGGCGAACTCACGGGAGCTCATGGCCTGACGCGCTTTAGCGATGGGCTTCTTTATGGCGCCGAGGAAGTCCTTGAGGGCCGCCAATAACGAATCGTCCACTTGGCGGTCTTGGGCTGCGACAGCCGTGCCCGGAACCAAGTCCGTCAGAATCTCTCAATCGCAAAACTGGCGGTTGAATGCCTGCCAATTCGCTTCCCATAATGGCCTTCGATTGGGTGCCACGAGATTGTGTGCCACGAGGTTGAAACCAGCGAGGCGGACAACTATGGGACGGGGAAAATTGGTGTCATTCGTCGTGGTTGTCTGCTCGTGGCCGCTGGCCGTAGCTGCACAAAATGCCCGCGAGAAAGAAATCGCCGATTTCACCGAGGCGATACGAATCGCTCCGAAAGACGCAACCGCCTGGTACAACCGTGGCGTCGCCTGGCTTGAAGGGAAGCAGTACGACAAAGCCATCGCTGATTTCAACAAGGCGATTCGCTTCGCCCCGAAAAACGCGTTGGCCTACTACAAACGGGGCAACGCATGGCGTCTCAAGAAAGAATACGACAAGGCTATCTCGGACTACACTCGGGCGATTCGGCTCGATCCGAATTTTGCCTTTGCCTACAACAACCGGGGCGTCGCCTGGACTGACAAGAAGGAATACGACAAAGCGATTTCCGACTACAACGAGGTGATTCGGATTGATCCAAAGTTCGCTCCAGCCTACAGCAACCGGGGCGAGGCCTGGGCGTACAAAAAGGAGTACGACAAGGCCATCGACGATTACAACGAAGCGATTCGGCACGATCCGAACTTTCAAATGGCGTACGGCAACCGTGCCGAGGTCTGGGCGCTGCACAAAAAGGAATACGCCAAGGCCCTGTCTGATTACAACGAAGCCATTCGGCTCGATCCCAAGGACGCTTATAACTGGAATGCTCGAGCCTGGTTTGCCGCGACTTGCCCAGACGCAAAGTACCGTGACGGACAGAAGGCCGTGATCGACGCCACGAAGGCCTGTGATCTGACCTCGTGGAAAGACGGGGCCAAACTCGATACTCTCGCTGCCGCCTACGCCGAACAGGGCGATTTCGCCAACGCCGTCAAATGGGAGGAAAAGGCCCTCGAGCTGGCTTCGGAGCAGCAAAAGGCAGAAGTCCAATCCCACCTCGATCTCTTCAAAGCCCACAAACCCTATCGCCAGGAAGCAAAGAAGTAGACGCCGGGTCGAAGCGCGGCGAGTCTCGAGAACGCACTTCGCAACCCAATCGCGGTTCTGGCTCGGGGTCTCCCATCGTCCGGCACTTCCAAGACAATCCAGCGTTTCGTGTCGCATCGCCGCCGCCCGACCCGATCAAATCTGAACACACGTAGACCGGCGCTCCCAGGACAAACATCTGGTCGATCTGGCCCTCGGCCTTTTTTTGTGGACAATCGTCGCGCAGTGGGGGAACTACTTATTGCTCTCCGTGGGACGAGTTGCGTACGCTGTTGCCGTCACCCGCGGGATGGCGCGGCGTGACAGTGATCTTCTCAATTCTCTCACAGGCCACCGCCACGATGAGCACCCTGCAGGAGAGTCCACCACAGCGGTCCTTGGCCGCGGAATTTGCAATCAGCGTCCTCTGGTTCCTGGGCGCCATCCCCATTGCGCTTGCTTTCTGGTTCTTCTCGTGATCGCCGCATCTGACACTCTAGCCAGATGGCGGGATGTGCAGATGCTAAGATCGAGATCACTGTAAAGCGCGCTGTTTCTTGTTGAAGTCCGCGGACCGCGTGTTTTCTGTCGCGCGCCCCAGCACGCTACGGCCAGCGAGCTGTGGCCGGTCGACCGCCGGGCCCTGCTTGCCCGCAGTCCTTTGAGCAACCGGGTTAAGAGGCGTCGTTGTCCAAGGCGATCGTTGGCAAACGTCCACCGGCAATTCCCAGCCCATCACCAGCACGCTTCAGATTCGCCTTGCTTCCGATCGCCTGATGTCTCATGCTGTGCGCCCCCCCGGGGCACAGTTCGAGTCCCGGTGTCGATGCGTCGAGTCATGAAGAGACCGTTAATTTCAAAGTTCGGTCAGTGGCGTTGGTGGTGAAGGTCGTGCGAAACTCTGCGATCAGTCGAGCGGCACTGGCCACAGGAGGGACCTGGCCGGGACGTGATCGTAAACCGCGGGAAGCCGCTGAGTTTGCCCGGGCGCACGGAAGCCAGGCTCGCGTGTCAGAACTGCAGGGACCGGCTCCGTGTCCATTTCGAGATGGAGCTAGTATCGCTTCGCGGCTCGGTTGGTCCGTCGCAAACCGAGCTTCCGGTCCACTTCACCAGGGGCTGCCCGGCAATGGGATTCGTCGTAAGGGCAGTCAGCGTGACGGGTGAGGTGATGTGGGTCGGCTTATTTCGCTACGGTGAATACCGCGCGTTCGGACCAAGGGAGACGGCTGAGATCTTCCAGACTCAGCACGAAGCGCAAACCGCCATCAGCCGGCTGCCGGAGCCACTGGTGGGCTTCGGACTAACTTTCACGGTCGAATCGGCAGCGCAACCGGGGGTTGCCTGAATTGCCAGCGGCAAGGCGCTTTGGTGAGCCACAGCATGGTCACTGACGATCCGGCAACCGGCCAAGGTGTCACGATCCTCGCATCGCGACGCCGAACCAAACCCCGTGTCAGAGGGGCGCTGGGACTGTGTTCTTGGGCCTATCTCGTCGGCTCGGTCGGCTTGTGGGTTCTCCTTCAATGGGCCGACGACTGGTGGGTGGCCACACTGTCGATGTTCCTTCCCCGCTGGCTGTTTGCAATTCCGCTCGTGATCCTGGTGCCGGCCGCATTCTGGGTCCGCTCCCGCACTCTTGTTGCACAACTGCTCTTTACGGGCGTGGTCGTCGGCAATGCCACAGGATTCAATGTTCCTTGGCAAAAGTTCGCCGTCGATCTGTCCCAACACGTGCCGTTTCGGGTGATGACCTGCAATCTGCACGGTAACTGGAGGGATCCCCCGGAGTTTGAGGCACTGATTGAAGACACTCAAGTCGATGTTGTGGCAGTGCAGGAATGGCCCGGTGCCCAATGGTCGGCGCTACAAACGGTCAAAGGCTGGCATGTCTACAATTCCCCGCGTCTGTTCCTGGCGAGCCGCTATCCGATCCGGGCCGCGATCAACCTGGGCGACAACCCGATGGACGAATTTGCGTCAGCCACGCGCTACGATCTGGAAACTCCCATCGGGGTGGTCCACCTTTTCAATCTCCACCTGGCGACGAATCGGTACGGGCTTAACGATGTGGTTCACGACAATCGCAAAGGTGCGAGGGAGATCAGCGCCAACAGCACGCGTCGCACTGAGCAATCCGAACGCTTGGCCGCTAAGGCTGCGGAGGTCCGCGAGCGCGTGCTGGTCGTCGGCGACTTCAACACGCCGCCAGAAAGTCGCATCTTCCCCCAGGCGTGGTCTGATTACGAAGACGCGTTCGGCGCGGCCGGATGGGGATGGGGCTACACCTTCTTGGAGATGCGCACCATGGTTCGGATCGATCATGTCTTGACTGGCACAGGCTGGACCTGCAACCGCTGCTGGGTCGGGCCCGATGTCGGCTCCCCGCATCGCCCGGTGATCGCCGAACTCTACTGGACCGGAAGGTAAGCCGATCGCAGGCCCGCGCCGGCTGATTGCCCGAAGCGCGCGCTTAAGCGCTGCGTTGCCACAGATACGGAGCTTGGGCGATGCGGCAACTTAGACGCGAATGACAGCGTCTTTTGCCTACTGCCGCCGGGGACCGGTTATCAGGCGACTAACAGACGAAATAGACGGCCTCTGTTCGTGGGCGAACGCGTCGCGCTCAACCGCGGCCCGCCGCGATCGAAATCCAATCCGCCTTGTAGCTAAGCCTCGCCCGCTAGATATTGGTTTGGCGACCGATTCGCGAGACTTGCCCCAACGCTGGCTCAAGCGCCCGGCAGGCTGCCGCCCCACAACGCCATCGGTCTGCCTGGCCGTCGTCCGGCCCTCGTCCCTCGTCGAATACCATGCAAATACCCAAATCGCAGAGCTTGGCAGTGAACAGCAACGACAGACCACAACGACCCACTAATTCGGTTCGCTTGCCCTCCGGAAAGCCCGGGTCGCAGCCGCGTCTTTTGCGACCGCCGACAGCCAGGTTGCTCGTTGCGGCGCTGCGAGCTTAGGGATACTATGCGGTTTGCGCAGAATTATCTCCAGCGCGAAATTCTCCGGATGGAAGCTCGCTTCTCCGTTGTTTCGGGCCCATGTCGCGGGCAGACCTATCAAATCCTGCCCGGGAAATTCATTATCGGCCGAGAACCGGATTGCCAACTGGCGGTTGACAGCAGCTTTGTGAGCCGACACCACTGCGTGTTCTTGATGGATGAATACACCGTGAGAATTCGCGATCTTGGGAGTAAAAACGGCACCTTCGTGAATGAAGAGCCGGTTCGATCCGGTGAGCGGATCTTGACCCACGGCGACACGATCCGAGTGGGAGACCTGATCATTCGATTCGAGTTGTCGGTCGGCCCCTCGATCGCGACATCCTCACCGGAAACTGACGCCGGCCAACGCGACACGACCTGATCGATTCGAGGGTGGTCTACGATCTTCGCGCCGTCGCCACCCGCCGACGGTCTGGTGGAACGCCATCAGGTTGCCCGTCTTGCCAGGCCGAGGTCGTTTTTTTAGCGCGGCCCCAGGCAGTCGCACCGCGACGACACCAGACCAGTTCGAGCGCTCACACCCGGCGCGGGCACGGCCATCGTCCGAGGTTTAAGGCGCTTGGGCAGGCAAGTCGGCCCTATTAGTAGAAGTCCCAGTCGTAGAAATCCCGGTCGTAGAAGTCCCAATTGTACGGTTGTCGCGGCTTTGTCATAAGAAAGCGCAGAATGGATGCGTCGCGCCCACTCGGCGAGAATCTAGCATTACCGTGCCGCAAATGCTCGTGATCTCCGTGCGTGATTCAATCTCCTTGAGCGATTCAATTTCCTTGAAAGATCCAATCGGATGCCGCTTCTGATCGTCGACGCGGGCGCATCGACAGATTTGTGATTTCTGCTTTGTGATTTCTGTTGTGATCGCTTGTGCGGGCCCGGGTGATCGCATGAATTGCGTTACCAATGGCGCTTTCTTGGCCGCGCTTCGCAGCAGTCGCCTCCTGACGAACGAGCAACTGGCGGAGGCGGAGCAGATCCTCGCCCGAGGCAGCGGAGCCTCGGAGCTTTCCCGTGAGTTCGTACGGCGCCGAATGTTGACGACGTGGCAGCTTGGCCACCTCGAGAGCGGCCACACGCAGTTTCGCTGCGGTCAGTACCTGCTGTTGGATGTCCTGGGCCAGGGCAATATGGGCATTGTCTATAAGGCCCGCCGCGTCGACAGCCCGAGGCTGGTGGCGATCAAGGTCATGTCGGGGCGGGCTGCGGCCAACGGCCGGTTATCCGCTCGCTTTCAACGGGAGATTCGGCTCGTGTCGACCGTCCGCAGCCCGCATGTGGTGAGGGCTCTCGACTCGGGGCGGATCGCCGATCGCGACTACTTAGTCATGGAATTCGTCCGAGGGCGGACTTTGGATTGGTGGATCCAGGCCAATCGGCCATTGCCCATCACGTGGGCCTGCGAGTGTGCGCGACAAGTGGCACTCGGGCTGCAACACGTCCATGAAAGCGGCCTGATCCACCGCGACATCAAACCTTCCAACATCATGGTGTCCGGCGAGTCAGTCGATCGAGGACCACGGGTGCGAATCCTCGATTTGGGGCTGGGGCGATTTGCTGGACCATCTGCCCGCGGGGACGACCTGACGCGCGACGGTCAAACTGTAGGCACGCTGGATTACATGGCTCCCGAACAACTGCAAGACAATCGG